>JAEEGL010330509.1_pt1 | contig 12445 bp, 6 predicted proteins | sample 9134231 | NCBI WGS metagenome assembly JAEEGL01 (sample SAMN16246548, study PRJNA631951) | gut metagenome | biome: gut microbiome; feature: rumen; material: fiber-attached | host: Bos | place: Iran: Karaj | collected 2018-10 | reverse complement strand
GGGCTTGAGACGAATGCCGTCTTTCTCGATGAAGGGATCGAGGTCTGCAGCGTGCACGATGGGTCCTCGTTTGGTGAGTTCCTTGTAGATTAACTCGGCTGCACGGTGGAAAATGTTGCCGAAGAGGATGGGGTCGAGTCCGTCGGAGGGGTCGGGGTCAACCTTGAGTCCGCGCACGTAGCGATAGTAGAACCGCAGGGGGCAGGCGGTGTATAGATTGATGGCAGACGGTGACAGCATCCTCCGCTCTTCCCCTTGTCGCCCGGTGTTGTCGAAGAGTTGAATCAGGTGTTGAATAATTGTTTCATCCTTCTGAATGACAGGCGGTTCGATGGCTGCTGGCTTGCTGTCTGCGGTGAGGCGCAGGAATCGGATGGGGAAGTCGGTCTCTGCCAGGAGCTGTCGCAGGAAGCGCGACTGTTCATTCTGTCGTGTGCCGGCGTTGCTCTCATTATATATAAAGGTGACGTGTTCTGCGCGCTGGATGAGGCGGTAGAAGTAGTAGGCATAGACCGCCATTTGGTGGCGAACGGTGGAGAGTCCAAAAGCCTCGCGCAGGCCGTATGGTATGAGGCTTGTTTCTGAGTGGGCTTTGGGCAGATATCCCTCTCCCACGCTGAGCATGATGATATGGTTGAAGTCCAGCGCACGTGTCTCCAGCACACCCATGAGTTGCAGGCCGATGGCGGGTTCTCCGTGGAAGGGGATGGTCTGTGTCTGCAGGATGGTGCGCAGCACGCGGCGCAGGGTCTGGTCGGTGACGTCGAGCAAGGGCGTGTCTCCACTCATGAGGTCGCGCAGACGGGATAGAGTGGTGAAGGTTTGAAAGAGTGCCTCGGCGTAGAGCTGACGATAGACGGGTGGCAGGGGAGAGGCGGCTTCTCCAGCTTCTCCGGCTTCTCCAACTTCTTCGGCAAAGTGAGGTGCAAGCTGCTGGATGATATTCAGCAGATAGTCAATGAGCTGTGGCCCGGAACCGGCAGGCTTGTGCCAGTGCTCCTCCCCAATGAGGCGGGCAAATGGATGAAAAGCCTCGGCCTTGATGGCAGCGTTGGGGCTGAGGCTTCTTTGTGTTTGCAGATTGACCAGCGCATGGATGAAGCTGAAGACGGGCGTGTCTGTGAGGGGATAGCCCATTGTGATGTTCACGGCTTCGGGTGCGCCGTCGGTCGGCAGGCTGTGGAGCACGGGCTGCAGCAGGCTTTCGTTGCACAGGACGACAGCGGTCTGGTTCTCATGCGGTGTCAGGTGTTCGTGCAGCCAGGTCGGCAGGTAGCGTGCCTGTGCGTTCTCTGTGGAGGCGGTGATAATGGTGATTTCTTTGGGTTGCCGCAGGTTGTCGAAACACTCCTTCGGCAGTTCGTTGCCGTAGCGGCTGAGGTTCTGGCGAATGAACGTCCCTGCCTCACCTCCGATGGCCCCCCATTGGGTGGCCTCACCTCCGAAGTTTCCCCGAGAGACCGTTGTATAAATCAGGTCATAGTCCCAATAAAAGAGAGCCCGCTGGCGGGCTTTCAGCTCATCGAAGACGGCTTGCTCAACGGGGGTGAGGGCATTGAACCCCACGAAGATGTATGTCTCGTCACCGCTGAGGGGGAGGCCCTTTTCCACCACCTCCCTTTGCAGCGCTCCTTCATAGAGAAGGCCGTCGCGGCGTAGGCTGTTGCGGAAGTCATTGTAGATGTCGCCCATGTGTCGCCACAGGCGCAGGAATCGTTTCTTGAGTTCTGTGTTGTCCTCGATGGAGAAATGGCTGAAGAAGTCACGCAGGGCTTTCTCCTGTTCGGGGGTGATATAGGAATAGTCATCGAGAGCGCGGATATCGGCGATGTTAGCAAAGAGCTGCTGCGCGTTGGCCATGTGCTTGTCCAGGTCGTCGAAGTCGGCCAGCAGGATTTCCCCCCAGGAGTAGAAGAGGTCCAGCGACTGAGGCTCCTCCACGAAGCGTATGTAGGAACGGTAGAGTCGGCAGACGGCCTCGACGGGGTGGCACAGCGTGTAGGGCGACGCCTGCTGGAAGAGCTCGGAGATGGTCTTATAACGCGGTGCCCAGACAGGTGTTGCTGAGGTTTCGGCCAGCGCCTGGTTGAGAAAGAGGCTGGCGCGCTTGCCGGGGAAGACAACGATGAGATGGCTCAGGTTGGAGCCGTATTTCTGTAGCAGCGAGGCCGCCACTTGTTGTAGAAAGGTGGTCATAACAGAGGATTTGGCTGCAAAAATACATAAAAAGACTTAAAAAAGGCCTTACTCGCGAAAAAAACTTTCCACTCTCCACACTAAACTCTAAACTTTCCTGTAACTTTGCGGCCGAAAAACGACATAAGACGTGAAAATCAAGGAAATTATTGATGCCCTTGAGCAGTTCGCGCCTCTGCCCTTGCAGGAGAGCTATGACAATGCTGGCTTGCAATGTGGATTGACAGAGGCGGAGGCCTCGGGGGTATTATTGTGTTTGGACGTGACCGAGGCCGTGCTGTCTGAGGCCGTGGAGCTGGGCTGCAACCTCGTTGTGAGCCACCATCCGCTGCTGTTTCATGGCTTGAAACAGGTGACAGACAGCTCGCTCGTCGAGCGTTGTGTGCGCAAGGCGGTGAAGAACGACTTGGTTATCTATTCTGCCCACACCAACCTGGACAATGCCGAGGACGGTGTCAATTACCGCATGGCCGATAAGCTGGGACTCATCGATGTGCAGTTCCTGGAGCCGCATACGGTCTGTCTGCCCGATGGCCGCCGGGTGAAATCTGGCAGCGGCGTGCTGGGCTATCTGCCCGAGGGTGAGGACTCCCTGGCATTTCTCCAGCGTGTGAAACAGGCTTTTCATGTGGAGGCATTGCAGCATAATCAGCTGTTGGAGAGGCCTGTGCAGAGTGTGGCACTCTGCGGAGGTGCCGGCGATTTCATGCTGGATACTGCCATCCGTGCCGAGGCCGATGCCTTCCTCACGGGCGAGATGCACTACCACGTGTGGCACGGCCATGAGCAGCAGATACAGATTGCCGTGCTGGGGCACTATGAGAGCGAGCAATATACCCGCGAGGTGCTGCGCGAAATCATTGAAAAGGCAGTACCAAACCTGCCCGTCTATGACACCGAAGTCTGCACCAACCCGATACACATTCTCTGATTTTCCATTTACCACCTTTTCCCCCATTCCACAAGATCCATTCTACATTATCATTTATAAATTATTAATAATATATGGCAAGAGAATCAAGACGTGACCCACAGGATTTTTCTGTGGAAGAGAAGCTGAAGAATCTCTATCAGCTGCAGAGCATGCTCTCTGAAATTGACCGAATCAAGATTCTGCGCGGTGAGTTGCCGCTGGAGGTGCAGGACTTGGAAGACGAAATCGAAGGTCTGACCACCCGCATCGACAAGATGCAGGCAGAAATCGCCGCTCTGAAGGAGGAGATGGCGCGCCGCCGCATCAGCGTTCAGGACAACAACTCCAATATCGAGCGTTACACACAGCAGATGGACAACGTGCGCAACAACCGAGAGTATGAGAACCTGACCAAGGAAATAGAGTACTTGCAGCTCGACAACCAGCTCAACGAGAAGAAGATACGCGAGGCCGCCGACCAGATTGAGCGCAAGCAGGTGGAGATTCGCGCCTGCTCCGACAACGTGACAGACCGTCGTTCCGACTTGGACATCAAGAAGAGCGAGCTCGACGAGATTATTTCTGAGACACGCGCCGAGGAGGAGAAACTGCGGGAGCGCAGCAAGAACCTGGAGGCCACCATCGACCCGCGCCTGCTCTCTGCCTTCAAGCGCATCCGCAAGAACTCACGTAACGGTCTGGGCATCGTCTATGTGGAGCGTGATGCCTGCGGAGGATGCTTCAACAAGATTCCGCCTCAGCGGCAGCTCGATATCCGTATGCGCAAGAAGATTATCGTCTGCGAGTACTGTGGCCGAATCATGATAGACCCCGAACTGGCAGGTGTGCAGACGCAGGCCAAAGTCACGGAGGAGAAGCCCAAGCGTCGTCGCCGCAAGGCTGCGGATGCGAAGGAAGAGAGCAATTGATGCCCACAGAGGCTGCGTCAAAGCCAGCAGCCTCTTCTCTTTACCTGCACTTGCAAATCATTTGCACGAATTATGCGAATAACAAGATTGATGAAGAATCAATCCCCACGTTATTCGTCTAATTCGTGCAATTCGTTGTCAGAGATCCCAGCAAAACCCCAACCGGCAACAGAGGGTGCTTTTCTTAAAAAAAGTGAAAATGAACCCTCTCATCTAATAATCTCTCAGCTCCCCAACCCGCAACTCTCAACTTTTTTGTACCTTTGCGGCCACTTTCAGAGAACAACATAATGTCTCACTCTGTAAACACACACTTTATTTTACTTTTTTAATTAACTTTATGTCAAACTTAAAAAATGTTCAGCCCCTCGCAGATTTCGATTGGGAAGGGTATGAAAAAGGAAGCGCCCAGACCGCTCAGAGTCTGGAAGAACAATCTCAGGCCTACGAGCAGAGCCTGACAGGTGTTAATGACCACGACGTCGTAGAAGGAACGGTCATCAGCATCAACAAGCGTGAAGTGGTTGTCAACATCGGCTACAAGAGCGACGGCATCATCCCCGTCAGCGAGTTCCGCTACAACCCCGACCTCAAGGTGGGTGACACCGTGGAGGTTTACATTGAGAATCAAGAAGACAAGAAAGGACAGCTGCTCCTCTCTCACAAGAAGGCCCGCGCCACCAAGAGCTGGGAGCGCGTCAACGCCGCCCTGGAGAACGAGGAAATCGTCAAGGGCTTTGTCAAGTGCCGCACTAAGGGTGGCATGATCGTGGACGTCTTCGGCATCGAGGCATTCCTGCCCGGCAGCCAGATTGACGTGAAGCCCATCCGTGACTACGACGTGTTCGTGGGCAAGACCATGGAGTTCAAGATCGTGAAAATCAATCAGGACTACCGCAATGTTGTGGTCAGCCACAAGGCTCTCATCGAGGCCGAGCTGGAGCTCCAGAAGAAAGAGATTATCTCCAAGCTCGAGAAGGGACAGGTCCTCGAGGGTACTGTCAAGAACATCACCTCCTACGGTGTGTTCATCGATCTGGGAGGCGTGGACGGTCTCATCCACATCACAGACCTCAGCTGGGGACGCGTCAGCGATCCGCACGAGGTGGTGGAACTGGACCAGAAACTCAACGTCGTCATCCTGGATTTCGACGAGGAGAAGAAGCGCATCGCACTGGGTCTCAAGCAGCTCACACCCCATCCTTGGGACGCTCTGGACCAGAACCTCAAGGTGGGCGACCACGTCCACGGAAAGGTCGTTGTCATGGCCGACTACGGTGCATTCATCGAAGTGGCACCCGGTGTCGAAGGACTCATCCACGTCAGCGAGATGTCTTGGAGCCAGCACCTGCGCAGCGCTCAGGACTTCATGAAGGTGGGCGATGAGGTCGAAGCCGTCATTCTGACTCTTGACCGCGAGGAGCGCAAGATGTCCTTGGGCATCAAGCAGCTGAAGGAAGATCCCTGGGAGAACATCGAGCAGCGCTACCCCGTCGGCAGCCGTCATCAGGCTCGCGTGCGCAATTTCACCAACTTCGGTGTCTTCGTGGAAATCGAGGAAGGTGTGGATGGCCTCATTCACATCAGCGACCTCTCTTGGACCAAGAAAATCAAGCACCCCAGCGAGTTCACCAAGATTGGTGAGGACATCGAGGTCGTGGTTCTGGAAATCGACAAGGACAACCGTCGCCTCTCCCTCGGCCACAAGCAGTTGGAGGAGAATCCCTGGGATGTCTTCGAGACCGTGTTCACCGTGGACAGCGTGCACGAGGGTACCATCACCGAGCTTCTGGACAAGGGCGCAGTCATTCAGCTGGAGTACGGCGTAGAGGGCTTTGCTACTCCCAAGCACCTCGTCAAGGAAGATGGCAGTCAGGCTCAGCAAGGCGAGACCCTGCAGTTCAAGGTCATCGAGTTCAACAAGGACAGCAAGCGTATCATCCTCAGCCACAGCCGCATCTATGAGGACGAGGCACGTCGCGAGGCTCGCGAGGCCCGCAAGGCCGAACGCGCTGCTGCCGCTGCCTCAGCCAAGCGTCCTGCCAAGGCTCGTGAAGAGCAACCCATGATTCAGAACCAGGCCGCCAGCACCACGCTGGGTGACATCGACGCACTGGCCGCTCTCAAGGCAAAGATGGAACAGGGTGAAGAGTAATCACCGCTGACACAGCCCGTACAACTTTCGCGCCCGCGCACGTACCTTATATTATATATAAGACGTGTGCGGGCGCTTTCCCTACTACAGATAGGACATTTCCCTGACGTTTTTCGGGCTTTCCCCTTGTGCAGGTCGAGGAAAATGTGTTCCTTTGCACTGTCAAAACAAGAAAACAGCCTTGTCAGACAGAGAAAACAACCCCAAATGTTCAACCTCTTTAACGAACAGACGACAATGAAACGCATAATGACAACCCTGGCAGTGATGGTGATGATAATCACATCCGCCGCAGCTATGAGCTTCTCCAAGGCTCGCAAAGAGGCCTATTTCCTCACCGACAAGATGGCCTACGAGCTCTCGCTCTCCACCTCACAGATGGATGCCGTCTATGAAATCAACCTCGACTACTTCTTGGCATTGCACTCGCCTGCTGACCTCGACGGCATTTACTGGATGCGCCGCAACAGCGACCTCCGTTTTGTCCTGTCCTATTGGCAATGGGAGATCTACACGCAGATCCTGGATTTCTACCGCCCCATGTACTGGGTTTCCGGCTCACGCTTCTCCCTCTATGTGCGCACGCGATACACCCGTCGCCACGATTACTTCTTTGGCCGTCCCTCCATCTACGGTAGCTACCGAGGCGGGCACAACAGCGGGCACGTGAGCTTTTATGCCAATCGCAGCTACGGAGCACCCGCGGCACCGCCTGCCATCCCCAACAATCACGGCACACACCGCAGTGGCCGCAGCGGCGGAAATCCCGGCTACACGATTGGCAGTGGCAATCAGGCCCATGCGAACCCCGGTGGCAATCCTGGCAATGTGAATCCCGGTAGCAACCGTTCCGGCAATGTGAACCCTGGTGGCAATCCTGGCAATGTGAATCTTGGTAGCAATCGTCCAGGCAATGTGAATTCCGGCTCCTCGCGAGGCAATGTCAGCACAGGTTCTACCCGGGGTAATGCGACCGCCAACACAGGACGGGGCACAGTAACCAACGAAGGACGCAACACCACCGTGCCTTCTACAACCACCAATGGAAGGTCTGCAGGGGGAGGGGTGGTCACCACACCGGCCAACACCTCGCGTGGCAGCGGTGCCTCCTCATCCCGCAGCGGTTCTGTGAGCAGTGGCGCTTCCTCTACCCGCAGCGGCGGCAGCACCTCCACTTCCACCTCACGCAGCAACGGCAGCAGTACCTCCCGCAGTGGCAGCAGCCGCGGAGGACGATAACAGGCAATTCCCATCCACCATATCACGGGGAGCAGCATCCAAGGCGGTGCTGCTCCCCGTTTCCAGAGGTGATGGTTCTCTGTGTGTCTGTAGCACTCAGAATTTTGCTTTGGAGATGGAAATGGGTACAACGACCTTGAACGTGATATTGCGTCCCATGTTATAGACACCCCGTCGGCCTGAGAGCACGTTCAGGTCGGCGTACTTCAGTCGGCTGAGGTGGTGCTGGTAAGCGCAGTTCAGCACATTGTCGGCAGTCACGTAGAGTTCGGCGATCTTGCGGTGACCCACCTGTAGATCAGTACCGGCCGAGAAGTTCAGCAGCGTATAGCCGGGGGTGGCGGTCTCCGTGTCGTCGGCGCTGCGGACATGATTCTGTGGAAGATAGCACTCGATACCGGCCGATATATAGAGGTTGTTCAGCGACAGCCGCCCCTCGCGGTAGTGCATGTGTGGTTCACCAGGGGTGTGGCTCGGATGGCGTCCCACAGTCGAGTGGGAGTGGTGAGTCAGTTCCCATTTCACCTCCGAGGTCCAGCGGGGCGCAGGCGTGAAAGGCAAGTACTTGGTTTCTGCGGGCTGGTGCAACAGACGGGCATCCACGAAGGAGAACGTGTTCTCGAAATGAACGGAGTGGACGGGATGAATGTCCAGTCCCGCCTCGAACCCCATGAGCCGTGCATCTCCCTGGGTGTAGGCATAAGTCAGATAGCCTTCTTCTATCGTTTCCGGCAGACGGCGGGTGAAGATGAAATGGTCAATGCGGTTGGCAAAAAGGGCCAGCAGTGCCGAGACGTAAGGTGACGTGAAGTCCAGCCCGAGGTCTGCCTGCAGGCTGTACTCCGCCCTCAGTTCAGGTGAACCAATCTCGTAGCGCAGTGAACCCTCATGAACGCCATTCGAGGCCAGCTCGCTGGTGTTGGGCGTGCGGAAACCGCGGGCCAGATTCATGCGCAGGTTCCACTGGTGTGTGATGTTCCACACCGCACCTAAGCTGCCTGTTACTCCGTTGAAGTGGCGGGTGAAGTCGTTGAAACGCAGTTCGCCGTCTTCCTTTAGTTCGTGGCTGTGTAGGCGACGGTGGTCATAGCGTGCTCCGCCGTTCAGTGTCCAGTTCGTTCCTATGGACTTGCTGGCGGTGACATAGAAGCCGAGGTCAAAGAGGCGGCTGTCGGGAATCAGAAACTCCTCTCCTTGGTTGACGGACTGCTGGTACATGCCACCGATGCCAGTGGCGAGTTTCCATCCTTCCCATTCGTCGGTCAGGTAACGCAAGTCGTAGGTCAACGTGTGTAGTTTCAGGAAGAGGCCACAGGCGTCGGCGCTCTCCTCGAACTCCTTGCGGCGGTTCTGCTGGTAGCCGATGACGGCCTTCAACTGTCCACCGCCCAGATGAAGGGCCTGATCCAGGACTAATTTGTAATGTTTGACCTCCTGGAAGGGTAGGGACCGGGAGTAGCTCTTCGGCGAAACCGAAGAGCCCAGTAATTCGCCTGTTTCCTCATCACGTTCTCCCTCTATGATGCTGGGCGTGAGGTGATAGGCCGTCCAGGTGAGCCACGAGTGCCCCCACAGTTTATTCAGCCCAAGCTTCAGCCGTCCCGTTCGCTCGCGAAACTGTGAGCCGGGCACGTAGCCGTCGTATTTGTTCTTGTAGGCGTGAGCCATCTTGTCCGCGTAGCGGGCATCCCACACGAATCCCTGATGATTACCCGACATGTCGAGGTGATAGGCAAACAGACCGTTGTTGGTCTGATATTCGGTTCCGGCATCGGCTTTCATTTCACCTTCCATGGGCGACGGTGCCGGGTGTAGAATCACCACACCTGCCAGCGCATCCGACCCATACATCAGCGAGGCCGGGCCCTTCAGGATCTCCACAGAGTTCACGGTGCTGCCTTCCACCTCCACTCCGTGTTCATCGCCCCACTGCTGGCCTTCCTGTCGCACACCTTCGCTCATCACCACCACGCGGTTGTAGCCCAGGCCTCGGATCATGGGTTTCGAGATGCTGCCGCCTGTGGTCAACTGACTGATACCAGGCAGGTGGCTGATGGCATCGATGATATTGGTTGAACTGGTGGCACGCAGTTCTTGCGGGCGTAGGACACTCACCGGCGCAGAAGCGTTCCTCAGCTTTGTATCACCCGTAACGCCCGTCACAGTCACTTCGTTCAAGGACAGATGACGGAAAAACACGTCTGTGGAATCCTGTGCATGAGGCTGCTTGTAGGTGCTGTCACCTGTCTGAGCTGCCATTGTCAGTGTATAACCCAACAATGGCAGAATGATTGTTCGTTTGTTCATTCTGGAGAAATATATAATTAATAATGTGTAAAAATGAATCTTCCTTTAAGCAGAAAACGCAAAGGGAGGTCCGCGGCAGACCATCACATTCAAGCAAGCTGCATAATCGTTTGCTGGCTTGAATGCAGGCACCGATTTACAATCATAATTATATATTACATCACCAGTTGCTGCTGTCGCTGCAGGGTAGGTCAGCGAGAGAAACTGGCAGAGCACGCATTCATAGGCGTGACCGGAGAAGGAAATCCAGTGCCCGTGGCACGGGTGCTGCACACATGCTGGGCATTCCTCTTCTGTCCCACTTGGCAATGTATGGATATGAAGAGACGACACGGCCGTCATAGGCAGGAACACAGCCAGCAGCAGCCACGATGCAATTTTCCTTTTCCATGTCTCTTTCATGGCGGCAAAGTTAAGCAATCTTTTGTGAATGATAAAACTTTTTTCGTAAAAACTGCTTGCAATGTGGTCAAAGGGCCATTCTTCCTTCATTCTTTCCCGAAGAAGGTTGCATAGATGGACACGAGTCATGGCTTGGTACATCGCTTTGGGCAGAGGGCTGCCCCAAACTTTTTGCCTAAAAATTTGGTGGGTATTGATTATTTGCCTAACTTTGCGCCACTTTTTTGAGAAACATGGTCCGCGTTGACGCATAAATGCGGACGTTGAGTTGATAATAACCAATTGATTAAGTATTTACAAGAAACCAGAATGGCAAATAAATTCCCAGAACGCAGTTCCCTCAATTTGACAGAGGTGAATCATGAAGTGTTGGAGCAGTGGGATCGCGAGGATCTGTTTCATCGTAGTATCAGTGAACGAGAGGGTTGTCCTTCCTTTGTCTTTTTTGAAGGGCCTCCATCAGCCAACGGCCACCCGGGCATCCATCACGTGCTCGCGCGTTCTATTAAAGATACGTTCTGCCGATTCAAGACGATGAAGGGATTCCAGGTGCACCGTAAGGCGGGCTGGGATACTCACGGACTGCCTGTGGAGCTGGGGGTGGAGAAGGAACTGGGCATCACCAAAGAGGACATCGGAAAGACCATCAGCATCGATGACTACAACCGCAAGTGCCGCGAGAACGTGATGATGTTCACGGGAGAGTGGGAAGACCTCAGCCGCAGGATGGGCTACTGGGTCGATCTCGAACACCCCTATATCACTTACGACAACAAATACATTGAGACGCTGTGGTGGTTGCTCAAGCAACTTTACCAGAAAGGGTTGCTGTATAAAGGTTACACCATACAACCTTATAGCCCTGCTGCCGGTACAGGTCTCTCTTCCCATGAATTGAACCAGCCTGGCTGCTACCGCGACGTGAAAGACACGACGGTCACGGCCCAGTTTAGGGTTGTGGCTCCCCATTCCGCCACCGAAGGGTCTAAGGCAGCATTATCTTCGATATTCAAAGGGATAGAAGCCTTCTCGGGTACTGGAGAGGGATGTGCCTCTCTGCCCGTCTATATCCTCGCCTGGACAACAACACCGTGGACACTGCCCTCGAACACAGCACTCTGCGTAGGACCGAAAATCGAATACGTGGCTGTGAAAGGTCAGAACCCCTACACCAAGGAAGAGGCCATTTACATCTTGGCCAAGGCTCGCAAGGACGTCTATTTCCCCGCTCCGAAAGAGGACGGTGCGCCTGTTCCCCAAGTGCTTGGCGAGTGCCTCGGCGCCGACTTGCTGGGGCTTCAGTACGAGCAACTCTTCCCTTGGGTCAAACCCTGTGCACTGGAAGACGGAAAGGTGGTGGTCAAGGAACAGGACGCTTTCCGCGTCATCCCTGGTGACTACGTCACTACCGAGGACGGTACGGGTATCGTTCACATTGCTCCCACCTTTGGTGCCGATGATGCAAAGGTTGCCAAGGACGCAGGAATCCCTTCGCTGTTTGTTATCGACAAGGCAGGTGACACCCGTCCGATGGTTGATTTTACAGGCAAGTACTTCGTGAAGGAAGACATGGATGCCACCTTCATGGAGGCTTGTGTCCAAGACAGTTACTGGCATCATGCCGGCGACTTTGTGAAGAACGCCTATGACCCGAAATATGCGGATTTGGACGAGAAAGCGCTGGCAAAGACAGAGGACTTGAATATTGTCCTCTGCATGGAAATGAAACAGGCAGGCACAGCTTTCAAGATTGAAAAGCATGTCCACAACTACCCCCACTGCTGGCGCACGGACAAGCCCGTGCTCTACTATCCCCTTGACAGTTGGTTCATCCGCAGCACAGCCGCTAAGGAGCGCATGATAGAGCTGAACAAGACCATCCTTTGGAAACCTGAGAGCACAGGCACTGGCCGCTTCGGCAAGTGGTTGGAGAACCTCAACGACTGGACCCTCAGCCGCAGCCGTTACTGGGGCCCGCCGTTGCCTATCTGGCGCAACCGCGATACCCGCGAGGAGATCTGCATCGGTTCCGTGGAAGAGCTCTACAATGAAATAGAAAAGAGTGTGCGTGCTGGCGTGATGGCCTATAACCCGCTGAAGGATAAAGGTTTCGTGCCACGGGATATGTCTCAGGAGAACTATGACCGCATTGACCTGCACCGTCCCTACGTGGATGACATCGTGCTCGTGGGTGAGAGCGGACAGCCTCTGCGTCGTGAGCTTGCTCTCATCGACGTGTGGTTTGACAGCGGTGCCATGCCCTACGCACAGATTCACTACCCGTTTGAAAACCGCGGAGCGCTT
>JAEEGL017285808.1_pt1 | contig 12446 bp, 8 predicted proteins | sample 9134231 | NCBI WGS metagenome assembly JAEEGL01 (sample SAMN16246548, study PRJNA631951) | gut metagenome | biome: gut microbiome; feature: rumen; material: fiber-attached | host: Bos | place: Iran: Karaj | collected 2018-10 | reverse complement strand
TACCTCCTTGCCGGTGTGGCGGGCAATGGTCTGGGAGACCAAGTCGGTGATGGACTGGTCCACCTCTTCGGCAGTGACGAGTTCGGAGAGGACGATGTTGTGGCTCTCGCGATAAAGGTCAAGGTAGGAACTGCTGATACCGCGCAGGTTGACAGAACGGTTTTTGTGGACGACGAAATCGAGGAATGCCAGCGTGGTGGTGCTGACATGCTCTGCAAAGAGGTCGCGAACGATGGCGGCCTTTTTGGACATTTTGATTTCGGGGTTGCGGAAGATGACGTTCAGCTCGCGGTTTTGGGAACTGACTTGGTGGACAAGACGCATGTCGGAGGCGACAAGTTCTTGTTCGCCGCGATCACCGGCCAACATGAAGAGAGCCTTGGCGTAATTGATATTTATTCTATAGTCTTGCACGATAGGGTCTTTCTATATTGGATAAATTCAAGAGATAAGGTTGCCACCCGATGAGGGGACTGAATTGCCGCGAAAAGCGAAAGGGATTAATTGAGATGGATTTCGTCGAGTTCGCGATGGATGATGCCGTCGGCCTTTTGCTTGTCGGAGAGTTCGGCTTTCATAAGTTTTTCGGCAATGTCAATAGAGAGGGAAGCGATTTGATTCTTTAGGTCGTGCATAGCCTTGAGTTTCTCATAGTTGATGCTCTCACGGGCGTTCTCGACAATACGGTCGGCTTCTTCGGTGGCTTTGATACGGGCATCCTCGATAATCTTATCGCTAGTGAGGCGGGCGTTGCGAAGGAGCTCGTCGCGCTGGATTTTGGCTTCGCGAAGGAGGTCTTCGTTGTGGGCGGTGAGCTGACGCATTTCTTCGCGGGCCTTTTCGGCGGCGTTAAGGGAGTCGGCAATGGCTTTTTCGCGTTTGTTGAGAGCTTTGAGGAGCATAGGCCAGCCCCATTTGCCAAGGATGAATACCAGCACACCAAAGGAGACTAACATCCAGAAGAATGTGCCTAAGCCGGGATTAATAAGCGGGTTGTTCATTTATACGTAATTTGATGATTCAAGATAGGAAAGATGATGGAGAAAGGGATGTTGGCGCCAATCGCGCCAACATCCTTTCCGATGACGTCGGATACTTACTTGAGGACGACCAGCAAGCAGACAACCACTGCGAAGAAGGCAACACCTTCGACGAGTGCGGCGGCAATGATCATGGTGGAGCGGATGTCGCCACCAGCTTCGGGCTGACGAGCCATGCCTTCCATAGCACCTTGACCAATTTTACCAATGCCGAGTCCAGCACCGATGGTGGCCAGACCTGCTCCGACGGCTGCACCGAAATAGCCCCAGGCCATTTGAGCAGCAGCTTGTAATAAAATGAGTAATGACATAGTTGTTTTTTTTATGTGATTTATTAATGTATTTTTATGTATTTCAGCATTGTAAACCTATTCAAAAACAGGGGGTACAATCCCATTTTTGAATAGGCAAAATTAGACAAAATATTTCACTTACACAAGTTTTTAACACTTGATTTCTTAATTTTTTTTACAATAAACTGATTTGCAGACTGGTTGCAGTTGCTTTTTTTTGAAGGAGGCAACTATTTGAAACCGAATAGGACACAACGCAGAGGCCCACTATTGGGAAGTGGGCAACGAGTGTGATGGTTGGGCGAGTAAAAGACTACGCAAGAGCCTGGCTTATACGGTCAAGGCATTCGTGGAGGACGGACTGTGGGCAGCCCAAGTTGATTCTGAAACAGCCGCGATATTGTGAGCCACCAAACGTGGTGCCGTCGTTGAGAGCCACCTTGGCATGATTGACAAGACGGTCAACGAGTTGTTCGTGCGAGAGGCCGAGTCCATTGAAATCGAGCCAAGCCAGATAGGAAGCCTCAGGGAGCACGGACTTCACCGAAGGAAGATGGCTGCTGAGATAGTCGTTAAGAAAAGCGACATTAGACTGGAGATACTGGAGCATTTGATGCAGCCAGTCTTCACCGTGGGTGAAAGCGGCTTCGGCACCGACATAGGCAAAGATGTTGCCACCAGCAACTTCGTAGCCGTCGAGATAGCCGAAGAAACGTTTGCGGAGGGTTTCGTTGGGACAGTAGCAGACAGAACTGCCGAGGCCAGCCATATTGAAAGTTTTGCTGGGAGCCATGAAGGTGATGGAGATGTCGCGCGCGTGCTGGCTGACAGTGCTAAAGCTGACATGTTTATGTCCCGGGAGTGTGAGGTCGGCATGTATTTCGTCGGCGATGACATTGACATTATTGCGGTAGCAGATGTCAGCCAATTTATAGAGAACCTCTTCGCCCCAGACGGTGCCACCAGGGTTGTGGGGGTTGGAGAGAATCATCCACTGACATTGATGCGCCCGCCATTCAAGGTCTTCAAAATCAATAGCGAAACGGCCATCAACTATTTTGAGAGGGCTGCACACCAACTGGCGGTGCCCGCTTTGGGGAAGGTTGAGGAATGGCGGGTAGACAGGAGTGGTAACTAAAATCCCATCTGTTGGTTGTGTAAGTGCCTGCAACACGAAGGAAATGCCTGAAACAATGCCGGGGATGAAGTGCAACTCCTGCCGAGACGACTCTATATTATAATGATTACGGAGCCAATTCTGGATACACGTCCAATAGCTTTCGGGGGGATAGGCGTAACCGAGCACCTCATGAGTGCAACGGTTGCGTAAGGCTTCCATTATGAAATCGGGTGTGCGGAAATCCATATCGGCCACCCACATGGGCATGAGGTCGTCACGACCGAAGAACTGGTTCAGTGCGTCATGTTTGATACAGTTGGTCCCTTTGCGTGGGATTAGTTCATCAAAATTGTATTGTTTCATTAATTGCTACTAAGTGTATGGAAGTAATTAAACAATGTGAAGCCTTGTCATGCGACAAGGCAGGCACGTTGCGAAATTGTCATAAATTATTTTGTGGGATGTTCTTTGTTCTCACCGACCAAATCGATTGAGTAATGGAGACCCACATTTTGACGACGGTTGCGAGCCATCTTAATAATAAGGTAGGAGCAAGCGATAAGATTGCGCAACTCGCTGAGTTCCTCTGTGAGAACAGAACGGTTGTAAAGGTCTTCCGTCTCGCGGAAAATGAGGTTCAGCCTGTCGAAAGCCCGTTGCAGGCGAAGGTCGCTACGGACGATGCCGACATAGTTCCACATGAGTTCCTGCAACTCGCGCTTGGTCTGGGTGATTAGTACCATTTCTTCGTTGAGAACCATACCGTCGGCGTTCCAATCAGGAACCTGGTTGCAGATGGTGCGTGTCTTGACGCGTTCGATGGCACTTTGCGCAGCATTGTGAGCATAAACGACGGCTTCGAGCAGGGAGTTGCTTGCCAGACGGTTGCCACCATGAAGCCCGGTGCAAGAGCACTCGCCTGCGGCATATAGATGGTGGATGGAAGACTCGCCGTTGCGGTCTACTTTGATTCCTCCACATTGATAGTGGGCCGCCGGACGGATAGGTATCATATCCTTGGTGATATTGATACCCAGTTCCAAGCATTTGGCATAGATTGTCGGGAAGCCGTTGATGAGTTCGTTTTTATCAATGCCACGGGCATCGAGATAAAGATGGTCGACACCCGCAATCTTCATTTCGTTGTCAATAGCACGAGCCACAATATCGCGCGGGGCAAGCGAGAGTCGTTTGTCATATTTATGCATAAACTCGTTGCCCTTGAAGTCTTTCAATATAGCACCGGCACCACGCATGGCCTCGGTAATAAGAAAAGCGGGCTTCTCGGCTGGATTATAAAGCGATGTGGGATGGAACTGCATGAATTCCAAATCGCTCAGCACACCACGGGCACGGTGTACCATAGCCACACCATCGCCTGTTGAGACAATCGGCGTGGTAGTGGTGGTGTAGACGTTGCCCATACCTCCTGTTGCCAAAAGGGTCACCTTGGCCAGATAGGTATCAATGACATTGGTACGGCAGTCGAGGGCATACACTCCATAACATTCTATATCGGGGGTATGCTTGGTAACCCGTTGACCCAAATGGTGTTGGGTAATAATATCTATAGCAAATTGATTCTCTTTCAGCTCGATATTAGGGTGGTTGTGAACGGCTTCAAGTAATCCGCGTTCTATTTCGGCACCCGTGTTGTCCTTGTGGTGTAGAATGCGGAACTCGGAATGGCCTCCTTCACGGTGAAGGTCAAAACGGTCACCTGCAACGCTTTTGTCGAAATTGACTCCATATTGTACCAACTCCTTGATACGAGCCGGAGCCTCACGGATAGTCATTTCGACCACTTCACGGTCGCAGATGCCGTCACCTGCAATCAAAGTGTCCTGTATATGTTTATCGAAGCTGTCACTGTCGTACATGACAGCGGCAATGCCACCTTGGGCATAGCGTGTAGAGCCTTCGGCTGCTTCGCCTTTACTCAACACGCATACTTTTCCGTAGGGAGCAACCTTGAGTGCAAAACTCAATCCGGCAATGCCAGACCCTACAACCAGAAAATCAACTTCGTATCTCATTTCAATTCCGCCAAAGGCATTGAAAGGCCTACATCACGGTAGTGTGAGTCGAAACAAAATAGATAGCTATTATCAATGCTATAACTCCAGCGATGAAAAGAATTGTAAGAATCGTGGTGCTGTATTTCCAGAATTTTTGCAATTCACGAAGGAAACCCACAACAGGATAGAGTTCCTGACTTATTTTCACTTGGTTGGCTTCTTTTACAGCACGACGCATGTACATAACAGAGGGAACCAAAGCGGCAGCAAAGAATATCGCTGCAACACCTCCGAGACCGATGATATTATCTAAATAATAAGGATTATTATCATCCATCAAGTTGCTTATATAAAGCATAAAGATACCTCCTACCACCATAAACAATACACACAAGAATGTAACAATCGAAAATACATTTAACTTCCTACCCAGTCGGGCAACATACATTCTGCTATTTTTCAACAGGATAACTTCATTTTCTTCCATATGATAACATTATTTTTCTTAATGCAAATATAACACTTATTTTCAATATAGATAAAAAAACTTGAATAAAAATCATTTTTTTATCATATTCAACAGGTTGAGAAGGGATGGATGCCGCCATCACTTCTACAAAAACAACCAAATCCTTATTATGTAGATTATTTTTTGTATCTTTGCACATCGAATATGAACAGAAGATTCGAACGAACCATTGTGTTCGCATTGTTACTGATTCTCACTGCCGGGTGCAAACAGTCCCCATCGGGCAGCAATGTTGATTTGAGGCTACGCGCACGAATCGACCTCTTCAACAAGACCTCTTTTATCAATCGTTACCACGACCCCAACATTTCCATACTCAACGCGCGGAAAGCCCTACAGTTGGCACACGATTCCCTGCCCGTATATCACGACGGACTCATGCGAGCTTACAACAACATCTCTTTCGGCTACTATATTCTGGCCGAGCACGATTCCGCTTCGGCTTATATTGACAGTGTTTCTCTACTGGCCTCGTCCCTTTCACGCACTGCCAAGTCTCTTCGCAAAAACGCCGAAGTTGAATGGGTCATTGCCCGACTAATGCAGATTAGACTGTTGCAACGTAGTTGCCACATCGCCGAATCTTACCAAAAACTATATGACATCAACCAATCCCGTGTTCTGAAACACGCACCTGACAATTACTTATACTCGTATGCCCAGATGGAATACTTCATCACCTCCCTCACGCTGAACTACCACTACCGCAATCGAGCCATTGCCTCATCTTCAGGCACCGAGCTCTCCGCTGGGACTAAAAAGACCATGGTCGACCTGCTGAATGAAGTAGAAGAGGCACGTAGCAACCTAAAATGCGACTATGCCGAAGAGATGTCTCTCAACTACGCCCTTGCGCACAGCTATTACCGCCTCGCTGCCGCTTCCCACAGCGACCCTTACCTCCTCGGCAAAGCCTACGACTATTTGGCTGACAATGCAAAAATCCTCTCTATTCCGAAACAATTCTGCATCTATCACCTCGCCAACGTACTCCAGTTGGAAGCCTTCATTGCCGCCGATACCAATATCCTGCGCGACACCTACACCCTACCCGGTCCATGCAGAAAAAAATTAGACAGGCTCACTGCTCTAACCAACAAAATCTACCCCACCGACACCACCCTCTCAACCCCGCAGTACGGCTTCAACATGTTCAAGGTCTCCACCCACCTATTTTTCCAAACCCCCGACCCTTATCAACATCTTGGTGCCGTGGTCTCCGCTGCCGAATACTGCCTGCACCAAAATGCCTACGACCAAGCATACTATTATTATACCTTGGCTCTTGACGACTCCGCATGGCACGACAATATGGCTCCAAAATTCGAGTCGATGCTTTACGACGGACTCATCCGCATGGGTTATTCCAATTCTGCCGATGACAACACCCGCTGGTACTCCCGCGAAATGGAATTGCTCAACCTCATCAACATCAACGAGAGCGCTGACCTCATGCTACAAGACCGCCTTTTTCTCTCCGAATCACGTAACCGCAACTACATCATCATCATTGTCGTCAGTGCTGTCTTCCTCATCCTGCTTACCACCCTCGTCATCCTGTTGCGTCACCGTTCCAAGGTGCTTAGAGCTGAAAAACAAGCCCTACAGAAAGCCAAACGCCAGGACATTGAGCGTATTGCCAATGTCGAAACTTGCCTCTCCGTCATGCGACACGACATCAATCCCTTCCTCTCCTACCTCACCAGCAAAAAACTCAGCCCCGAAATGCGTCAAGAAGTTCTTGAACAACTGCTCCGCACATTCTCCAACATCAAGAACTGGACCAACCTCTCCATCCCCAGCGGACTACAGTTTCAAGTCTCTACCTTTCCTCTCAACGACGTGTTCGAAAACGTTGCCGCCTCCTGCACCCGTCTCGACCACGATGTCGACCTCATTTTCTACCCCACCACCCTCAACATCTCAGGCGATCGGCAACTTACTGAAATCCTGCTGCGCAACCTTGTAAACAATGCCCTGCAACACACTTCCGAAGGAAAAGTCACCGTCTACGCCGAACTCTACAACAAAGACAACCGCTTCGTCCATATCGAAGTCGACGACACTGGCTCGGGCATGGACAGCGAAACCCTTGAGAACCTTTTCCGCGCCGACAAAAAAGTCAACAACCAAGCCGATCCCAAAGCCCCCAATGGAACAGGTTTCGGCCTCATCCTCTGCAAATATATTATCAAACGCCACGACGACAATACCCTCCGCGGTTGCCGCATCTGGGCAGAAAGCAAGCTTGGCGAAGGCAGCACTTTCCACTGCCTCATGGCCGGAGCCGATAACGAAAACTGGACTCCCGACCCTTGGAGAAAAAACAACACCTCAAACTGAATCTTATCATCCATGGAACCTATCAAAATCATCATCGTCGACGATGAACCCATCATTCGAAAAGCCCTCAAAAACGAACTCAACAGCCAGCCTGCCACCATTGCCTGCGGCATGAACGACGACGGTGACATCGAATACCGCAGCGTCACCGTCCTCGACACCTACGCCAACGGTGCCCAGCTCATGGCAGCCCTCGACAGCCCCGCCGACCACCAGATGCCCGACTACCTCCTTCTCGACATGGAATTCCAAGGCGAACCCACAGGAGGGATTTTCCTTGCCGACCGTGTCCACAGCAAATACCCCGACATTAAAATAGCCATCCTCTCAGGACGCTTCGACAATCCTCTCCCCAACGAAGGCAACCGCCACGAACGCATGCTTGACATCGCCCGTGTCGTCTTCGAATCCCTCCAACACGGCGCTTGTGCCTTCATCAGCAAGAACGCCGCAGGCGGTTTCTCTGTCGAAAACGTCCTCCGCGCCATCGAATCTCTCGAACGGGGTGAAAAATACTACTTCAACTATCCCGTCATGCTCACGCTCAAAGAAGCCGCTGAACTATACATCAACAACGCCGCATTCTCCCGCTCCGACATCACCCTTTCCGACACCGAGCACCAACTCCTTCTGCTCGAAGCCGCAGGATGCACCGCCTCCGAAATCGCCGCCACCCTACACGAAACCGACAAAAGCATCCAGGAACGGCAAAAAGACCTCTCACGCAAGCTTGACATCGTTAACAAATCCGGTGCCCGCATCGCAAAAGCCCTTCAATACGGCCTAATCGACGCCAAACAAATCAAATTTCTCAAACGCTGACACTCCCTCAAAAAACAGAAATCCAGCCCTAAAAAAAGCAAAAATCAACACTATTTGTTCACTTGTATCAAAACATTAATACCCACAGATACAGAACCTCACAACAAAAAACAAAAAAATATTTTGCCAATTGAGAAAAACTTCGTACTTTTGCAACCGCTTTTGAAAGCAAAAAAGGTCGTTTGGCCGAGGGGCTAGGCACAGGTCTGCAAAACCTGCTACTCCGGTTCAAATCCGGAAGCGACCTCAAGAAAAGAGACTCATACAAGGGTCTCTTTCTTTTTTCCCCGCCACCAATCAACCATCCCACAAGCATAACATTTCAAGCCATCCTCCCATACAGGGCGGCAGCCACACAATTTGAAACAAAACGAACTTGATTTTTACTTCTTCCCTATCTTATTCACAAAAGGAATATTGCACAACAAACCGTTCACCTCAGCCGAGATATTCAACCGCCGCACTGCCACTACAGCCACCACGGCAAAAAACAGCGTTCTTACTACTGCCTCAACCAACACTACTGCCAATCCACTGCCCATCCATCCGAACAACGGAGTCACCACCCACTCCCACACAACATTCATCCCAAAAAGCAACACCGTCAACAGCACCACCCACAACTGCTTGCGGCTGAACAACGTAACCCCGAGCCTCAACCACAACATAGTCAGCAACGGAACAAAATACACCACGTATGCCACCAACGTCGCACAAGCCGAACCCGTCACACCCCACATCGGTATAAACCACACATTCAACGCAACAGCAGCAACCGTCAGCAACGAGATAAACAACAATGAATAAGCGAAGCACTTCGAAAAATTTAGGATATTCGTTGCTATGCTCAACGTCGAATTAATAACATTGGCCATACCTAAAAAAAGCACCACGCCCATGCCTGACACATAATCCGCCCCGTTCGGTATCACCCCGAACAACGGCTTTAAATTTATCCATATAAAAAACAGCAACATGCAGGCCACCAGCAACTGATGCAGCGAAACCTGCTGACCCAACCGGTTCACCTCGCCCATATTCCCCTCCTCCACGGCTCGTGCTATGATAGGACTTGATATTGCACCCAGCGACCTGTACGGAATCTCCACCACATTGGCTATATAACATGCAATGGTATAAACCCCGGCGGCGGCAAGACTCTCTTTGGCTATAAAAATCGAGTTAAACAGCTTGATATTGCCCGCAAGCACTGTCGCCGACATAAACAGCGTATACACCCCCACTTCGCGCATCAAACCATGGTTCATAAACTTCCAGTCAGGCCGGAACGAAACCTTGCCCAACGAAATCAAATAAATCAAATCCACTACCGACGCCACAGCCCACGACGAGCAGAACATCAACACAAAACCATCCAGCGAAATCACTCGGAAACCATAGAGCAAATACGCACCCAGATTCAGCAACCTTACCACCACTTCCCTCACGAATTTGGGCAACGCAATATGAAGCAACACACTCGCATTCGTCTCAAACACCGTCATGTACAAAACAAAGAAAGTCAACGGCAGCAACAAATACACATAATTAACCAACAGCGGTGCCTCTTTGGCATAATAAGCCACCACACTATCCTTGAACACAAAAAACAGCAATGCCAAAATCGAAAAACCTATCAATGGCAACAGCAACGTCCACCCCATAAAACCATGGTCCTTCAACTCGGGATTCCCTGGAGTGCGAAACCGCGGATAAAAACGCACTATCGACGCATTTGTTCCCAACTGTGCCAACCCGGCAAAAAGCATCGCCGCATCTACCATCACGCGCGTCAAGCCAATCTCTTCGCGGGTCAGCAAATCAGTAACCACAAAAAAAGTAGTCACTGCGCCAATCAAAACCCCAAGGTAATTGGCCAATGCACCCTTTATGCTTTGTTTTGCTATTACGCCCATCTTCTTGATTCAGAATCAATCCTATCTTTCTTCGCCCGGCTCACCCCATCTCATCTTCCACACTCCTCCGCACGACGATTCAAAATGCAAAAATACTACATTTTTTTCGATAAATCATCATTTTCAATCCAATTTATTTTATTAATTCCAAAATTATTTGTATCTTTGCCCCTTGTTAATTTTGGCGTAAAATCAACACTTTAGCCCTTAACATACTAATACTCAATCAAAAGAGTAAATCTATCATAAATTAAAGAATAACAAAATAATAACACAATAACAACATGAAAGTATACCAGACATCCGACATCCGCAACATCGCCCTCGTCGGCGGTGCCAAATCGGGCAAAACCACCATGGCCGAAGCCATGGCCTTCTGCGGCGGCCTCATCAACCGTCGTGGCAGTGTAGACAACAAAAACACCATCAGCGACTATCGCGACATCGAACTCGACCGCAAATACAGCGTCGAAACCTCCCTCATGTACACCGAATTCGGTGGCAAGAAAATCAACATCCTCGATGTCCCCGGCTTCGCCGACTACCAAGGCGAACTCGACGCCGCTCTCAACGTAGTCGAAGCTGCCGTTGTCGTGGTCAACGCCCAAAGCGGTGTCGAAGTCGGCACCGAAATCGCCAACCGCTACGCCGCAAAACTCGACACCCCCATGCTCTTCGTCGTCAACCACCTCGACGCCGAAAAAGCCAATTTCGACGACAGCGTCAACCAACTCAAAGACTTCTTCGGCTCCAAGTGCACCGTCCTCCAGTTCCCCACCAACCCCGGTCTAGGATTCAACCAGGTAGTTGACATCGTTGCCAACAAAATGTACACCTTCACCGACGGCAAATACTCCGAGGCCGACATCCCCGCCGAATTCGCCGACAAAGCTGAAGAAATGCGCATGGCTCTCGTCGAAGAAGCCGCTGCTGCTGACGACGAACTCATGGAAAAATACTTCGAAAACGGTGACCTCACCGCCGAAGAACTCACCAAAGCCCTCAAGCTCGCCATCGACAAACGCGACCTCTTCCCCATCCTTTGCACCTCCGCAAAAGAAAACTTCGGTGTAAACCGTCTCCTTGAATTCATCTGCCAGAACGTCCCTGCTCCCTGCGAAGTTGCCGACCCCAAAAAGACCAAAGCCGGCAAAGAACTCAAATGCGACTCCGCCAATCCCACCGTCGCCTTCGCTTTCAAGAGCGCCAAAGATAAAAACCTCGGTGAAATCACCTATCTCCGCATCTACGACGGCGAACTCGCCGAAGCCCAAGACGTCATCAACGCCTGCAACCAGAGCAAAGAACGCGTCAGCCAAGTACTCATCTGCAGCGGCAAAGACCGTCAACGCATCGAAAAAGCCTGCGCCGGCGACATCATCTGCACCATCAAACTCAAAGACGTAAAAATCAACCACACCCTCACCTCTCCCAAGAACACCGACGACGCCGTCACCGAAATCGAATTCCCCACTCCCATCTACACCGTTGCTGTCAAAGCCGCCAACAATAACGACGACGAAAAAGTCGGTGCCGCTCTCAAAGACCTCTGCACCTACGACCGCAGCCTCTCCCTCGAAAACAGCCGCGAACTCCGCCAGGTAATCCTCGGCTGCCAAGGCGAACTCCACCTCAACACCATCAAATGGTACTTCGAAAACCAATACAAACTCGCTGTCAACTTCACCGCTCCCAACGTCCCCTACCGCGAGACCATCACCAAGAGCGCCGAAGCCATGTACCGTCACAAGAAACAGTCCGGCGGTTCCGGTCAGTTTGGCGAAGTCCACATGCTCATCGAGCCCTACTACGACGGCATGCCCAACCAGACTAAATACCCCATCCGCGACACTCAGGAATACACCCTCGACTGGGGCGGCAAACTCGTCTTCAACAACTGCATCGTCGGCGGTGCCATCGACGCCCGCTTCATGCCCGCCATCCTCAAAGGTATCATGGAGAAGATGGAGCAGGGTCCCCTCACCGGTTCCTACGCCCGCGACATCGTCGTCAACATCTACGACGGTAAAATGCACCCCGTCGACTCCAACGAAACCGCTTTCAAAATCGCAGGCCGTACTGCCTTCCGCGAAGCCTTCAAACTCGCTGGTCCTAAGATTAAGGAACCCATCTACGACATCGCCGTTACCGTTCCCACCGAAGCCCAGGGCGGCGTCATGACCGACCTCCAAGGCCGTCGTGCCATCGTTATGGGCATGGATGCCGAAGGCAAATACACCACCCTTCGTGCCAAGGCTCCTCTCGCCGAGATGAACCGCTACTGCACCGCTCTAAGTTCGCTCACCTCCGGTCGCGGTACCTTCACCATGACATTCAGCAGCTACGAACTCGTCCCCACCGACGT
>JAEEGL016983789.1_pt1 | contig 12446 bp, 7 predicted proteins | sample 9134231 | NCBI WGS metagenome assembly JAEEGL01 (sample SAMN16246548, study PRJNA631951) | gut metagenome | biome: gut microbiome; feature: rumen; material: fiber-attached | host: Bos | place: Iran: Karaj | collected 2018-10 | reverse complement strand
AATCATGAACACACCGGAAATGATCAATAAAAGGATGACCAGTTTTTTTACAATTTTATCATCCAATACACTGCTGCTTTTGATTCCGGCAAACAGTCCCAAAAGCATAAAAGGAACTAATAGCAATACTATTTTTATACCATTAATGGTAATGATACCCAGTATGGTATATAGAATAATGCGAAAGGTATTTTCAACGATAAATACAGCGCTGATATTTGCCTTAAACTCATCCCCTGTTTCTGTCACTCTGCCTACATAAGCCGCCAGTAAAGCGCCTACACCAAACAATCCGCACAAAAGTCCGGACAACACTCCAATCACTCCAAGAAATGCTTTTGAACTACGAAGCTTTATCTCTTTTAACTCCCGAAGAAACAGTTCTATTCCAAGCAGAATCACTACAACTCCAAAAACAATTTTTATAACTCCCGCATCTACATTTTTTAATAGAAGTGCTCCTGGGATACTTCCCAGTAAAACAAGAATAGATAAAGGAATATACACCTTCGGTTTTAGTTTTGTCCTATTTTTCCAGGTCAAAATCAGATTGGTGGGATAACCCAGGAGTAATTCAATAGGCGAGATGTTAACATTATTCACACCAAATGCCAACACCGAGGTAAAAACCAGCGTATTGGCAAAGCCACACAATCCCTTTATAAAAAACGCAAGAAAAGTCGCAAGTATCCAAAGCCACATAGGAAGCCTCCAAAAATGTTTCTTCAATAATATCACATTTTTCTCACAACATAAAAAATCTCCTAAAGTAGATGGGATTATTCACCTCATCTACTTCAGGAGAACTAAGTCAAAACACGTTTTTAAAATCATAGGTTCGATTTCAATTTAATAAATATGAAGACAAAAGAACCGTCCCCCCGTCCACAAATATGAAGACAAAAGAACCGTCCCTACCTCTCACCAACCATCACAAAGGATACGGCTTCTACTTCCACCTTTTTTTCAGCGGGAGTATGACTGTGATAGCAGGCGCCGGATTCCCCGTCCGCTATGATTTCCCACTCGCCTTTTGGCAATCGATAGGTAAAGTTTTTATTTCTTCCATTATAGATAATGTTTACACGCTTCCAAGGGCACTCGCTTTTTTCATCCACAGAAAATCCAAAGACTCCCCGCTTATGCCATCCCCTGCACACTCCGGCTCCTTCGTCGCCATAAAGATTGGCAATCTTTTTTCGCAGAGAAATCATTCCTTTATAAAAGGCATACATATCTCCATAATCTTCTAAGTTTTCCCATTTTACCGAATTAATGGTCAATGGCAAGTTGTAGGAGTTTTCCTCGCCGTCTTTACTGCGACAGAATTCCTCCCCGGATAAAAAGAAGATTTTCCCCGGCATAAACATATACAAAGCTGCCGCCAGTTTGTACTGCTTTAAGCGAAGCTCCAAGTCCGGTGTCGTCTCGCTTAACTTATCAAACAACGTGTGATTATCGTGACAGGAAACATAGGATACAATTCTAGAAGGTTTTGTTCCAAAAGAGCAAGTTCCCTCTAAAAGTTTCTTTTCCAATCCGGTGCGACCGTTGGCAAAGCCCGCCTCTTTAAATTCAAATACACTTCCCTTAATACCGTCTCTAATATCATCAGAGAAATAGCCGATACCTTTTTTCAGAGTACCTATAGATTCCTTCGTAACCAGGGGAATATCCTTTGCAAGATAGGTATTTCCTGCCTTCCAAGGCTCACCGTATATCACCTTTTCCCCTTCTCCAAAGGTTTCATCCAAAGCACTTCGAATGGCATTCATACAATCCCGGTCCGTAAGCCCCATTAAATCAAAGCGAAAGCCGTCAAAATGATATTCCTTTGCCCAGTACAACACAGAATCCACAATGTACTTTTGACACATGGGCATTTCCGAAGCAATATCATTTCCGCAGGCCGAACCGTTGGAGGCATTTCCATCCTCGTCCAAACGGTAAAAATACCAGGGCGCCGTGCGCTGTAAAGGAGAATCAATGGAATAGGTATGATTGTACACCACATCCATAATCACCCGAATCCCTTGCTTATGAAGGTTCATAATTACTTCTTTTAACTCTTTGATTCGCACCTCTCCATGGTAAGGGTCAGAGGAATAGCTTCCCTCCGGAACATTGTAGTTCATAGGATCATATCCCCAGTTGAACTGATCCTTTGCTCCCGCCTCATCTACAGAAGCAAAATCAAACACCGGCATAAGTTGAACCGTGTTTACACCAAGTTCTTTTATATGGGATACACCGGTTTTTATCTTTCCTTCCCCACGAAGGGTGGTATCGTTTTGGCAAAGACTTTTGTAGGTGCCTCGCACAACCTCCTGTGCGCCACCGGCTTCTTCCCACATAAAGTCTTTCACGTTTAACTCATAAATCACATCCACAGCTTCCTTTTGGGGCGCAACATCTTCTTCCCAGCCCAAAGGATTTGTCGTGTCCAAATCAATCACCATGCTGCGATGTCCGTTGATGCCGCAGGCCTTTGCATAGGGGTCTCCACTGATTTGACGGGCGCCGTCGGACTCCAACTCAAAATCGTAGTATTTTCCACAGAGGTTTTCCTTTGTAAAAAAGGTCCATAGGCCGTGGCTGCCTCTCTCCATCTCTTCTTCAGACAAAAGACTTCCGTGATCTCCGTCCTCATACAAGCGAAGCCACACCCGGTCTGCCAAGGGCGCCCAAAGCATAAAGGAGGTTCCCTTTTCATCACAAAAGCTTCCCAAAGCCCCGTCATACAAAAACTCATCTTCGAATTCTTTTGATATATATAATTGTTTTAAATCTAATGGTTGCCGTTTCACTTTTCAGCCTTTCATTGAATAAATCAAAACGCCCTTCGGAGCCAAAGTCTCTCCGTCATATTTTCTGGCGTATAATACATCTTCTTTCTTTTGTTTTACAACAACAGGGTTCTTACCGCAGTTTAAAACCACCTTAATCACTTCCCCGTCCCAAAGTTTCATATACTCAATGGTCCTTTTATCATTCACATCATTGGGAAAATGAAAGTTTCTGCTCTTAAATGTAGCGTGGGTTTTTCGCAGGGAAATGAGCTTTTTCATCTCCGAAATCCTGTCATCATACACTCCTGCTTCAATTTCCTCCCAGGGCATGCATCTCCGGCAATCCGGATCGTGAGCCCCCTCCATACCAACTTCCGTTCCGTAAAAAATACAGGGACTTCCCGGCATGGTGAACAAAATCACAAGCTGCTGATAAAACTCGTCCAAATCTCCCTTTACCTTATCCATCAAACGATTGGTATCGTGAGAATCCAGCAAATTAAACAATACATCGTTTGCCTGTTGCATATAGGTGGTAAAGCAGCGATTGATGGAATGTTCAAAGGCAATCTTTTCCCACTCATCAAAGGCAAAATAATTGGTAATGGCAGTGGCCAAAGGATAGTTCATCACAGCATCATACTCATCTCCAGACAGCCACTGGTTGGAATCGTGCCAGATTTCACCCAACAGGTAAAAATCCGATTTTTTCTCCTTGGTCATATCCCGCAGTTCCTTTAAAAACTTGTGGCTGACCTCGTTTCCCACGTCCAGACGCAGTCCATCAATATCAAATTCATCTATCCAAAATTCTACCAAATCCAAAAGGTACTTGCGAACCTCTTTATTGGAGGTATTTAATTTCGGCATAAATTCCGCAAAGGCAAAGGAGAAGTATCGTCCATCCTTCGTATCTTTGTGAAGGGACAGTTTTTCTTTCCAGTCCGGTGCGTTTGCCACTTGATCAGAAATCATATACCAGGAAAAATACTTGGAGTCTTTTCCATGCTCCAACACATCCTGCCATGCAAAGAAATCCGTACCGGTGTGGTTAAATACACCATCCAACATAATGCGAATTCCCAGCTCATGGGCTTTTTCTACTGTCTTTCGAAGGAGCTCATTGGTTCCAAAATGAGGATCCACCTTCTTATAATCCTTGGTATTGTATTTGTGATTGGATTCCGCCTCAAACACCGGCGTAAAATAAATGCCTGTAATTCCAAGTTCCTGCAAATAAGGAAGTTTGTCATAGATTCCCTGAAGATCCCCACCATAATACTCATGATGATTTTGAATAGGTTCGCTCTTCCAGGGTTTTGTTCCCACGGGGTCATTTGATTTGTCGCCGTTCGAAAACCGCTCCGGAAAAATCTGATACCAAACCGTATCATTTACCCAGGCAGGAGTTTTAAAAATATCCACATCGTTCATCCAGGGAACGATGAAATAAGACAAATCCGTACCGTTGTGATGCAAATCTTCTTCTGTATAAAATCCATTTTCAAAATAATAGATTTTTTCGTCGCCACTCCACAGTTCAAAATAGTATTTTAAACGTTTAAAAGGTGGACGAAGAGTCGTGGTCCACCAAATGTGGGACTTCAATCTTTTTTTGTAAAAGATTTCTTCCCGAGCACCTTGCCACTGCTCTTTTCCACCCATAATACCGGCCAGGTATGGATCGCCCTGAATAATATAGACGCGATCCACATCATAGCCCGTTTGTAAATTTATAATTAATTCATCCTGATTCAAGGGATAGGCGTACTGATTTGCAGTTCTATGATAAATTGCTGCAATTTCCATAATACGTAATATCCTTTCTTAATAAACTAGCCTTTTACTGCTCCAGCCATTCCTTCTACGTAGTACTTCTGCATGAAGACAAACAATATTGCAATGGGAATGGAAACCACAACTGCTCCGGCTGCAAAGCAGGTATACCAGTTGTGAATATATTCTTTTTGTAGCATGTTCCAAAGACCAATTGCTACGGTATACTGATCCGCATTGGCACGGCAGATTACCTTTGCAAAAATAAAGTCTACCCAAGGACCAATAAAACTGGTCAAAACCGTATAAATAATGATGGGTTTTGACAAAGGAATGGTAATCTTTGTAAAAATCTGCCAACGGGTTGCGCCATCAATCAGCGCTGCCTCATCAATGGACTTAGGAATCGTATCAAAAAATCCCTTTGCGATATAAAATCCCAGTCCTGAGCAGGCGGAATATACCAAAATCAAAGAAATACGAATCATATTTCCCTCTGTCAAATTGAATGCCTTTAAAATATAATAAACGGCAATCATGGACATAAATCCGGGAAACAGAGTCAAAATCATAGCCAGATTCATGTAGGGTTTTCTGAATTTAAAGCGAAGTCTGGACATACAGTAAGACACGCTCAACACAAAAAACGTAGAAATCAAGCAGGTACAAATCGCAATGATTAAGGTGTTGGTAAACATTCTCGGGAAGTTTAACAAATTGGTATTGGTAAACAACTGAATGTAATTATCAAGCGTATAACTCTTGGGGAAGAAAGTAGAAACATAGCTTCCCTTCTCTCCTCTTAAACTGGTCAATACAATCCACACAATAGGAATTACCCAGACAAAAGCTAAAATAGCGAGGAAAATATGAACCAGTACATTGACAAAAAGTCTTCTTCCGTGTAACTTTACATGTTTTTCTTTTTCCATTACATGAATTCCTCCTCGTTTTTATAGCTGCCTGAGTTACGATAGGTAACCAAAGCAACGATAGAAAGTACCACAAAGGTGAAGATACCGATTACGGCACCGATGTTGTAGTACTGCTGATCTACGGTCAACTTATACAACCAGGTAATTAATAAATCTGTCTGTCCGGCTGTATCTCCCACATAGGTAGGGCCACCGCCGCTTAACAAATAAATAACGTTGAAGTTGTTGATATTTCCCGTAAAGGAAGTAATCAAATAAGGAGTGGTGACAAACAAGGTATAGGGCAATGTGATTTTAAAGAAGGTAACCACAGGGCCGGCTCCATCCACCTTTGCAGCCTCGTATAAATCTGCAGGGATGTTTTGTAAAATACCGGTAACCTGAAGCATGGTATAGGGAATACCAATCCAAAGGTTGATGACAATAATGGTCACTCTTGCCCATGTGGCATCTGACCAAAACGGTAGTGCCGAAGAGGTAATACCTAAATTTTGCAAAATAACGTTTACCGCACCTTGAGGTTGCAACATAATATGCATAATCAAAAGAGAAACAAACTGAGGAACCGCAATGGATAAAATAAAGCAGAATCTCCAGAATCCCTTGATTCTTGTATCACGTCGATTGATCAAAAGTGCCAAAATCATACCCATAATATAGTTCAAAAATGTTGCAAAAAACGCCCATACTATGGTCCAAGCCAATACATGCCAAAACTGTCGACCAATATTTCCATTGAAGTTTAATACTCTGGCAAAGTTTTTCAGTCCTACCCAGTCAAACAATACAAGCTTGTCGTTTTCCTTTGAATAGTTGGTAAATGCCATGGAAATCATAAAAAGCAACGGTACAATATTAAAAAGCAAAATTCCAAGCATAGGAAGACTCATTAGAGTCACATGCACATTTTGATTCTTTAAAGAAGCCAACTCTTCTCTGAAGTTCATAACAGGCTTTCCGTTTTTTAAATCCTGTTCCAACTTAAAAGACTGACTAAGTTGAAGCATCCAAAGTACAATAAATGCTGCCGTTACAACAAGAACTGCCACGCCATATAACAGAATTAAAATGGAATTATCCCCGGCGGTGTATTCAAAAACACCAAGTTCTTCATTCCAAACCTTCTCCTGCAAACTATCTCCCAAGCCAGGCAGATCTGCCAAGCATGAGATTCCCTTATTAATCATAAATAAGATATATGCAATTTCAATTACAAAGACTGCGATACCCTTTACAAGCTGTTTGTGAGCCGCCAGTCCTGCCCCCATAATAATTGCAGATAATTTTGTTGCGGCATCTCCTCTTGTAAGAGCAGCAATCACGCCATCTTCTTTTATCTTCATAAAATACTCCTAGTTTTTCCTTTTTCATAGAAACGCCGCAGGCAAACTTTGAAGCCTGCGGCACTCCCATAAACTTTTATTCAAGATTATATACACTATAAAAGGAGGGTAATAGTATATAGATTCTAACTACTCTACAGCAGCGGTATTCATTGCTGTATTCATAGCCTCTGTCTTATCAGCAGCATTGTCTGCTGTTACAGATCCTGCTACCAATTCCTGTCCCATAGATTCTCCAGGTGTCCAGTACTGACCCATTGCAGATACGAGGGGCTGAAGAACTGATTTATTTGAGATTACATCAGTCTGAGCTTCTGCTACTGCATCTCCGGATACATCACAGTTTGTATCACAAGGAATGATGTTTCTCATAGTGTAGTGATCGCTCTGAGCGTCAGTGCTTCCAAGGAAAGCAGCCAAAGCAACAGCTACCTGCTGGTTTTCACAGTTAGGGTTAACACCGATTGCCTTTGATCCGGCAAAAGCTTTCATCTGGCATTCAGTTCCATCAATTGTAATTGTAGGAGCTGCTACAACACCGATGTTATCACCAAGTGCATCTTTTACAGCATCATAATCCCAAGAACCGGAAAAGATTGCATTTACAGAACCATCTGCAAGACCTGCAAGACCAGATCCGTCTGCATCATTGGTAAAGTTAGGATTTGCAACTAAATCTACTAAGTACTTTGTAACAGCTGTAGCCTTGTCTCCGGAGAAATCAATTCCTGCATCAGCATCCTGACCATCTTCTCCGAACAATGTGCATCCGTTAGCTGCGTAGAAAGAAGCGATATACCAGCTGTTTGAAAGAGGGAAAGCGACCTTTCCTTTTTCAAGCATTGTATCTAAGTTCTTTACATCATCTTCACTAAATACGGATTTATCATAGTACATAAACCATGTGTTTCCTGTGAAAGGAACGCCGTAAACTGCATCTTCATATGTAACAGATGCGATTGTGTTTTCTGTATTGTTTGCTTTAATCTGTTCAACTGTGTCTCCACCAAGTTCAGATAAAGCTCCGTTTGCTACCAAGTTAGGAATCTGGTCATTTGCAAACATGTAAACATCTGCTGCAGCGGTAGGATCTGCGGAAACAGTATCACCGGCATCTCCTTCTGAGCAAACGCCATATTCAAATGTAATATCCCATTCAGGATGTGCTTCGTTGAATGCTTCACATTCTTTCTGTAACCAGGAATCTGCATCTCCATCCTGATCTTCCTGAGGACTCCATACAGTAAGTGTAATTCCCTCTGCTGAATCAGATGATCCTGTAGATGCTGATCCAGAATTGCTCTCTTTGCTTCCACATCCTGCAAAAGCAGTTGCTACCATTGCAGATGCAAGCATTAATGCCAAAACTTTCTTCTTCATTTGTTTTGTTCTCCCTTCTTTTCCCCCGATTTCCGGGCCTCTTAAAAGATTTTCCTTATTTTTGGTAACGTTTCCAAATTTTACCAAAAAATTTTCGCAACCTTTCGTTGCTGTAAGTTCAATATACCCTCCTATTTTGCGAAAATCAACCCGTTTTTTTCGCATTTCCCTAATTTTGTTTAATTTTGCCAACTGATAACATCTGTTTTTGTGCTAATTATAGAATTTATTTTCGTAAACTTTCGTAACTATTGTTTTTCACCCATTCTATTACTATAATGAAGACAACGAAAATTTCGGATTCACTATGATTGGAGGGTATCAGTCATACAAGAATCGAGGGAGAATAATAGAATGGTTACTATTCAAGACATTGCGGATCGCCTGGGCATATCCGTAAGTACTGTATCTAAGGGGTTAAACGGAGGAAAGGATATTTCCGAAGCGCTTCGCCAGCAGGTATTGGATACCGCTGTGGAAATGGGATACACTTCCAAAAGAAAAGCACGCATCAACAAACGCATTGCTTTCTTTATAGAAAACATGTCCTGTGAAAAAGAAGACGACTTTGGTTATGAAATCCTGCTTGGCTTCCAGCAGGGAGCCTTCCAAAGAAAGGATGTGGTGGATATTATTCCTATCACTCCGGAGTTTCAGCAGGAAATCCGTTACGATAATTATATGTTGGAAAATGACTACGCCGGTTCCTTTTTACTTGGTCTGGCTTTAAACGATCCTTGGATGTCCCAATTTCGGGATACCTCCTTTCCCACTCTTTTGCTGGATAACTTTATTCCTGTAAATGCAAAACTTGCTTACGTGGGAACGGATTCTGAAGAAGGCATTGAGCTTGCCATTTCCCATTTAATATCTTTGGGGCACGAAAAAATTGCTTTCTTAAACGGATCAAAGGATTCCATGATTTCCGATCAAAGAATGCGTGCATACCTTCATTCCATGAATAAGTATCACCTTCCCATCGATCCCAATTTAGCAGTTTACGGCTACTATGTTGCTGATGCTGCCAAATACCATGTGCCGTCCTTTTTGGACGCCGGCGTTACTGCTATTTTATGTGGTAACGACAATATCGCAGAAGGTGTGATTAAGTGTGTAAATGATGCAGGCTTTAAAGTTCCCGAAGACATTAGTGTGGTTGGATTTGATGATTTGCCTTTTGCATCGGAATTGAATCCACCCTTAACCACCATTCGACAGAATCGCGGTGGCTTGGGGAAATGCGCCTTCTTTATTTTGGAAGGTTTGATTTCCAATATTCCCGCTTCAAAGGTATTACTTCGCCCCACATTGGTAACCCGTGGCTCAACCGCCATCGCAAAGCCCAGAATTGCACTGAGAAGAACCGACTCTATGGATTCCGTTCTTCGCGTAAACCCCAGACTCTATGAAGAAAATCTAAAAGAACAACTATAAATAAAAATGAGGAAACAAACATGAAAAAAAGAGTACTTGTTTCCTTAGCACTTGCCACATCAGTTTTACTACAGGGATGTGGCAATTCTTCTGCTAAGGAAGCTTTAAACATAATAGAAGACGACTATCGTACCAACTACGAAATCTTTGTCTACTCCTTCGCAGACTCCGACGGAGACGGCATTGGAGATCTCAAAGGAATCACCAATCATTTGGATTACATTAACGACGGAGACGACTCCACCGATACAGACTTAGGCTGCAACGGTCTCTGGCTCACACCGGTTTGTCCCTCCACTACCTATCATAAATATGACATTACAGATTATACCGACATTGATCCACAGTTTGGAACCTTAGAGGATTACGAGGAATTGATTCAGGCCTGTCACGAAAGAGGCATGACCGTTACCTTTGATTTTGTTATGAATCACACTTCTTCTGAGCATCCCTGGTTTCAAGAAGCGGTTTCTTATTTGAAAACACTTCCCCAAGATGCCACCACAGAAGACTTTGATGAAAGTGTTTGTCCATATGTAAACTATTACAACTTTTCAAAAGAAGCAAAAGACGGATACGAAAAGCTTGAAGGCACCGATTGGTATTACGAAGCCAGATTTTGGAAGGGAATGCCGGATGTAAATTTGGATAACGAAAAGGTGCAACAGGAGTTTTTTGATATAGCAAAATTTTGGATGGACGAAGGCGTGGATAATTTCCGCTTAGACGCTGTCACCTCCTACTACACCGGAAATCCAGAAAAAAGTATTGAGGCCCTTTCCAAGTTAAACGACGCCATTAAATCCTACAATCCAAACGCTTATATTGTAGGAGAATGTTGGACTTCCCAGGAAGAATACGCCTCCTATTATAAAAGCGGCATCGACAGTTTCTTTGACTTCGCCTTTGCGGACAAAGATGGTATCATTGCAAAATGTGCCAAGGGAATCATCCCTGCATCATCCTTTGGAAAAGCCTTGGAAAAAGAAGAAGCCTTATACAGTTCCTACAACAGCGACTATATTAACGCTCCTTTTTACACCAATCACGATATCAACCGCTCTGCAGGCTACTACTCCGGAGATTACGCCCTGTCCATGGCAAAATTTGCCGGTGGGCTAAACATGATTATGTCCGGAAACACCTATCTCTACTATGGTGAAGAACTTGGAATGAAAGGTTCCGGAAAAGATGAAAACAAACGGGCACCCATGCAGTGGGGAGAAGAAGATACGGACGCCTTATGCGACGGGCCAACAGATATGGACGATGTGAAAATGCTTTATGGAACCCTTTCCGATCAAAAGGAAGACACTACCTCCATTTATCACTACTACAAAGATGCCATCCGATTACGAAACACCTATCCCGTGATTGCCAGAGGAGCCACCACTTACCTAGGCGACTGTGATTCTGACGGTCTATGTGTTCTTTCCAAAACATCCGATGACTATGACGATGTTATAATCATCATAAACAACAGTGAAGAAAGCTGTGTTGGAGACATCTCCTCCTTTATTACGGATGACGCTGAAATCACATACGAACTTTTGGCAAATGATGTCACCACCCACGGAGAGCTAAAGGACGGCGTTATAACTGTTCCACCTTATGGAATTATTGTGGTGAAATAACAAAAAAAGGGGACGGTCCCCTTTTTTTGTTTTTACTTTGTAATAACTGTTTTTCCGCTTCCCACGTTTATTTGTTCTCCATCCGGAAGAATAATCGTAGCTGTGGTATTACACGGTACTTCCACCTCCATACGGAACTCATCATTGCTTTTTTTCCAATCTACACTGATTTTTCCGTACTCACTCTCATAGGTTCTACGTGCCGAAGTAATTCTGGAATGCAAGATGGGTTTCACCATAAATTTTTTAAATCCCGGTTCCGTCGGAATAATTCCTGTAATGGTTCTAAACATCCAATCATCCACACAGCCAAATGCATAATGATTTAAGCTAACTGCCATAGGAGAACCATCCTCGTTTGTAGTGTGCCAACTTTCCCATATAGTGGTAGCCCCCTGCTCTACCTCATAGAGCCAAGATGGTGCTTCATTCTGAAATAGCAAGTCATAGGCCATATCCACCCGACCAATCTTGCAAAGTGTATCTAGAATAATTGGAGTACCTAAAAATCCGGTATCTAATTTCATTCCGTTTTGTTCTATCTTCTCCACTATTGTTTTTGTAAAATGCTGTTTCAAGTGTTCCGGAACCAAATCATAATAAATTGCCATGATATATGCTCCCATGTTTTCTACAAGCATTTTTCCTTCCGCCGTGATACACCCCTTGCAAAATGCTTCTGTCATCTTGTTTTCCATATCTCGATAAAAAGATACATCTTCTTTTTTATCCAACACTTCTGCAATATAAGCCATGTTTCTCATAGCAAGAATTCCATATATTTCAGGAACGTATAACAAGCTTTTTGAAAAAGCAGTAGTCATTGATGCAGTATCCGTCATACCACCTGTACTATCACTGGGAATCAACCATTCTCCATAGTGGAAGCCGGTATCCCAAAGATATTTTTCAACTTCCTTTGGACGTTTCTTATCTCCCACTGTCGTTGACGCCGCCTGAATAATATATCCGCACCAACGTATCATTGTGTCATATTGTGCTTTTAAGATTTCCATGTTCCCGGTTTGTTTATACATAGCCAATGGGACCAAAATACACGCATCAGACCAACCTGCTATTCCAACCGGTCCTTTCATTCCATGTTTACCGAAGAAACTAAGAAGCTTCGTCGTCTTCTGATAGGTTAGATTATTT
>JAEEGL016281173.1_pt1 | contig 12446 bp, 3 predicted proteins | sample 9134231 | NCBI WGS metagenome assembly JAEEGL01 (sample SAMN16246548, study PRJNA631951) | gut metagenome | biome: gut microbiome; feature: rumen; material: fiber-attached | host: Bos | place: Iran: Karaj | collected 2018-10 | reverse complement strand
TTCCGCTTAGGAGATACAGTAAACGTTGTTCCTAACATGGAAAAAGCTAAGTTCTTCGAAATCAACCCAGATGCTCCAGAAGAAATGAACATCTGTGATGTAATCGAAAAGAAGTGGTAAATAGATTGTCGGGTCAAGCCCGACAATGACATACCAGTCATCCTGAACTTGTTTCAGGATCTCAAAAGGCATTGTCGTAAGGCAGTGCCTTTTTTTTGCGTCCTTGCGAGCGCAGCGAAGCAATCCACTTTTTCTTTACAACCCCTTTTCCCTCATGTTATAATATTCTATTCAAAAATACGTTGCGTTTTATATTTTTTTTAGGAGTATTTTTATGGTAAATACAAAACTCAACCGTTCAAAACTCATTTCTTTTTTTCTTTCACTTTTTATTTTACTGAATCTTACAAGCTGTGAAGGCTTTTTTAATGACAACGACCTTGAAAACAAAATCCAGGCCGCCATTGATTATGCAAATGCGCCATCATCTTCATTCTGGATTGCTGCAGACGCAACTGCGGGAACAATCACTCCTATTGGAAAAATTTCATATAAACCTACAGACTATCAAAACATAAAATTTAAACTCAAACCGGAATATCAGTTCATCCGCTGGAATTTCCGCTATGAAGAAGTTCAGAGCAGCGAAAAATATCAGAAAGAAATCTCTAACCAAAACTGGTGGAAAGATTATATAGAAATAGTTAGTGAAGAAATCAGTGAACCAAGTTCTGACGGAGAAATTACATACACTCTCCAAATTCAATTTAAAAAGCCCGAAGAAAATATGCTCATTGAGCCAATCTGTGCAAAAAAGCCTGCAATTAAAAACTTTGTTGGTGAAGGTTTGGGCTTAAGTGGTATAAGTCGTGAAAAGGAATTGTGGTTTTCTTTTAATTCAAATATAAAAAACAGTATCTTTTATTCACAAGATGAAATTAACAGTATTGCAGGCATCACAAAGATTCTTCAAAGCGAATCAGGAATATATGGGTATGAGACTGTCGAAAACGGTGAAACAAAAACTCATTTAAAGAATATAAATATTACTTTGGGATCTTCAAAAACAAATGTTAATTCTTTCTATAAATTAATTTATAACGAAAATGATTTTACACTTTATCTTTCCCCGCTTGATATATTAGATTTTGCAAGTGCTACAGAAAATCTTTCGGTTAACTTTTCATCAGATATAAAGAATTCAGATTCTGCAAGTATGAATGAAACTACAAAGGTAATCACCTTGAATAAAGTTACAGACAAGGCTGGTATCATTTCTGTAAAGCTTAGCAGCAATGCACAGGATAATTATCAGTCATATTCTTTAGGTGAAAGAATAGAACAAACATTTGCAGAAGATGAAAATACTCAGTTTGTAAAATGGCAGCTTACAGCAGAAAATCCTTCTTCGTTATCAAAAATTGGATATGAAACAAATGAAAACACGATTGTGTTCTGGGTAAAGGACGAAATCAAACAGGCAGAAAGGGTAGTTGTTTCCGCACTTTCTGCTCCACGACCACGCATAACTAGTTTTATTCCATCAAGTCCAAATGCTGCCGAACCAAAAGATACAGATATAGAAATCAAATTTGATAAACCAATTAATCTTCAAAGCTTTAATGACGGCTATAAGATTTTATTTAATGGTGTAGAAGTTCAATATGACCAAAGCGGAGAAGACCTAACCCGAAATTTTGAAGAACCATATTGGGATGATGAAAAAAGCTCTATCATTATTAAAGCCGATATGACTCACCGGCTTGATGTAGATTCCGTTAAAAAAGTTACCGTACAGATTCCTTCAACAGTTTATTATGAATCAGATTATACAGATGACGCTGGTAATAAAATAAAAATATATCTTGGTAAAGATGAAGCCCGAACTTATTCTGTAGATTCTTCAACAAGAAATAAGGCTTATATTAAGTTTAATGATAAGGGTGGAGTAGAGCTCTTTAATACAAATAATTCTGAGTTTAATAATTCAAGTGCCAAAGAATATAGCATAGGCGAAATTCAAACTATAGTTTGTAATGAAAAACAAAATTATCAGTTACTTGGCTGGATAAATGCTGCAGAAAATGCAATAGAAATTACACAAACAAATAAAAACAATAATGTTTATACCTATTCATTTAAAATATTGCAGGCTTGCGGTTCAAGAGAATCTCCTGTTATTTTGAATGCAAATGTAAAAGAAAGGCTTCGTGTTAATAAAATTGAACCTGCCTTTGATGATAATGGGGTAGAAAAAGACAGATCAATAAAAATCTATTTTAATCACAAACCAGATCTTGATCTTTGTCGCCAGAAAATTGCAATTAATTGCAGCGGTTTAGGTAATGTAAAAGAGTGTTTCCCTGTTGCTGGCTGGACTATTGAAGAACAGGCAACAACAGACGGTTATCTTCTTACAATTAAAGCAAGCACAATAGACCGCATAAATATAACTTCTGTTTCTACTGTAACGGTAAGCTTTGATGCAAATCTTTATTATCTTGATGGTTCAAGCTTTATTTATTATGGTGGCGAAGGATATTCTTATGATTATAAAATTAAGAACGAAACTTTAAACAAAGCAATTATTGACTTCGCTGTAACAGAAGTAAATGGCGCTGCACAGGGAACAATCACAAACGGTACAGACGGAGAATACAGCATTGGTACAAAAATAAAAACAGTATTTGAAGCTTCCGATGATTATGAATTCCTTTATTGGACTGTAACCCCAGCCGATGCTCTTGTTTTTGATGATCCTGAAAATAATAAATTTGAAGCAAGTACATATCTTACTGTAGCTCAGGCAGGCGAAGTTACAGTAAAGCCAGTTTGCGCTCCAAAAATTAAGATTTTATCATTCCAGCCAAGCGATGAAGCAAATGCAGAAAATCCATGTGACAGTAGTATTGTTCTGGAAGTAAATGTCCTTCCAGAAGCCTTTAAAATACAAGGCTCTACTGAAGCTGGTAATGAACCAGGTAGTTTTACTGTTTTGTATAAAGGAAACAATGTTCGTGAAAGTAATTATGCAAATCCTACAGTAAGTGCACTTAATAAGAAATATTACATTACATTAGAAAATACCAATAAGCTTAATGTTTCTCATGATTCTACAGAGAATGTAAATGTTAGTATTGATAAATATTTATATTATAATTATATCGATGCAGTAATTACCCAACCAAAAAAAATCTATATTGCAAATTCGGGTTATTCAAACAGCTTTAAGGTTAATGAAGAAACAACAAACAAAGTATATTTTAAAATTGCTACAGAACATGTAACAGTTGATCCAACTCCTTTTGAGCCATATAAAGATGAAGATTTTGAAAATAACGGTTTGTATGTCTTAAACGAAAATTCAGACTTTGATTTAGCTTTTGAGCTTGAAGATAATTATGAATTAAGTTCTTTTCAATTAAATACAGGATTACCGACAACTTTTGCATCTGTCACAAGTCAATCATCTTATGGCAAACTTTATTATACATTACATGTTGGTAAAGTTTTTAAATCAATAGGAACCAGTACTAATCCATTTTTGCTTCAAAGTAATGTAGTTCTTCTTCCTGCTGTTGTTTCTGTAACACCAGAAGTGACTACAATAGATTATAGAAACAATATTGTTTTCGAATTCAACCAAAATTTAAATACTAATATTGCAGGAAAAGTTAGTGTAAAAACATCTACAGGGTTGTCGCTAAATAATAATTATTCAATATCTTGTACTAATAATAAAATTACTCTTGAACCATATACACAGGGTGGTAATTCAATTCAAGAAAGATTTGGCATTTCTGATTCTATGGATGTAACTATTGAATTGGATAAGAGCATTAGCACATCTGCAAATGCATCAAAGACAATGGCTGAAAATTATATTAAGTCATATAGATTAACCAAAGCGCAGGAAACAGATCCTCCGCAGTTTATAGACTTTAGATTAGCCAAAACAGAAAGTGCAGCAGAAAATGAAAATGGGGTTCATATTTCGCATAGTTATAAGATTACATATGCAAGAGGTGAAACCAGATATGATGTATTAGAAAACCCTTTAAGCATTGTAAATCAGATGTATGTATATTTTACTGCTTCCGATAATCCTGAACTAACTTACCAATCGGGAGTTGATAAGCTTATTGTAAGAGAAGTTCAAACTTATGATGAATCGAATAATCAACTTGATAACGAAAGAATTGTGGAATATGAAATAAGTCCCGAATATGAAGATTTGTCAAATGGAGTAAAAAAGGCATGCTTTCCTCTGAAACTAAAATCAAGTGATGGAAGAGTAAATGTAAGTTTCTGGATAAAAGATAAAAATGGAAATATAAGTTCTGAATATCAATATTATGAACTTTTAAATGATCAGTATGATTATTCAGATGCTTTTATTGCTAATAAGAATGGATTAAAATTTTTTTCACCCGAAGACATATTATTTGACGGTTATGTTAACTCTAAGCCATATGATGTTGTAAAGAGTTTAATCGTGTATAACCCTGAGGATACTGTTTATAAATCATATTGTACTGGTAATGATAAAATAAACAATTTCTTTACTTGTGAATTTAACCATGCAAATTCTAACGGTGAAGCAACAGGTGTTTCAACATACAAATGTTATTTTTTAACAGACGGATTTACATACTGGACTAGCGACAATATTTTTATAGAAAACTGTGAAGAAGATACTGTTATTCCTGTAAAAATGTTTAATTATGCAGGTGAGTACATTTTTAATCTTGTCATTCCTAAAAGTATTAGTTCGTTTAAAAACGGCGAACCTTTACAGGTAAGTGAATGTAATGGAACTTTATATGTAAATAAACCTGTTTGTGATAACACTTATTATGACTATTTTATAGATTACAAACTTGCTTATAAGATTGAAGGAAATGATGCAATAACAATTGAAGATTTTCCATTTTCTACCACTCAAACAGGAAATTATTCCTTCTATATATTGCCAATTTATTGTACCGAAGTTCCTTATGTTAGTGGTAAAAAAATGCCGGGTTGTGCTGTAGACTGTATAACCTATAATTTTACAGGTAGTGGTGGAACAGCTTCCGGTGTAACCGTTCCTGATATTTTTGATGTTGTTATAGACTCAATAGATAGTAAATATGCTTACGGGCATATAAAGTTTGCAGATGGTACAGCTGAATCTTTAATAGAAGGCTGTGGGGTATATGCAGATAATAAACCTATTTCATCAAATCTAAATTTTATTGTTGCTGTTGATAATACTTATGATTTTTATGCTTATAAGAAGAATTCAGCAAATCAAATTGTATTGTCCTCAAATTATAAACAAAAAGCTGTTTATAATAATTCAATAAATGCTCAATCTGTGTTGTATGATCCAGACGATCCTAAGCATTACTTAGGCTATGTTTTTAAAATTAAAGAATTAAAAATAAATAATGATAATATATGTTTAAATATACCAGAATCTGAAGATGTACAGGAAATTGTCTGTTATTATCTTAATCGTGATACTGCTCTTTCAACTTTAGTTAATGAAAAAAGTATAATATTAAATACAGGAAAACGAGTTTCCAAGAACAAAAATGCGGTTCAGATTTTAAATAACAATGCATATATTTACTTAAAGCTTCCAAATGAAGGAATGAAATATACATATTATCTGTTTGGGTTTGTTGACAAAGATGGAAAAGAATGGCTCAGTGACTCACCAGGATGGATGTCTAGTAGAGAGCGAAAGTCTTATGAGCTGGAATTGGGAGCATGGGATCTTATTGTTGAAAATGGTGTGATGAAATATACATCCAATCTTGCCGCAAAATATTTAAATATACAATATTTTGATTCATCTATTAATGACTGGAAAATTATTGTATTAGCAAATAATCAAGCTACAAACAAGACAGATTATCAGTATACCTTCATAAGGGCAAGTATTGGTTCTTGTATAGAATCTTTGTATAAATACGATAACTATGTTATTAACCCGCAGGACTGTCAGTATGCCATAAAAGATATTGTTCAAGGGCTTTACACAACAACTGTTTTAATAGATAAACCGGCTCTTGTTCAAACTTTCTGCAATAAAAATAATTATGGTAAATCAATAGAAGACTGGGATTGCTACGGCATGGAAACCGAAGTTTATATGAAAGATTCTTCCTTCTCCATACAGCCAGATCTTTCTCTAATTCCTGACGACTGGTACTATGTAACTGTAGTCCGCTTTATTGACGACACATCCTACATTACGGATGTAAAACAGAAGTAAAATTATGTTTTGCTGTGCCATGTGGTCCTCCGACAGGCTCTGGGACCACATGGCATGGCAAACCGCAATGACAAATTCAACTTTTTCTGATAAACTAATCTTTAATGAACAAAAACGCACTGGTCATCTATAAAACCCAACCTGCCGTAATTAAAGATTTGGACGGCGATAAATATATCATCACATATGGTAAGCAGGAGCAGAAGGTTCGCGAAAAGGATGTGATTCTGCTTTGCCAGCGGCCTGTTTCGTCACTTGAAAAAGTTCTTGCGGCGGCTCAAGATGATGCACTGGCTCAAAAATTCACTTCTTCACTTATGGAAACTTACGAGCTGCTTATTTCAGAAGCAGAAACGGCTGCTGCTCCTTTGGCCTTTACTGAGCTTATAGACTACGCTGCCTCTGACCTTGCGCCGGACAATGCCTGGGCTTTTTATCAGACTGTGTGCACTATGCCACAATTCAATCAGGATACCGAAGCCCTTAAAAACGGCGCTCTTACATTTACACTTCGAACTCAGCAACAGATAGAAGAAATCAATCAGAAAAAATACGAAAAAGAACACGAAGCAGAGCTGCGACAGGCTTTTATAGAACGCCTTAAAGCGCGCAAGCTTGACCTTCCTGCCGACTCAAAATTTATGGGCGAGGTTGAAGCCTTTGCACTTTGCCAGACTGATAAATCTAAAGTGCTTGAAATGGCAGGACTTAGTCAAAATATCGAAAAGGCGCACAAGCTTTTGCTCGATACGGGAATCTGGCAGATTACAAAAAATCCGCATCCAACAAGACTTGGTTTTAGTTTTGATTCTGCGCGGGAACAGCTTGGACCAATGCCCGATGAAGAACGCGAAGAAGTGCCATGCGTATGTTATGCAATAGACTCTCCAAATGCTGCAGACCCTGATGATGCCGTTGGCTTTGATGGAAAAACTCTTTTTGTTTGTATTGCAGATCCTGCGGCTAGTGTTGCTCCCGATTCTTCCATTGATATTGCGGCACGGGCACGAGGAACTACTCTTTATATTCCTGAAGGTGCCAGCCGTATGCTTTGCGAAAGTTCGCTTGAAGATTATGCGCTTGGTCTTAAGGAACGGGCAGCCGGTGATGACGCTCAAATAAAATCAAACGCTCTTGCTTTTTGCATATCTTTAGATGATGACTGTCAGATTGCTGAATGTCAGATTAAAAAAGTTCGTGTTCATGTAAAAATGATTTCTTACGAACAGGCTGAACAGCAGAAAGAATCTCCGGAACTCAAGCCGCTTTTTGAAATTGCCAGACGCAATCTTGCACGCCGTAATTCAAACAATGCCGTTACAATCAACATGCCGGAAGTAAACATCAAGGTAGACCGCGAAACAAAAATTGTTACTGTTCAGCCGGATATTAAATACGAATCAAACGACATGATTCAGGAAATGATGCTTTTAGCAGGTGAGGGGGCTGCAAAGTTTGCCTTCAAGAATAAAATACCGTTCCCGTTTGTGAGCCAGGAAGCACCTGATTTTCCTGCAAAAATTCCTGATGGCTGGGCCGGTCAGTTTGCCCGTGTAAAATGCATGCGTAAGCGTTCCGTTGGAATTACTCCCGCTCCTCATGCTGGACTTGGTTTGAGTTTCTACAGTCAGGTAACATCTCCGCTCCGCCGTTATTCAGACCTTATTGCTCATCAGCAGCTTCGCGCTTTTATAGACGGCCGCCGGTTGCTCGACAAAGATGAAATGCTTGAACGCATAGCCGCTGGTGATGCCGCCAGTCTTGCAGCCCGAAAAGCAAGCCGCCTTAGCGAAACTCACTGGAAGCTTGTTTACCTTATGCAAAATCCGGAAAAAACTTACACCGGTGTATGTATAGACAAACGCGGTTCCGACGCCCTGTTTTTAATTCCAGAACTCGATATGCAGACAACCCTCAAAGCCTGCAGCGAAGTCCAGCTGAACGACGAAGTAACCCTCAAGTCCGCCGGCATAGATATTACCACTCAGGAAGTTACATTTTTGAAACAATAAAATGTCCCGTCATTGCGAGCGCAGCGAAGCAATCCATTATTTAATGACAAAAAAATTATTATCAATTAGACTATTTCCATGATATAATTTTACTTGGAGTAATAGATGAAAAGTATAAAAATCAAAGTTTTGTTATTTTGTTTGGGTATTTCTGTTTTAATGGCTCTTACTTCCTGCCAAAATTTTATTCGCGGTGAAGAAGTAAAAAATCAGATTTTAGATACTATTGCTTATAATAACGCCCCATCTGTTACAGTATTGTTAAAAACCGATCCCGAATACGGAGACTTTTTTTCTGATGGAGAAAAATCATTTAAGGTTGGATATGATACAGAAGTTCAATTCACTGTAAACCAGGATGCTTTTGTTTTTAAAAAGCTTGAAGCTGTAACTAGAACTGCTCCATATCAGGACCGCTCTTCTGTTGTTCAATTTACAACTGTAGATGCCGACGAGAAAAAAGGAATTTATAAAATCAAAGTAAAAATCCTGGAAAAAAAAGATGACATAATGATTCGCCCTGTTTGCGAACCATTACCAAAGATTGAAAGTATAACTCCTGTATTAGAGGCTTACGGTTGTAATCAGGATTCTGCAATTACAATTACCTTTAATAAAGCCATGAATGTTTCAAGTTTTAAGGATCAGAAAGGTAAAATTAAAGGAATAAGCATAACGAATCAGAATGGAGATGATCTTTCTTCTTATTTTGCAGAGCCTTGTTTTGCTTCTGATAATAAAACTCTTTATATTCAACCATTGTGTCTTTCTGATAATACAAAATTTATTCTTCCACCGGATGGTACAAAGAATTCACTCAACATCGAAGTAGAATATACCTTTATAAATGCTTCAGATGCAGACGGATTTACATTTACAGTAACAGGTTCTCATACTTATAAAATAAATAAAAGTTTTACTAATCAGGAAAATATTACCATACTTGTTCAAAATTCAAATGCTAATTATGGTTCGTTCTTTGCACCAGGTGAAAAAAGCAGCATTGTAGGCTTTGGTTTTGAAATTGAATTTACACTTAATCAGGAAGCATATACTTTTGAGGGCTTTGAAGCTGTAAGTAAAAATACAGAAGAAAATCGGGCTTCATTTATTGCTTTTGAAAATGAACAGTTTGATAGTCAGACAGGTATTTGCAAGGCAATGGTTCGTATTCTTAAATATTCAAATGATATTCGCATCCGCCCAAAATGCAATGATATTACTAATTCTGAAGTTCAAATCAACGGACCTACTAAAGGTACAAAAATCATAACGCCCGCAAATGGAACTAAAGTCAAGAGTTATATAAACCATGAGTATTCATTAGGCTTTGTTCCTGATGATGATTATGAATTTATACGCTGGGAGATTTTTAATACAACTTCAGATTCTACAATTCAAAACGGAACTTATATAACTATCGAAAATCCTAAAAATGCAGATACTGTTTATACAATAACACAGGTGCCTGAAAATACAATAAAGCTTGATATTCGTGCTGTTGTTGCAGAACGACCTCGTGTAATTTCAAAATCTCCAATAACTTCTGGAATGTTGAAAGATTCTACAATCGTTGTTTTGTTTGATAAGGATATGGATGAAAATTCTATTTATTGGCTTGATAAAAAAGAAATAGATGCTCTTAAACAGGAATTTTCTTTAACCGACGATGATTTTTTGCCGGAAAATGCCGTGCCAGGCCAGACAAAAATTTATGGCTATAAAAAAGACGGTCAGACATATTTTAAAAATATTTCAATTACAAATAAGAAAACAGGTGATAATATTGCATTCTGTTTCGACAAACCTGTTTTTGAAGACCCAAGTACTCTTTCTATCCCAGTTAAGGATAAAGGAAAAGACCTAAAAGATTATACGCAGATTCTTGTTTCAATAGAAAAGGAATTTTTCTACAAAGTAGATGGAAAAGATGTTCAGCTTGCACAAAGCGAAAGATGGATGTATCAGGTAAATGATCAGATAGATGAAACTCCTCTTATTTTTGCTACTCAAACTATTGAAGATGAAAATCAACAGACTAGTACAGTAGACCTTTTTTCAGTAAAGCTTTCTAAAGACGGCAATAAATTAAAAGAGCCTGCAACCAATACAGTTTCTGGAACTCTGGATTATACCAAAATCAGTGCACTTGATTTTATGAAAGACAGGAAGCTTTATTTTGATATAAAAGTTCAGGAGCCTGAAGGTTCTGGGCCTAAACCATATTTTACTGCATATTTCAAGCAGATTTATGATAGTAATTATAACTCCGTTTCTTCATCAACAGAAATTTCAAAAGATATATATTACGATAATGTTACTGCCGACGATGCAATGATTAAAAGCACTGTAGATTTTTCTGATATAAATCTCCAGGATGGAATTTATAAACTGTATTTTAAGTTTAGCGATCGAAGTGAAAATTCGTTTACATATCCAAAAAATTCAAAATATTATTATATCACAAAAGATGAAACTCCAATTACACCGTCCGGTTTGAAAATTACAAGTAGTAACAGTAATGATTATACTATAAGCTGGACTGCTCCTACTGAAAAAGATTACAAGGAAGCAGTAATTTCATGGGGCAATGGAACTGATAATACAACAATTGCAAAAGGTACAAATGCAAAGACTTTTACTGTTAGTAAGTCTTCTGTATTTAATATAGCTGTTACTTATAAAGATTTTTCAGATAACTTAATAGTAGAAACCATACCGGCATTCCTAACGGGATATGAATTTAGGGGAACTCCTTCTTTTGCAAAGTATGCAATTGAAAATGTTTTCTTTAATGGAGATAGTTTTTCTGATTATGGTTTGCTAAACAGTATTTCATACTGGTCTGACGGAACCACAAGTATAATTCCATTAGAAACAGTTACTACAACACCTTCTTACCAAAAGCAATATATTACAATAACTTATTCACAAGATGGTGATGAACGCATTGATGTTACAAAGACAGCAAAACTTGGAGCTACTCAGTATTATGTAGCCGCCGCTGGAGCAAAACTAACCAGCACTCCTGTAAAGCTTACAGGTTATTCAGGTTCCCTGGATGACGGAACATACTATACATTTGGTGATTTTCCACAGACTATTTCTAAAATATCTAACTATAGTTCTGAAACTGTTTATAATAACTGGTATTTGGGAAGCGACGGTTACTTTTATGAAAAATGTGCGGAAAATGGATATAATTCAGGCTCATATAAATACTCTAATAACGAAAACGTAGGTAAAAATGGAAGCAGCTACAAGTACTTTAAGGTAGAGCCGATTGTATGGCGCAGGCTGGGTACTTCAGATAATTTATTATCAGAAAAGGTTCTTAATTCAGGAATTGCTTTTTGTGAAAGAACACAAACTTATAATTATTATTATACAACCACTTATTATACATGGTTTTATCAAAATGACTGGGACTATTCATTAATCAAAGCTTATTTAAATGGTGGTGAATATTATACCGGCGACACTCCTAAATGGACAGCGGGACAATCAAGACCCGACTATACTTACAATGTTGACAAACGGTATTATCAAAAAGGTTTTTTACAGAAAGCCTTTGTAGAAAAAGACAGATCAAATATAAAATATAAAGAGATTTTTATACTGACTCATGATGATGTAACGAATTCCAGTTATGGATTTTCTTCTGTTGAAACGGACAGCGGAAAAGAATCTGGACGTGTACGAAATGCAACAGATTACGCATTAGCTAACGGGGTAATGTGTCCTGAAGGTACTAAATGTCAATGGTGGCTTGCAGATAGGGCAAATGGAGGAAATAATTATGTAATGTATATTTATGCATCAGGTGGTGCTTACTCTAATTTTAAAACTGATGTGAAAGATAAATATAATGGCATTGTCCCAGCCCTTCGTGTATCAGATATAAATCTTCTACAATAGTATTCTTACGGGGCGTTGCGGGGTGTCCCCGCTGGGTGGGTAGCGGACAAGACCGGAACGAAGTGAGGACTTGGGAGCGTAGGGCGGTGCTCCGCCCTTACAAATCTTTATTTACTATTCCCAATTCCCTGTCTATTCATTATAATAAATCAACTTAAAAGAGGACTATTATGATCGTAATGAAATTCGGCGGTTCGAGCGTTGCCAACGCAGAACGCATTAAGCATGTTGCTTCCATTATTAAGGCTTAT
>JAEEGL014943222.1_pt1 | contig 12446 bp, 10 predicted proteins | sample 9134231 | NCBI WGS metagenome assembly JAEEGL01 (sample SAMN16246548, study PRJNA631951) | gut metagenome | biome: gut microbiome; feature: rumen; material: fiber-attached | host: Bos | place: Iran: Karaj | collected 2018-10 | reverse complement strand
GGCGCAGATGTTTATTATCATGAATGGACTGACTATGCAACTCAGTTTAACTGGGGGTTGAAAAATGTAAATATTGAAACTGCGTGGACCATGAGAATAGATGCGGATGAATATCTTACACCTGAATTATGTGAGGAAATGGCCCGGAAGATTCCTGATTTAGATGACTCTGTTGCCGGAATTGAGTTAAACAGAAGACAGATGTTTCTTGGCAGGTGGATGAAGCATGGAGGTATTTATCCTATATTCTTTCTGAGAATTTTCAGGACAGGAAAAGCATACTGCGAACAAACCAATATGGACGAGCATCTGATGTTAACAGAAGGCAGGACCATACAATTCAGGAATGATTTTGTTAACGGAGAACCCAAAAGCTTATCATGGTGGATTGATAAGCATAATGGATATTCGGATCGAGAAGTTCTTGATTATCTTTCCAAGAAAAAGCAGCTCGAAGATAATGCCACGATCAGACCTGATTTATTTGGAAATCCTGCCGAAAGAAAAAGATGGCTGAAATATAATCTGTACTATAAATTCCCGGGATCAGTCAGGGCACGACTGTATTTTATTTACAGATATTACATCCGGTTAGGTTTTTTAGATGGCAAAGAAGGGAGAATGTTTACTTTTTTTCACGCATACTGGTATAGATATTTAGTCGATGCCAAGTTGTATGAATACGAAAAGAACGGAATGCGGATGGCAGAGCAGGGAGAACCCAGGCAATGAAAAAAGTGTTGGTTTTGAATGGTCAGTATCTTCCCGGATACAAGGGTGGTGGTCCTATTCAGTCCTGCGTAAATATGATTGAAAACCTGTCTGATCATTTCGAATTTAAAGTTTTATGTGCTGACAGGGATTTTAAAGATAAAAGCCCCTACGAGACAGTTGTAATTGATGAATGGAATCAGGTTGGATCGGCTCAGGTTTTATACATGAGTCCCAGATTACAGACGTTTCAGGGGTTTAAAAAAATACTGGATGAGACGGAATACGATATTCTCTACCTGAACGGTTTTTTTTCTCCTGTATTTACAATCAGGCCGCTTGTTTTAAGACGCCTTGGAAAACTTAAGAACACAGATATCATTCTTGCTGCGAGAGGCGATTTAAGATATGGTTCAGGAGGGATTGGGCATAAAAAGCTTAAAAAGTACATCTATATTGCAGTTGTTAAGCTGATTGGAATGTACAGCGGTATTAAATGGCATGCAACGAGTGATATTGAGGTACAGAATATCAGAAGTATATTTCCTAAGGCTAATATATTTATGATTCCAAATCTTCCGGCAAGATTTTCTGAGAGAAAAGCAATAATAGATAAGGTTCCGGGAAAACTGAAACTCGTCTCTGTAGGGAGGATTACTCCGCCTAAAAATCTGAGATGTGCTCTGGAAGTACTTAAACAGATTGAACAGGGAGAGATTTCCTTTGATATTTACGGTCCGACAGAAGATAAAAACTATTGGGAGGAATGTAAAAAGCTTATAAAAGAAATGCCGGAGAATGTAACGGTTTCTTATCGTGGAGAAGTCCTGCACAGTGAGGTTCCGCATGTATTTGAACAGTACCATGCCTTTTTCTTTCCTACGCATGGTGAAAATTATGGCCATGTTATTCCTGAAGCCATGATGAATAACTGCCTGTGCATTCTCAGCAAAGGTGTAACACCCTGGGACGAATATCTTGAAAGACTTGATACCGGGGCACCTTTGAATGATCAGGGTAAATTTGTGGAGATTGTAAAACGATTGGTTTCTGCAGATCAGAACACGATCGACGAGATGTTAAAGTATAATAACAGTTTTATAGCACAGAAAACAGATCCGGATAAAAGCATAGAGTTGTACAGAGAACTTTTCAGTATGTGAAAAGTTATGAAATGTGCTGTATCAGGTTGATAAGGCGGATGAACAAAACAGGAATTACAAAGCGGCCAAGTCTTTTCTTAAACTACATTTATAATCTGTCAAGCCAGTTATTAAACATTCTGTTTCCGATTATAACTGCCCCTTACCTTGCAAGGGTATTGCATGAAGAAGGTAATGGACAGATTGCTTTTGTCAACTCTGTTGTTGCATATTTTGTATCATTTACTACTTTTGGCTTTGCTATTTATGGTCAAAGAGAAGTTGCCAGGTACAAAGATGATGCAGAGAAAAGAAGCAGGATTTTCTTTGAGATACTGATATTGAAAGTGCTTTTCTGCACAGTATCTGTATCTGCTCTTTTTCTGCTTATTCATTCTCCATATATCATGCCGGGCTACAAAAGCCTTATGTCAATATGTTCGATTCAGGTTGTATCCGTGGTTTTTGATATCCGATTCTTCTTTTGGGGAATTGAGGATTTCAGAGAGGTTGCAATCAGAACAATTATAATGAGGCTGCTTGGAATCGTCTGCATGTTCATATTTGTTAAAGAACAGAATGATGTATGGAAGTACCTGCTGTACATATCTTTGATCGGTGTGCTCGCCAATGTCATCATGTGGCCTAAGGCCTTGAGGCTGGTTAAGCCTGCAGAGACAGATATCCGATCCCTGAAAGCATATATCCGGCCGTTATTCTTTATCTACCTGCCGGTATTGGCGGAGACTGTTTTCAGCGCTTTGGATTCCACTATGATCGGGTATCTGGCCGATAATCGGGAATATGAAAATGGCTGCTACGGATCAGCTATTAAAATAGTCAATGTTGTTTCTGTGATAATGATGGCTGACGGACTTGTATTTGCGTCGCGAAATGCCAGTGACTATACGAAGGGACATGATGATTCATTAAGAGAACATCTTAGAATTGCATTCAGATATGTCTGGATGATTGGATTTCCGATTATTGCAGGTATTCTGGTGTTATCGGATCAGATTTCTCTTTGTGTGTTTGGGCAAGGGTATGAAAAAGTTCCTTTGCTGCTCAGGCTGTTTACTGTCCGAGTGTTAACTCACGGAATAATGAACGTTATTGTAAATCAGTATCTGCTGCCAACCGGACGCGAGAAGATCTGTACAGCGCTTAATTTCAGCGCAATAGCTGCCAATATTATTCTGAACCGGATACTTATACCGGAAAACGGCTGTATCGGAGCGGCGATTGCATCAATTATTTCTGAGGCGCTTCTGACTCTTGCTTTTTTTGCGTATTTCGCTCATGAAAAGAAATACTGGAATAAGGCTGTTTTTCTTCAGTCATATAAATATATCATTGCCAGTCTGATCATGTGTATTCCGGTGATTACGCTGAAACAGGCATTATCTTCTAAATGGTACTACTTAGGGATGATTATAAGCATCGGAGCCCTTGTTTATGGTCTGAGCTTACTGGCTTTAAAGGATGAGATGATCCTTGTATACGGAAAAAGGATTATAGCAAAGATAAAAGAAAAATAACTCATACCGACACATATTTTACAATCTCAATTAACACACAGTAGAACCAGTACATGCGGGAAAAGCAATTTCTGCGATATGTATCATATTTCATATTGATTCGGTAAATCATGTTTTTGATGCTTTTCCGCGTACTTGCTCCGCCTGTTGAGTAATTGGAAATCGGAATATTATCTGTTACAATCCGCAGCCCCTTATTGTGTGCTCTAAGGATCAGATCGTAGTCTGCATCAAGGAACCTGATGTCATATGGGTTATCCAGAAGCACCTGCCGTTTTGCAAACATGGAAGGGTGGCAGAAATGATTTGTGGTCCAGATTTTTCCTATACGGGCTTTTTTTCGTATCACTTTCCCGTTGTTGTGGATATAGATATCAGACCAGGCAATGTCATAATGATCCCTGGAGTATAGGTCAACCATGGTTTTTACAGCGTTTGCTTCGTACCAGTCATCCGAATTGATATTTCCGATCAACTCGCCTGATGCCATTGAAATGCCATGATTCAAAGCATCATATTCACCGTTGTCTTTTTCGGATATGATCTGGTAGTTTATCCCGGCTTCTATAAATGCATTTTCATAATGCCTGGCAATCTCTAACGAAGCATCCGTAGAATTTCCGTTAATGACGATATATTCTGTGGGTTTATACTGCTGGTACAATACCGATTCAATTGTTCTGGACAGAGTTTTTTCGCCATTAAGGACCGGCGTTACAATACTGACGGTAACCATTACGGATCTCATGAAACCTTTCTTTTGCTGTACATTGTACAGGTTGCTTTTAAGGTATGGGTGTTTATAAAATATCCACAGGAGATGATCATTCGGTACTTCAGGCAATATCATCATTCTAACATAGGAGAGGCTTTTTCTCATTTGTTATTTGCCGAAAATGAGGAATGAGGTTTATACATATGAATGTTGGATTTGTTGCTCCGCGTATATCCGGCGGCAGAGGCGGTATAGAAAGTGTGAGTTATTCGTTAGCACGGGTATTTCCCAGCTATGAGAATTTTCATGCTTACTGCGCAAGTGATACAGATAACCTTGAAGAAGAAATCATTCCCAATGTGTACTATAGCAGCAGAAAAAAGGGGGTTGGCTTACATCTCGATCTGATAAAAAAGCTTTTTAAAGATCATGGTACGTCTGCATTTGACTTTACATTCTCCAGTCATTATGCGTATTCCATTCCGTGTTTTTTGCTTAAAAAGTTTAAGAAAGTACCATACGGAATACTTGTCCATGGCACAGAATTGCAGGAGAAGCAGGAACGCAGTTCTGCTTTGGGAGATCTTGCTTTTGCAATAAAAAAACTTGTAAGAAAAGAACTGATTAAATCTGCGGACGTTATTTTTGCCAATTCCAATTTCACTAAAGGATTAGTTGAGGCAAAATACGGCAGATTTAATAAACAGATAGTCGTTATTCATCCACCGGTCCAATATATTGATAAAAATATCAAAATCGGAGAGAAGGCAAAAACGTATAAACTTCTTTCTGTAGGAAGACTTGTTGAACGCAAAGGGTTTCAATATGTTATTGATGCGCTAAGGAATCTGATCGTTGATATTCCTGAATTAAAATATTATATAGCCGGCAGCGGTCCCTATTTGGATGCTCTTAAAGACAGGGCAGATAAGAACGGGGTAACGGATCACGTTGTTTTCCTCGGCAGAGTATCAGAGGAAGAAAAGGACAGACTGTACAGAGAGTGCGATTATTTTCTTATGCCCAGTTATATGATAAAGGATACGGAGGATTTTGAAGGCTTCGGAATAGTGTATATTGAAGCCAATATGTATGGTAAGTATGTAATAGCGACACGATCAGGAGGAATTCCGGACGCAGTCTGTGACGGCGTCACAGGCTCATTTGTTGAATCTCAGGATCCGGAGAGTATATATTTAAAGCTTAAAGAATTATATTCGGCTGAATATCATGTTGATGAAAATAAATGTATTGAATGGTCAAAAACAATGGATGTCAACAATATAGTTCTTCAATATATTGAAGCTATTGCAGACGTTACGAAATTACACTGAAGGTGTTGGGTGCTTAATCATGTTAGTGCTTGGTGGGAAGCAGAGCGGTTATATCCTTACTATATTGCGAAGACTGCTGCTTGTCATAACAGCGGTTTCTTTTGTTCTGGAGATGGTTTTTTTCCCATCAATTGAGAACTTTGTCGGATGTATCATGATGGTGATTGCTCATGTTACATTTGTCTGCACTGCACTCAGAAAATACAAAATAGTATCATCACCGTTTCTTTTCGTGGTAATGATGTCCATGTTCGCATACAGATATCTCCCCGTTCCGGGAACGCTTATTTCCTTCAGGCCCGTAAGCTATGGGATGGAAACACCTGTAAAAACATTTGTTTCAGAAACACTGTTCTTTTTGCTGTTTGCTGTAATTTATTACATTTCAGCATATGGAATCACTAAAAGAAGGGGACCTGTAGGCTTTTATAAATTAATCGGTTTATATAACTATGGTTCTGAACATAGTATTTGGCTCCTGGGGATTGTGGGACTTATTGTCAGGATCATTTCGTATTCAAATAATAGTTTCTATCACTCAGGTTTGTCTGATACAATTCAAGATCTGACCTATGCACCTGTGGTTTTGTTTTTCCCGTTTTTCTTCAATGAGAACCCTGAAAAACCGGTGGATTTCAAGAAACCGGTTATATGGGCATATCTGATAATACGAAGTATAGTCAGTCTTGGATCGAATTCACGATTTGAGATAATATCACCGTTTATTCTGATCGCTATTTTTTATTTCATTTATCTTGTAAAAGAAGATGTTGATCTGAAAAGCATTCTATCTCTAAAGAAGATCATTTACGGCTTGGTAAGTGTTTTATTGATACTTAGTTTAATACAGAGAATTTCTGATGCCATGCTGGCTGTTAGGGATAACAAGTTTGACTATTCTCTTTCGCAATTGATTAGGATAACTGCTCAAATTACTATAGATTCTGTCGGTGCTAAACAGGAAGAGGTGGAGCAAGAAAAGGAAGCACAGCCATACTCTGTAAAATGGACAGAAGAGTATATAGATAATTTCGCTCTTAACAGGTATGGGAACATCCGTGTCAGTGATGAAATCTATTTTTATTCAAAGGACCTTTCTGATGAAGATAGAGCAGATTTAAGAGAGAGCTTGAAAAACAGGCTATTGTGTCTTTTACCCACACAGGTTATGAGATTGTTTGGCTTTGAGATTGATAAAAGCGATTACAATTATTCAAATGCTACTTATTTGTATTATAAGGCCGGCTATTGCGATTATGATTTTATATTTACTCACAGGGTAGAAACCAGTTATTTGCCGGATGGACTTTCCATTTTTGGAGGATATTATTTAATTATTCAATCGCTATTATTTCTGATCACTTTCTGGTTTATCAGAGGGCTATCTTATTATGACCAATCCGGAAAGTATGTTTATTCGTTATATGGATTGATTTTCTTGAACACTTTTCATCACATGGGTCTTTACGCACATGGTGTTTTTGGTTCCTTTAGCTTTCTTTTACGTAATATGTGGGAAAGCATACTTGTATTTTTAGTTGTAAACTTCGTTGTCAGGTTGTGGGTGAGATTTGCTGTGATCCTGAAAGTAGGAAACAAGGATATAAGCACATGAAAGAGCGGGTACATCAATTAGATTTTTTAAAAGGCATCTTTATATTGTTGATGGTGGCTTTTCACAATTTTGTGATTGGTGATGGCAGTGAACATATTTCACAGGAGATACTGAAACGATATGTCAAGAAGAAGTATTCTTATGGGTGGACTTACTATTATCATGATAGTATTTGCATCTATTATTATGGTTAGTATAAAAGATGAAAATACTACTCCGCAATTGATAGCCATGGTTCTTTCAGATGAACAGAAGATATATCCTTGGTATAACGAGAAAAAGGGATGCTTTTATTATTTTGTACCTTCATATGCAGATTTGAGTAGCTCATTTTTGGCATTGGATAAGAACAAAGAAGCCATTATTGATGGTGATGTGTATTCCGGAAATAAAGAAATAGATAATCTGGTTTATAACACTGTATATTTAATGGATTATAACAACAAACAGAGCAAAATCATCTTTGTAAAGTCAGAGAATGTATCAACTATGTATGTTACAACTGCGACCGGTTCAATGAAAGAAGTTTTGCAATCAAAAAACCACAAAGAAGTGGCGGAAATTACCGTTGTTGATAAGCACGGAAAAACAGATATTGTAAAAAGAGATTCTTACATAAAGGGAAGAGGAAATTCAACTTGGTTATATGAAAAAAAACCATTTTCTGTGATTCTCAGTATGCCGGAATCAATTTTGGGGATGGAGCAGAGTTCTAAATGGGTTCTGTTGGCGAATGCCTTAGATTATAGCGGAATTCGAAATGCAATCGTCTTTGACACAGCAAAAAAGGTTGGGATGGATGATACATCTGAGTACACATTTGTGGATTTGTACCTAAACGGAGAGTACTATGGGTTGTATACATTGTGTCAGGCGGCTGAAACCTTTTATGAAAGATCGGAAGTTGATCAGGATGACTCTTATCTCTTTTCGGTGGATTATAAATCCAGGCTTTCAAATATGAATTATGCAATCCATGTTGAAAACGATACCGTGATAATTGATGTAAGAAGCCCGGAGACACTTAGCTTTGAAGAAAAGAATGAAACACAACAGATCATCAGCCAGATTGAAGATGCAATAGCTGAGGGTGGAAATGCGTTGGAAAGCGTTATTGACATTGATTCCTGGACCAAAAAATATCTGATCGATGAGATATTCGAGAATTGTGATGCCAGTTTGTCCAGCTCGTATTTTTATAGCTGCACGAAAGATGGATCGATGAAAGTATATGGTGGACCAATATGGGATTATGATAGGATACTTGGAAATATGCATTGTTACCTGGGAGCAGCGGCATACCCGGAATGTATATATGCAGATTATGATTATAGAATACTCTGGTATTCGAAGCTGAATTCAGACCCATATTTTCACAGCATGGTGATAAATTCTTTTAAAAATGATTTTATCCCAGTGCTACAGGCACTTTTAGATGGAGGAATAAGCATTTATTCTAAAGATATTTTCTCCGCTAAGAAGAATGATGATATTAGGTGGAATATAGACTCCTCTGAGGAATATAAAGAAATGACAGAATTTCTTTCAAGGCGTCTCTCATTCTTAAAGAGAATTTGGTTGGATAATGAAGACTTTGTTGAGATAGGATACTATATTTCGGACGTGCCACATAGTTATATTCATGCATCCCTGCCAAGGGGGACTTCAGTTTCAAGCAATCCATATTGTCTTGCTTTATTTGATCAGAATTACAAATGGTATATTGAGAATACTGATGAAGAATACGATTTTGATTCAGCTGTTTATGACAATATCACTTTGACAAGGGTAGAAGTTAGTTTGGTTGATAGAATTATTTCTTTTGTTAAAAGGAATAGGGATTTAATATCTATTCTTGTTTCTATTGTGTGGCTTTTCTCTGTGCTAATGGCTCTTAAATTTTGCCCTTTATTTAAGAAGGGGGTGACAAAACAAAAATGAGTTTAAAAGATAAATATAGGCATGAATACAAATACCCTATAAGTGATCTGGAGGCTGCTGTATTAAAAGAACGAATAAGAAAACTGATGCCTCTGGATAGTCATGTGGGTGAGTCGGGAATGTATCATATTTCAAGTCTGTATTTTGATGATTACTATGATTCCAGCTACTATGCCAATGAAAACGGATCTGATCTCAAGGAGAAGTTCAGGATACGAATTTATGATAATTGTACTGATATAATCAGTTTAGAGTGCAAAAGAAAAGAACATGGAAAGACCTTAAAGATGTCCTGTAGATTACAGAAGAGTCAGGTTGAGGATATAATAGCAGGAAAACACGTCAAAAATACGAATAATGATCCTTTACTGAATAAATTTATTATTCTTCAAAATACAAAAGGACTGAAGCCTAAGGTTATTGTTGACTATAAAAGGATGCCATATATAGAGCGCGCGGGCAATGTAAGAATCACCTTTGATAGTCAGCTGGCTTCTTCGAAGAACATAGAGAAGTTTTTAGATGGTAATTTTGTTCCCCGACCTATAATGCCTGTCGGAACGCTTTTGATGGAAGTAAAATATGATGAGTTTTTACCAGACTATATTTATGATACATTGCAATTGAATTGTCTGACACAATCAGCCTTTTCAAAATACTATTTATGCAGAAAATTTTGTTTCTAATATGGAGGGAAAATGTACAGTATAAGAGATATAATTAAAAAATCATTTCTTGAAGGGTATACTGCCAATGATATTACTTTAACTACTTTTATTGTAACGCTTCTGGTAACGGCTCTAGTTTCTGCATATATTTTTGCAATTTACAAGCTTTTATGCAGAAAGACTTTTTATTCTAAGAACTTTAATATGAGTTTGGTTGGTGTTGCACTGGTCACAGCAGCAATCATCATTACGATCCAATCAAGTTTTGTGGTTTCTTTGGGAATGGTGGGAGCGCTTTCAATAGTAAGATTTAGAACGGCAATTAAAGATCCTCTTGACCTGATGTTTTTATTTTGGTCTATAAGCACTGGAATCATATGTGGTGCGGGATATGCTGAATATGCAGTAGTATTGGCTATAATCCTGACTGTTGCAGTTGTGGCGATTGACTGGCTTCCTATTTCCAAGGCACCAATGATATTGATGGTTGAAGCAAATAGTATTGATATTGAAAACAGTATATTGAAAATAGTTGAACAGTATTCCCGACACTATACTGTAAAAGCTCGCAATGTATCTATTTCAGAACTTAATCTAACGGTAGAAATTGCAACAAAAGATGTAACGGGTTTGGTTAAGGACTTGACAACTGTTAATGGTGTATCTAATATATCTGTCCTTGCCCATGATGGCGAAGTGACTTTTTAATTATGGGATATTATGCATTTGCGGATGCATACTTAGAGAGAGTCGGGGTAGTCCGACTTCCCCAAATGTATCAGCGAAAAACAACTGCCTTCTGTTGGAATTTATTAGTTAAGTAAAGGCAGCAATGTCTGTGTAAAAACTTTTCGCCCATCTGATGAAATATGTATCAGATCAGAGAAGAGACCGGCATCTGATGAATCAAACTTATATACTTCAACATCAGAAAAAGCAGGACACATCGAGGCAGTGTAGTCTGAAAGAATAACTCTGACATCCTTATCTTTAAGAAAGTCCAGGTATAACTGCATCATGTCTGAATAGGATGCATCATCATATATTTTTTTATATTTGGGTGTTTCAAGAAATACTACTTCCATATCACGCTCACTGCATAATCCTATTATGTTATCAAGTGCGTCTACCTGTATTGAATTCGGCTCCGGGTCATCTCCGAAGTTAATCTCCATACTATTTAAATATTCCGGTGCTGCACCGGCACTTTCTCCGATTTTGCTGCCGCGGCAGTATCTTTCGTTGATTAAAGGATATGACACCGGCCATGTGAAAAACATTTCATTATTTGACTGAACAATCATTTCAAAAAGGTCATAATAGTCCGCGTCACCATATTGATGCATCTGAGAAAACAGATCATAAATAAAAGTAAATGACTGATCCTGAAACAATCTTGTGTCAGATATTCCGGGCTCTTCTGTGATTGTTTTGGGATACATGTCAATTACCAGAAGTTCTATGTCGGTCTGCTCCAGAACTCTTTTTAAAGTAAGATACTCAGCAAACGGCTGAAAACCGTTATAGCTCAGCTGGTATGTTCTTTTTCCTGAAATATCCAGATCGCTTGTATCTAATCCCTGTCTGAACAGTGAAGATCCGATAAACAGAATATCTGTTCCCTGAAGTTCAAGTGGTGTTATTCCAAAATTGGAATTTCTCATAAGTACCGGCGTCATAGATCTTTTTGTAATAGTCAGGAAGCATGTAATAAGTATTGCAGCCGCCAGCATACTGATAACTCTTTTCATATAGAGATCTCCTAAAAATATGCGTAGATAAAACTGGATGTTCTCATGCTCCCGAAAAGCAGAATGCTTACAATCAGGAATACCTGCCAGGAAAACGATGCGGGAGAATGCGCACTGATATTCCTTTTTTCTTCATATATTTCCCTTGCAAATAATACGATTATGAAAAACATAATGACAAGGAAATAAGCAACGCAGGTGTTGTCTCCGGATAATGGAAGAACAGCGTTCTGAATGGATTCGACGGATAGTGACAGATTCAGGAACATGTTTGATAAATATATAAGAGCGGTTTTAACTGTCTCTACTCGAAAAAAGAGCCATCCAAAGCTTATGAGCCAAAATGTCATGAAAGCATGTAATGGTCTGAGACATTCCTGTTTCTTCTGTCTGGAGATTATACATAAGATACCATGATAGATACCCCAGATGATGTAATGAAGTCCCTGTCCATGCCATATGGCACATACAACAAATACAATTATAAGATTTATCTTTGTTCTTGCTTTCGACCCTCTGCTTCCACCCAGCGGAAAGTATATATAATCCCTCAGCCATGAAGATAACGAGATATGCCATCTTTCCCAGAACTCGTTAATGCCTGCAGCCAGATAAGGTCTGTTAAAATTCTCTTGTAAATGAAGACCCAGGAGCTGCGTGATTCCGATGGCGATAGAGGAATAACCTGCAAAATCACAGTACAATTGAACTGTAAAGAAAAACATCCCCAGCCACATGGCAAGTCCAGGGTAATCGCCCGGGCTGCTGAAGATTTTATCCACGTAATCAACGAGGCGATTGGCAATTACCGCTTTCATGAAAAGGCCCTTGATAATCAGGTAAGCGCCTGTCTGAATATTGTGTTCTGAATAGATCATGCCCTTTTCAAGAGCTGTTCTGAAACGGTCATATCTTGAAATAGGGCCGCTTGTTATTTCGGGGAAAAAAGAGATATACAGCAGAATGTCCAGGGGATTTTTTTCTGCTTTGATTGTGCCCTTATATACATCGACCAGATAACTGATTGACTT
>JAEEGL014230814.1_pt1 | contig 12446 bp, 8 predicted proteins | sample 9134231 | NCBI WGS metagenome assembly JAEEGL01 (sample SAMN16246548, study PRJNA631951) | gut metagenome | biome: gut microbiome; feature: rumen; material: fiber-attached | host: Bos | place: Iran: Karaj | collected 2018-10 | reverse complement strand
CGAATATTATACTTGTTATTCTGATCACTGAAAGACACTGTACCCTGATAAGTATCAGTTGCGACATATTCGACGACGCCCACATTATAGGTTGCTTCACCGACAGTTTTGCTCGGAGAAACTGACGCAATGCGCGCGGTAGCGTGAGCCGGGCTGCTCGTCTTACTTCCCTCGGCCTGGTTATCTGTATTATATGCGCCCGTACTACTAGCGGTGCCCTTCGGCGTGAACAGATAAGTTGTACCGGTACCATTAATTGGATGTTTATTTGTAATATTCATGTAGTACCCGTCTTGGTTCATGAATAGTTCTATGAAATTATAGTTTCCATTAGCATCGGTTTCGGTCGATTGCATTAGTGTGTTAGTCGCAATATCGTAGATATCGATTTTCCAGCCAGCCTCTTTAAGCGCCTGTTCGGATGCATCCTTTTTACCATTTTCGTTAGCATCGATGAATAACTGACCGGCAATTTTGCCATCAGCGAGTTTAACTGAAACATAACTACCTTTGTACCAGCCTGCGAAGACATCACCAGCCGAGTTTGTTAGTCTCTGGAAATAGAGCGGGCGCCAAGTGTTAGTCGCTCCGTCTGTAATATGCTCAGTATCTACAACGATTAAGTCGTAGACGAAATCATAACTATCAACCGCGCCTGGCGCGTTAGCGGGAATGTCGGTCGCTACAATTTTGACACAGTTCACTTCTTTCCAATCCGATGCGGTCCAGCCGGTCGTGTTAGTTGTAAATTTAGCACCTTGATTATCCAATTGTTCGCCGTCATCGGTTGGCGTCACATTCCTACCGTACGCAATCGTAAAGTGAGCGCTGTCCGGATTTGTAATAGCCTCGGTAAGCATCGTAGAGAATTCAAAATCGTTGCTGTCGTAACTTAACAATCCCCAGTTCTGATCTTTCTTTGGAATTGGGAAATAAACCGTCGTCGGACCAGGCACATCAACGCCAGAGTTATTAGTTAGCGTTGTCTTCATATCGGCAATTGAGCCTTCGGCAGAACCGATCGCGATAGACATTGCGTCTTCACTCCAAGTCTTCCAATCGCCTTGACCGGTATGCTTGCCAGAGTTTTCAACGCCAATTGAAGCCCAACCGCGGACCTGATAATAAGCGGTCGTCGCAGAACTAATCGTCGTTTTGCTCGTATCGCCAACGCCAAATGGGTTGCCAGACCGACCGTTCCAAGTGCCAATCCCTGTATTGTTGGCGTTTTGAACAAATACCATATCCTGAATATCATACGCTTGGCTTGGAGTCGTAAGGCCAGTTTCGATATCGAAACTAAATGTAAGATTAAGGTATGATAAAGCGCCCGAATCCGCTACGGCATTCGTCGCTAGACTCGCCGAACCGTCAGTAATACTACTTGTATCGATTTTGTAAACACGCGCCGTTTCGGTGTCGACATAAGTGATGTCCAACCTACTTGTAATATTCGCATCGCCACGAGCACCACCGTTTTTAACGACAAGATTTGTTATCGGAATGAAGCCGCCGGCAGCGTTCCTTGCCTCGTCACGAATATAAATTACCGGATTATTAACGACAGAGTTGTAACTCATCGTAGTAGAACCGTGCGTATTGATACCAAATGAGAAACTAAGTTTAGTGCCCGCGTTCACGACTTTTGTGCCCGGGAATGAGAAGTCGACCGTGCCGCCGTCGCCAGTATATCGGCTAGCAATCCGAGCGACGCCCGTAGTTTGCGTATGGTCATCGACATTATAAATCTCAATTGTTGCGATGCCGTCGCGCGATTCGTCGAGGCGACGACCATGGAATGAAAAAGCCTGAGAACCGTCGTAGCTCTCAGCGGCGCGCAGCTGCGTGGCGGCCGGTATTACGCCAATGACGTATTTTATATCTTTAATATAATCGTCGCGATCGATGCCTAGTGTAGCATATGACACTGCCTGCGTGGCTATACCGTATTGATTACAATTAATATTGACGGCCACGGTTTTTGTTACGCCGCTCTTTGTCTCGACTGTTACTTCATTAATTTTTCCGTTCGGAACACCCGCTAAGCGCAAAAGCTGAACGCCCATCACTTCGGTATCGAAGGTCATATGCACTTCCTTTGTCGCACTATCAATAGAGCTACGGTTATTAATATAGCCATAGCCAAGGATGCCCGTCAGTCTTTCTTTGTTGCTAATTTTTGACTGAGCAACAACATCGAACGCTTTTCCGGCTGTGCTAGGATTTAACGAACTCATGCCGACAGTAACGCCATTTGGGTCATTCGGAAGAATAACATAGGTGTTCGTGCGCGTTCCGGTAAATTGCACCGCACGCTCCGAACCGTCAGTTTGCCAAGTATAAGTGACGCCGGTTTCCTGGACCGTAAATTGAGTCATCGCGGCTTCTTCGGTAGACGGAACAACTATTACGTATGGTATGTTCAAAGTAACACTTCCCGATGATGGAGGCGTAAAAGTGAACAGATAGTTGCCATTTGCGGCATCGCTCGTATCAAACGAATAGGAACTAGCGCTGCTAGTTAACTGTAATCTCACGGCTGGATTTGAAACATGAAAGGCAATTGTCGTCCGATAAATTAGACGCGGCGAACCGTAATTTCCATTTATGTAATTAATCCAGACAGCCTTTTCATTGTCGTGACAATCTGTATATGTTGCGCCGGCGGAGACATAGCGCGTAACATTACCAGAAACGAAACGGCCACCCGTGCTTGCGTTGCTAGGCGAACTTACTTTTAGTTTAGCTTCTTCAGAATAATCGTCGACTGTTAGTTTTGCGGAAATTGCTGATTCTATCTCGGTTATGTCGACTCTAATATCGGTTTTAACTTTAATATTAATCGCTAGCGAAACTGCGCCATCAGCGATGTAATAAATTCGAGTGCCGCTGCTTGAAAAATTATAATCTTGGAACTGCGCGATATCTAATGCAACCCTTTCGATACCATTATCGCCTTTACTTATATCGAGTTGAGATTTCAATTCTGCGTTACTGGAGGCATCGTCCACCCAGACCATGCCAACGGGAAGTTTTATTTCGGCTTTTTTAGTATCAGCAATGGCCGGAAGGTCGGTAATGGCTATTTTGACATCATATATTTTCGAATCGCTCGTCGAGCCACCAGTTTTCTGGTTGCTAAAAGCCGCGACAGCATTGTCGATGCCGGGCGAAAAGTCTACTACGCCGTTATCGTCAGTAACACTAGCAGACATATAGCGCGCTTCGGCGTGCGAGTAGAGTGGTTTCAATATAAAAACATAAGAAAGCGTGAGAATCGCAATAGACGCAAAAAAGCCAAGGACAATATTCCTCGTCTTGCGATTCATTCTGCGGTGAGTTGATCTCATGGCTCTCCAATAATCGGTTAGTAATCAACTCGCACATTCCACTTATGCTTATCATAACATCTTAATGAGATAAACGCAACCCAGTAATGCGTAGTCAATCGTTTTTGCTCACGCAATATGATACAGTAGAATTATGAGAAAATCATCGGTTTTTAATTCGCCTTGGGCGCAAAGCAAGAAATTATTAATAGCAAGCATAGTTGGCATTATTGCAATTGCTGCAGTTATCACTGTATTAATAGTGACGCATAACAGCCACTCTCCAAGCGAACCGAAGGAGACGAGTACACTCTTCTACGAAACTCGCTACTATGACCAATTTGGAAGCAGGGGTGTGCGCATCTATGGTAATGGCGAAGTTTTTGAGGATATTGAATCCGAAAACCCAAATCACAAACCAGATTACAAATATGTTAAAACATTGACCGACGAGCAAATCGAAGACTTAACAGTAAAAAAGTCAGGCGAATTGACCGACGACGAATATGAAAAATACGTAAAAAAGATAGTCTATGGCGACTGAACGCCTGATAACTGTCAGAACAGATATAGAATTAGCTATTTGGCAAGGTATGGGTGGCGCTATAACTGAGGCAGCAGCCTATAATTTTGCTAAGTTAAATCCACAACGCCAAAAAGCACTAATCGACGCTTATTATTCTAAGAATGGATTAAACTACCATTGGGGCAGAATCAGTATTGGGAGCAATGACTTTTGCGTGGAGCCCTACGAGTATACAAAGAAAGCGAATCTAAGTGATTTTTCAATTGAGCATGACAGGCGCTGGCTATTGCCAATGCTCAAACAGATTCTAGAGAAGAAGAAGTTGGTGCTAGTAGCGAGCCCGTGGTCGCCACCAAGTTGCCTAAAGACGACACACATGACGCGTTTTGGTGGAACCTTGAAGCCGTGGCGTTATGGTCGCTATGCAAAATATATCCGAAAATGGATCAATGCCTATGCTGAAGAGGGGATAACGGTGCGTTATATCACACCCCAGAATGAACCCCATGCAATACAGAAATGGGAATCGTGCATCTTTTCTTACCGTGGACAAAGACGTCTAGCCTATAAGTACCTCGCAAAAGAGCTAGGTGATATGGATTTACAAATTTTACTCTGGGATCATAACAAGAAAAAGTTCGACCGAGTGGCAGAACGCCTCCTAAATGGGCGCTACGTTACGAAATATGGGCGCAACGAGAAAATAGCCGGACTCTGTTACCACTGGTATAACGGAACCTATCCGGATAAAATGTGGGCAGTGCACGAAAAATATCCAAATATCATATTACTGAGTTCCGAGATGTGCTGTGGTTTTTCAGATTACAATGCAAAAAACTGGGCAAACTCAGCAAACCCTTACTATTTTGAGATTTTTTCGGACATAAACTGTGGAGCGAGCGCATGGATTGACTGGAATATGCTTTTGTCATGGAAGGGTGGACCAAGTTACTGCAATAACAATGTTGCCTGCCCGGTAATCATGAACGAAAAGGGAGACGATTTTATCCTGACGCCAATTTATGAAGCGTTAAAGAGGTTCGAGGAGTTATTTCCGACTGGCAGTCAAGTAGTACGCTGCGATAATCCATCACGCGAAGTAGCCGCAGTAGCACGAAAAGTTGCAAGTGGATACGAGATAGTAGTTGCTAATACATCCGACGATGAGAGGGCGCAAGACGTCACCGTCAAGCTCGGCGACACCGAAAAACACTTGTCATTGAAACGACTAGAAATCAAGAAGCTGCGCTTCCCTAACGCTTAGTTTTTACCTTGCGCTCAATACAGCCCCAAAATGCAAAAGTAAGCACGCCAGCAAGAAGTAAACCACCAATGACATCAGTCATCCAGTGCATGCCGGCAAATATGCGACCGTAGCCGATTACGAGCGAAAAGATAATACAAATCGTCTGCAGAATGCGACGCGTACTTAACTCCTTAACACAACGCCCAAGCATAACGGCCGTGCTCCACATCAGGACACAGGCGATGAGCGTATGCGTCGACGGATAAGATACGGCGAGTTTACCCTGCTCAAAGACTGGGCGATAATTTATCGCAATGATTTTTTCAAATACTAAGTAGAGGACGCCGGTTGCGACATAGAGGCCGCCAAGGGCACAAAGTGTGCGGTCAACTTTTTTGCGTTCGATTGATTTGTAGATAATATAACTTACGAGCGCAATTGCACCGAGAATAGCGATTACGATTAGGACGTCCGTAATTTTATCCCATAATTTGCTTATACCAAAGAAATCAAAAACAGCCTTATTGAAATGCGAAAAACCAATTTTACTACTATCTGGACCGATTGCCGCGACATCAAAAATGCCCAAAAATACGGTCAGGCAAATAAATAGAGCCGCGAAGATACCGGCCGTCAAAAATTTCTTCTTCATGACTCTATTTTAACACGCTTATTCTACCGACTCAATTTCACCATCTTTGAGATGGAGAATACGCTGATTGCGGCTACCGCGGAATTTCAGCGTCAAGTCGCGCTGACTCATAATAAATGGGCCATCAATAAGAGCATCGAGCTCTTTTATGAGCTCCCATTCAACACCATCGCGGGGAATGCGTTCGTAGACGAGGCCAGTGAAAGACCAGACATTCCAGCCAAGTTCTTTCTTGCAGAAGCGCGCGATTTCGAGGAGCGGTTTGGCTTGCAATAGTGGTTCGCCACCACAGAAAGTGATGCCGCTCTGCCCTTTGAGTTTTCTTAATTCGTCTTTGACTTTTTCAATAGTCACAGTGGCGCCAACGGTTGGGTCTTCGGTCCATGTTTCTGGATTTTGGCAGCCTGGACAATGTTGGCGACAGCCCTGAGTCCAGAGAACGGCGCGCAAGCCAGGACCGTTCACGATAGAGTCGCGTTCTAAGTCACCCGAGAGGCGGATGTAGCCATCAGGTACGTCGAGCTGGGGGCGGCAGAGGCGAGTTTGAATCTCGCCATTTCTGTCACCATCAGCAACTTTGCGCGTACGCGAAACGGTCTTTGGGTCTAAATCTTCGTTTGCTGGCATTATTCTTTTCCTAGGGCAGCCTTGGCAGTTGCTTTCTTCTGTTCGCGCTTAGCTTTAGTCTTGAGGTCGTACTGACCGACGGTGACATTGTGCTTGACGCGAGCGGCTTCCTCAGCCTTCTTGCCATCATTCCAGCGTTCGAGTGAGCCGACAAGGTAACCAGTGATACGGCGGAGGCGTTCAAAGCCATATTCGCCATCATGTTCGTGACGACCGCAGCTCGGACAGACGTCGCCTGCGATAATACCCGAGAAGCCGCAGACCGGGTCGCGATCGACTGGGTGATTGACGGAGCCGTAGCCGATGCCGGCCTCTTTCATATGGCGGATAACTGCCTCGAAAGCCTCAATGTTCTCGGAAGGATCGCCATCCATCTCGATATAGGTGATGTGGCCAGCGTTACAGAGTGCGTGGTATGGAGCTTCGATGTCAATTTTGTCGAAGGCGGAGATTGGATAATAAACTGGTACGTGGAAAGAGTTCGTGTAGAAATCGCGGTCAGTGACACCTTTGATTTTGCCGTATTCTTTGCGGTCAATCTTGGTAAAGCGACCAGCAAGGCCTTCGGCAGGAGTAGCGAGGAGCGAGAAGTTGAGGCGATGCTCTTTACTGAGTTCGTCGCAGCGTTCACGCATGTGACTAATGATATCGAGACCAAGCTCTTGAGCTTCGGCAGATTCACCATGATGCTTGCCAATCATCGCAACGAGCGTCTCGGCGAGGCCAATAAAGCCGATTGAAAGCGTGCCGTGTTTGATGACATCGCGGAGCTTGTCGTTTGGACCGAGTTTTTCGCTGCCAACCCAGTTACCCTGACCCATGAGGAATGGGAAGTTTTTGACTTTTTGGTTAGCTTGGAATTCGAAACGCTGGAGAAGCTGGTCGGCGACGAGATCAATTTTGTCGTCTAGTTCCTGGTAGAAGGCATCCCAGTCGGCTTCTTTGCGCTCACCGAGGCAGATACCATGCTTAATGCCGAGACGGACAAGATTAATGGTCGTGAACGAACAGTTACCGCGTGAGACTGGCTTGCCGTCGGTCTCTTTGAAGATAGAGCCAATGACGCGCGTGCGGCAGCCCATGGTCGCAATCTCGGTAGTATAATCGCCTGGCTTGTAATACTGGAGGTTAAATGGCGCATCAATGAAGACGAAGTTCGGGAAGAGGCGCTTGCTGCTTACTTCCATGCTGCGCTTGAAGAGGTCGTAGTTTGGATCACCTGGGTTGTAGTTAACACCTTCCTTGACTTTGAAGATTGAGATTGGGAAGATAGGTGTTTCGTGATGACCGAGGCCGTTCATGGTTGCTTCGAGAAGCATCTTTGAGACAAGGCGACCTTCTGGGCTGGTATCAGTACCGAAGTTAATGCTTGTAAATGGAACCTGGGCGCCTGCACGACTGTGCATCGTATTGAGGTTATGAATAAAGCCTTCCATAGCCTGCAAGGTCTGATGCTCAGTGTCTTCGTTAGCCTCTTTGATGACAGCTTCTGGAATCTTGGCTTTTTTGAGCTTCTTGTCATTGCCATAGGTGACGTCGTCAGTAATCTCGAATTTGACTTTATTGCCAGTGAATTCTTCGTATTTTGCAATATTGCTCTTCAGGCTCTTGCGGAAAGTTTTGTTGACGCTTGGCGCCATCGCGTAGTCGAAGTTAGGAATTGACTGACCGCCGTGCTGTTCGTTCTGGTTAGCCTGGAGAATAATGGCAGCAAGAGCGGCAGCAGTGCCGATGGAGTTAGGCGTGCGCAAGAAGCCGTGGCCAGTGTTAAAGCCGTGTTCGAAGAGCTTCAACGGGTCGGTCTGGCAGCAAGTCAACGTGCCAGTCGCCATGAAATCAAGGTCGTGAATGTGAATATCGCCATGGTCATGAGCATAGCTAAATTCTGGTTTGAGGAGGCAGATTTTGGCATATTCCTTGGAACCCTCAGCGCCAAACTGAAGCATCTTACCCATGGCAGAGTTGCCGTCAACGTTGGCATTGCCGCGCTTAACATCAGAATCTTCTTCAGCATCGGCTTCAGAGATAGTGTTATAGGTCTGCATAAGTTTAGACTTAGCAGCGCGTTTGCGGCTACGCTCGGCACGATATTCGATATAAGCCTTAGCGGTGCGTTTAAAGGCAGACTCCATTAGGACCTCTTCGACGATGTCCTGAATCTGCTCGACGGTCGGGATGCGAGAAGTGATTTTTTCGCTTGCGACACGAACGACTTTGTCACTAATATTCTGCGCACGATCATAACCAAATTCGCCAGTGGCTGCGCCGGCCTTAGCGATAGCTTCAGTAATCTTATCCTGTTTAAAAGAGGCGACCTTTCCGTCGCGTTTGCGTACTGATTTGAACATTTAATTACCTCCAGAATGTTCTTTTCGTCAATTTGCTGTTTTTATAAACACTACATTTAGTGTTTGTTGTTATTATGGTAACGCTATATGTAGGGTTTTGTCCATATAGGTTGTAAAAAAAACAATGGTTACAGATGAAGAATTTTTGGAGCATAAACGCTATATATAGCGTACCAGGGGTAGCGTGAAACACTATTTTTTGACATTTTTCACGCGTTTGATATAGTAGATATATCGATTTTTCGAAGTACATTGCTAAGGAGGTGACTTTTATGGGAGTCAAAACAATTCCTGTTCGTTTTAAAAAGTTGCGCGATGATGCAATCTTGCCGCCTTATATGACAAAAGGCGCAGCGGGCTGCGACTTTTACGCAGCGATGGATAATCCGGTCAAGATCGAACCCGGCGAGTGGGCGGAGATTTCGTTCGGGCTCGCAATTGAGGTGCCTGAGGGCTATATGCTCGAGATCCGGAGTCGCAGTGGCTATGCTAGAAAATATAATATCGAAGTATATCACGGCGTAATTGACAGCGATTATCGCGGCGAGCTGAGCGCCTTAGTTAAGAATATGGGTTCTTCATGGGTCCAGTTCTTCCCCGGCGAAAGGATTGCACAGGGCGTCTTCGTTGAGTATTCGCGCGCAGATTTTATCGAGGTCGACGAACTTGATGAAACCGAACGCGGTACGGGCGGCTTCGGCAGTACCGGCGAAAAATAACTCGTGTATCAGGCCAATGGGCATGGCCATAACTAATTCCTCCTTTGCCCGCTCCCCCAACCCCCTGGGGGAGCATTTTTATCCTTAAGCGTCATTGACAAAAATGCCGAAATGGTGTATAATAGTTATATTGCACATTAATTTTTCTCATTGAAGGAGGGGATAAATATGAGTATAACCGTAAATGTTCAGCTACTTGAAGGATCTGTTATCGAAATCGATGGCGTGTAGCACGTAGTCACCGAGATTGGCGAATACGTAACCTTGCTCGGGATTGATGGATCCATCAGAAAGAGTAGTCTTAACGTTTTCGAGAACGCCTATATGGTTTACGTTCCGGTACGTCCGGAGCCGGTCTATTACGATATTAAAGCCAAAACATGGCGTTTCGAGCATCAGCAGTAGTATTTTGCCCCGCTTCGGCGGGGTATTTTTGTCCTTTATCTGTTTTATGGTATAATAGTTCGCGGAAGGGTGGCCGAGTGGTTGATGGCACTGGTCTTGAAAACCAGCAGGTTAACGCCTCGCAGGTTCGAATCCTGTCCCTTCCGCCATAAAAAAACGACCGTTAGGGTCGTATTTTTTAGCATATGCACCGTCTCCAAATATATGGTAAATTAAAAGTATATAAAAGGAGAATAAATGGACAATAAAACAGTCTATAAACGAACGCTCGGCTTCTCACTAAGGCGCCTATTGTGGGACGTCATTTCGTTCGTGTTGTTGATTGCGATTGCCGTATTAGGCTTCGTAATCGCAGACAAAACCACCAACAAGGGCCTAATTGGTCTCATAATTGGCCTAATCGTCGGTATTATTGTTGTCGTCATTATCTCGCGCTATGTTGCCTATAGCTACAAGGCAGCACAGATTGCTATGATGACGAAAGCGATAACCGACGGTAAACTACCAAAAGATGTAATTGGCGCAGGCAAGAAAGTCGTTAAAGAACGCTTCAGTACAGTTGCAGCGTATTTCGCTATCACAGGCGTGATTAAAGGCATCTTTAGTCAGATTGGCCGCGGTATAACCGCTGTCGGCGAGGCGATTGGTGGCGACAATGGCGGCGCAATTGGGAGCGCTATCTCGGGCGTCATTAACACAATCGTTGCCTATCTATGCGATTGCTGTCTTGGTTGGGTATTTTATCGCAAAGACGAGAAGGCTGGTAAGGCAACCTGTGAAGGTGCCGTACTATTCTTCAAGCATGGCAAGACGCTAGCTAAGAATCTTGGTCGCGTATTTGGTCTAGGCCTACTCTCATTCGTAGTGATCGGCGGTGCTTTCTTCGGCATCTTCTATCTCATTATGCATGCTTGCCCAGATGTATTTGCGGGTCTTAGCCATGAGATTATCGAGGCGGGTGCACGCATTGAAGCTGAGCTTCCGGCATGGGTTTCAGACATAAACGTCCTAACGATGATCTGCGCTGGTATCGCGGCGATTGTAATGTGGGATATTCTCCACTCAACTTTCGTCCGTCCATTCGTCCTAGTTGGCGTACTACGCAACTATATCAACTCAGGCATCAAGGATATCCCAAGCGAGAAAAGCTTCGACGAGCTCGATAAAAAATCAAGCAAGTTCAAAAAGCTTCACGCTGAACTTGGCGAATAATCAAAAAGACCCGCTTCATAAGCGGGTCTTTTTTTAATGGCGACTACTTTTGATGTAGTCGTCTTCTCTTTCAAGTGTTGCGCGCAATGTATAAGATTGGCACTTACCGTCGGTGCAACCACTAGTCTCATAACTATAGTCGCCACTACCGTCCCAAAGGTTAATGCCGTTTGGATCAGTAAAGAGATTTGGGTCAATCCATGGCAAGACATCCGCCTTCTCGATATTCTCTGGATAGGCGTTATTCTGAGCATAATAACCCTCTTCGAGCGCATAATACATCGCGTTAATCGCAACCTTGCGCTTCTCGTCGCGATCCATCGCATTAAGATTCTGCTGCTGAATCGAGAATAATACTACAAAAATCCCCACAAACACAATCGCTAGGACTAATTCTAGGACAGTAAAAGCTTTCTTCGTCTTCATACAACCATTTTAGCATAAAAAATAGGCACAAGCGCCCTGTATGGTAGCACCGACTGGGATCGAACCAGTGACCTTAGGCTTATGAGTCCTACGCTCTAACCAGCTGAGCTACGGTGCCATAGCAAGTATTATATCACAAAAAGCGACCTTTTAAAGATTAAAGGCCGCTTTTTAGATTTAGTTACTGCCGACTATATATGGATCAGTTGAGGTGCCGGTGCCACTGGTATAGGTTGTGCCGGATTTGAGGGAGACGACTGGGCGGACGAGGCTGCTATCAATTGTACGAACAATATCAAGACCAGACGGCCAGTTTAAGTTACTCCAGCCGTTCTCGATATGGAACATTGTTGCCATTGGGGTCTCATCGAACAAAGTATAGTCATATGGTGACATAGTCCAAGTGTCGCTATCGTCGCCAGAATTCAGATATGCAGTTCCGTGGCTTCCGCTAGTGCCCATGCCGGCCATAGTCGATTCGTCGGCTGTAATAAGACCAATCTTATAATCTAGATTACCGTTACCGTTAGTCGTATCGTCTTTCGTGAAGGCGTCATTCTTGTTAGTACAATCGAGTGACGGATGGAAGTTATCGTTAACATCGACACTATTACGATAATAAGCACCAAATCTACTATCCATACTATCTCCGCCGACTGGTGTAGCGTCAGCATCCTCGCCAGCTAGCGCACCAGAATAGAAGGTACGATCATTACAGAAGATAGCATCCTCAAGCTCGTCTTCGTAAGTAGACAGACCGCTACTAACGAACCAAGCATCAACATACGCCTTTACGTCAGATGAGGTAGTATTTGTAAACATTGCGTCTTTTGCATCTTCGATATCATCATAACCGCCGATCGGAAGATAGATTATAGAAGAAGAGTAGCCGTAGGAATAGATGTAGCCAATTTTTGTTGAATCGCAGACCGTCGCGCCATCGGTACAGAAATAAT
>JAEEGL013974568.1_pt1 | contig 12446 bp, 15 predicted proteins | sample 9134231 | NCBI WGS metagenome assembly JAEEGL01 (sample SAMN16246548, study PRJNA631951) | gut metagenome | biome: gut microbiome; feature: rumen; material: fiber-attached | host: Bos | place: Iran: Karaj | collected 2018-10 | reverse complement strand
TCCCTCCCTGACATGGCGCTGGAAGTCACGATATTTGAGCGAGTAAGACACTATGAGTTTCTGTTCGATGGTCTGCTTTCTGTCACCGTTTTCTGTATGGACAAGACCTTCTTCCCTGATCCATCTGGTCTTATAGAAAATTTTGTCTTTGTCCTTTTCGTCATCAAGCTCTGATATTTTATATTCCTTTTCTGAACTGTCTCCATCAAGTGTCCATCCATTGTCTTCCATGCACCATTTTTGAAGGAATGCTTTGAGTGTTTTGATCGGCTGGGTTGTGATATAACCGCGCATGCCATCTTCACCATCATATGAGTTGAACACCCTGTTAGTTGCAGAAGACAGTCCTGCATCGGTGCAGACAATAAACTTCGACATATCAAACTTGGAGAGCATTTTTTCTTCCAGTGGGATCATTGTCATCTGCTCGTTCCTGTTTCCGGGAAAGATTGAAAATGAGATGGGGATTCCATCACCATCCATGAACAAGCCCATTCCTACGATGGGAAGCGGACGGTTTTCATTGCTATGGCCAAACTGCTTATCATCTTCAGCGGAATCTGTCTCGAAGTAAAAGTTTGAGCAGTCATAGTAGATAACCTGCGTATTTCTTTTCTGGATTGCAGTGCTGTTCTTGAAGAGACGACTCTGGATGTAGTCGGATTCTTCAGCTATTACAGATAGAGCACGGTAAATATCATGCAGCTCGAAAGATGGCTGCTCTATGAAACGTTTGGACTCTTCAAAACTGCTCATCTTTGATGAGGGATAGAGAATACGTGTATAGATAAGCCGAGAGAGTATGTCGTTGAGATCGTACTCAAAGGAACGCCTGCCAGAGATGGCACGGCAGATTTTGTGTAGTCCGAGCTCATAATAAATATCCTGGAGAAAAAGGTATCCTCCATTGAAACGCCTCTGCTCGTCCAGGACAAGATCAGTACCGGCGCAAAGATCTATGCTGAACTTTGCAACATCCTCCTTTTCGGCCTCATTCATCAGACGTACTTGTTCTTTTGCCCAGGCCTTTGCGTCATCTACACCATAGGTTTCGCAAATATATTTTTCTGAGCCTAATCTTTTTACTACCAGATCCTTGTTTTTTCCATTAACATAATGGTTTTCTTTACATAGTAAGATATCGAATATTTTGTTTTTGCCCAACCAAGTCTCATACACAAATCCTCCACTTCTATTAAGGGAGTACCTGGTTCCCGAGAGAAACTACGGCTCCGGTTACCAGATAATGAGGGGCTTTGGGAAAAACACGGAAAACCGCAGCGGAGGTCACGAGGAAAAGAACGGTTCCGGAGAGACCTTTGTCGATCCCTTGGGATTTATGCCGGTGATGGTGTCTGAAGGTGATAAGATATGGCTTGTTGTGGATATGATCGACGGCGAGACCTGGCAGGTGGGTATACGCAAGCTCTTTGAGTTTACCTGGGTGCCTGAATCTGATGAATCTGCATATGATGCGGTGGTTGAGGAGGAAGAAGAACATGATGAGAACTCTCCCGAATGGATCCGCAGGGACTATCCCGGAAGGTGGGATCTTACTGATGTAATCTATACCGGTTCCGATGAAGGCACGACCGAGAAAACAGGAGTGACTGCCACCGCAGAGCGCTTCGGAGTGGATGGCCAGAATATGTGCTTTACCTTTAACGGCAGGGAAAAATACTATATGCCTACCAGCATATTTGACAAGTCCTATTATGCAGAGGGTTACTTCTCAGAAATCGTGAAGATATACCCTGATCCGGTGAGCGATAATCCGGCAGGTGAGCCCAGATGTATCTTCTTACTGGCTGATGTAGAGAGAGATTCGGATGGAGCCATAACTACTTTTAAGCCAAAACACTATTTTACTCAGTTCTTATCTGACGGCCCCATAAAAGCCTTTAGCCCGGGTCCCAAAGGCAAGGAGATGAAGTGGCGGGAGTATGAGAAAAAGTCTGACCTGAATTTTGAAGGAAGCTTTCCTGAGGGCAAGGCCGACGGGGAAAAGATATATCTTGTATACGGTGCCAGGGATTCCGTCACCGGAGACTGCTCGCTTTACAACGTATACGAGTACACCTATACAATGGGCCCGATAACAGAGTGGACATACAACCCGCCGGGATACTGATGCTTATGAAGCTTTTTCCATTATTAAACATATCCCGTCACAGGATGGGAATTGACGGACGGGGAGTGACGACACTTGTGTGCGGGGCAAGATGTCCCCTCAGCTGTAAATGGTGCATTAACAAACATCTTTTATCAGAGGCCGTGCCTCAAATGGTTACAGCTGATGACCTCTATGAAATGGTCCGGGGAGATGATCTTTACTTTCGTGCGACAGGTGGCGGTATAACCTTTGGTGGCGGAGAAGCTCTTTTGCAGGCAGACTTTTTTGCAGCATTCAGGGCTAAATGTAAAAACGACTGGAGGCTCTGCGCCGAGACTTCTCTTGCAGTGGATCGGGACATAGTTGATCTGGCATCCGAATCAATTGATGAATTTATTGTGGACTGCAAGGATATGGATCCGGAGATATACCATTCGTATACCGGAGGATACCAAAAGCTGATGGAACAAAATCTTATCTATCTTCTTGAGAAGGTCGGCACCGAGAGGGTAGTGGTCAGGGTTCCGCTGATCCCTGATTATAATACGCATAAGGACCGGGAGAGAAGCATTTCAAGGCTTAAGGAACTTGGGGTTACACGACTCGATATATTTGATTATGTTCGAAAGGAGTGAAACAGTGGAACAGATACTTGAAAGCCCAATTATACTACTGGTTATCATTGTCCTTGCTGTTATTATCAGCAAAGCCCTTAAGCTGGCAAAAAAATCATCGGTTTCATCATTTGCCTGGTGATTGCCGGCTGGCTGGTACTATATTTTCTGTAGGTGATATCCGGTCCGTGTTTCTATGCACTTTTATTTCTGAAATCTATGGAGGATGGTGCGCCGCATGAAAGAGACGCAGGTTGTCAGACATTTTGTAATTTTCATAATATGCTTATTCATACTGCCGCTTTGGGGAATTACAGCGCAGGCTGATTCGGAAAACAATGGCGCGGACGTTCTGGTCATAGGCGTTCCTGCGGACAGATGTCCTGTTTTTTACCCGGATCCTGAGACAAAAGAGACAGTGGGAATAGGCGTTGATCTCATGCGCGCTGCTGCTGAAGAAGCCGGGTACACTGCTGCTTTTAGAGTTATTGCGGAAAAAACAAATAAAGAAGCATTGGATAGTCCTGAATATGACATCATTATGCCCTTAGGCAGTGCAATAAAGAGTTCCTCCGGCAAAGAGACAATAGTAACAGAGAATCTTATACAGACACCATTTACTATGGTGACTAACGGTAATAATAAGCTTCCGGTTTTACATGAAAGCCATATTGGAATGCTCAGCTCCCTGGCAGGAGGAAGAGAAACTGTAAAGCAGCTCTATCCGGGGATAGAGATCACTCTATATGATACGATGCCGGAATGTGTTAAGGCGCTCAGATCAGGCGAAGTAGATGCTTTGCTGGCACATCCCGAGAATCAGTATCTTCTTTCCTTCAGCAATATCAAAAATTTCAAGTTTATCAATGAAAGCATGGGCAGGGAGACCGGAGATGAACTCTTACGTTTTTGGACTCAGAAGTCGACTGCAACCTTCTCTGATGAGGAAGCAATGGGACGATACCGACGAGGGAGCAGTGGTAACAGGCGGTGGATTTAAGTTTATCCTTAAAGCATTTAGTAACCTGATAAATGGTTGATTATCCCCAAAAAAGGAGCCCTCAGTTTTGAGAGCTCCTATTTATATTCTGTGATTGAAGATAAGCGAATCATCCGGTGGTTGAATGATTGAAATATGAATCATACATCATGTATTCAACTTTATTGGATTTCTTGTGGGTAAATAAAATGATAAATCTTTCGTTTTTATTGATCTTGATGTAGTCACCGTTCTTGTAATATGTGTACTTTGGATTCTAATAATTCTTGATGTTGTATTTAAAAATCTTCTCAATTTTCCAGTCTTTTTTGGGCGTAATCTGTAGCTTGCCTTTTGGGGTATTATTCATTGTGATTGCCCATGAGTCCACTAAATTTGGTTTGCATCTGCCCTAAAATATGGGATTTCTACGATTGGTTTATGATTTTTTTAAACATTTTCTTCTTTTTTTAATATTTTCATGAATAATTGGCAATGACAAATTGTTTTGGCAATAAAGTATTGACATTTTTATGAGATAATTGAAATGACAAATTATTGTATATGAAGATTACGATATGTCGAGTTATGGAAAAGATGCTGAAGCTGTTCGTTGTTTTTTACATTTGAGAGGATGATCCCTTATGAAAATCAAATGTGATTACTGTGGCAATACCTATGAGGACACTCTCGCGAAGTGTCCAAGCTGTGGTGGACCCAATCCGTCTCATAAGAATGACAACAGGCCGAAGACTATAGAGGAACTCAAGACCTGGTACAAAGAAAGAAATCTTCCGGCGCCTGAGGTTACGAGGTTTTTTATAGGCACAGACTACCGACAGCCCAAGGCTTTTGGAATATACAAGGACGATCAGGGCGATTTTGTCGTGTATAAAAACAAGGCTGATGGAAGCAGGGCTGTAAGATATAAGGGTAAGGATGAGGCTTTTGCAGTAAATGAGATTTATGAAAGACTCAAGGATGAGATAGTTCACCAGAAGAATCTCAATGCCGGAAAGGACGGCGGCTCTGATAGCGGCGGTTCTAAGAATAAGAATAAGAATAATTCTAAGGGTGTTCTTTATAAGATAGTTCTTTTGTACGTTGTCGTTATACTGGCCGGGAGTCTTGTCCATACAATACCAAGATTGGTCAATAAAAGACATAACGGGTATTACAAGTACAACAATACTGTCTACTACAACTATTCGGACAACTGGTACTATTACGATGACCTGGGAGGTGACTGGTGGCCGGTATCCAGGCAGGATGCAGCTCCGGTAGAAATAAATAATAATTATGATGACTACTACATGTCGGGCAGCTGGAATTCGGAAATCGGAGGAAGTGACTGGAAGGATACGACATATTATCAGAAGGCAAAGGGAGACGAGAGAAGATCATTCTTTTCATCAGATTCTGATTATGATTGGGGCGGGGGTGATTGGGACTTTGGTGGAACCGACTGGGATTCAGACTGGTAAGTGGTCTGCTCTTATGGAAAGGATACTAAAGGCGTTTGTTTTATGGATTCGAAAGGAGATGAATATGTTTAGGATGAAGAATATCTCGAGAATAGCAGTTGTTGCTGCAACTGTAGTGCTTTTTTCCACTCTGGGAAGTATTACGGTTTTTGCATCAGAAGCCAAGACTATGGACTTCTCACAGTTTGTTAATGCACAAAAGACCTATCCCGGTGCCACCAGAGAAGAGCGCTATATGATGGCCGAATACGGTGACAACGATGATCTTGCAATCCTGAAACAGTCAAGACAATATGTCAAGGACCACAATGGCATTGCCCTTGACAGCGAGTTTCTTCATGGCACTCAGATAATGGAGTACAAGAACATGGAGGGTGGATGGAGATATATCGGAACCATCGAAGAGAGAGATATCCTTCAGGACGACTATGACGGTCTGCGCTATACCAACTGCTACATTCTTGAGGACGGGTTCAATGCAGATATTGTTTTTAACTATGGCGTATATTTTAATCCCGCATGGGGGGAATATGGTGCCAACTATGATCAGACGGGCTATGATCCGGTTATCTTCCACGGCAACAATATCCTTGTCGAGGCCAATCCTGACTATGCATACTCATATCCCTTTATAGGGATAAGCGCCACCAGCGACAACGGGGATCAGATGCTGGTCTATCAGTTCACCAAAGCATCGGATGGCCGTGACTATGCCTTTGGCAAGATAATCTGGAATGATGGTGTTGGAACGGAGTACAGATTCATGCTGGCAAGACCATGATGGCGAGGAGAATGAAATATGGACAATGGACAGAGTGTAAACTGGTTGTATTTTCCTGCTTGATCAGGCGATTCATCAGTAAAAGAGGAATTGACAATGACTAAGCACATCATCAGAACAAAACTGACAATATTATTATCCGTGATATTCACCACGATGTTTCTTCTTTCGGCAATATAGGTCAATGCAATGAGCGACGTGGAGCTGTATGGAGGATATTTTCCCGGAAGTTGGAGAATGACAGGAGAACTTAAGTGCATAACTCCGGATGAGGTAAACTCAGAGACTGAGGATTATCTTTTATCCATTGAGCTTGTAGACGATGATGATGCAGTTTTTTATTTCAAGGGGAAAGACTCAGGTGAATATGCGGGAGAGGAGACTAGATACACCGTTGAGGTATACGAATTAAAGGAGGTTTATTATCCCGGAGAGGAAATGCTCGATGAAAAGTTCTGCGTCAATTGGGTCTTGTCCGGCGACAGGAGCCCGGGTGCGGTACGCATAAGCGCATGCTTTGCGCAGCCGGTCTTTTCTCAGGATGAAAGCGGTTTGACTTTAGATGTCATAAGCGAGATTCCTATTTTTAATCCTGAAGGTCTTACAGAGTATGTCAGCATTCCGGAAAAAGAAACAGACAGGCTTAAAAAGAATCCGGGAAAACTGGACTCGTACAGGGTGGCGCCGATATGTGCTACATTCCCTGATGTGCCGGAAGATGATGATATAAGGAACTTCTGGCTTGTCTGTGACATCTCAGACAATGCTGACCATCATGTATATCGGATGTGGGAGTTTGAATGGTCGGATGAGGAGTACGTTGTTGAGGCTGCGGATATGAGCTGGGTGCAGGAGACAGGCGGCTACTTTGATGCCGGTACGGGAGTCATAGAATATGTACCGGATGATTATGCAGAGAATAGCCCCGGGGCTATCTTTGGAAAGATTGCTCTGATATTTCTTGTTCCGTTAGCAGTTATTGTTCTTTTAATTGTTCTGATCGTTCGAGCAGTGAAGAAAAAAAATAAAGGATAAAGGAGTACTTATGTTTTGCACTAATTGTGGTAAAGAGCTTCGTGCCGGAGCGAGGTTCTGTGCATTCTGTGGAGCAAGTGTTCAAGGGGTGGAATGCAATACTCTTTTAGTAACTGTTTCGGCGGATGATCAGTTGCTTAGTATTAAGTTCAATGATCTTGAAGAAGCTGTTTTCGAAGGATGGACTATATCAAGTGACCTTTTTGAAGTTAATCCTGTTGAGCTTAAAATGCCATGGAATATGCTTAGGGCAATGACAAAAGGAGAGATATCTTTCGTTTGTCTTACTCCGGCAGAAATGATAGGAGGATCAAGATTTGCTCAGGCTGCAATGTGTGAAGATGGCACGATACATTTTGAGGTCTGTATGGATAAACAAGGCGGCTATGAGATTCTTTCCCGGGATGGTCTGGACCTTACGACCGCTGTTCATTGGATGACTTCTTACCTGGCTATTAAAGAGCTTCCACAGGAACTGATAGATTCTCATCAATGAGTTGTTTGTTGTTTTATGGAGGAACTGATATGGTTAAAGGAATTATGAAAAAGTATCTTGTGGCAATTGTCCTTTCGTCTCTGGTTGCCGGAGCAGTTTCGGGCTGCGGAAGCATCCAGGCAAAGAGCCTCGCCGGTTCAGAGGTTCTTGGAAAAACAAGGGCACGCACGGCAAATACTGCATCTGCTGCGACTATGGACAGGACCACGCAGGACAGCATTGCAGCCTCAATGTCTACTACTGAGACGGCCAAGGCTCTGGATTTTGACTGGTTCATAGACAAGGTCTATAACATCAGTGGCGGAGACTATGAAAATGTTGTGGATGCCACATATTCTGACCGCATAGGAGGCGATGAACCATATCTCATAAATGGCGGCTGGAAGTGCTACATGTGCAGTGCTGATGAAGCGGAGATCGGAACATACGAGAGGTATCTCAATGCTGTAATAGATACCGATGGAAAAGATTTTAAGATCACCCTTAACTGGTGGCTCTTCAGAGAAGCATCGCTTCCAAACGGCGAGGAGTTTGAAAAAGGATCTGAGGTGGCAACCGGAAAGTGGGACGCAGCAAAGGGTACAGTTCATACAGTAGCATCTATCGGAAACATTGATTTTACGGATTTCTATATTTCCAAAAACAGGGACGAGGAGTTTGCCATGGGAACTGTTACCTGGTGCTCTGGAGAGGCTGATTATATCGGTCTCATGCGAATGACTCCCCAGAAAGAGGCAGAGATAGATGAGGCAATGATAAAAGCGGACCAGAGGGCCGACAACGTGGAGCTGATAATCGAGAGAGCTAAAAAGCGGACCGGTGCGCCATTTGCTGATGTGGACTGGGATGATGATCACACCATAACCATCCACCTGTATGAGGTGGTGACTGACGGAACAGAGGGTTCTCACACCGCCACCTGGGACTGGTACACAATTGATGTAGACACAATGAAGGGCGAGGATTTCTTTGGAAATCCTGTGGATCTGAGTAAGTAAGAAACTGAGAAGGATATAGGAGATACAGATTCATTCTTGCAAGGCCATGATGGCTGAGAGGTGAAAGAAATATGGACAATGCGCGTACTTTTAAATTGATGGAAGATGCCGGAAAATATGCAGCAGGATTTAGTGAAAAATGGAGATTTAAGGATGAGGATGAGATTTATGATTCATCCTTTATGATCTTTTCCTGTAGCGAAAATGATGCTGCTCAAGGGCTGGATCCGGATGATGATGACAGTTATTATATTGTATCTTCAGAAGGGGTGATAGGTCTTACAGATGATAATGGTCAGAGTGTAGACTGGATGTATTTTCCTGCTTGAATTTATTACTATTTGACAGATGAGCATCCGATGTCATATCTACGCGTCAATGTCCCTTTGCAGCAGTATGATGAGTTTCTTGATTTTTATGACATCAAAGAGGGTGACGGGATGTACCTTTCACCGGAAAACAGGGTGACCATCTGGTAGATAAAAACAGCATTGCAGCAGCTTTGTTTATTATTTCTTTAAACATTTTCTGATTTTTTTAATATTTCCATGAATAACTGGCAATGACAAATGAATCTGGCAACGTTTTTTGGCAAGTGCTTATAATATAATTAAAATAACAATGTATTTCTTTTTGGTATGTAAAGGAGGATTTGTTATGGTTATAAAGCTTAGAAGATCCATATCTGTTGCACTGGCTGTTATTCTGATGCTTGCTGCAGTCTGTATTTCGCTTCCCATAAAATCCTATGCGGCCTATTCCATCAGTGATTATCTGGGTAAATGGGAAGGTGAGTACACGGGACATGAAGGCAAAATTAATGTTATGCGGCATTTTATCCTGATACTCAATGACTATTCAGCAAACTCCGACGGAACCTATGAAGTTAAGGGGACACTTTCTTTTTCTGCCTCCCATGATTCGGCACAGGCAGCAATATCTTCGGAAAAGGGTTCCTATTACATAAAGGGTACTGCTGATCCTGCCACCGGAAAAATCAGCTCGATGTGCGGATATGAATGGATAGATCATCCTAGTGACTTTAGCTATATCACCTTCAACGGAGAGTTCAAAAATGCAAAAAGAATTGAGGGAAGAACCGACAATGACATATTCTACTGCGACAAAATTTCATCAATTTCTTCCTCGACATCTGTAATCATGACCCTCAAGGGATTGACAAGTACAACAGATCTGTTAAAGGCAACAGCTACGTTTAAGAAGGGATCAACAAATATCTGTACAATAGTTGCCTGCGACCCTTCATCCTGGGGCGGAGAGCAGTACGGTAATGCTGATCTTGTACAGGGCAGCAAGGTAATAAGAACCAGCAAAACAGGAGCATTTGTAGATGTTGTTCCGGGACAGGAGTTGTCAGCAGGTACTGCTGTTAAAGTGGTATTTAAGGATGCATCAGGCAACGCCAAAAAGACCGTTACCATCAAGCTCAATATCAAAAATACGACCAAGGCGCTGACAAAACCATCTAAAACAGCCATCACCGACTGCCTTGTAACCTATGGCAAAAAGTCTACAGTCAGGGTTTACTGGAAAAAGAAAAACTGCGACGGCTATCAGGTACAGATTGCTTCCAACAAGAAGTTTACCAAGAAATCAATAAGGGGCACATCATCGGTGACCGGTCAGAAGAACAATTATGTAAAGATAGCCCAGGTACCTAATAACAAGACCCTCTATTTCCGTGTTCGCTGTTTCAACATGAGCGGAAGCAAGTATAAGTACAGCGACTGGAGCGCGGTAAAGGGTATAGCTTCTCATTAACAATGTAAGTAGTTTTTACTATTAGATACATGAGGAAAAGAATATGAGACTGCTTAAAAAGACAGTTGCGTTTATTCTCATAGCATTTTTGAGTTTTGTGCCAATTGCCGGAGTGGCTGTCACGGTGCCAATTACTGTCTATGCGGCTTCACCGGCCCTGTCATCAACATCACTGACAGTTAAGGTGGGACAGACCAAGACGCTTAAGATAAAAAATGCAAGTGCCAAAAAATGGGGGCAGACAGCAGATATCGTCAAGCTTGCAAAAAAAGGAAGCAGCATTAACACCATTACAGTTAAGGGACTCAAAAAAGGCACCTGTAAGGTTGCCTGCATGATAAGCAGTGGTAAGATTCTGTACTGCAAAGTAAAGGTAACAGCCGCATCCTCATCAGGGTCTTCCGGATCTTCTTCAAGCAGCAAAGACACCAATGCTGATAAGAAGATATACAACAAGATCATTGCCATGAAAGCGAAGTATTCTGAGGGCAGCAGGTATGACGAGAGTAACACCTATAAAGGCTATTCAGCGTGCCAGGCCTTTGCATATCTCATGAGTGACACAGCATTTGGAAAGGATAAGCCCTATTACAGGCACTATGATTTTGGAGCACTGCGAACAGGAGATATTATCTATCAGGTTCCGGGATCTAAGCTCAGCGACGGCTCGTATACAACGACAACGCATGCTTTGGTAGTTCTTAAGGCGGACTATAGCAAGGATGAGCTTGTTCTTTGCGAAGGCAACTACATGGGCAAGGCGCACTGGGGCAGCACGTACAGTATCTCGGAGTTTGCCCTTGGCGCAGGGGCTTCAGTAACCTCCAGATACAGCTACAGTGCCAACCATTCAGTAAAGGCAACAAAGCCGTCGGGGAAAATGACCGTTAAATACGGCTACAACAGCAGCGATAATGTCGGCCGATTCACTGCTAAAAAGCTGTCTAAAAACTGTGTCGGTTATCAGTACCTGATTTCTGATGATAAGGGCTTCCCATATAATCGCACCCAGACCTTCTATACCAAAGATAACTATATGCAGTTTCGTGGAACTGAAAGCATATGGGCATCAAATGCTCAGAACCATGTTGCGTACCTGAAGGTAAGGGCAATAAACACTAAGGGCGGTTATGTAAGCTACGGCAAGTGGTCTTCAGTAAGAACCATCAGATAGTCATGACAAGCGAAGGCCTTAGCTTGGAATAATCTTAAACACTCCATGGGGATAACATTTAAACAATAGGGGGATATATCAGTGTTCTGTCCAAACTGTGGAAGTGAAATAAGAGAAGGGGCGAAGTTTTGCAAGTCCTGCGGAGCGCCTGTTGAAAGTAATGATAGTACAGAAAGTGCCGCGAAGGTGATGTATGCCGGGACGATGCCCATACCAACAGATGATCCCGACTACTACGATGACCCATCAATCCCTAAGGGGATGATGAGGAACAGGGAAAAAGATATCCACTGGAATTACAGTCTTGATCTGTCCAGGGATCCCTTCATTCTCACTACAGCCTGTAGGATATTTTTGGCGTCCTGCTTTGCATTTGGCCTTATTATAGCCTGGGCATTTGGATCTTCTATGGGAGAGCCGGAAGAGGCTTTAGTAGTCTTCTTCATAATCTTCCTTGGATTTGGAGGGGGCTTGTCTGTTATCGCGGCCATAGTGTATTACCTTACAATGTCAATTGGGGGATCAATGTATACTGTTGATCACCTGATGACTCCGACACAGATCGAGTACACGCTGCTGGGTAGCCAGTCTGACTATGACAAGCAGAAGAGAGCTAATCTGTTATTGTCCTTTGTGAGTTTTTTTTTCCAATGGACTGAGTTCTGCCAGTGTGGGAATTGACACTAACTGGCATATTGTGTCGGAGTACAAAGATGTGAGGAAGATTATTGCAAACAAGGATAAAGGGGTAATCAGATTAAAGCACAGGATAATAAAGAAGGTTATTGAATTCACAATAGTTGAGTAATAATCACTTGAAAAATAAGTGAAAAAATAGTATCTTATACATGTCTGTACAACTGGCGGATGAGTGGGTAACCACAGGGGAGTACAGATCATAAAGATAAGTCGACCGCCTGGGCAACCGCTTATAGTGGTGTGCCCAGGCGGTTTTTTGCGCGTGAAGCAGAGCCATGCAGCGTATATGTG
>JAEEGL013614656.1_pt1 | contig 12446 bp, 8 predicted proteins | sample 9134231 | NCBI WGS metagenome assembly JAEEGL01 (sample SAMN16246548, study PRJNA631951) | gut metagenome | biome: gut microbiome; feature: rumen; material: fiber-attached | host: Bos | place: Iran: Karaj | collected 2018-10 | reverse complement strand
TATTATTCGGCGCTGCAGGAAAAGATGACGGTTGAGCGGCTTCTTCTTCGATACACCTTCTGCGTACTGCGCGTTGAAGCCGAATCGCGAAAAGAATGCCTCGAAGCGCTTTCGTACGTCTGGAAGGAGCAATGCCCCGAATACGCCGGCGATATGAGCTTTTTGATAACTCCGGATACCGGAGACGACGCCGCCGAACTTATGGCGGCGATCTATAAAGGATACTACGGCGTTCTCCCTTATCAGCAGATGACGACGGAGCTGACCGCGCAGATAGCGGTTCTTCGCGAGAAAGGCGCGCTTGAAGCCCTTCGCAGGCAGAACTATCTTTTTGCGATCGATTCCGGATGCGGTTTTACGACTCTGCTCTCTTCTTTCGGTGATTATCTTAATCGCATGAGCGTTTATGACGATCCGGATAAGAAGCGCGCAAATTACGCCGAATACCGTATCGGCGGAGGAACGGAAAACGGAACATGCACCGCGTACGACACGGCGAACGACCTTAAGAAAATATTAAAAGATAACATCTATAACGTTATAGGTGTGGATATTAGCTACTTTCTCGGCGATGACAAACTCGACGAGCTGAGGGATTTCATTAAAAAGCTGCACGAGCTGCAGAATGAATTCGTGTTCGTATTCCGCATCCCGTTTTTGGAGAAGAAGGCGCTGGATAACGTAGCGGCAATACTTTCCGACGTCGCTTCGTTCAGAGTCGTTCAGATACCTCCGCTTCATGACGCGGTGCTTATGGAATGCTTTTACGACGTCATTACAAAGTACGGATACACGATCGACGACTCGCTTGCCGAAACGTTTTTCGACAGAGTAAGAGAGGAGAAACGCGACGGACGCTTTTACGGTTTCAAGACCGTCGAAAAGATAGCGCAGGAAGCTGTCCTTCAAAAGGCCGCGCACGATTCGCTGAATGAAGCGAACGGAGAAACCGCCGACGGCTCGACTATTTCTCCCGACGACGTTTACGGCTTTGCCGCCGTCAAAAAGACGGATAAGAGCGGCTATGAACAGCTTTCAGAGCTGATCGGCATGGAGAAGATTACCGAGCGCGTTAAAGAAATCGTTTCGCAGGTGAAGCTCGCCGCCGCGGACGAGCGCCTTGACAGGCCTTGTATACATATGCGCTTCCTCGGCGCGCCCGGAACGGGAAAGACAACCGTCGCCCGCATTATAGGTCAGATATTCCGCGAGGAAGGCCTGCTGAGAAAAGGCGCGTTCATGGAATACACGGCGCGCTCGCTCTGCGCCGAATACGTCGGCCAGACCGCAGCGAGAACGGCGGCCGTATGCCGTGATTCCTACGGCTCCGTGCTGTTTATAGACGAGGCGTACGCGCTGTATCAGGACGACACTCATACCAACGATTACGGCAAGGAGGCCCTGACGACGCTGATCTCCGAAATGGAGAACCACAGAGACGATATGCTCGTTATAATGGCGGGTTATACCGACGATATGGAAACGCTGATGAAGGGCAACGCCGGTCTTCGCAGCCGTATGCCTTATGCGATTACTTTTGAGAATTACACGCGTGAGCAGTTGTTTGAAATATTTATGCTTATGGTGCGGAAGCATTTCGATTTCACGCCGGAATTCGAGGACGGCGCACACGAGTATTTCCGCTCGCTTTCGGACGAACTGCTTTCATCGCGCGAATTCGCGAACGCCCGCTTCGTCCGCAATCTCTACGAACGAACGTGGTCGAAGGCCGCTCTCCGCGCATCTCACGCTGGAGCGAACAAGATAACGCTTTCACGCGACGACTTTATCGCGGCAAGCTCAGAGAAAGAGTTCAGCGAGAAGCTCGAACAGAAAAAACGGATTGGCTTCTGATAATGAAACCGGGCCGCGAAAGCGGTCCGGTTTTGCGTTATGATTGAATAAGCGGCTGAAGCTGTTTGCCTTCCAGCGCGGCCAGGGAAGCGGGGAGCAGCAGACTCATATCCGCGACGAGCGAGTTTTCCTTGTTTTCGGGATCGTCCTGCTTGAACGGAACAAAATAGACGTTCTTTGTGTTAAGCAATGCGCCGATATTCTTGGCCGACGCGGAAAGCGCGTCGTTTGTCGAAACAGCGATCAGCAGCGGACGCTTGTTTCGCAGATGCGCCTTTGCCGCCATTGTGACAGCTGTGTCGGTTATTCCGCCGGCCAGTTTTCCGAGCGTATTGCCGGTGCAGGGAGCGATTATCAACAGGTCGAGCAGTTTTTTGGGTCCGATAGGCTCCGCTTGAGCGACGGTGTGTATGATATCTTTCTCCGTTGCTTCTCTCAGTATTCCCCTGAACTCTTCTGCTTTTCCGAAGCGCGTGTCTGTATCAAATGCAGTTTCAGACATAATCGGAGTTATATCAAATCCGGATTCGTTCAGCCGCGGCAGTTGTAAGAGCGTTTTTCGCAGCATGCAAAAGGAACCGCAGAGCGCGAATCCGACGCGTATCTTTTCCATATAGGATTTCCTTTCGGTATACGTTTGTTATTATTATATTCGCGCCTCCTCCATAATCGTGCATACGGTGTCGGCAATAAGTTTTCCTGCGGATACGGGCAGCACCTTGCCCGGAAGACCCGAAGCGGGTATTACTTTGGTTCCGGTTCCCCATATGCCGCGGCTTTCGATGCCGAACGGCGCGGATGCGAGTTCAACGTAGTAATCCGTTTTTGTTCGGTCGATTATATCGCGGGTATAGACGTTTGCGGGAATAGTATTGAAAACAACGTCGTATTCGCCGCGGATCGCAGCTGTTTCCATAGGCTTGCAGCCGTATGCGCGAATAAGCTCTATATCCTGAAGCTTTCTTGCGGAAGCGGTTACGTCGGCGCCGTGCGCTTTCAGCAGCGCGGAGAGCGCTTTGCCTATCCTGCCGAAACCTGAAACGAGAGTTTTTGCGCCTCTCAGAGAAGTTGAGGACGCGCCGACGTATACCATAATTGCCGCCTCGGCTGTCAGCGCGGAGTTTTCATATGCATAACAGTCAGTTTTACAATAATCGATAACGATCCCGCCCTGAGACGTTATCAGGGTTTCTGAATCCTCGTCGACCGCTCCTGCGAAAACCGTTGATCCGTTCTTTGCGAAACTGACATCTGAAAGCTTTCGAAACGGGGCGGGCGGGGCAAACAAATAATAACGCACGCCGCTCGGGATTGCATTGTCGGAGAACTGAACGGCTTTTATTCCTTTAGCGCGTAAATGATCCGCGCAGTAGTACAATCGCGCGTCGCTTCCTACTACCGCAATTTCAATAACTCGATCCATAATAATACCTCCTCACCTCATTCTATGAAAAAGGGAGGAGGTTGGCGTTATTCGGTAATAATCTTCATAAGCGAATCGCGTGTGTTCATATCCGGTGATTTTATCACTTCGTTAAGCATGCGTTCGAGATTTGCGCCGATTTCTTTTTCCGGTACTCCGGCTTTTATCAGGTCCGTACCGTTAAGCGCGAGGTCCGAAACGCGGTACGGCTCTCCGTTTTCAATCACACGGCGGCATATGTTGGAATACTCGGCGCTCTTTCCGTAAATCTTATTTGCGATTTCGGCCGCAGTAACGAAAACTTCCGACGAGAAACGGCTCATTGCGAGTTTAACGCCCGTATCCGTCGGCGAAGGAAGCGAGTCGAGCGCTTCAAAAACGCCGCGGACGAATCGTTTTAAGCGCGTTGTGAGTTTTAATATTCCCGCGGAATCCCTCCCGCACATATTTATAAACGCAGACATCCGTGTCGGGAGGTCGCTATTCAGTTTCTTAATCTTATTAAGCATCGGCGAGGGATTGAGATTCAAGAAACTCAGCGCCCCGCATTCAAGGAGAGGAGCTATACGCTCCGGTGCGGGAGAGATCATGGTTTTGAACAGTTCGTCGCGAATTCTTTCAACGCTGATACTTCTGAGCTTATGTGAGTTCGCGAGCGCCGCCGAAAGAGTTTCACGCTCAATATTGAAGCCGAGCTGCGCGGAAAGCCTGAATGCGCGCATTATCCGAAGTGCGTCTTCGTCAAAGCGCTGCGCGGGATTCCCGACGCATCGTATGATGCGCGCGTCTATATCGTCTTTGCCGCCGAGTGGATCGATTATGCGTTCGCCGTCGAAGCACACCGAATTCATTGTGAAGTCACGGCGCTTCAAATCTTCTAACAGATCCGAAGCAAAGGTTACGCTGTCCGGCCTTCTTGAGTCCGAATACCTTCCTTCGCTCCTGAAAGGCGTTACTTCGGCCTTGCCGCCGTTGTATAATACGGTGACCGTGAAGAACCTCCCGCCCGTGAGAACGGAATGCGGAAATAACGCTTGTATAATTTGGGGCGGCGCGGACGTAGTAACGTCAACGTCGGCTGCCTCCGTTCCCAGCAACGCATCACGAACACAGCCGCCTACGGCATAAGCTTCGTAACCGGCGTTCTTTATGATAGCGATTATTTCTGCGGCGTACTCTGGAATAGGGAACATATCTATCACCAAAGGGATTATATCATATTTCTGCGTAAAATTGAAGAAAAATGAAATTAGGGGTTTAATTATTTGAAGAAATGTAATATAATATAAAAAATGCTAATCAGTGGCAGAATGCCGATTCGATAGGAAGTAATCAAATGGATAATAATCACAACGTACTTGAAGGCGTATCCTCTATTCACTTTACCGGTATCGGCGGGATAGGCATGAGCGCCCTTGCTGAAATACTCGAACGCCGCGGATACAGTATCAGCGGCTCTGACCTCAATACCTCTCCGATCACGGAGCGTCTTGAGGCTCTCGGCGTTACGGTCGAAAAAGGGAACTGCTCCGAGTTTGTCGATAACTGCGACTTGCTCGTATACACCGCAGCGGTGAAAGCGGATAATCCCGAGCTGCTCGCGGCTAAACAAAAAGGTGTTCGGACCATCGAACGCGCTGAGCTTCTCGGCAGCGTCCAGCGTGAATTTCCCGAATCTGTCGCCGTCGCGGGTACTCACGGAAAAACTACCGTTACGTCTATGATCTCCCTCATTCTTTTAGAAGCGGGATTTGATCCTTGTGTTTGCGCGGGAGGTGTCATACCGGCGCTCGGCAGCAACGCGCGCGCGTCAAACGGAGATTGGTTCGTTTGCGAAGCATGCGAGTACGTCGATTCGTTCCTTAATCTTACTCCTAAGTATTCGGTGATCACTAACGTCGAACACGATCACACGGACTATTTCCCGACTATTGAGGATGTCATTCGCTCATTTACTTCGTTTATTTCTAAAACGACCGGGACTGTTATAATCAACGGCTCCGACGCTAACGCGATGAAAGCTCTTCAAGCGGCGGGCAGGGAAGCGGTTACGTTCGGATTGCACGAAGGCGACTACCACGCGGAAAACATCACGTTTGACGCGGGACACCCCTCCTTCGACGTCATCGAAAGAGGAGAGAATATCGGCAGAGTCAAGCTTTCAGTGCCGGGAATATTTAACGTTGAAAACGCGCTCGCCTCAATTGCGCTCTCGCGTTCCGTCGGTGTGAACATGCGTTCGATAGTGAGCGGTCTTTATGACTTCACAGGCGCGGACAGACGTTTCCATCTTGTCGGAACATGCAACGGAGCGGATGTATACGACGACTACGCTCACCATCCGCATGAAATGTCCGTTACGCTCAAAGCTGCTAAACTGTTTGGCAAGAAGCGCGTTATATGCGTTTTTCAGCCTCACACATTCTCAAGAACCGAAGCGTTCAAAGAGGAGATGGCTCAGGCGCTTTCTATCGCGGACGTCGTGCTGCTCGCCCCGATATATCCCGCACGCGAAACCAATACTACCGGCATTTCGTCCGACGACGTGGCGGATCTTATACCAGGTGCTTTTTCCTCCGGAAGCTTTGGGGAAATTGCCGATTATCTGCGCTCCGAAGCCGGACCCGACGATATGATCATAATAATGGGCGCGGGAGACATCAATGCCGTTTCCAAAATGATTATCAACCAGAATTAAGGAAGTGAGTTGACAATGTTCCTTGCTATCGACATTGGTAATACCAACACGGTTCTCGGCGTTTTCAACGGTGACGAACTTATTTCTTCATCGCGTGTTTTCACTCGTAAGGACGCCCTTGCCGATGAGTATTCCGTTTTGTTTCTAAATCTGTTCAACATTGACGGAATAGATCCCGAGGCAATAGACGGATGCGTAATTTCAAGCGTTGTTCCGAAGCTGACAAACAGAATCAGCGAAGCTGTTGAAAAGATTACTTCCTGCAAACCCGTCATCGTTGCCGCAGGGCTTAAAACAGGCATAAATATTATGATAGATAACCCCGCTCAGCTCGGAAGCGATATGGTAGCCAACGCCGCCGGCGCGGCGGCGCGATACACTCTGCCCGTTATTATCATAGATCTCGGCACGGCGATGACTTTTTCGGTAGTTGATGAAACCCGTACTTTTCTCGGCGGCGTTATTACCGCAGGAGTACGTACCGCGCTTGACGGATTGACCGACAGGACTTCTCAGTTGCCGGATATCAATATTGAAGCTCCCGCGGCCGTGATAGGCAAGAACACTATCGATTCTATGAAGTCCGGTGTTGTGTTCGGCGCTTCTTCGCTTATTGACGGAATGATCGAACGCATTTCTGAGGAAAAAGGGCGGAGCTTCACCGTCGTCGCTACAGGCGGAATGAGCAGTTATATTATTCCTCACTGTAAAAACAAAATCGCCGTAGATCCCGATTTGATGCTGTACGGACTGCTCGAAATATACAAGCGCAATTCATAATCAGTCGCTGAAAACAGGTATTATGATCAAAGAACAATCAACTGCAAAAGGATTCACTTTCATGTCAACGGCAAATCTGATTTGCCGTTGTTTGAGCATACTCTATATTCCAATTCTTACAGGATTCCTCGGCGACGTAGGTAACGGCATTTACAGCGCCGGATACACCGTTTATACGCTTTTGTTCGAGATAACGTATATGGGTATCCCGGTTGCGATTTCGCGTATGGTCGCAAAATTCAACGCGGAGAAGCGTTATTACGATTCATTGCGTACTTTTAAGTATGCCGCCGGACTTTTGGTTCTTGTCGGGCTAATCTGCGGCGGGGCGATGGCGATTTTCTGCCGTCCGATAGCGGATAAGATTCTTGATACCAAGGACGCGTGGATGACGATACTGCTGCTTTCGCCGGCGATACTGTTCAGCTCCTTCTCGGGCGCTATCCGCGGCTTCTTCCAGGGGCAGAAGAATATGACCTACACGAGCGTTTCGCAGATAATCGAGCAGGTCATAAACGCGGTGACGACTCCTTTGCTTGCCTACTTATTCATCGAATACGCAAAAGGGCAGGGGATGGACGCCGGAATGCAGCTCGTTTACGGAGCCGGCGGCGGTGCGCTCGGAACGTTCCTTGGCGCGCTGGGCAGTTCTCTTTATCTTCTCTTCATACTCGGCAGGCATTATAAGCCGATAAAAGCTGAGGCGAACAGGGATTATATCGAAAACAAGACTCTTGCCAGAGAAAGCAATATGAGACTTGTGAGAATAATAATCACCACGGCGGTTCCGATAGTTCTCGGCGCCGCGATGGTGTACCTTGCGAATCTTATAGACGTCAGCTTTATCAAGCGCCGCTTGGTTGCCGCGGGATTCGGCGACGAAACGCTGAGAAATACGATTTACGGGATTTTCTCGACTCAGTATCACAAAACGACGAATATAGTTCTGGGCATCGTGGCAACGCTGCCCGCAACGATACTGCCGGGCATTTCACAGGTCGTCGCAAAGAACAGCAAGCCGCTGCTCGAACGAAAAATGAAGAACTCAGTCAGGGCGTCGTTTCTTATATCAATGCCTGCGTGCGCCGGACTAGCGATACTCGCGAATCCGATTATATACCTGCTTTTCCCGCGCAATAGATTCAGCCCGGAGGGCGTAGTCGATCCGCATTTGTTGATTATTTCCGGCGTATGGTCGATAATCATAGTAAGCGTCGTTCAGGTGCTGACCGCGATACTGCAGGGTAACGGCGACTTCAAAACGGCGCCGATCAATATGACTATCGGACTTGCGGTCAAGCTCGCGCTAAACTACGTGCTGATTTCCACACGGCTCAACATTATGGGCGCGATAGTCAGCACTTACGTTTGCTACACGCTCGTGCTCGTTCTCGACTATATCGCCGTCGTTCGCAGAACAGGAATAAAACTGAATCTCGCGAAGCTTGCGTTCAACCCGTTTGCCGCGGCCGCGGCTATGTCGGCGGTCGTCTTCGGAATTATGTTCGGCGGAAGATATCTTCTCGAAAGATACGGATACTACGGCTACGCGACCAACGCGGTTATCACAGTTATATGCGTAATTGCCGGCGGGTTGACCTATTTCGTTTTCGCTTTGAAGTTCAAGGCTATAGACAAGGGAGACCTTTCGACCGTGCCGATCATCGGAGGCTTCTTGAAAAAACCGTTTATGATGAAGTTTGTAAACAAGCTTGTGAAATAGTATTGTCGCTTGCTTAAAAGTCAGGGAACAGGTGAAAGTAATGAAAAAACAAAAATCAATGAAGGTGTTTACTGTTCTTCGTTACGTATCACTCGGGGCGATACTCGGGTATATGGTCGCGGAGGCTGTCATACACGGGTTTATCAATCGTTATGCGGAGGTGCCGGCCTTTCACGCTCTGTGCCCGTTTGAGGCGTTCGGTACTTTTCTCAATTCGCTCACGGGGCTTGAGTTTTTCTCCAATCCGTTTGCGTCCGCAAGCGTCTTTTTCCTGTTTCTAATTCTGCTTGCGATACTGCTGAATCGCGTTTTCTGCGGTTTTTTGTGCGCTTTCGGAGCGCTGCAGGAATTCGTCGGCAACCTCGGCGCAAAGGTGCTGAAAAAGCGCCCCGTGATACCTCAGAAAGTCGACAAGGCGCTGCGAGCGCTGAAATACGTTTTCCTTGTTCTTTCCGTATTGCTTGCATACTTTACCGGGTTTGAGTTCTTTAAGAGCTTTCTCGGCCTTGCGCAGGGTTCGGACGCGTTTTCGTACGTCGATCCCTGGATCGCGTTCAAGAGCCTGCTTTCGAATAATCTTATAGTGAGCGGATATATCGCGAGCCTTGTTGTGCTCGTTATTTCACTTGTGGGATCGTTTTTCTTCCAGAGATTCTACTGCAAGTATGCCTGCCCGTTAGGCGCGCTGTACGCCGTTTTCGGCAGTCTCAGCGGTCTGCACATTTTCCGCAACGTCAAGCCTGAATGCGCCGATTGCGCGCTTGAAACCGGTTCTGACGAGCTGACTGAAGATTTCGGCGCTCCGGTCGACGGCGAAGAGGCGGAGGCTCTCGAAGAAGCCGAAGATTATGAAGCGGGAGAAGCGGAAAGAGTCGCGGATGAAGATACAGACGACAGTAATGAGAATCCCGACGCTTTCGATTACGATATTGATGATGACACCGACGATTCCGATGAATACGGCGTATATGACGATTACGACGGCGAATCCGCACCCGAGCGCGACGATTGCGACGAGCGAGGCGACTGTTACTGCATCAACTGCGGCAAATGCTCCGAAGCTTGTCCTATGGGGATCGACGTCGCGACCGCCCCGGGAAATATCGATTACGCCGAATGTATTTCCTGTCAGCGCTGCGTAGCAGCGTGTCCTAAGAAGGGCGCTCTTCAGACGAAGTATTTCAAGGCGAAATCGCATCCTATTATCATATTGCTTATAACCTTTGCGGTTTTCTTCGGCGGCGTGTTTGCGCTTAATTTTATAAAAATCGATCGCGGCGGCCCCGCGAAAGAGCCCGTATACGACTCTGTCAGACTTGCTCCTGAAGCGCCTTCGGACGGCAGTTTTTCCGTGAAGCAGCTTATGGACGCTTCAGGCAAGACGTTTGACGAGATCAAAACCGAGTATCAGCTTAACGATTCCGTTACCGAGGAATCTACCTATTCCGAGTTCAGCAACGGTATGACGCTCGCGTATTTTAAAGAAAAAAGCGTCGACGAATACAATGAGATAATCCGCTTCTTCGGTTTGTCTTCCGACGTTCCGCTCGGAGAATCCATCGGTGAAATACTTGACGCGGCGCCTATCAGCGTAAGCGCGGAATACCTCGGCTTCGATCCGGAAAAGATCGGCGATTTTGCCGCTTATTTCGGAGCTTCTCCGGAGGATAAGTTTGGTACGATCAGCGCACATTATTTTGAGATATACGACGAGTACTACAAGTATATGAACGCAAACGCCGACGAATGGAACGCGTATATTGCGCAGTACGGCAGCTGGTACGAATGCTCTTACGGAGCAAAGGGACAGCCGGTCAGTAACTATTACGAGCAAATCACCGAATGTATATATGAAAAAGACCTCGCTCAGTATCTTGCCGCAGGCAGATTCACGGTACAGTGGATGCTTCAGCAGGACGGAACTACGTTATCCGAGTTTAAAGAGACGTATCATCTTGACGACAGCGTAACTCTGAGATCATCATACTCCGAATTCTATAACGCGATAAAGCTCTCTTTCTATAAAGAATCCTTCGCTAAAGACGCGGAAGAAACAGGCGTGGACAATTTCCCCGGAATGATTGCGATTTACGGGTACACGCCCGAGACCGTCGACCTCGAAATGACGCTCGGAAAGCTGCTTGACAGCGGAACCGTTGAGCAGGCCGCGAGATTCATGGGGTGCGAAACCGACGTTGAAGTCGCGAACTTCGCGGAACAGTATGAGGCAGCGTCTGCGGACGCTCCGTTTGCCGATATCCACGCGAATTATAACAAAGCGATGGACGATTACTATAATATGCTTTATCAGTATTACAGCGGAGAAGCCTACTATTGATATGAAGCGAAACGGCGTACTTGTTCTTGTTATAGCGTTGTTCTGCGTCGCGGCGGCGCTTATTCCGTATGTATTTACTTCAAAATCCGTTAAAGAGGCGTTTAACAGCGCCTCTTTTTCCATACCGGAAGGGGAGACCGAACGGGCAGGGGAAAAAGGGGAGACCTTCGCGGTATGGATCGCGTCGGTCTATAATCTCAATTATCCCACCAAACATAATATGACGTCAGATGAGCTTGCGTCGGAGGCCGCGGAAATATGCGAAAAATGTGTTTCGCTGGGACTTAATACGGTATATTTGCAGGTGCGTCCGAGCGCGGATTCGCTTTATAAATCCGAAATATTCCCGTGGTCCGACGTTCTGACAGGCATTCAGGGAAATGATCCCGGATGCGATCCGCTGGAACTGTTCATAAATGAAGCGAAGAAAAAGGATATTCGAGTGCACGCGTGGATAAATCCTTATCGCGTTACCGTCGGGTCGCTCAAATATCCGAAAACAGACCTTGATTCGCTCGCCGAAAATCATCCTGCGCGAAAACATCCGGAATGGGTCGTCCGGTACGGAGGCGCGTTATATTTCAACCCCGGGATTCCGGAGGTAAGGCGGCTGATAATCGACGGCACGATCGAAATAGCGGATAAATACGATATCGCGGGCGTTCATATGGACGATTATTTTTATCCGTATCCGATAGAACACGACGGCAAAACACTCGAATTTGACGATTCTGCGCAGTATGAGCGGTACGGCGGCGGGAAAACGCTCGAAAACTGGCGCAGAGACTGCGTAAACGAGCTCGTAAAAGGATTGTATACCTCTCTGAAGATTGTCAACCAAAGGCTCGAATTCGGGATTTCGCCATTCGGGATCTGGGCCAACGACGACGGCTTCAACGGCGGATCCGCTACCGAGGCCTCCACTGAAGGATATTATGATTTATTCGCGGACGCGACCGCATGGATCGACGGCGGATATATCGATTATATTTGTCCGCAGATTTACTGGAGCTTTGAAAGCGAAAAAACTCCGTTCAAAAACGTGTATGAATGGTGGTCAGAAACCGTTAAAGGAACCTGCGTCAAATTGATACCGGGAATAGCCGCGTACAGACTGTATGAGACCGAGACTCCGGGATGGGACCGAATAACGCAGGTCTCAGAGCAGCTACGGTACGTTCGGGAGAAAGCAAACGCCTCAGGAACAGCGTTTTACGGATACGAGCAATTAGCCGCGGAAAGCGACGCCGTAAGAATGTGCGCGGCTGAAATAAAAGCGTGGAAAAACGAATAAAGATTCCAAATAATAACTTGAGTAATATAATGTTAAAATCAGAAGATTAATTCATTAGATAATTCATTTAAGAAAACACAAATATGATTCATAGAATTAAAAACAATATAAATAATAAGAACTTGAATAATCGAGAGCGTGAAGGCGCTAAAACGCGCAATCAAGCGCTTGAAGCCTTAAAAACGGCTGAAAACCTACACCGTATTATACAAAATACTAATTTTGTATAATTACTTATGATTTTTCGGAGGCGGTTAAAACCTCTTCCCTCGGTATTTCCGTATAAAAAAACCGACCCGTTTATCCGGATCGGTTTTTCTTATTATTGATATTATC
>JAEEGL011739367.1_pt1 | contig 12446 bp, 13 predicted proteins | sample 9134231 | NCBI WGS metagenome assembly JAEEGL01 (sample SAMN16246548, study PRJNA631951) | gut metagenome | biome: gut microbiome; feature: rumen; material: fiber-attached | host: Bos | place: Iran: Karaj | collected 2018-10 | reverse complement strand
TGAAGGACTTCTTAAGAGATACTTCGGTTAATCACCGCTAATGCCTTTAACATCGGCATTTAAAAGTTTTTTAGAAGATGAATATGAAGAGGTTTCAGATGATCTGAGACCTCTTTTTTCATTCTCTTGCGCGATTAGAAGTTGTGAAGCGGCAACATAAAAGATCCTCGCTTATGGCGAGGATCTTTTGCTTTTTAATTGAATGATCGTATCTCAGATCTTCTTATACTTAAAATATTCCTTGGTGACTAATTTACCGTTGCAGTAGACCTTCTTAACGGAATGGTATTTTTTGCTTCCAAAGTTGGATCCGGAGTATTTGTACTTGTACTTATCTACTTGCTTTTTTCCGTTATTGTATGCGTGTTCTACTTTTTCAAAACGAAGGCGTCCATAGGAATCATATTCATACGTGGTTGTCTGTACGACGTCGGTGCTCTTATAGATGCTTTTGGTTTGCTGACCTTTCTTGTTGTAGTAAGTAGTATCAACATAGACACCCGGCATGGTATTTACAGTCTTCGTGAGGGTAACTTTGTTCTTTTTATAGTAATATTTCGTAGTTTCTGAAGGCTTCTTATCGTTCCCATCGTAAACCTTGTAAGTGAGCGGCTTACCTTTAGAGTTAAAGGTCGTGATCTCTTTTGAGAACATAGTCCCGTAACTAAAATACATTCTGACTATGGATTTTTTGCTTGATTCCTTATAGGTAGTGCGTGTATCCAGCGTATATTTGCCATTTTTATATTCATAGCATTTCTTTTTTACCAGTTTGCCATTTTCATAAAAAGATTTAGTCTTATTAAAGGGCTTGCCATTTCTATCTATATATTCAGTGGTGAGCCTGCCCTTATTGTCATACTCATAAGTATAATCCCACTGTTCGTCTATCTCAAGCTCACCTGTCTTAAAATCATTATAGTATGTGATCTCCGTATTATCATTCAGCAGGCCGTCTTTATAATTGTATTTGAATTCAAACGCTTTCTGTAAGCCGTCGTTAGAGTTGTTATAAGTTGTTACCGATGTAACGACTACTTGTTTGCTGGCTGCAAAGGTTGATCCCGGCATCATTGCCAAAGCTATAAGTATCGCCATACAAACAGATATCACCCGTTTATTCATTGCTAAACTCCTTTCACGATTTATATACTCGCTTTCCAAAAAATATTATACCATATACATGGGGCAATGTCGATATTTGTCGACTTTTGAGTAATTGATTATGTACAAATCAGTATATGTGATGTATACTTTAATACGATTCAACGCGTTAGGTCTTGTACCTTCGCCGAATATCAATATCAAGCAAAGGAAAAGAGGCTCGTTGAGCCTCTTTTCTGTTTTATATTTTGATAAAAAAGAATTGATTATATCACTATATCGTGATATAATCAATTTGTCAAAAGGAGGTATTTTAACATGCCGATAATATCACGTTTTTATGGTATAACCATTAGGATGTATTTTCAGCAGTCAGAGCATAATCCACCTCATATACATGCTGTTTATGGAGAAGATCATGCAGAAATATCAATCATCTCTGGCGAAGTGCTTAAAGGTCATATTCCCTTAAAGGCATTATCTCTTGTCAAAGAATGGATCGAGATCAATCGATCAGAATTGATTGAAATGTGGAATGATCAGGAGTTTAGGTCTATTCCCCCATTGGTATAAGGAGTGAAAATAATGTTTCATAAAATCAAATCTGTCAGTGCCCTTCCTGACTATATGCTTACTGTACAGTTTTCAGAAGGTGTTACCAAAGAATATGATGTAAAAATGCTTTTTGAAAGATTCCCGGCGTTTAGATCATTTTACGAAAACCCCCATTTGTTCTATGATGTTTACGTAGATAAAGGTGGCTATGGAATCGTATGGAATGATGATCTGGACTTGGATTGCGACGAATTATACTATAATGGCAAAATTGTCAAGACTCCCTTTGACAGACTCATGGCATTTAGTGATGCAACTCAATTATGGGGCCTTAATGAGAGTACCCTTCGAAAAGCTATTGCTTATGGTAAACTAAAAAACGGCATAGACGTCTGTAAGTACGGTAAGCAATGGGTGATCTCAATGGATGCAATGCTTCGTGAATATGGACAACCTAAAGAATAATTTGGATTTACCAGAAAAGAGGCTCGTTCGAGCCTCTTTTCTGGTATCTCATATATTATTCTCATTCATATCTCTTCCACAGGGCCGATGATCTCGATACCTATATCTACGTTCACCCTGTCCTTCATGGCTTTATCAGCCAGCCCGCGGAAGTGGCCGTATTTGAACTCGCCGATCGATACGGTGAGATCCGACTTGACGTAAAGGCTGCCCTCTCCGGTATCTCCGTTAAGCCCGCTGTCGATATCGGCGGAAACCACGAAGGTCCCGGCATCGCCCGCGGAATTGATGGCACGTATGAACGATGCCATGGGTTCTCTCACGTCACCTGAAAATCCGGTCCCAAGCAGGCAGTCTACTATCGTGCCATAGCACGACATATCCATCCCGGGTTCATATTTCTTAACCTCGATTCCGGCCTCAAGACACTGATCGAAGTAATACTTTCCATCTTCGGAGAACTTGTCATCCAGAAGTACGATCTCAACGGGTATTCCTCTGTCGTGGAGCATCAGCGCTACAACGTAACCATCGCCGGCATTGTTTCCCTTACCTGCGGCAATGGCGACCGTCTCTTTCCAGCCGGTAAGGTTCTGGCTGCAACCATACGGGCATGTCAGATACCACCTCCTGCATGAACCCATACCCGAAAATGACACCATCGTATCACATACGCTTTTTCCTTCGGTGTTCATTTTGCAATCGTCATCACATGCTGGATTTCCCAGTTTATCCACGCTCTCAAATATTCCCCTGCCCGCTCTGTACATGAGTTCCTTTGAAGGAACTAAATTCTCTATCGTGTATGCGTCTGATTTACGCATGGTCTCTACCGACACTACTCTTGCCATGTCATCCTCCTTCTGTCAACGCTGCCTGTCACTAAGGAAATATCTCATCCGCCTTTAAGTCTGATGCCTATCAGTATGCCGATCTTGACTGCAGCTATCGCCAGCATGATCAGTATCATCCCTGCACCGAAGCCGAAAAGCATACCTGTGATAAGTCTCCTCCAATTGGTGCTTTCGTACTTAGTCAGGGCCTGGATCAACCCATCCGCCGCCATGGGTATCATAATGACTGCCATCAACCAGTAAGGCGGCCTGATAAACCATACCGCGACCAATGCTGCCAGCGCTCCGATAAGTTCACCTTCGCATCTGGCGCACACAGGCATCTGCACTCCTTTAACAAAAAACGAGCGCTCCGGTCTTTGATGGCAGCCGCAAAAAATCGGCAGCCACTTGTAAATGAACCTGATCTGTTTTTCAAATCTTGCGCTCGTTGGATAATTCATTTTGTTTATCGCGGCAACGCTGGCCGCTTTCAGAAATAATCTTCGGTCCTATTGTCTTCGATCATCAGAACAACAGGCCTTTTACATTTGAAAAGATATCGATCGAATCATTGAGATACTGTTCAAGTTCGCTCATATCAAATTCTCCGGAGCTCATGCCCAGCAAACCGATGCCTATTCCCAGTGCGGCAAAAGCCACGTACAAAAGAGCTATTAAAACGACTCCCACGATCGCGCCGATTCCTGCAGTCTTAGCTGATCTCGGCTTGCTTCCATTCCATACCAGGAAAAGGATCAGTCCTATCAGAGGGAAGCAGCATCCCAGGATCCCCCATCCGATGGATCCGCTGTCCGCTGATGATTCGTACTGATAGTTTCCTCCGCTGTAGTTATAGTTCTGTTCACTGGCTCCGTTGTAATAGGTCTGAGGTCCATTGTTAGGAGCGCTTTTGACTCCTTCTGCGCCCCCATAGGTGTAGCCTTTGGATGATCTGTTGGCGCCCTCATATTTTGCATCTTCACGCTCCACAGGAGCGCCGCAGGAAGGACATACTCTGTCATTATCTTTAAGCGGTTCTCCGCAATATCTGCAATACATATTTACCTCCGTTTCCCCTTTTTCAGTTTAAATTTCAGTATTGGTTTTATTAATTATATATCCGCCATTAGTATTTTTCAAGGATTATCATATGTTTAAAATGGCGTTTTTAAGGACCTCGATATCGTCTATGCTGTTCACTGCATTCCTGAATGAAGCAGAACCAGGTCGTCCTTTGAGATACCAGCCAACGTGCTTGCGCATTTCCAGTACGGCTATATGATCTCCTTTGAGTTCAGCAGTGTCAGTCAGATGGCGGATCATTACTTCCTTAAGTTCAACATCATCGGGCCTCTCAGGATGATTTGGATCGAAGATCCATGGATTCCCCAGCGCACCGCGGCCAACCATGACCAGGTCGCATCCGGTCTCATCCATCATGCGGTATCCGTCCGCTCTGGAAGTTACGTCTCCGTTACCGATGACGGGTATCGATACCGCACGCTTCACAGCTGCGATCATCGACCAGTCAGCCTTACCTGAATAATACTGCTCTCTGGTCCTGCCATGAACGGCTATTGCACTGGCGCCTCCGGCTTCACAGGCGTGTGCCACTTCCACACAGTTGATATGATCTTTATCCCAGCCTGTCCTTATCTTGACCGTGACTGGCTTCGTAGTGTTGTTGACGCAGGCTCTCACCAGGTCGTAACAAAGATCCGGATCCTTCATCAGATATGATCCCTCGAAGTTCTTTACTATCTTTGGTACCGGGCATCCCATGTTGATGTCCAAAAAAGCATTCGGCGCACCGTCCAGTTCCCGGGCAGCAAATGCCAGTATATCCGGTTCGTGCCCGAAGATCTGATAGCCTACAGGACCTTCCCCGGGAAGTATCTCCAGGAGTTTTCCGGTTTTCTTATCTCCGTAGAACAGTCCCTTGGCAGAAACCATCTCGGAGCAGGCCATTCCCGCTCCCATCTGAAAGCATATACGACGAAAAGCGCCGTCTGTTATCCCAGCAAGCGGCGCTAAAACGAATCGTTCTTCTATTGTAAAGTTTCCGATCTTTACCATTATTTGTTTCCGTTCTCCATTCTCCTCAAAGCCAGAGCAACGGTCAGTCCGGGTATCACGCGGTTTCCGGTGATCTCAGCTCCCAGTATCTCATTGATCTTCTTCAGCCTGTACTGCACGGTATTTGTGTGTACTTCAAGGAAATCCGACGTCTTGGCTGAATTCATTCCTGCATCCAACACAAAGGTCTCCAGGGTCTCCAGAAGCTGTCTGGCCTTATTGGAGCCTTCTTTTCTGAAAGGTTCCAGAAGATCCATGTAGTTCTTCTTCAGCTGTCCTCCGGATATCTGGATATAGATGCAGTTTGACACCAGAACCAGCTCATATTTACTGAAGACTCTCTTGTAAGGGAAGATGCTTTCAACAAAGGCACAGGTCTCGTTGATCAGTCTCAATCCATCTCCTGCCCCCTCTATGCCATCCACTCCGGTCACATGGAATATCCTGACCTTCTTGTCTTCTTTGATGCGGTCAAAAAGGGCAATGCACTCTTCAGCCTCGTTGATATCGCTCTTTTCTTTTTTTGCGTTGTTCCTGAGGATTATTCCATAGCTCTCGCCATCTTCAGCGACCTTGATGATACGGATGTTACCGTTATCCTCTGCATGCTTATACGCTTCTTCCACGGCCTGCTGATCATAATCACGGATGAAGAACACTCCGGCGATATTCTCACCGGATACTCCGGCTTCTTCTCTCAAAGAATACGCAAGCGACTTATTGCCTCTGATGAGAGCTCTGATGAACTCTGCCTTGGCGTCTCTTTCGGGGGTATATTTCCACATACCCATAGAAAGTTCTATGATCTCCGCCAGCATATTTATCTCTTCATTGGAGTACTTGTCCTCATTGTCCACCAGGAGAAGATAATACTTCTCGGAGTTTATGTCGATGGCGCCCCAATATGTTTTGGTGCCTCCGATCTCCACGAATCTGTAGGAATCACCTACTCCGCTGGCCAGATCACGACCGACTCTTATCGCTTCATCAATGGTGATCTGATGGCGTGTCTCCACTATTATCAGTGGGTTGAAATCTTCTGAAAGCAGTACGACCTGAAAATCATTAACTATTGCGGTATCCTCGAGAGCCTGTTTGAAGTTGGAGTACTTTTCAAAGTTCAGAAGTCTTGTGATAGTGTTGTTAATGACTTTTGTTCTCATTATTATTCGCCCTCTTTCTGATCAGGGTCTTCTTCATCTTCGTATCTGAAGTACACTTCCAGGCCCTGGTCTTCGGCCTCTCTCATGGCCCTTTCCCTAGCCTCTCTATCGGCTCTTTCTTTCAGGATCCTCTCGGTTTCCTTTGCTTCAGCCTCGTCCATGAGTTTCTGTACTTCTACAGCCTCTTCAACGGACTTCTTGAGATCCTGGGGTTCCATCTCGCCCTTATAAAGAGCTTCGAACTGATCTCCGTCGATGGTCTCGACCAGAAGCAGTGCCTGCGCAACTCTCTCCAGTTTATCATCATTCTCGGTAAGGATCTTCTCTGCAAGGTCATAGGCCTCTTTGATGATCCTTCTGATCTCTTCGTCGATCAGTTTGGCAGTTTCTTCGGAATATGTCTTATGAGCAGTGAAATCAGCTCCAAGGAATACCTCACCGTCTCCGCCATAGTTTACGTTTCCGAGTTCTTCACTGAAACCATACTTGGTAACCATCTCGCGGGCAATGTTCGTAGCCTGTTGGATGTCCCCGGATGCTCCGATGGAAATATCATCGAGCTTCAGTTTCTCCGCTACTCGTCCGCCCATGGATGTTACGATATGGTTATACATTTCCTGTCTGGTCTGGAACATATTGTCATCCTCAGGAAGATACATGGTGTATCCGCCTGCGCGTCCTCTGGGAACGATGGTGACTTCGTGAACGTCCATATGCTTAGGCAGGCTTCTGGAAACTACCGCATGTCCTGCTTCGTGGTAAGCGGTGAGTTTCTTTTCTTCATCGGATACCACTCTGGACTTCTTGGCAGGTCCCATTTCGACCTTCCTGATAGCTTCCTCGATCTCTTCCATTCTGATGAATCTGCCGTTTCTTCTGGCTGTGATAAGAGCAGCTTCATTGAGAACGTTCTCAAGGTCAGCAGGAGTAAATCCCATTGTACGTCTTGCGAGGATCTCAGGAGTTACGTCCTCCGCCAGAGGTTTGTTCCTGGAGTGGACTTTTATGATGGCTTCTCTTCCCTTGACGTCAGGAAGTCCGATAACGATCTGTCTGTCGAATCTTCCGGGTCTCAAGAGCGCAGGGTCAAGTACGTCCGGCCTGTTGGTGGCAGCCATTACTATGATGCCAGCATTGGGAGCGAAACCGTCCATTTCTACCAGAAGCTGGTTCAGAGTCTGCTCTCTCTCATCGTGGCCTCCACCGATACCGGAACCACGCTTACGGCCTACAGCATCGATCTCGTCTATGAATACGATACAAGGCGCATTCTTCTTGGCTTCTCCGAAGAGGTCACGCACACGGGAAGCACCGACACCTACGAACATCTCTACGAAATCAGAACCGGAGATCGTAAAGAAAGGAACGCCTGCTTCACCTGCAGCAGCCTTGGAAATATATGTCTTACCTGTTCCCGGAGGGCCCACCAGAAGAACGCCTTTAGGGATCCTGGCGCCGAGTTCCTGATATTTGGCAGGGTTCTTGAGGAAGTCGACGATCTCCTCGAGTTCAGCCTTCTCTTCCTCGAGACCTGCCACGTCAGCAAAGGTAGTCTTCTCACCCTTGACCTGACGGGCGCGGGATTTAGCGAACTGGAAAGCCTTGCCGTTCCCTCCGCCGTTCATCATTATGTACAGCAGGAAGATCATGGCACCTATCATTATCACGTTTGGAAGAACGTTGAGCCAGAATGATCCGGTGGACGGCTTGGGGCTCTTATATACTATCTTGCCTTCCTTGACCATGGGGAACAGATACTGCTCATCAATTATGGCGATCTCATATGAGGAAGGTGCATACGCAAAGACGTATTCATTCTCGGATATCTTGCCCTTCAGCATGACGCCGTTTATCTCTACCTCAGAGATCTTCTCCCTTTCAAGGTAATTTACGAACTTGCTCAGTTCTATCTCCGTCTGTTTGACCTGAGTCGCCCTGCTGTCGTTGAAGAAAAAAGCGACTCCGAATACGATCGCGAACAAAACGAGATATACTACAAGGTTTTTAGAAAATCTTTTCAATTTTTTTCTCCTTTTATTTCGTGTTTTTGTATTTTAACACAAAAAAATTCGTTTTTCAATACAAAGAGTAATATTCACCATTTTTTCTTCTTTTAAACATGATTTTGACGATATTACGCCTTTTAATTGTTGTCTATATCATCTCGGGGTAGTATAATTATACCAATAATTGTATTATTAAGGAGGTGCCCATGTCATTTAAATTCAAAAAAGACACCCGCGGATATCGTATCCTTGACGAGCAGGGCATCATTGCCGTTCATAACGCTACCATGGATCTCATGGAAAGCTACGGCGTCAAGATGTTTGGAGAAGAAGCACGCCAAATACTTGAAGACGCGGGCTGTACAGTAGACCACGAAACCATGATGGTCAAATTTCCACGCAAACTTGTAGAATGGGCCATCGAGACAGCTCCGGGGAGATATCCCATGTACGGGAGGGATCCCAAGGACGATTTTGAGTTAGGTGACGGAGACGTATCCTTCACCACCTTCGGAGCCGGTCTTTTGATGTTCGATCTTGAGACCGGAGAACTAAAGGAGACCACCACCCAGGATCTGGCTGATTTCGCCAGATTCGTAGACGCCATACCGGAGATAAACGCCTTTACCACAACGGTCACCGCCCGTGACGCTCCAAGTGCGCTCAAGGATTTCTATGAAGCTGCAGCGGTGCTCAGTTCCACCACCAAGCACGCGATCCTGGACGTGGATAACGGCTATAACGTTAAAGTCATCAGAGACATGGGTATAGCCATCGCAGGTTCCGAGGAGGCTCTGAGAAAGCGTCCCTTCATCACTCTCTGCGTCTGCCCCAACAGTCCTTTGGAGATACATGAAGGCGGATGCGAAGTTATCATTGAAACCTGCAGAGCAGGGCTCAACCTGAGCATTCTTTCCATGGGACTTGCAGGAGGAACAACACCTGCTACCCTATCCGGCACTTTGGTCTGCACCAATGCTGAGATACTGGCGGGCATAACCTTGTCACAGATAGTAAATCCCGGAAATCCGGTAATATACGGCAGTTCCACAACCGTAATGGACATGCGCCGCGCTACCTCGCCTGTCGGCGCTCCCGAGCACGGAATGTTCGGAGCCATGGTTGCCCAGCTTGGCCAATACTATGATCTGGTGACAAAGGTCGGCGGCACGTAGGGCGATAGCAAGATAATGGATCAGCAGCTCGGCCACGAGAAGACCATCACCGGACTTCTTCCCGTGCTGGCGGGAACCGATTTCATCTACGGTCCCGGCATGATAGACATGGGAATGGCCGTCAGCTTTGAACAGTTCCTCATGGACGCTGAATACATCAGGATGTTCAAGAGAACGATGAAACCCGTGCCAACCGATGAGGACGCATTGGCGGTGGAAGTGATCAAGGCGGTAGGACCCGCCGGAAACTACCTCAGCCAGCGCCACACCTTAAAGCACATGAGAGACGAGATCTCCGTCGCGAACCTGATAGACAGAAGGATGCGCGAGGCCTGGGAAAATGAAGGATCCAAAGATATGCCCCAGCGCGCCAGGGAGCGCGCAAAGGATATCCTTGCCAACCACCATCCCGAACCCCTGCCTGACGACGTCTGGCAAAAGATCCTGGATATCATTGACCGCGAGAGAAAGATCCTTTGCAAATAACTAAAAAGACTTATTACGAGGTGTCAATTATCATGATTTTTCATCATATTGACACCTCTTTTTTAAATGTGTGTCAATAATTTTTCTATCATTGACACCCAAAAATAAAAAAGGTGTCAATTATCGGAATCGTCCTGGTAATTGACACCTGATTTTCTATTTATGCTCTGTAGAATCTCAATTCCTTTTTCTTCTTTGATACGCGGAATCTCTCAGTGAGTTCAGCAACAGCCTCGGGATGATTGAGCGAAGTCCTCAGCCTGTCAATAGCCAAAAGATGCTTCTCGGTGATATTCTCAGTCATGCCTATCGCATTCAGAGCGCGAACGTAGACACGCTTTCTCAGTGCCGGATCCATCTCATTCAGCTTCCTTATATCAAGAGTGTTGTCACCTACCAGCGCTTCTTCATAAGCTTTGGCTGATACTGAATTCATATACGCCCTGTCTTCGGCGGACAGTCTGCCCAGACGGTTCAGAGTGTCCACTATATTAGGATTGTACTCCTTCAAAAGATAAGGGATCAGTTCCAGCCTTATCTTGTTTCTGGCATAAAGTGCCTCTTCGTTCGTATGATCTCTCCTGGGCTCCAGCCCCTTCTCTTCGCAGTACTTCTCGATCTCTTCCCTCTTGATGTCCAGGATCGGCCTAATTACCCTGAAGCCGCTCTCGTCTTCTCTCACGTATGCGATGCCTGCCAGTCCGTCAGGGCCGGTCCCTCTCAATATCCTGAAAAGTATGGTCTCCGCCTGGTCGTTGGCATTCTGGGCTACAAGGATCTTGATCTTCTCTTTGGAGCATTCGAAGCGCTCCATTACTTCTCTTCCCACGGTCCTGAACGCGTCGTACCTTGCCTTTCGGCCGGCTTCCTCGCTGGTCATTCCCAGTTCGGATGCCAGTGCGTTGCAGTCCACCTCGAAGACCTTAAGCTCATCGAATCCGTCTACCGCTTCCGCAGTCTCCTTGCAGAGTTTCTCGCAGAATTCCTGGTCCTCTTCAGCTGCGCCGGGCCTGAACTTATGATTCACGTGCACGGGATGCACCGTGAAGTCAAGGCCGAATCTGCCGCAGGTCTTAAGGTTGTCCTCCCTGAGCTCCTTCAGAGCATTATAAAGGGACAGAGAATCCGGCCCGCCTGAAAGGCCGAGGATCAGATGATCTCCGTCACTTATGAGTTTCTTTGATTTTATCGTCTCTAGGATCTTTTTCTTGAATTCCATCAGTCTATCCTGAAAAACTTCAGCGCATTCTTCATGGTGATCTCAGCAACTTCTTCGTATGTCACACCTTTGATCTCGGCGATCTTTTCCGCAACGTATTTCACGTACGGGCTCTTGTTCGGTTTCCCCCTGAAGGGCACCGGTGTCAGATAAGGCGCGTCAGTCTCTATCAAAAGACTTTCCAGCGGCACCGTCTCAACTACGGCAACGGTCTTTTTGTTGTTCTTGTAAGTGAGAGGGCCATCCACCCCCAGCACAGCGCCGAGCTTCAGGTACTCCTTGGCAAATTCAGCGGAGCCGGAGAAGCAGTGGATGTCCACATGGGGCGTGCCGTCGGCAAAGAGTTTTTTGCGTTCCTCAGAGAAGGCGCCTTCCTCGATGAGGATATCCATGACTTCCCTGTCGGCTTCCCTGGAATGGATCACTATGGGCATCGCGAGCTCGTTGGCGAGTCTTATCTGCCTTCTGAACCAGTATCTCTGGGTGTCTCTGGGAGACAGATCATAGTGAAAATCCAGACCTATCTCACCTATGGCAACCACCTTGGGATCTGCAGCCATTTTGCGGATCTCCTCAAGCCCTTCCTCTGTCATGTCCTTGGAATCGTGGGGATGCATGCCTACTGCCGCATAGCACCAGGAGATTTTCCCGGCGTGTTCCAGCGCGAGATATGAGCTTGGCATATCGAAACCGATATCGCAGACATATTTCACGTCAGAGTCCTCGATCTCCGCGATAAGCGCAGTTCTTTCCTCGTCCGTATATGTATCATTATTGAGGTGTGTATGTGAATCAAATAATATCTTTTCCATAGTATAAAACGCGGGGCACGAAGGCCCCGCCTCAAAATCTTTATTTAGGATACGACTTCCCCGTCGGGAGCATCGGTGGTCACCACGTAATTCTTGCCGTGATCTCCGGCAAAAAGCAGCATGCCGTATGACTCCATGCCTCTCAGCATCCTGGGCTTGAGATTTGCAAGGACTACGACCTTCTGACCAACCATCTGTTCAGGGGTGAAGCTTTCAGCCACACCGGAGATGATCTGTCTTACTTCAGTTCCCATCTTGACCTGTGACACCAGAAGCTTATCAGCCTTAGGGTGCTTCTCGCACTTTAAGATAGTTCCTACCCTGAAGTCCATCTTGTCGAAATCGTCGTATACGATCTCGTCCTTAAGTTCAAGAGGAACTGATTCGGCGATAGCCTTTTCAACGGGATCCTGAATGGAAGCAGCGGCTTTCTTCTTTGCTTCTTCCTCAGCGATCGCTGTGAGCTCTGCGAGTTCCTTCTCAACGTCGAGTCTCGGGAAGATCTGCTCGCCCTTCTTCACCTTTTCCTGATACATCATCTCGAAGACT
>JAEEGL011438800.1_pt1 | contig 12446 bp, 10 predicted proteins | sample 9134231 | NCBI WGS metagenome assembly JAEEGL01 (sample SAMN16246548, study PRJNA631951) | gut metagenome | biome: gut microbiome; feature: rumen; material: fiber-attached | host: Bos | place: Iran: Karaj | collected 2018-10 | reverse complement strand
TGCCAACGACAAAGCCACGCCACTGGTCAGCGTCTACTCCGAGGGACTCGCCGAGCCGGGTGTAGGCAACTGGCAACAGCACGACGGGCGTTACTACCCCGACAACAGCAGCAGTTCGAATGCTGCCTTCGTGGCCGGACTCTACAAGGGCAACGCCATAGAGTTTGAAGCGCAGGGCAACGTGACCATCGGCGTGAGGTGCGAGGCGGGCGAAAGCGGCAACTACTGCGTGCTCGACAACTTCAAGCTGGAGTACGCCACTCCCACTGACGAAGAAGGCAATTCGTGGATTGACATCACCAGCATGATGGTCAAGAACCCCGGATTCGACCGTAACAGAACCGACGGATGGGAATGGGACAGCGATGCCTCGTCGCAGTCAGCCAACCTGAACTGCATGGAGTTCTGGTACGGGCATTTCGACTTCTGGCAGCACATAAAAGGTGCCCCCAAGGGCAAGTACCGCCTCAGCGTACAGGCCTTCTACCGTGTCTATGAGAACGACTGGGCCTACGAGGACTACCTCAGCGGCAACGAGAACATAACCGCCGTCATGTATGCCGGCGAGTCGGAGAAGCCGCTTGTCAGCATCTACTCGGAATCGATGAACCGCAACGTCGGCGGATGCTGGGGCAGCGGCGGCAAGTATTACCCCAACGACATGTCGTCGGGCCGCAAGTTCTTCGAGAACGACCTGTACTGGAACACGATGGAGTTTGAGGCCGAGGGCGACTTCCGCATCGGACTGCGCAACCCCGCCGACGGATGGTACTACTCCAACTGGTGCATGTTCGACAACTTCCGTTTAGAGTACTACGGCAAGATAGTCAAGGCCACCGCCATCCAGCTCACGGCCGATGCCACAGAGCTGGTGGCTGGCGAGCAGACCACCGTGAATGCCGTCGTACAGCCCGCCACTGCCATCATGACGCTGTTGAACTGGTCGTCAAGCGATGAGCAGGTGGCCACGGTCGATGCCAACGGCACAGTCACCACGCTGGGCCCGGGCACGGTCACCATCACGGCCACCACCTCGGACGGTTCGGACGTCAAAGGCACCATCACCCTGACGGTGACCCGCAATCCCGCCACCGAAGGCTCACTCGTCATCAACGAGATTATGGCCTCGAACATTGACGAATACATCAGCCCGGCCTTCAACTTCGACGGATGGATTGAGCTTTACAACCCCACCGACCGCTCCGTGGAGCTGGGCGGAGTGATGGTGAGCGACCCCACAAACGGGGAAGGTCCCTGGCACATGCCGAAAGAAATAGGCGTGGTGCCACCCAAGGGCTACCGACTGGTGTGGTTCGACTCCAACAACATAGCTCCCGTCAACGCTCCTTTCAAGCTCGATACCGAGGGCGGCACCATCGTCCTGGCCACGGCTGACGGCAAGGAGATTGCGAGCCAGTCGTACCCCGCATCGATGGAGCGCGTCAGCTACGCCCGCAATGTCGACGGCAACGGCGAATGGGGCCACACCGACACGCCGACACCCGGAGCGTCGAACAACGGCATCAAGATGTACCAGAAGCAGCTGGCAGCACCTGTCATCGACCAGCCCTCGCAGTTGTACACGGGAAAGCTGACGGCAAAGGTCACCATTCCCGAGGGCTGCACGCTGCGCTACACCTACGACGGCAGTCTGCCCACCTTGGAATACGGCATGACCAGTACCAACGGCGTATTCAACTTCGACGAGAACGACTACGCCATCAACTTGCGCCTGCGTCTCTTTGCCGACGGCATGCTGCCCTCGCGCGTCACCTCGCGTTCCTATATCTACAAATCGGACGACTACTACCTGCCCGTAATATCGGTGATTACCGACCCCGACTTCCTCTACAGCCGCGAGATAGGTGTCTTCGAGCAAGGTCCCAACGGCCGGCCCGGCAACGGACAGTCGTCGAAGTGCAACTGGAACATGGACTGGGAGCGCCCCGTTAACTTCTCCTATTTAGACGGGAACGGCAAGATGGTGCTCAACCAGGACGTCAACCTCGAGATGTGCGGCGGATGGAGCCGTGCATGGTATCCCCACGCCTTCAAGCTGAAGGGCAACAAGGAGCTGGGCGGCGAAAAGGACCTGCTCTACCCCTTCTTCGAGCAGAAGCCCTACATCCGCAACCGCACGCTCCAGATACGCAACGGCGGCAACGACAACAATGCCCGCTTCAAGGACCCTGCCCTGCAGTACATCGTGCAGTCGGCGGGCATGAACCTCGACTGCCAGAGCTACCAGCCCGTGCATGAGTTCATCAACGGCTCCTACATTGGCGTGCTCAACATGCGCGAGCCTAACAACAAGCACTATGTCTATGCCAACTACGGATGGGACGACGACGAGATTGACCAGTTCGAGATGTCGCCCGACTCAGGCTACGTGCAGAAGTGCGGCACGCCCGATGCCTTCAACGAGCTGGTGGACGTGCTATCGCCCAACGCCGACAACAGCGAGACCTACGCCGAGATATGCCGCATGCTCGACATCGATGCCTACGCCAACTACATGGCCGCAGTCATGTTCCTCGGCAACTGGGACTGGCCCCAGAACAACGTCAAGGGATTCCGTCACCGCGACGGCGGCAAGTTCCGCTTCGTGCTGTTCGACCTCGACGGCTCGTTCAACACCGACAGTCCCTTCAATCTCTTCTTTGGCAAGGAGAACTACACCTTCGACCAGCTCTACCCCACGTCGTTAGGACGTCGCAGCGGACAGATACGCTTCGTCACGCTGTTCAAGAACTTGCTGAAGAACGCCGACTTCTGCCGCCGGTTCATCGACGCCTACTGCATCATGAGCGGCAGCGTCTATCAGAAGGACCGTTCGCGCCAGATTATCAACGAGCTGGTAGGTCGCGTAGCGCCGGCCATGAGCTTGGAGTGGAGCGGAGAATGGTACCTTAACTCAACGGCTACCGAAATACTGGACAAGCTCAACAGCCGTCTCGCACCCTCCAGCAGCGCCCTGAAGAACTACGCCGCCTTCGGACTGCGCAACACTGCGCGCCAGACCGTGACGCTGAACAGCGACACCGAGGGAGCCAAAATCCTGATTAACGGTCAGGAAGTGCCTACAGGTAGGTTCGACGGCCATCTCTTTGCTCCCGTCACACTCCGTGCAGAGGCTCCCGCCGGCTGTACGTTCAAGGCGTGGGTCAACGCATCGGGAGCCGTACAAAGCACCGACGAGGAAATCAGTCTGCCTACGGGTACCGTCAAGCTGACGGCTACTTTCAACCGTCTTTCCGACAGCGAGGCACGCGCACAGGGCATCACCCCAGTCCGCATCAACGAGGTCAGCGGTTCGAACGACAGCTACATCGACGAGTACGGCAAGAAGGGCGACTGGATTGAACTGTACAACACGACGGACAAGGAAATCGACGTCGAGGGAATGTACCTCACAGATAACGTTGAGAAGCCTACGAAGTACCAGATTACCAAGGGCGACACCCGGGCGAACACCAAGATTCCCGCCCACGGCTTCCTCGTCATCTGGTGCGACAACAAGCGTGCCACTACCGACAACGGACTGCATGCCTCGTTCAAGATTGACGGCGACGGCGGACAGATAGCCCTGCTGGCTGCCGACCAGTCGTGGGGCGACGTCATCACATACGGTGCCCACGACGCCCGCACCACCGTAGGCCGCTATCCCGACGGCGCCAACGACGTCTATGCCATGAACGTGGCCACCATCGGGGCCAGGAACCTCATGACATACTACGTGACGAAGGTTGACCAGCAGAACATCGACGTGGCTGTACGTCCCATCGCGTCGGCAAATGGTCTGCGCCTCTGCTATGCCAGCCGCCAGTTGCTCGTCAAGAGCGAGGGCAGCCAGCAGGTTGGCATCAGCATCTACCGCACCGACGGCACGCTCGTTGAGCAGGCCGAGGTCAGCGTCAACAGCGGCTCAGCCCGTCTGAACGTTGAAACGCTGGCTCCGGGCTTCTATGTGGCACGAGCCACCGATAGCAACGGAACCAGCGTCAGCTGTAAATTCATTCAGAAGTAATACCTACCTCTTACCTTTACAAGGGATAATCTTCGAAGGCATAGAGGATGGTGCTGAGGTAACGCTCACCAGTATCGGGCAGGAGGACTACAATCCTCTTGCCCTTATTTTCTGGGCGAAGGGCAATCTCAGAGGCAGCATAGAGGGCAGCACCAGCCGAAATACCAACAAGCAGACCCTCCTGCTGGGCTATCTCACGGCCTGTGCGGACGGCAGCGTCGTTCTCAACGTCAAACACCTCGTCGATAACCGCTGCATCGTAGGTCTTGGGCACGAAGCCGGCACCGATGCCCTGAATCTTGTGGGGACCACTCTGCCCGCCGTTCAGCACGGGACTCGACTTCGGCTCCACGGCTATCACCTTGACATTGGGGTTCTGCTCCTTCAGGTACTTGCTTACACCCGAGATGGTACCACCAGTACCCACACCGGCCACAAAGATGTCGACCTGTCCGTCCGTCTGCGCCCAAATCTCGGGTCCAGTGGTAGCATAGTGCTTGGCAGGGTTGGCGGGGTTCTCAAACTGCTGCAGTATGACGCTCCCCGGGGTAGCGTCGCGCAGCTCCTCGGCAGCACGGATGGCTCCAGGCATACCGTCCTTTCCCGAAGTCAGACGCACCTCTGCACCATAGGCCTTCACCAGGTTGCGACGCTCAATGCTCATCGTTTCGGGCATGGTAAGAATGAGGTGGTAGCCCTTGACGGCGCTGACCAGCGCCAGACCCACTCCCGTGTTGCCGCTGGTAGGCTCGATGATGGTGGCACCAGGCTTCAGGATGCCCTTCTGCTCGGCATCTTCAATCATCGCCAGCGCAATGCGGTCTTTCACAGAACCGCCAGGGTTGAAATACTCTACTTTGGCTATCAGAGGTGTCTCGATGCCCTTTAACGTTGAATACTTGTTGAGTTCCAGTAACGGGGTGTTGCCGATAAGCTCGGTCAACTGTTTTGCAATCTTTGTCATAATCCTTAATTTTTTAGCGGTTTCACTTTGTTGTTGTTTCTGGGTGCAAAGGTACGGCGATTTTCCCAATCCCACAATACCAATAGCAAGTTATTCGTCATACCATAAATATGGTATATCCATAGACCAGGGTTGACAACGTTTTCCGCTATCAGCACTTCTCTATCCTACAAGAATGCTGTTTAGTCTCGCGGTCATAGCTAATGCCTACAAGGACACATGGGGTTGACCACTTGGGAGAATGCTCCTGACGGAAAGATTATCAAGACAGACGTGTTGATAGCCAAGAACTACCTGAAAGAGGTGGAACTGGCAGACATGAGACAACTGGTAAATGGTGTTCTCGAATTAGCAGAACGTATGGCTAAGCGCCATATTCCTATGACAATGGAGGACTGGGCCAAACAGATTGATACCATCTTGGCGGCTGGTGGTAATGAGGTGCTGCAAACGGCAGGTTCAGTAACAGCGGAAGAGGCCAAAGAACACGCCGAGACAGAATTTGAGAAGTACCGTATCGTACAAGATCGTTTGTTCCAGAGTGACTTTGACAGGTATTTGTGTGAATTACCTTTATAGACGCAATGAAGAAAAAGCGGTTCTTCTACGTGTAGGTGATGATATGAATGGATACTGGGAAGTGCTATTAGACATTAGAAATGTCGTTTAGTGGTTCTTGTTTGGTAATGTAAATGTGGTGCAGTTGTAAAAATAAGAAATCCGCAAGCAGCTGATATTCAGTTTCTTGCGGATTTTATAAAGTAATTCCGTCGGGATTCGAACCCGAGACCCACAGCTTAGAAGGCTTTACCCTATAGCTTTGCAGAAGTCTCTATATCAGCTGGTTAATGAACTCTCTCGTAAGCCAGAGGTCAACTATAGGTCAACTTCACTGGCTTTACGCTTACAAAAGTAGCATTTTTGATTGACTTATAAGAACATTCCACGTTAAAAAAGCAAAAGCGGAAGAAAAGATTCTCCTTTCCTCCGCTCCTTTATATTCTCGATTTTTCAGCTATCGGGATTGTATGATTTTAGCTCTTTCTTAGTAGATGGTAGCCCCATGTTCTTACACCATTTCCGTATTGTATTATCTGACACCCCGTACATTCTTCCAATTACTGTAAATGGCTTAGTTTGTATCAAATAAAGGAGTTCATCTTTAGAAGGTCTATTATCTTCATCTACCTTGTAAACTCTATTGTGTTTTGCAGCACATTGAGGACACCATGTTGATTTTAATGCAATTTCCTTTCCGCAGTCGGCACAATAATTGTGTCTCTTAATATTCTTTGAACAATAGTTTTCGGTTTGGGAGTGACAGTTAGGACATAGTATCTGTAAATTCTCTATTCTGTTGTCTCTGTGATTCCCATTTATATGATGGACTTGTAGAGTTAGAGGCTTGCCATGCCACTCTCCCGTGTTTCCACATATCTCACATTTATACTCTTTCAGTCCAGCTTCTAACAGTCGTTTCATAAGTTTTGATTGGTAACTGCTATCTTCGACCAAGATTTCCTCAATGGGTATTTTCTCAAAGATGGTCTTAACTGGTAGTGCTGAATAATCTATGTTTTGTTCTTCAAGTTCTTTCTTTAGCTGTTCTATGTTTTCATTCGTGCCTTTCTTTCCCTGCTTTGTCAGGATTTCAAAAAGACTATTTGATTCATTTACAAGTACCTATAAATCTTTCATAATATCGTATATAAGAGGTGATTACTTTGCTTCATCTTTGAAAATGTACTTTGCTCTGTATATATCTACGCATTTAACTACCTTTCCATTGACACGTTTGCTTATTGGGTCGGAACATTCAAACCATTTATGCAAATCTTTGGCTCTGGCTGTATGCTTAATTCCGACTTTAGTATATGCGTCTGTAATAATCTAATTGGCTTTGGCTACAGTTATCGGCTAACCTGCCTGAATATTCTTCACAATGATTCGGGCTACTTTCTGTTCTGCATCCTCTGTATTTCCTAAACAGATTAGAGCGTCTTGTATGGACTTCTTTGTGTATCGTAAAGCTTTGACTTTATCTGCTCCAAGTTTCGTGTATGCTTCCCGTAGTAATGGCTCGTTCTATTCCATTGTCATAATGGATGGTGAAAATGGATAGTTCTTCATTAAGTCGGCATATTTAAGGAACAAATCTTTGAAAGTTGGCTTCTTTGCTGAAAAATCAAAATTCTCTGTGAGTTTTTGGTATTTGTGTTTTGTCGTTTCTATGCCATTTTCTTCATAGCTTTTGGCAACACTGAGACCGTTTTTGTATATTTCCATATTGACCATGTAATTGTAGAGTTCTAATTTTGGTAATCTGTCATTCAGTTCAAATCGGTCATTCTCCTTGTCATAACTCATATATAGGTTGTTAAGGTCATGCTTTAAATTATCTCTCAAATGGGCTTTTATGTTGATCGGTGCTTCGTTAAAATATTCTATTGTTTCTCTGGCTTTTGATAGCGATTGCTCTGTAATCTCCTTCATTTCCTCAAATGAAATACCAAGATTCATCCGTCTGTGATTGGTGTTGAAAACATGTATCAACTTGTTTCGGAATGGATTGGATTTTGTGCGTATGCGACCAGCGATTTGAGGTATGTCAGTATCAATGCTTGCTAACGTATGTTTATTTGAAGCGCTGCTGACCACAAAACATACCCCCGTATCGCTATAATAGTCTGCGCCCTCAAAAGACTTTGACGTAATGAAGTTGAATTGTTTGCTATCGGACAAACTACTGCTTATCTTGTACCCTTTTAGTTTCTTCTCATTTTCTTCGTTGTTTGCGCATATAATACGCACATCATCATTACTAAGGTGGCAATGCTCTAAAATAGCCACAATGTCAGTCACACTATTTATAAAGAAATAGGCTTCGCGGCTTATGAAACCATCTACAGTAACATATCCATTTAAGAGATACTTGTTTATGATATTCGCCGCCATTGTATAAGGCTTGTTGGTCTGTAATAGCTTCACCCTCATCTTCTCTTTGTCCTGCCATTCTGCTTCAACATATTCAACATCTTCAAGGCATGAGGGCTTGAATGACGGTTGTATCGGTGTTGCTGACATGAAACAGAAAGATTTGAAGCGTCTGAAATTATCCAATACTCCATCTATAGCGCGTTCACGGTACGAATAATCCTTCAATAGTCTGTGATACTCGTCAACCAATAATCTGAATCGTTTTGGATTTATAAGTTCGCATAGTTTTGGCAACTTATCGTATGTGCATATTATCTTCTTCGTGTCGCTATTGGCAACATATTCCATCAAATCCCTTTCAATGCCAATGTTATATCTCCCGTGTAATCCAAAGACTTTCCTGCTTGTTCCATCATGGAATTTCACTGTTCCAATACCCGCATCTGGTCTGCCAATCTTGTTAATAATGAGTTCTGTGGTGGGAACTGCAATAATGTAATCTTCATCATTCTGTAATGTAATGGTTGTGCCTCCGCATCCCGTCACAACCTTGTTAAAAATGCAGTTATGGGGTAAGTCGTTCATGTGTAAGTACCCATCTGCGGAATTGATTTTGATTCCTCTTGTCATGTCTAATAAATATAAGAGGTGAAACGTGTCATATCTCGGCAAATACAGATAATCTTGGAAATACAGAATCAAGGCAATGTAACTGACATTTATATCCTTATGTTAAAGAGTATAATTTGCTGAATATGGTTACATCTGAATCCAAAAAGAAAGGACACATCTATCTGTATCCTTTACTTGCCTCCCTTTGTCCTTTCTTGGACTTGGAAAGTATATGTTGATTCACCTCTTATATCCTGTGCTTATCTCTAATCTTGTAATACGAATATAAGAGATTATTTCGACAGTTCAAAGTCTATTCGCACTTTTTTGAAAAAACGAATAGGAGTGTGCCTAAATTCCAATTTTCCCCTTAGGGTCTACTCCAAGAGGCTTATCACCTTATCTGCTACATCTTTTGTGATTCCAGTCATTGGGTCAGTTAAAAAACAATCTTTAAAAAATCAAATTGCATCAACTCATACTTGTTTTTTCAAAGAATACTTGTTCCATACGGTTAAGGCAGATATATAGTTCTCCACCACTACCCATTAACTCTGCCCAAGTCCATCTTGGACTTCTAAAGCGTAAATGCAGTGTTTCACCGTCTGGAACTTTACACTTTCTATGTTTATCAATGTATGACCAATCACAATATACACAATCTTTAGGACAATAGAAAAATTGGGCTGGATGAGTGGAGTAATCAACACTTTCTGGATGAGTTAGCATACTCATTATAACATCAATCCAAGGGACGTATTCACCTTTGGGAACATTCTTTTCCCAATCGTCTTTATATCCCTCTACTTTCTTCTTTTCTAATATCTGTTGATATTCAGCATAGCTTCTTGCTACGGAATAACGTTGAAACTCCAAGGATAGGTCTATGTGCCTATCCATACCCAACTTGAATATCAAGTCTACTGCCAATTCTGCTATTTCTTTAACACTCATTCCTATAGGGGTATATTCTGATTTTTATAACGGAATTGTTGCACAGATATTATGTAGTTGAGGCTACCGTCATTCATTAATAAGACGATAAAATGTAGGTTTTACTTATGACTATCCACAACTGCATTTTGAAACGACTAATGCAAAAACAATTATTCCCCCAAGAATATGATAAATAATTCTTGTATCTGGTTTCTTAATGTATTCTTCTGCTAATGCTATAAGTATAGCAATTCCTATGATAATAAGAACAATTCTTCCTATAGAATCTAACATAATATGTAATTCTAAATTTCAAACTGACATACATACCCCCGCTTTAGTTGATGTAATATGTTCATTAACAAGATTCCTGCTTGTCCGTACATCAATTCTGGCTGTGTATTTCCTGTGTAATATATCCTGTTGTTCCTACACTCCAGATTATTTCCGCTAAACATAACCTTATTCTTTGTTATAAAGAATTTACAGAAATTTATGCGGTCTCTATAAATCTCAACTGTTCCTATATTTCTATGGTGCATTACATAGGACAAAATCAAATTGGAAAGTGGAATCACCGCCTTTCCATCTATACCATCTACTAATGCAAGTCTAATATCAATCATAATACTTTATTTTAAATCCCACACGTTCTATACAATTCATCAAACACCATTTGGTTATCGGGTTCTGTTGGAGGCATTACCCCCACATAATCAATGATTCCATTATTATAGAAAAGATTCCCTTGATAATGATATACAATTGCTCCAAAGAATCCCTTTCTAAACATAATCTTATCTTTAAATATTATAAGTTCGTCCTTTCCCGTCTGAGCAAGGTTGTAGGCTATTATACCAGATAAATGATAGCAAGCTGTTCTGGTAATACCTCTTACGTATGAATCTACTTTTATTTTCATCTTCAATCTATTTGAATAATTTCATAACTGGGTCAATAGAGTACAACATGCCTTTATTATCTAACAGGCTCGTTATGTGCTTTGTGAAAGAATATAGGTTGTCCTTACAAAACTGTACTTCTTCGTCAGAGCCCTTTCTTTTTATATGGCAAATCATATCTTCCATTGAAGGATATAACTGCGGCTGCATATTAATAATATTGAGCCATACATTATTAAACATACTCCTTGCTAATGATAGTGATAATTGGTCTTTGGGATAACCACTTATAATATCCCCAAGCAAAAGTAAAAAATCATCTTCTGCATATTTATAATTGCTATGTCCTTCTTTTCCATTTGCACAGTCGAAAAAGACACAACTAATAAGAGTACTATAGACGTACTTTATATCGTCGTTAAGTTGCATATACTATTCAGAAAAAAATTGGAGGAATGATTCTGGAATATTACCATCTTCACCAAATTTGATATTCATAATTTCTGTTGCTTCTTCAATACTAAGCAATGGAAGTTCACATAATTCTGCTGTAAAATTCCATAACTTCATTTCATTTGCATCTATTTCTCCATCTATGGCCATAATAGTTCCTAAAAAAGCACCAAGATATTTCTTTCTGGGCCAATCAAACAGGCTTATAGTTTTTAATGCTTCACTAAATTTCATCTCTTCTGAACGAAGATATGCATTATTAAATGCATTCTCATTAACTTTTAGTCTTATCATTTCACGACCCAACAAAGACGTTTCTACATCTTCTATTTTTCCATCAACTGCAATCATAGCATTAGCTATCTTTAAAACTGCTGCTAATTCTTCACTATTAAACTGTATGTTCATACTTATAACATTTTGTGCTATCAGTTCCCAAGATGAAAGCGGATTATTGTTTTAAGAGTGTGGGACTATCACACACTACAGTACTAAGGTTCTGGACTACCTACAAGATATAGCCGCAATAGCCCACACCTTAGAATATATTATGCCCCTAAGGGTACAATAATTCTACATGTGAGCGTATGCTTACTATTTATCTTGTAGTGAATTGTCCAGATTCAGTACTAAACAGCTTGCAACACTCTTTTATTTAAGTTTGAGCCATTAAAACGCGCCCCAACTCTAAGGAGCACTTGAAACTCGCTACAAATATAGTGAATGTTTGTCTAATAACATTCAAAAGCCTTAAACTCTTAATAAATATTAGCACTACATACATAAAAAAAGGAGATAGAGGCTAATGCCCCTATCCCTCTCTATAGGTTAAAGTCCTTTTTAATACGTTGTACTGTTGAAGTTCCTTTGTTGGTCAATTTTGCAATAGTCCTAATGCTATACCCTCTCTTTAGATAGGAGATAACATCTTTGTACTGCTCTTTCTTTTGCTCAATGGTCTTTGTGCTTCCAACCTTACGGCCTAACTTTCCACCACGCTCTATATAGAGTTTACGGCCACTGTTGAGACGGAACTTTATATTCTCTCTTTCAAGTTGTGCACAAGTTGAAAGTGTGGCTATCATTATAGGTGCAAATAGTGTTGGTTTCCCATCCCCATCTAATAAGGTCAGTTGTTCTTTCTGCAAGTAGAGGTTAATTCCACTATCTATGAGGTCTTTAACTGTTGCCAGAACTTCAAAGGCATTTCTTCCAAGTCTGGATAACTCACTTACTAAGAGGATAGAGACTTTGTGCTGTTTACAATAGTCTATAGCCTGCAATAATATAGGTCTCTCTGTGTTCCGCTTTGCTCCAGAAATATGTTCTTCAAATACTTTAGAAACCTTTAGTTTCTGAAACACTGCATATTCTGACAAATCAGAAATTTGCCTATCTGTGTTCTGCCTATCACCGATAGAAGAAACACGTGCGTAAATAACTGCTGTTGTGTTCATAATAATCTTTGATTAAGTTAAATACTAAAGAAGTGTACCCATACGCCTCTTTATAGATTTATTTGGGTACACTTCCATTTTGATTACACGCCTACCAACTGCATGGTAGTCTGGCATAGAGGGTTAATTTGTCACCAAGTATATAGAATCCTTCTCCT
>JAEEGL010966275.1_pt1 | contig 12446 bp, 8 predicted proteins | sample 9134231 | NCBI WGS metagenome assembly JAEEGL01 (sample SAMN16246548, study PRJNA631951) | gut metagenome | biome: gut microbiome; feature: rumen; material: fiber-attached | host: Bos | place: Iran: Karaj | collected 2018-10 | reverse complement strand
GACCTACGTCACCCTCGAGGTCACGTACTCCGAGCCCGCCGTCAAGGGCAACACCGCCTCCACCTCCGCCCTCAAGGAGGTCACCCTCGAGACCGGTGCCAAGGTGATGGTCCCGCTCTTCATCGAGACCGGCGAGAAGATCAACGTCAACACCGCTGACCGTTCCTACGGCGGCCGCGCATAAGCTGACGGATCCGATATCGAAGAAACGGCCCGACTGGTTTCCAGCCGGGCCGTTTCTTCATGATGACCAATAAATATTACAACTGTTGCTGCTCGATCTTGAGCTGTTGGATCTTGTAGGTTTTGCCCTTGTTGCTCACGAAGATGGTGACGGAGAAGGTCTCGCCGCCGGCGTTGAGCGTGCCGAGGACATATTTCATATTCTCGCGTCCGGCGGTGTGGTTGACCTCGAAGGAGCGCGGGGTGTGGTTCTCGAAGAAGTCCTTGACGATCTGCCGGGCCTGGGCCTTGCTGGCATTGCTGCTGCGGGCGGTCACGGAGATCTCGAGGTTGTCGTCGAACCAGGCGGAAAGATTGTCGGCGTTGCCCTGCGCCATGTACTTGCTGATGGGGACGAAAACGTCATAGCCGGCGGGCTGGGCCTGGAGGCGTCCGCAGAGCAGCAGGGGCAGGAGGACTGCTATGTATTTGAACATCTGTCGCACGCTCCGGATGATTGCAAATTCCGAGCCACATTATTATATTTGTATCTGCATGCGAATCACTTTGATCACGGTCGGCAAGACGGATATTCCGTGGGTGCGCGCGGGCCTGGAGATGTATGTCTCCCGGCTGGAGCACTACGTCCCGTTCTCGCTCCGGGAGATCCCGGAACTGAAAGGCGTCTCGGCGCTGAGCAAGGACCAGATCAAGGAGCGGGAGGGCGAACTCATCCTGAAACTGGTCCGCCCCGCGGACGAGGTCGTCCTGCTGGACGAGCACGGCAAGGAATTCCGCTCGATCGAATTCGCTGACTGGCTGGGACGCCGGATGGCCGGCTCGGGCCGCGACCTGGTGTTCGTCATCGGCGGAGCCTACGGCTTCAGCCCGGCGGTTTACGGGCGCGCCGACGGCAAGCTGTCCCTGTCCCGGATGACCTTTTCGCACCAGCTGGTGAGAACGATTTTTGCAGAACAGCTTTACCGGGCCTTCACGATCCTGCGCGGGGAGCCCTACCATCACGAATGATCTGGGGTAAAAATATGAGGGAGTGGATCGCCGCGGCTTTGCTCGTGGCGGGCGCCGCCCTGTTCATCTCGACGCTGCGGGATACCCAGGCGCCGGGCGACACGACGCGCGTGGCGCGGCGCGTGGAACGGGTGCTCGAGCGCCGCATGGCGCGGCTGGACGGCTATGTCGCCCGGGCGCTCAGCCAGGATCCGGCCGAATGGCTTGCGCTTGACGGTCTGCCGAGCGACTTCGTGGTGTACCGTTATTGCCATGACACGCTGCAGTCCTGGTACCACGAGTTCCCGATTTCGAACGACCGCATCGAGCGGCGCGTCTATATCCCCTTCGTCTCCAGCTCGCGCGTCCCGATGGAATCGCCCCTGCTGCAGCTGACGGATTCGCTGGGCTTTTACAACCTCGGCTCGCGCTGGTACCTGGCCAAGTGGACCGGCGACGAGAATGTCCGCGTCGTCGCGGGCATGGAGATCCTGAACGATTCGCCGCCTGCGCGGACTTCCCGCGCCAACCGGCTGCTGCGCCTGCCGGCGCGCTTCTCCATCCGGCCGCTTTCCGTCAACGGCGGCACGGCCGTGGTCGTGGGCGGACGCCCGCAGTTCAAGATCACCCAGGAGACGCTGGTCGGCGCGGGCCGGGATGCCTCGCCGGTGCTCTGGGTCTCCATCGCCGCCATCCTGGTGGCGTTCCTGGTATTCCTTTCCGCCGGGCGGACCCGGCGCCGCTTCGTCTGCGTGACCTTCGGCGCGGTGATCCTGCTGGCCGCCCTGTATTTCTGGGGGCGCTTCTCGCGCAACCGGGTGCTCATCTTCTCGCCGATGCTGTATGCCGGCGGCGACGTGCTGTACTCGCTGGGCGCGGTGATCCTGATCAACCTGGCGATCCTGATGTGCGCCGGGTGTGCCTATATGGTGCGCCGCAAGGTCTGGCTCTGGATGAACACGCGCACGCGCAGGATCGCGATCCTGCTGGGCGTGAGCGCCCTCGCCATCGGCGTCATCCTCTATTCGCAGACGGCCCTGCGCAGCATCGCGCTCAACTCCGACTTCTCGCTGGAAATCTATAAGCTCGGGCAGCTGTCGCCCTTCTGCGTCGTCGTGTACGCGTCGTTCATCTCCCTGCTGCTCAGCGTGCCGCTGCTGCTGCAGGTCGCCGCGCCGGTCCTGACGTGGCCGGGCGGGAAACGCTACGACGCCTTCTCGCTGACCGGGCGCGTCACGTACGCGATCCTGGTGGCGGCCTACCTGGTCGTGACCGCCGGTGTGCTGGGTTTCAGCAAGGAAAAGGACCGGATGGGCCTGCTCGCCACCCGCCTGTCGTTCGACCGGGACATCTCGCTGGAGCTCCGGCTCCGCCGGATGGAGGCGTCGATCACGGAGGCGCTGGACCAGTATTCCCGCTCGGACCAGTCGATCCAGAACTACATCCTGAATTACTTCTCCTCGATCAACGAGCGGGACTACCTGACCTCCGCCCGCGTCCTGAACGATTTCAACAATACGCCCGGCGCGGTCGAGGAACTGAACATGACCGTCCGGGACGGCGTCCCGATCTTCGAGAACTCCCACTTCCTGTACGCCCGCCACGAAAACGGCCGTCCGTACTATGTCGGCGTGTTCTTCTACAGCAACCAGAGCGCCAACCTCTCCTGCCTGCTGGTCCGCCTGGAGCAGCGCGAAAGCCGCGGCGGGCGGGGTTATGCCGGCATCCTGGGCTTCTCGTCGCCGGGGCAGGTGAACCTGCCGTCCGGCTATTCCTACGCCCGCTACGCCGGGCGGGACCTGAAAGCCTACAAGGGCGGCTATCCGTATCCGACGCAGATGGACGAGACGCTCTACGTCGAGCTGTACGGGATGCAGAACAACCACCTCCGCCAGGACGGCTACACGCATTTCCTGTACGTGGTGGGCGACCGCGAAGGCGTCATCATTTCACGCTCCAGCGTGGGGCCCCTTTCCTACATCATGGCGGGGATCCTGGTGGCGCTGCTTTCTTTCCTGATCCTGTCGGTGGCGGTGCTCTTCCATCCCAAGCCGCCGGTGTTCAAGCAGTCCTACTACAAGTCGCGCATCTCCTGGGTGCTCCTCACCTCGCTGCTGCTCACCCTGCTCGCGATGGCCCTGATGAGCGTGCTCTTCGTCTATTCGCGCAACACGAGCAACCGCCAGACGGTGATGTCCGACAAGATCAGCTCGATCGTGGCGATGATGAATACGGGCCTGCTCGGCGTGCCGACGAGCGCCGACGTGAACTGGCAGTCGATGCGCAACCTGATCGAACGGGTGGGCGAGGAGGCGGCTTCCGACATCTCGCTCTATTCCCCGTCGGGGCGGCTGGTGATGACCACGACGCCGGGCTTCTTCGAGCGCCTGATGGTCTCGTCGCGCATGGACGGGACGGCCTACTACAACATCACGTTCCGCAACCGCCGCCACTACATCCAGCAGGAGCGTTACGGCACGCAGAAATTCTACCATATGTACGCCCCGCTCTTCGCGGACGACGGCACGATGGTCGCCATCCTGTGCTCGCCGTACAACGAAGAGACCTACGACTTCGAGGAGGACGCCGTGATGCATTCGTTGACGATCATCTCGCTGTTCCTGCTCTTCCTGCTGATGTCGCTGTTCATGGTGTCCCGGATCGTGGACCGTATGTTCAAGCCGCTCAGCGAGATGAGTGCGAAGATGTCCAACGCCGACCTCGGCTCGCTGGAATATATCGACTATGACCGCGACGACGAGGTGTCGTCGATCGTGCAGGCCTACAACCGCATGGTCACGGAACTGTCCGTGAGCTCGCGCAAGCTGGCGCAGGCGGAGCGTGACAAGGCGTGGAGCGGCATGGCGCGCCAGGTGGCGCACGAGATCAAGAACCCGCTCACGCCGATGAAGCTCCAGCTCCAGCGCGTGATCCGCCTCAAGCAGAAGGGCGATCCCGCCTGGGAGACCCGCTTCGAGGAGGCCAGCCAGGTGATCCTCGATCACATCGACATCCTGACCGACACGGCCAACGAATTCTCGACCTTCGCCAAGCTCTATACGGAGGAGCCGACGGACATCGCCCTGGACAAGCTGCTCCGCGAGGAGATCTCGATGTTCGACAACAAGGACAACATCACCTTCGACTACCTCGGCCTCGACGGCGTGATGGTCCGCGGCCCCAAGCCGCAGCTTACGCGCGTGTTCGTCAACCTGCTCGGCAACGCCGTGCAGGCCATCGGCGAGGAGCCGGACGGCCACATCGTGGTCTCGCTGCGCAAGTCGGTCCAGGACGGCTTCTACGACATCGTCGTGGAAGACAACGGCCCGGGTGTGTCCGACGAGCACGTCGAGCGGCTCTTCACGCCGAACTTCACCACCAAGAACGGCGGATCCGGCCTCGGCCTCGCCATCAGCCGGAGCATCCTGGAACGTTGCGGCGCGACGATCTCCTACAGCCGCTCGTTCGGCCTGGGAGGCGCCTGCTTCACGATCCGCTATCCGATCAGCTAAATTTTACCCATCGATATGAAACGATCCCTGACCCTGCTTGCGGCGCTCGTCGCGTCGTGGAGCTGCCTTTCCGCACAAACCCCGAAGCATTCCCTCTGGTTTGACCGGCCCGCCGGCGCGTGGGAGGAAGCCTGGCCGGTCGGCAACGGCCGCATCGGCGCGATGGTCTTCGGCGGCACGGAGACCGAGGAGCTGCAACTCAACGAGGAGACCATCTCCACGGGCGGCCCGTACGAGAACTGGAACCCCAACGGCCTGCAGAACCTGCAGAAAATCCGCGAGCTGATCTTCTCCGGACAGTATGACGCCGCCCAGAAGCTGGGCGACGAGAATTTCCTCTCGCCGGTCGGCGAGGAAATGTCCTACCAGACCGCCGGTTCGCTGAAGATCCGCTTCCTGGGCCGCGCGGGGGAGGTGACGGACTACCGCCGCGAGCTGGACATCGACCGCGCGGTCGTGCGGACCAGCTACAAGGCCGGCGGGGTCGAATATGTCGAGGAGGTGTTCGCGTCCTTCCCGGACCAGCTCATCATCGTGCGCCTGACGGCCTCCCGGCCGAAGGCGATCAGCTGCGAGCTGTCCTACACGACGCCGATGCGCGACACGCGCGTGAGCACGGTCGGGCGCAACCTGCTCCGCCTGGAGGGCAAGGGCAGCGACAAGGGCCCCATCCCCGGGGCCATCCGCTACGTCAACGACACCCGGGTCACGCCCCGGGGCGGCAAGCTGAGCGCCACGGAGGACAAGCTCTGCGTGGAAGGCGCCACGGAGCTCCTGCTGCACATCTCGCTGGCGACCAATTTCGTGGACTACAAGACCGTGGACGGCGACCCGTATGCGCGGAACGCCGCCTGCCTGAAGAACGCTTCGAAGAAATATGACAAGGCCCTCGCCGCGCACGTGGCGGCCTACCGGGCCCAGTTCGACCGGGTCCGGCTGGACCTCGGCGCTTCCGCTTTCGACGACCGTCCGGTCGACGAACGGATCCGCACTTTCGGCGCGGCGCCGGATCCCGCGCTGGTCGCGTCCTACTTCCAGTTCGGCCGCTACCTGCTGGTCAGCTGCTCGCAGCCGGGCACGCAGGCGGCCAACCTGCAGGGCATCTGGAACGCCCGGCCGACGGCGCCCTGGTGCGGCAACTACACGACCAACATCAACCTGGAGATGAACTACTGGCCCGCCGAGCTGACGGACCTGCCGGAACTGCACGAGCCGCTGCTGGCGCTGATCCGCGATTTCGCGGAGAGCGGCGCCGTCACGGCGCGCAACATGTACGGCTGCCGCGGCTGGGTGCTGCACCACAATTCCGACCTGTGGCGCATCACGGGCGCGCTGGACTACGCCTATTGCGGCCTCTGGCCGAGCGGCGGCGCCTGGCTCTGCCAGCACCTCTGGGACCGGTATCTCTTTAACGGAGACAAAGACTACCTGGCGGAGGTCTATCCGCTGATGAAGGGCGCGGCCGAGTTCTTCGTGGATTTCCTCGTGGAGGATCCGCGCACCGGCTACCTCGTGGTGACGCCTTCCGATTCTCCCGAGAACCGCCCTGCCGGGATGAATTCCAACGTTTTCGCGGGCGTCACGATGGACAACCAGCTCGTGACCGACCTCTTTACGAATACGGCGCGCGCGGCGGCGGTCCTGGGCCGTGACGCCGCTTTCGCGGACACGCTCGACGTGATGCGCCGCCGCCTGCCGCCGATGCAGGTCGGCCAGTACGGCCAGCTGCAGGAATGGTGGGAGGATTGGGACAATCCCCAGGATGACCACCGCCATGTCTCGCATCTGTGGGGCTTCTATCCGGGCTATCAGATCTCTCCGTACCGCACGCCGCTGCTCACGGAAGCCGTGCGCAACACGCTGATCCAGCGGGGCGATCCCTCGACCGGCTGGTCGATGGGCTGGAAGGTCTGCCTCTGGGCCCGGATGCTGGACGGCGACCACGCCTTCAAGCTGATTACCGACCAGCTCACGCTGGTCAGCCCGGCCCGCCAGTTCGGCCATGCCGGCGGCACCTACCCCAACCTCTTCGACGCGCATCCGCCGTTCCAGATCGACGGCAATTTCGGCTGCACGGCCGGTATTGCCGAGCTGCTGCTGCAGAGCCACGACGGCGCCGTGCACCTGCTGCCGGCCCTGCCGTCCGCGCTCGCTTCCGGCTCCGTGGAGGGCCTGCGCGCCCGGGGCGGCTTCGTGGTGGAACGGCTGGTCTGGGAGGACGGCCACATCGTGGAGGCGCGCCTGCGCTCCACCATCGGCGGCCTGCTCCGCCTGCGCTCCTACGACGCGCTCACGGGCGAAGGGCTGACGGCCGTCTCCGACGGCGCCGTCAATCCCAACCCGCTCTTCGCGGCGCAGCAGATCGCCCGTCCGCTCGTCAGCGAACGTGCTCCGCTGCGCGGCTACGTCGCGCCGGCGGCCTTCGAATACGACATCGAGACCGTGCCCGGTCAGGTCGTGGTCGTGCGCCGGTAGTCGGTCGGCTTGACGCCGAATTCCTTCTTGAAGATCTTGCTGAAATAGTGCGGGTCGTTGAATCCCACCGCGTAGGAGACCTCGGTCATCGTCCGGCCGCCTTCGCGGATGAGTTCCTGCGCGCGCTGCAGGCGCATCCGGCGCAGGAAACTGGCGGGCGTCGTGCCCAGCAGCGTGCGGCAGCGCTCGAAGAGCACGGAGCGGCTGACGTTCATGGCCGCGCACATCTGCGGGACGTCCAGCGCGCCGTCGTCCAGCCGTGACGACAGGAATCCGGTGAAGGATTCCACGAAGCGGCGGTCGTCGCCGTGCAGGCCGTGCAGGAGCGGGTTCTCCGCCGCTTCCGGCTTCTCTTCGCCGCGCCGGTTGAGGCGGCGCGTGAGGATGAACGCCGACAGGGAGGCGAGCAGCAGGTAGACCAGTCCGGCCCAGCCCGTCTGCAGGAACTGCCTGCGCACCATGATGTTGAATACCCGTTCGTTGTCCACTTCCAGGCCCGCGCCGTTGGTGGAGCGGATCCGCAGGGTGTAGCGGCCCGGCCGCATGGGCGGGATGCTGATGGTGTTCTGGTTGCCGAGGTGGTTCCAGTCTTCGTCCGCGCCGTCCAGTTTATAGGAATAGAGGACCTGTTCCGGTGCGGTCAGGTCCACCGCCGCCACCTGGATGCGGATGCCGTCGGTCGGGTGGATATAGACGGTTTCTTTCTCGTTGACGATGCGCCGTTCGCCCGCCACATAGAAGCCCTGGATGAGCAGCTGCGGGACGAAGTTGCTGTTGGAGATCTCCTCCGGATCGAAGTAGAAGATGCCTGCCGAGGTGTTGAAGCACAGGTTGCCGTTGCTGGCATAGAGCGGCTGTCCTTCGTTGAAGCGCAGCGTGTGGCCGAGGCGGTCGTAGGGATAGCCGATCAGGCTCCCGGTCTGGGGATTCAGGCGGTTGAGGCCGGCCTGGGTGGCGATCCAGAGGTTGCCGGTCCTGTCCTCGATGGCCGAGAAGACGAAATTGGACAGCAGACCCTCGTTGGTGGCCCAGGCGCGGAAGCCGCTGTCCGGGTCGGCCGAGTCGAAGCGCAGCAGGCCCGCGCCGTAGGAAGAGACGTACAGGTCGCCGTTCCGGGTGAAGAGGATGTGCTGGATGTCGTAGTCGAGGATCTGCGAGAAGCGCACGAAGCGCATGTCCTCCGGCTCGCCGTCGGGATGCTCGCAGACGAACAGGCCCATCTGGCCGCCCGCATAGAGCCGGCCGTCCGGGCCGAGGGCCAGGCAGCGGAGGCGGTTGCGCCGCTCGGTCGGGAAGCTGAGACGGTTCTTCTTGCTGATGAAGAGGCGGTCCGGATCGTCCAGGTCCACATAGGCGATGCCGTCGTCGAAGGTGCCGATCCAGAGGCGGTGCGCGTCGTCTTCCAGCAGGGAGAAGATGTCGTTGCTGTTGGGGCCGTAGAAGAGGTCATCCTTGCTGTAGCGCGTCATGTTGTGGCGGATGCGCTCGTTTGCCTGGACGCTCAGCTCCAGCAGGCCCGCGCCGCGCGTGCCGACCCAGACGTGGCCGTCGTGCGAATGTGACATCGTGAAGCCCGGCCGGTCGAGGAGCCAGACGTCGAACTCGTTGAAGGCGTTGTCCAGCACGTGCAGGCGGCTGTCCCGCGTGGCCGCGAAAATCAGGCCGGAGGCGTCCTGCAGCAGCGCGCGGACGCTGTTTTCCGGCGCAATCTGCCGGGAGGCGTCGAGCGGCTTGAGCTTGAAGTCCTCCCGGTGGAAGATGACGCGTTCCAGGCCGCCCCAGCCGGAGCCGATCCACAGGTTGCCCTGGAAATCCGACAGCAGCGCGGTGACGCCCGTCTCGGAGTTCCAGCCCTGCTGGAGGTCCTGGTTGAAGAAGGGGACCAGCCGGTGCGCATCGCGGTCGTACCAGTTGAGGCTGCCCTGCGGGGAATAGATCCAGAGATTGCCCCGCGCGTCCGTCAGGCTGCGGTAGGGCCCTTCTCCGGCGTTGCGCCCTTCCAGGGCGATGTGCCGCCGCGTCCCGTCGTCGAGGTTGTAGAGTTCGAAACCGTCATGGTCCGTCCCGAGGAGCAGCTCCGGCTGCCCGGGCACCTGGGCGATGCAGGTGATGTCCGCACTGAGCTGCGTGGGGAGGGACGTGAACAGCCGGTCCTTATAGCAGAGGATTTCGCCGGAGGAACCGATGTACAGCGCGTCGTCGACCGTCGCGGCGCAGAAGGACGGAATATCCGTCGACAGGCGCCCGTTGCGGTAGATGCCCTTGTCCGTCAGGATCCAGTCGCTGCCGTCGGGACTGGCGACCATCCCCCGTACGGTGACGTCCGCCCGCAGGCGGCAGAAGCTGGAAAATGAGGCGTCCAGCATCTCGCCGCCGAGCGTCAGGAAATAGAGGGCGTCCGGCCCCGGCCGGAGAATGGCCTGGATGCCCTGCCCCTGGCTGCCCAGGCCGTCCAGCGCCCGGGTGTCCGGGTTGAGGCGGTATAGCTTGTTGTCGTAGGAGAGCGCCAGGATCTCGCCGTTCTCCAGGATCTCGACGTCCACGAAGTGGTTGCTGCGTGGATTGTCCCGGTCTTCGGGGTTGTCCGTCATGTGGTTCAGGAAAGACCGCCCGTCAAAGGAGTACAGGCCGCCCCAGGTCGCCAGCCACAGCTGACCGTAGCTGTCCTGCGCCATATCCTCGACGGCCGTTCCGGAAAAGTTGTTCTCCCGCCCGTACCGTGTGAAGCTGTGCGGGGGCTGCGCCCAGATCAAAATAGGGGCGAAAATACTCAAAGCGGCAAAAAATACTCTTTTTGACATAAAACAGGGACGTCTTTCCGTACAAAAATACACTTTTTCTCGGGACTTTTACAAAAATCCACCTATTTCGGACCATCGTCAACACAATTTTCCATCCGCTTTGTTACCTTTGAACTGCATTAAGACAAGCAGTCCTAACCTTAAACAATATCCTGGATACTAACGGTTAATAATTGGTTTTTCGGGACGCGCACCAGGAGCGCGTCCTTTTTTTGTATCCTCTCCGGACTGGCTGCCTGAAACAATTGCTCAGGCTGAAATACAAGAAAGCCCTCGGATATGCTCCGAGGGCTGATAAAGAAAGGGACCTGTGTCTCTTAGGAAGCGGTCACGATCTTGTTGGAATCATCTATGTTCTTTTCGACATCGATGTGTTTAATGAAGCCTTTCTTGTATTTGAAGGTGACCGGTTTGAGCGAGCGCATGCCATAGCTGAACTGCAGGACATACTCTTTGCCCGTTTCCAGCCCCGTTATCGTCGAGGAGATCCGCTCGATCAGGCAGTTGCAGTCCGCGTTGAAGCTCTCGATAATACGGTATTTGATGACGTTCCCTTCGCGGTCGATGCTTTCTTGCAGGCCATCCATACTGATGGCGCAGTTCATCTCCGCATCGGTCAGGGTCACCGCCAGTCCGTCTTCCGTGTACTCGAGCGTCAGCCAGGTCGTGACATTGTCGGACGGACCTTTGGTGTCAACGGCTTTCGTGGATGCGCAGTCCGTCCAGGTGAGTTCCGTGGAATGGGGGAAAGCAGGCCATTTCTGGCAGCCGGAAAGCAGGATGCAGGCTGCAAATGTGGTCAGCAGGTATAATTTTCTCATGGGGAAGATGTTTTTCTTACCCTTATAACGTCTTGTAAGCAAGAATACTGCGTGGGAATCAGTACTGCGCGACGAATTCGTAGACGATGTTGCCCTGCTGGCGGGCGGGCGCGTCGGCCTTGGCGGAGAATTTGGAGAGGCGGGCGGCGCGGATGGCGAATTGGCGCAGGCAGCCGTCCTTCGAGGAGACGGCATCGTCCACCTTGGCGCCGACGACGGCGCCGGAAGGATCGACCGTGATCAGGACGGTCACCTGGCCGGCCCCCAGGCAGCGGTAGGCCGGAATGGGGAGTTTGCTGGCCTTGCGGCCATCCAGGAAATAGGAGACGACGGACGGACCGCTGTAGGCGGCCGCTTCTTCCTTTTTCTGCTCTTCCTGCTTCTTGACGGGATTCGGGTCCGCATATTCCTCCTGCTTCACCTCATATCCCTTGGAGAGCTCTTCCTGGAGCCGCTGCGCGTCCTTGTAGAGCTGCTCCGCATCCGTGCCCCGGTCGTCCTTGAGCGCCGCTCCCCGGTCGACGGCCACGCCGCGTACCGGCGGCGCCGCGTCAATCTCCTGCTGCAGCCGCTGCGCGATGCTCTCCTTGAACTCGGCTTCGCGCTGCAGGCGCTCGATTTCCTCCTGCAGCCGCTCCTTCTCTTCCAGTTTGGAGAAATCCAGCACGAAGCTGTTCTCCTGGCGGATCCCCCAGTCGAGACCGGCTACCAATAAGACAATCACCACCGCGAGGTGAACGATCACGGTGGTGTAGATGCCTGCCTTTTCTTCCTGGGAGAGCCGGCGCACGGGCGATTAGAATTTGTCCTTCAGGGACTTCTCGATGGTGGCCGTGATCACGTCGATGGCCACTTTGTTGTGTCCGCCCTGCGGGATGATGATGTCGGCGTAGCGCTTGCTCGGCTCGATGAACTGCAAGTACATCGGCTTGACGGTCCGCGAATAGCGCTCGATGACCCAGTGGACGTCCTTGCCGCGCTCGCTGATGTCGCGCGCCATCACGCGCATCAGGCGGTCGTCGTCGTCCGCATCCACGAAGATCTTGATGTCCATCTGCTCGCGGAGCTGCTTGCAGGTGAAGATCAGGATGCCCTCGATGATGATGACGTCGGCGGGCTCCACCGTCACCGTCTCGGTCTTGGACCGGGAACAGGAAATGTAGGAATACACCGGCTGCTGGATGGTCTTCCCCTGCTTCAGCTCGCTGAGTTGTCCGCAGAGCAGGTCCCAGTCGATCGCGTCGGGGTGGTCGAAGTTGGTGTTGCGCTTCTCCTCGTCGGAGAGGTCGCTGGAATCCTTATAATAGGAATCCTGGGGGATGACCACCACCCGCTTGTCGTGAAGCTGGTCGATGATGGCCTTGACGACGGTGGTCTTGCCGGAACCGGAACCGCCTGCGATGCCGATGACTAACATAATGGTTCTTTGCTACGTCGATTAAAATTCCGCGTTCTTCGGAGTGCGCGGGAAAGGAATGACGTCCCGGATGTTGGACATGCCGGTGATGAAGAGCAGAAGGCGCTCGAAGCCCAGGCCGAAGCCGCTGTGCGGGCAGGAGCCGAAGCGACGGGTGTCGATGTACCACTCGAGGTTCTTGCGGCTCATCTGGAGCTCGTCGATGCGCTTCTCGAGCTTGGCCAGGTCGGCCTCGCGCTCGGAACCGCCG
>JAEEGL016274123.1_pt1 | contig 12447 bp, 18 predicted proteins | sample 9134231 | NCBI WGS metagenome assembly JAEEGL01 (sample SAMN16246548, study PRJNA631951) | gut metagenome | biome: gut microbiome; feature: rumen; material: fiber-attached | host: Bos | place: Iran: Karaj | collected 2018-10 | reverse complement strand
TTCCTTCTGCCAATTGTTCATCACCTTTATATAAAGCATACACTTTATTTTTTTTCATTTTGTCTTTTCTCTACTTCTTTAAATTGAAAATCATATGCCTTTATTTTTTCAATATCAGGAGATTTACGATGTTTCTTATAAAAATCAATCGTATATTTTGCTTTTTGTAATTCTTCTACTGCTTTATTCCTGTCTTTTATAGTTTGATCTAATTCTTTACTTAAAGCATTAACTTTCGCAGTTAAACCTCCAACAGCTCCTGCACTTTTTCTTCTTGATTCTTCTGTTACAGCTAATTTCTTACTTTCCTTAATCAAAAGATTATTTTTAATTTCTAATTGCATAGATAAGTTATCAATTTTTGAATTGTATTCTTTTACGGCTGAAGAATATTGTTCTTTTAATTCTTTTATTGTTTCGTTCAATGATGCCATTTCTTCATTTTCTTCTTCTAATTTAGTTTTCTTTGCCTTAATAGTTTCTTCATAGTCAATTATTTTACTGTCTCTTGCATGTATCTCATTTAATAAATCTTGAACTTCATTAAAATGTTCCTCATTCATTAGACCTGTTTTCCAAATATAAAAAGCTATCATCCCAATTATTATTAAAATTATTATAAATATTATCATTTTTTCCCTTTTCTTCAACCTTAACCACCCTTTAAAAAATTTTACATAGTACCTAAAACTGTCAAGTTTATTCATACACCATATTTTTTGTTAAAACCATTGATTTTACTAATTAACAAATAATGTGGATAATTATTTATTTTATAAAAACTTGCTATGTTTTACATTTTTCGTTTTTTTACCTCTTTTTACCTATAAAAGTTGCTTCCCTAGTTTTTTCTGCATCATCAGTATCCCACATGACATAATACATCGTTGTTCCTACTTCATCGTGGTTATACATCTTCATTAAAGTCAATGGATTACCTCCATTTTTAATATATTGATAACCAAATGTTTTTCGTAAACTATGCATAGCAAATGGAAAATCAATACCACATGCCTTTTTTATTTTACGAATTATTCCACTATCACAGTTTTGTCTTGTTATTGGATATATTACCTCTTTTGTTATTCCTTTATATGTATCCTTTTTCTTCTGCCCCATAAATAGAAAATCGTGAGGTTTTAGATCGTAATGCTTAATGTATTCCAATATCTGTTCATGGAGCTGCTTATTCATTCTAAAATTTTGTGTTTTTCCAGTTTTATTTTCTTTTATGGATACATATCCTTTTTCTACATCTAAAACTCTTAGTTGTAACATATCTTCTGCTCTAAATGCTGTATTAAAGCCAATAAGAAATATCATATAGTTTCGATATGCCTGATATTCTTTTATTTGCGATTTAGCATGTTCTCTCTCTCGAATTAAATAATCAAATATTCTATTTATAATTCGTGGATCTTTTACTGGTAAAGTCTTTTTTTTACCTTCTTTTTGACCATAAACATGTTTTATTCTTCTGCTCATCAAATAACCTCATATTCATTATGAATCACATCATCGATTCTCTTTTGAATATTCACTACTTCATATATTTTTGCTAGAATAAATTTCGCATTATCATAGCTACCAGTTATTTCTATTACATCATCTTCTATTTCTTGAAAATAATGTGTTTTTTCATCAAATAATTTTCTTAAATTTTCTTCCATTTCTTACCTCATCATTTCCCAACCATATCTTTTTCGTTCCCCTACTGCATTCAACAACCTTTTTGTTTCTTTTTCAAAATATAAACCTACGAAACAGTCTTGAACTCCAAATTCCCTACTTTTACATATTTCAATAATATTTGAAAATTTATATAATTCGTGGTCATCCTTCCAACCAAACATATCTCTTGTGGCTTTTCTAAAATCATTATTAACACGATGTAAAATAAATACATTATCAGCTACATTGGTGATATCAGCTGTACCAGATATATCTACTTTTCTTAAAAATGTTGTTGACTTTCTCGGATGACATACAAAATGAATATGCACTTGATACTTTTTTGCTAACTCACTTAATTCTTTAATCAAATAAGACTGTGTATCGTATTTATTGTCACCATAGTCATTTATATCTAAACTCATTAAATTATCGATTATGACTACTTTTATGTTATTTTTTTCAATACATTTCTTGATACTTGAAATAATATATTTTGCTTTATTACCAAATGAATTTTCATAAATATATAATCTATTGTCTAACCAGTACATAATTTTATCTTTAGCTGAATCTGTTGGCTTATAAAAACCATTTTTTTCTGTTATATTATTTTTACCTGCTGCTTGAAGTGTCAACCACGATAATAATCGTTGACTTGTTAGTTCTCCAGAATAAATTGCAACATTACAACATTGATTAATAGATTCCAACACTATTTGATTTAAAAATGTTGATTTTGCACTAGCATTTCCACCTGACCATACACTTAATTCACCAAGAGCAAAACCTTTTATTTCACGATCTATTTTAAATATTTCCGATTTAATGTAAATCTTATCAATGTCTTTAGTATTGAGTTCGGAAATAGTTTTAAAAGTCGACTTATCACTTAATTCATAATCATTGATTTCTTCAATTTTACTAGCGAAATGATGATAATCTATTTCTCCTGAATCTAATTTCTTAAATAAATTTAAAGTATATTCTTTTTTATATCTTGCGAATATTTTATTTTCATAATATGGTAATTGAGTTTCCCACCCAAAACACTCATAATCATCAGCTGTAAATAAATCTATATATGCTTTTCTATTTTCTTCTGATAATTGATGTAGATCAAGTGCATTATTCTTACGAAAATTTTCTAATAATTCTTTTAAAAGTTTTGCAATTCGTGGATCTAATGCTTGTAATGGTATTTTTAATAAACTAATTCTTTTAGTAAAATCTTTTAGAATAATTTCTGCCAAAAAATAATCATCCAAATATTTATCATTCATACTATTCTATACACTCCATCATCATTAACCATTTTTGTTTCTTCTTTCTTTACTTTTCTAAAATTATTATTTAGTTTATTAAAAGTTATACCTTTGTAATTATTGGCGATGGATTCATCAATAATACTCATAAGATCTTCTTCTGAATGTTCTTTTAAATTATTTTTAATGATAGTTAATAATTTTTTAAATCCTAATTCTTCATAAGAATACTTTTTATATTCTAACCATTCAATTAATGTATTTTTAAATTTATCAGAAAAATTAATATCATTTACTATTTTTTCTTTATAAATTTCTTTTTTATTATTAATATATTTATTATTATCTAGGAACTTTTGTTCCATACCTCTTGGAACATTTGTTCCATAGGTGTGGAATATTTGTTCCATACCTATAATTAGTATTTTTCTTTGTTTTATTTCTTTGGAATTTTCCTCATATTCGTATTCTAATTCGATATATTTTTTTTCTTTTAATTGTTTTAAATATTTTCTAATTACACGATCTGAAACTCCATATAAATATGCAAAGTACTTATCACTTGCCCAACAAACACCTGTCTTATTTACTAACGATGTAATTTCCGAATATAATAATTTTGCTGTTGGTGTTAAATCTGGATCATATCTAACTATAGCTGGTAATACTGAATAATAATTAGGTTTTTCATTCATATTCCCTCCTTTTCTAACCAAAACCTATTTACACTTACTAAAGAATTTATAATAATCTTCATTCTCTTCACGAAGTTTTTGAATTACTTTTGATGGCTTTAAAGATGGATTTTTTGTTACCACTTTTCTTCTAGCTCGAAATATTGATTCAAATGATGGTAATGAATACTGCTGATGATTTAAAAGTACTTCTTTAAATGGAATATTAACCAACAAAGGATTAGTTTCCATATATACTTCATAAACAAGCATAAAATTATCATCTCTGGTTGATGGAAATCTCATTAATATATCTTCAACGATATTTTCCATTTTAAATAATGATTTCATCAATTTACCCCCAAATATTCTCGTACTTCTTTACTACCATCACACACTTGTATTAACTTACCATGGCAAGTATAAACACCAACTGGTGTTACTGTCGTAGTCGTTACTGTAAAAAAATTGTATATTGATATTAAAAATGTAGATAATAATAATGTATAAAGAACAACCTTAACCCACCTTTTTAGCTTCATTCTTTTTTTATTTTTTGTTATCATTTTCCATAATTATTTTTTTATTTCCATTAATGTATTCATAAAATAAATTAGGTGATATATGATAACACCATCTGGAAGATAATTTAACTGCACTCCCAAATGGGAATCTACTATTTTGTAAACCAACTCTAACAAATTCTACTGACTTTCCCATCAGTAGTGCTGCTTCTTTAACACTTAATTTCATAAAAAATCCTTTCTTATAATTATTTTTTAGTCATTTTTAGTCGTCCAAGACTTTTAATTTTCTATTTTTTCTTGCATTTTTGCATAAATAACTTTAAAAAAATCGCATAAACTAATGTTGTATGGAGCAATTATTTGTTCAATTTTGTCCATATTCATATTCTCTTTAACATTTTCATAAAAAGAAATTGTACTGCTTGAAACACCACTTTTTTGTGCTAGTGCAATGATCGTGTCATCATGTTCCTGTCTTATTCTTTTTAATCTTTCTGCAATTAATTTTTTAAATTCTTCATTCTTCATGTTACCTCCTACATTGTCTATTTTAGTATGCAATTTTGCATATGTCAATAATATTATTGCAATTTTGCATATTTTTTTTTAAAATTGTAAATGAAAGGAGGTTAGATACCAATGAATAATTTTGCTAAAAACCTTAAATATCTTAGAGAAACAAACAAATTAAGCAAAAGTGAATTAGCAGACAAAGTAGGTGTAAACCAGTCAACTTTGTCCAGGTGGGAAAATGGTGATAATGGTGCTACAGTAGATAATGCACTTGATTTAGCTAGTTTTTTTAACATTACATTAGCTGAATTAGTTGATAAGGATTTACATTTTGATAATGCAGCAATTGTTGAAAATGAAGAAACAATCAGTATTCCTGTTTTAGGAACAATTAAAGCAGGTATTCCAATTGAAGCTCAAGAAGATGTTATAGAGTATGTTAATATTCCAAAAAAATGGATAAAAAGTGGTAAGAAATTTTATGCATTAAAAATTAAAGGTGATTCTATGAGCCCAAAATATAATGAGGATGATATTGTTATATTTGAATTTACAAACGATGTATGGCAAGCTAACAGAAAAGATTGTGCTGTCATGGTTAATGGATATGATGCTACTTTTAAAAATGTAATTATAAGTGAAAATGGAATTACATTAATACCATTAAATCCTAATAATCATGATGGATATCAGCCAACTTTCTATGATCCAAGACAAATTGCTGAATTGCCAGTTAAAATTATTGGCATTGCTAAAAGAAGGATAAGTGATTTATGAAAAAGTATTTATATATTTTAATGTTACTACTATTAACTGGATGTTCTAGTAAGTATCAGATATCCGATTTAAAAGTATCAAGTGGAAGTCCCTATTACATAGAAGGTGTTTTTAAAAATAATTCTGATACATATTGCAAATATGTTACAATTGATGTAGAAATAAAATCTGGTTCACTTAAATTAGATTATCAATTATCTTTATTAAATAGTAAACCAGGTGAAATTAAAAATGTACACACATATTGTGATAATTGCAAAAATATAGATGTAAGCAATGCAACTATTAAAGTAAAAAATATTAATTGTAGTGAATAAAAAAAAGACCTCGTACCGTTAATACGAAGTCAAATGAAAAACCATTAAAAGTCTTGGACGACTAAAAAACAAAATATAAGATATAATGTTTATGGATTTTTCTATATCATTATATCACAAAACTATATATTTTTACAAGAAAAGGAGTGATATTTGATGAAATTACCAAATAGTTATGGTTCTATCGAAAAACTATCAGGAAAAAGGCGAAAACCATATATGGTACGAAAAACAATTGGTTGGGATAATGATGGTAAACAAATAAAAAAGATTATTGGTTATTATGAAACAAGAACTCAAGCATTGCAAGAATTAGCTCTTTATAATGAAAATCCCTATGATATAGATTCACGAAATATTACACTAGAAGAATTATATAATAAATGGCATAACGAAAAAGATTCTAAAGTATCAGAAAGAACAAAGTCATGCTACAAAATGGCATGGAATTATTGTGATGAAATAAAAAATATGAAATTTGTTGACTTACGGTTAAGTCATTTACAACATATTGTTGATGGGATGGTAGGTAAGTGGAGTGCTAAAAGAGAATTTAAAATAGTTTTTAACCAATTATACGATTATGCAATAAAAAACAATATAAATATCAAGAAATATTCTGAATACATTGATATAGGTAAAAAAACAACTAAATTAGATCGTATTCCATTTGAACAATGGGAAATAGATAAAATGTGGGAAAATGTTGATAGGATGGATTACATTGATACAATTTTAATTCTTATATATACAGGTTTGAGAATTGGCGAATTATTTGATATTACAATTGAAAATGTGCATTTAGATGAAAAATACATGAGAGGTGGATTAAAAACAGAAGCTGGTAAGAATCGTGTAATACCAATTCATGACAAAATTCTACCATTAATAAAAAAATATTACGATCACTCAACTAAAATAGGATGTAAATATTTAATAACAAATTCATTAGATAGACCAATGCAATACTCAAATTATAAAAGGGAAAAATGGTTTCCAATGATGGAACAATTAGGTTTCAACAAACATCTTCCACATGATACTAGACATACATTTGCAACTAGAATAGATAGAACACCAGCAAATAAAGTAGCTATCAAAAGAATAATGGGACATTCTAGTCAAGACATTACAGATAAGGTTTATACTCATAAAGATATACAAGACTTAATTGAAGCAGTTAATTACTTAGATTAAGTCTTTTAATTTGTTGTCTACTTGTTGTCTACTTGTTGTCTACACACACAATTTTGCAGAGTTTTCAAGACATCTTAAATTGAAGAAAACCTCGATTTATCAACAAAATCGAGGTTTCTCAAATATCAATTTATTTTGTATAAGGTAAAAGGGCAATAGAGCGAGCTTTCTTTATTTGTTCAGCAATATGTCTTTGATGCTTAGCACAAGCACCTGTTACTCTTCTTGGTAATATTTTACCTTTGTCATTTATATACTTTTTTAAAGTTTCAACATCTTTATAATCGATATCTTTTCCAGTACACATATAGCATACTTTCTTTTTCTTTCTAAAAAATTCTGCCATTATATCCTCCTTTTTTAAAATGGTAATTCAGAATCACTTACCTCAATTTTGGCACCAAAATCAGCAAATGGATCTGATTCACTCGATTCACTATTAACTGAATCTTCATTAGGAAAACTATAAGAATTAGAACTATTACTATCAGTTTCATTATCAAAAGAAGCATTTTCCATATTTCTATTACCTTTAGTATCTAAAAACTGAAAATTTTCAACAATTACATCAGTTGTATAAACTTTTTTTCCATCAGCACCATCATAAGAACCAGTTTGAATTCTTCCATCAATAGCAATTTGACTTCCCTTAGTTAAATACTTTTTCATTGTTTCAGCACGATTTCCAAAAGCAACAATATTAATAAAATCGGCTCCACGTTCTTCTCCTTCTCTTACAAACTGACGATCAACCGCAATTGCACATCTCATATTAGCTAAATTACTAGCCGTATATCTAAGTTCTGGATCACGAGTTAATCTACCTACTAAAAAAACTTTGTTCATACTTCCTATTTCTCCTAACTTTTATTATTTTTCTTTTTTTACTACAATATGTCTTATAATATCTTCATTAATATTAGCAACACGGTCAAATTCTTTAACAGATGAAGCATTAGCTTCTACCTTAAATAGAAAATAGCTACCATTATTAAACTTTTTAACTTCATAAGCTAGTTCACGTCTTCCCATATTTTCTACTTCTAAGATTTTAGCACCATTTTTTTCTAAAACACTTTTCATGTTTTCACAAACTGCATTAGTTGCTTCATCTTCTAAATTAGGACGAACAATAAACATTAATTCATAGTTATTCATCACTACACCTCCTTTTGGACTAAACGGGCAAAAATGCCAAGGAGTAATTTCTTACTCGTCAAATAATATAACATAAAAATATTCTTAAATCAATAAAATATATGAAAAAAATTATGTCATTAAACATAATTTATTTTAATACCCAAGCTGTTCTTATAAAATCCTGTCCATTTTTTTGTGGCTCACATGGATCATTAATAAGTTTATCTCCTATAACCATTGTTGTAGAGCTTCCTCCATCCATATTGATAGCATTATATGCATTGTAACGTTCTAATATTTTAATTAAATCAGTAACGTATACGCCACCTCTTCCTTTCCAAGAAAGTCTACTACCATAACCATTAACAACTAATAAAAGAATAATTCCATCTTGTCTTTGAGCTATAACAGTTCTTGGATTTAATCCACTACCACCATTTCCTTTAAATGTTGAACTTTTGCCATTTACAATTAAGGCAGGTCCAAAACTTAAGGCTTCCTTAATATGCTTTTCCTTAACTTCACTAGCTTTTATTTTTCCAATTATAAGTACACCATCTTCATTAATGGCAGCAGTCTGATAAGATTTAGAACCAGATGAATAAACAATTTCCCCATTATGAACTACAAGTCCAAGTGGATAACCATTACTCCAAGCATATCCTCCACCATTAATACCTAATATTGCATCATTATCTTTTATAATTTCAGATAATATTTTTCCTCTATTTATTTTCTTTTGATATGCTATTTCTAATCTAGTTGGATCATATATAGCAATCATGTGACAGTCAAACCCATTATATTTAAATTCAATTAATTTATATAATGCTCCATCTTCATGCTCTAATATTTCTTTTTCATAAGGTGAAGTAAAACTAGTTACCTCTTCCTTTTTACCAACTGATATACTACTAGCATTTGTATCTTCATCTATTTCAACTAAATAATTTTCACTCATAACTTCTTTAATTTTAGCATCACTATAAAAAACATTTGCTAAATATCTATGACTACCTGTTTCCATTGCTGTTGTAATCCAAAATACTCTAGCTTTATCAATTGGTCCATACACAACAAAGAAACATAAGATAATTATGAAATCGATAAAAATGAAGAACTTAACTATAAGTGGTTTTTTTCTTTTCATGCTTCACCTACAACTAATGGATTATCCTTCATACCATTACCTTCTTTAACAATTTTATCACTTTTTAATTTAATAATTGGTCGTATTTTATGTACATTACTATTTAAATCACCAAAATACATATTATTATCATCAATTATATAATATGTCTTTAATTTTTTATCACTAATACTACTTAACCAAAAATTATTTTGATTATTAACAAACATATCACCAATTTTAGGTACAATAATATATTCATCAATTGTATCTTCTTCTTCTAAATAATTATATTTATTATCAAAATTATAAATATTAGTAATACTTTTTTGTTTAACTAAATCATCTTTATTATATTTTTTTATATACTCTTTATTTAAATAATTACTTACTTCATTATACTTTTTCTCTACATCTAATTCATTTTCTAATAATAAAGACACACCATCATCATCAATATTAATTATACGATATAATTCTTTATTATATTTAACATAGCTTCCTATACTATTATCCTTTAAAAGAGCAGCTTCTCCCTCTAATATATAAGGATTAGTAATTGTACCATCACCACTTTGATATAATACATCACCACTTAACGTTATAACTGGTCTTACCCCATAACTATGATAATTATCATTATTACTTACAATATTATTAATACCACCATCTTTATTAATAAAATATCCATTATTATCTGAGTCATAATTAATTGTCCAATAATAACTACCATTATTTAAATAACTATTAACTCCACCAGCATCTAAATATTCTTTTGTATTAATAAGACCTATATATTCATTTAAATTATTTTTACATTTATAATTATTAACATCAACTAATTCATTACACCAATCATTTTTCATTAAATAAACATCAGCATCTTTATATGTATCAAAATAATTATTTAACCATTTTTTTATTAATGATTCATTATATGAACTATTAATTCCATAAACTAAATTAACAACTGAATTATCTTCAATCATTTTTATACCGTCACTAATAGAAATAATTCTAAACATTCTACCTGAATAATATAAATAATTATCGACATCTACTCCCCTAAAATAGTAATAATCATCATTTACGTATAATCCATCATTTTGATATGTAATATTTTCTAATCTTGTTATTTTTTCCTTTAGCGTAATATCTTTATTATTATCATGCTCTCTTTTATAATAATAAACTGTTCTATAAGCATAATATGCAATAATTAATAAAATTACTAAAATATTTAAAATAATAAATATTTTTTCACCCTTTTTTAATTTATTTTTTGTTTTTTTATTAATTGGTTCATCATCTATTATTTCAATTTCTTCTTCAATAATTTCTTTTTTATTATAACTACGTCTTTTACTTCTTCTTTCTTTAATTTCACTCATACAGCACCTATTATAATTTATCATATTGTACTACTAAAGTAAAGATTAAAATCAAATAAAAAAACTAGATCTATTTAATAGTTCTAGCATATTTCAAAATAAATAAATATACATTAATATCTGTTAAAAAATTATCTAAAACAATGGGTGGAATTATAAAATATATTTCTTTATTTAAAAGTTTTTCAATAATACTTATCACAAATACCTTATAACTATTTACAAGTTCTTCTGTTTCATTAAATAAAGTAATATCACTATTATTTTTTAAATATTTTTCAATTAATTCTCCAAAAGCATCTATATAAATTGTAGCCTTATCAAATAAATCTTGATGAGTTGTATCTAAAAATCCTCTTATATATTCAGATGATTTTTTTAATAATTCATTAAAATAAAAAGTAAACTCTGATAAATAAAACTTTGTATAGTCCTTTCTACTAATAATTCTTTCTAAATCTCTTCCATATACTGATACTTCATCATACATATAGGTAAAAAAATTAGGATATAAATAAGAAAATAATGTATCTTTATCTAACTTATTTTTAATATCAGAAACAAAAGTTTTAAAATCATTAACAAGTTTTAATCCTTGATTATTTAAATCATTTATATTTTTTATTAATTCATCTGTATATACTACATCTTTTCGTGTTTTTAAAATATTTATATCTTTATCCACTTGATTTTCTAAATCTACTTTAAATAATTTCTCTGTTAAATCATCTAATTCTTTTGTATATTTAGTAATATATACTTCATTATTTAAAATTTGACTTGCTATTTCCTCATTTAAATAACTAAGTGCTAAATCACATATTCTAGTAGATTCTCTTCCAATTTCAATTCCTTTATCAATATATTCTTGATTATTTTTAAAAAAAGTTAATCCTATTGCTGTACAAAAAACTCTTATACTTCCTAAAAAATAAATGTGATTAACAATAGATTGTTCATAAACATCCTTATTATTAAGCATTATTCTACCTCTTTCATTTGTAAATCTAAGATAAATTTATAAAAATTAGCACTAGTATAAATATTATCAATTGATACAGGTGGTGTTATAAAATATATTTTACCATTAACTAATTTATCTAATAAATCTTTTAGAAAATTTTGATAATCTACTAAAATGTTTTTAGTAGTATTAGATATTTTTTCTTGAACTACTGGAGAAAAAGATGATTTTAAATATAAATCAATTATTTCTTTAAAACTATTAACATAATAAGTTGCCAAATTAAAAATATTTTTATTAGTTGTATCTACCCAATCACGAATAAATTTAGCTGTCATTTCAAGAGTAGTTACAAAATTATACTCATAATTAGTAGCGTAAATAGGTGAAACACTTTCCATAGATATTATTCTCTTTAAATCATTTATATATGAATTAACTTCACTAAAAACATAATTAAAAAAATCTAAATATGAAAATGAAAATAACATATTATTACTCATTTTTGTACTAACATCTGTACAGAATAATGAAAAATTATTAGCCAAATCTAAAGCCTCTTCATTAAGTAATTGAATATTCTTAATTAATTCATCATTAATATCCGGATTAATTCCTTCTTTTAAGGATAATTCTTCTTTAGTAAAAATGGTATCTATTTTAATATCAAATAATTTTTCAGTTAATTCTTCAATTGGAAGAGTATAATTAGTAACATATATTTCTCTTTCAATAGCCTCACGTGATGCAAATCCATTTGTATAACTAATAGCAATTCTTCCTAATCGTTCACATTCCCTTGCATACTCTTCTGCCTTTTTAATATAATCAGGATTAGTTTTATAAAATGATAGCTCGATTGTTAAACAAAAATCCTTTATA
>JAEEGL015128581.1_pt1 | contig 12447 bp, 6 predicted proteins | sample 9134231 | NCBI WGS metagenome assembly JAEEGL01 (sample SAMN16246548, study PRJNA631951) | gut metagenome | biome: gut microbiome; feature: rumen; material: fiber-attached | host: Bos | place: Iran: Karaj | collected 2018-10 | reverse complement strand
ATTGGACGCAAAGCGCGTCTTTACTGCGGAGTCGCCCCTGGGCGCTCGCGGGTTGGTAGGCGGAGGTCGAACCGATTTCCTTATCCATTAGCCCCAAAAAAGAACGTCGCGCTCGTTTGGGCGCGACGTTCTCGCTTGGTTGCGTTTGTCCGGGTTGCGAGATTACTCGCTACTTCTCCGGGTTAATAATGAATTCTCCTTTTTCTCCTTCGACGCCGTACACCGTTTGGTGACGATTGAATTGCTTCATAGCGAGCGTGTCGACGAGTTTGCTAATTGCGTTTCCGAGTTCGATGGCGCCGACGTCGCGATGGTTTGCAAGGTATTCAATCATAACTGAGGAAGCGAGGCTGTAATCCATGCCGTTGCGATTAATGAGCGAAGCCTCTTCCGGTGAACTGGAGGCGACTACGCTTATATTAGCGCCTCCGAGCGCCTTGGGCGTCGTAATGGTTCTCTTGGGCCAGTTGTACTCTAAGTCGATTGCGCCGCCTGAGCTGCAGCAGTCGAAGAGGAAGAGCAGCTTCTGTTCGCTCAGCGCCGTCGCCCAGTTATTGAGCAGGTCGGCGGAAATCATCGTCTCCTTGTCGTCAGCGTCGGTATCGTGCGCGATGAAATACATATCCTTATCGATCATAGCGCCGTGCGAAGACCAGTGGACGATAAGTCGATCGCCCGGTCTGAGATATTCCGGCAGGAACGAGGTAAAGAGGAACTTGATATTGGCGGCGGTCGCCTGTTCGTTGGTGAGGAGAATACAGTCGTTCTCCGTTATAACGCCTTGCGTTACAAGTAGCGCCGCCATAGTCGTAACGTCGTTGACGCAACTCGGCAGATTGGGAATGTCGCGGGCGAGGAACTCGTTGATTCCAATACCGACGAAAATCGTTCTCGGCCGGGCAAGGAACGCGTTCCTCTGCGTCTGCGTTCTAAAGACGTTGTAGAAGAGTCTGCACGCGCCGTATTCGAAGGGCTCGTCGTCGTTCTCTTTGTCGCGCTGGAAGATTTGATCGCGCTGTTCGGCAGCCGACTGGTTCGACGCAGAGCCTTGCGGTTCGGGCTTGCTCGTCTGGGAATCTTTTTCGACGATAAACGCCTTCGCGAACTCTTGGATTTGACTCTGACCAATCCCTTTTTGCCCGACGTTTGAGAGTTTCTTAACGTATTCCGGCTCAATGGGCTTGTTCGTTACGATCGCGAGCAGCGTGGAACAACCGATGGAATCTCCAACTGTAATTACGACGCCTTTATTGGGGATTCCCTTCTTTACGCCCGCCTCAATGCGATTATCGGCGTCGATCCGTTTGCCGTCTTTATTTGTAACGTCGCTCGGGTAGAGGAGCGTCATCTTGCCGGAGACGTCCTGGTCGATTACGTATAGATAACCGTCTTTAACGCTCTCGACCGTAATAACGACCTGGTCGCCGACGACGAACGAAGTCGTTGGATCATTACTAATTGGAACGTACGTTTCCGTCGCGTCGTCCTTGCGCGCGTTATAGATCTTCGTCGCAATGTTGAAAGAGCTGCCGTTGATGAGTTCGCGCACGCATTCATAGGCGTTCGTCGCCGAGCTCTCGTTTGAAACGATCGCTTGCGCGTGCGCGGCGGACTCCTCGTCGTAGGCGGCGGAGAGCATTCGCGCTCGTCCCAGCGATCGCTGAGTTCCCAACGCGCCGTCCTGCCCTAGACTTCGATTACAAAATGCGACTGACGCCGCTAGCGAAACTCCAATTACAACGAACGCCGCTAGCGTTCTTTTCAGATTGTTTATCTGTTTCATGACGTTCTATTCCCTATTACAAAGTGAAACGCCCCCCGCGCCGCTTCAATAAGGTCGGGGCGTCTTCCGTTTTGTCAGTACAGAGGGTCGACGGGGGATTTTTCGTCGGGAATTTTTTTATTTTTGTCGATTTTTCCCCGGGTGAGGCGTCGACGTTCGTCTAATCTTGTCCCGGGCAATATTCAGGAGTTTCTCTGAATTGCTCTTCGCATGGGTTGCATTTGACGACGGCGCAACTTCCCGGCGCTTCTTGCAGGCGGAGCTCAACGGTGAAATTCATCATTATAGGACAATTTTCTATCCACTCGTCGACGATATTGGCGGCGATGATTTCGGTTGAGGCGCCGGCGCCGCCCAGGAAGCGGACGGCGCTTTGCGGGACGCGCCAGCGCTGAAAGACGCCTTTTCCGAACTCGATCTCAATTTCTAGCTCCTGGTCGTCGCATTCGAAATAGTTTGCATACGGCGCCTTGCTTGACAATAGCACGCGTCCGTCCCAGCCTTCTAAAACCTCTGCCAACGACTCGCGCAAGCTTGAAAAGTCGAGGATGCACCCGTCGACGTCGAGACCGATTGGCGATTCGATCCTTGCTTCGACCTGGAAATCGTGTCCGTGGAGCGGCTCCGCTCGCCATTCTCCCGTCAGCGACTTAACTCCGACGAAATGCATGGCGTTAAAACGTAACGACGCGTCTTTGATTTCAATAGAGAATTCCATAATAGGGCTCGAATGGTTAAATCTGTTTGTTAAAAATAGTAAGAGCCGCGCGTTTATTGGACGCGCGGCTTGACGTGTTTTCCTTAGCGCGTACGACGATCGGCGCGCGCCGAAGGTTTGTTAGAGCGACTTTTGCGCGGCGAGCGCGTCGACGTAGTCCTTCGCGATCGAAACGACTTCGTCGAGGTAGTAGTCGCGCTTAACGCCAGCGTCGCCGTTGACGATCTCTTCCATACGATCGGTCTCTTCTTTATTGGCGTTGAGCTTATCGAGCTCTTCGAAGTACTTCTCGCGATTCAGCGGAGTCGACTTGCGAGCGCGCACCTCTTTATAGACGTTAATTTTATCGAGCTCGTCCTGGAAATCTTTCGATTGCGCGACGCGCGCCTGCGATTTCTTCGTAACGACGTCGACGATCTGCGGCGTAACATAGTCGAAAACCGGATAGCCGGCGGGCGCAATTTTCGGGAAACTGAGCGGATAGTCGAGATCCGACTCGGCGATATCTTCGAGCGCGCTCGTGAATTGCGGCAGAACGACGTCGGAGCGCACGCCCTGCAACTGTGGAGAGTCTCCGCTCGGGAAATAGAAGGCTTGAATCGTAAGCTTCGCGGCGCCGAGATTGCCCGTATTGCGACGCAGCATCGGCACGGCGCTGAAGATAACGTCCGCCAACTCGAGCATGCTCTGCACCGAGCCCTTGCCGTGCGTCGTTTCGTCCCCGACGATGACGCCGCGACGATAGTCTCGAATCGCGCCCGCGAAAATCTCGCTCGCGCTCGCGCTCAGACGACTCGTCATAACGACGAGCGGCTTGCGCCAGACGATACCTGGATCCGGATCGTTCATTGCGCGCGCATGGTCGCCTGATTCCGGCTGGAAGGTCTGAACGACCGTTCCCTTTTCGATAAAGAACCCTGTCAATTCAATGGCTTCCGGCAACGATCCTCCGCCGTTGTAGCGCAAATCGACGACGCAGACGTCGACGTTCTTCTTATTGAAGTCGTCGAGAATATTGCGCATATCCGCGCTCACGCTTCGTCCTTCTTCTCCGAAGGCCGATTTCATATCGAGATAGAAGCTCGGCAGATCGATCACGCCGACCTTCAGGGCGTTAGCCGGCGCGTTTTCGTTCGCGTCGGCGATTTCGTAGCTTCCGTCCTCTTTCGTCGCAACGGAAAAGATCGCCGCCTGCGCCGCGCTGTCTTCCAGATCGACCTTCTCGCGACGAATCTTAATAATCTTCTTCTTGCCGTCCTGCGAGACGACTTCCAGTCGCACGATCGTGCCGCCCTTGCCGCGAATCTTATCCACGACGTCCGTAAGCTTCATATCGACGACGTCTTCGATCGGTCCGTCGTCCCCTTGGCCGACCCCGACGATCTTGTCTTCGACTTTGAGTTCGCCTTGCTTTTCGGCGGGACTACCCTTAACGATGCGCTTAACGATCGTATAGCCGTCGTCCCACTGTAGCGTCGCGCCGATTCCTTCGAGATTGAGTCCAATTTGAATCATAAAGTTCTCGTAGGACTTCGGGGACATATAGGTTGTGTGCGGGTCGAACGCGTTGCCAATGGCGGTGAGATAGATTTCCACAAGGTCGTCGTTGGTCGTTTGGTGGAGCCGCTTTTGAAGCGTGGAATATCGTCTCTTAAGCTTGGAGATCGGGTCTTCCGGTCGGGCAGTCGAGTCTCCGGCTTCTTCGACTTCTTTTTCGTCGGCGTCACTTTTTTCCGCTTCCTTTTCCTTATCGCGATTCTCCGCCTCTAGTGATAGAATTTCGAACTTTACGCGTTTGCGCATTCGGTCGATTACGTCCTCTTGCGATTTGGGATAGACGGCGGCGTCCTTGTCGCGGATAAACTCCTCGTCGACGGTAAAGTCGAAATTATTCTCCTCAAGGAGCTTCTGAGCGATCGCGCACCGTTCGTCGACGCGCGCGAGGTAGCGATTGTACATAACGAATGCCGGCGTTAAATTGCCAGCTTTCGCTTGAATCGCCATAGACTCGGCGTAGGCGGAGGCGAATTCGTCGACGTCTTGCTGATTGAAGTAAAGCTTGGCCGGATCAATCGCCTTGAGAAAGAGCTCAAACGCGCGCTGCGAAATATTGCGATCAATCTTCTGGCGCGTAACGTGCCGAATTTCCAAGAGGCGAGAGAAGTAGTTGGCGATCTGCTTGTCGCACGTCGTTTGCGCGAGCGCCTCGTCCGATTGCGTGTCGACGGGCGCCGCGTTGCACGCGACGCCTGAGGCGGAAAGCAGAATGAAAAAAGCTAAAAGCGCCGCGCCTAGCCGTCGCTTTTGTCCGCGATTACTTGTTGTCATTCGACGTCCTTTACGTTCAATATTATCCTGTAGTGTCGAGCGCCGCACGCCGCGCGCCCCGCTAATGGTATAGTAGCGCGCCGCGCGATTTTGTCGCGCTCTTTTTGACTCTTTTTTCGCCGCGTCCTGCGCTAGGTCGACGCCGAACGAGCGTCGACCGCGAAACTGGAGCCTGTCAAGTATACTTCAAAAGCCGCGTGAGAGGCAAGAGGAAATCACCGACCTTTTCGCAAAATCGACAAATTTTATCGCGTCCGCGGAGAAAAAGGACCAAGCGCCGCGCGACGCTTGGTCCGACAGCGCAACGCGCGCTATTGGGGAAAATTACGCGTTCTCGGGTTTCGGCGCCGATTCCAACTCGGCGGCAGTCGCGGCGTCGGTTGTTGGCGCAACGTCTTCGAAAGCGAGCGCGACGCGTTTCGGGTCGAGCTTGCGCGTCATGACGCTGACGATCGGCACGACGATAAAGGGAACGAGCATTGCGATCGAGGCGGTCGCGGGCGAGAAGCTCTTTGCCGTCGCCGCGCCCTTAACGATAAACAAGCCCCAGTAAATGCCGTTGGAAACGATTAGACCCGTCGCCATGCCGGCGATCGCTCCAGCTTTCGTTATGCCGCGCCAGAAGAGTCCGTAAATATACGGCGCGAGGAATCCACCGCAGATCGCGCCCCAGCTGAGCGCGGTGAGCGCGACAATCCAAGACGGATTGAAGAGCGCGATGAGGTAGGAGAAGAGAATAAAGACGGCGCAACATAAGCGGAATATCTTCAAGTGCGTCTTTTCGGCGGCTTGCGGCGCGATAAAGCCCTTAACGAGGTCGATGCTCAACGCGGCGGACGACGTAAGCGCGAGCGCGCATAGCGTCGCCATCGACGCCGAAAGAACGAGGAGTAGAACGATCGCAAGGAACCACTGGGGGAGCGCTCTAACAAGCATGACCGGAACGAGCATATTGCCGTCGATTACGGTAGCCCCGTCCTTGGTTTTAACGAGCGTCTCCGCGAGAACTTCTTCAGGAAGCAGGTGAGCAAACCCTCCGATAAAGTAGGCAGCGCATCCGACGAGGGTCGCAAAGACGCAACAGACGACGGCGCCTTTGACAATTTGATCCTCGCTCTTAATCGCGTAATACTTGTGCGCCATCTGGGGAAGTCCCCACGGCGCGATCGACGTCATAAAGACGACGGACCAGAAGAGCCACGACGGCATCGGCTTGAACGGCGCCGACTGCACCGCGGTGACGTCGCCTGACAGACGCGCCTGATACAACTGGCTCGCGCGTTGAATCGCGACGTCGACAGAGCCTTCCATCTCGCCGAAGTACGAAAGGACAAACGCGACCATACAGAGCGTGCCGAAGAACATAATCGTCCCTTGCAGGAAGTCGATGCGCGCCGCCGCTTTGTAGCCGCCTATTACCAGGTAGAGGCCCGTCGTGAGCGTAATGACCGTGAGCGCCGTCGTCATCGAGACGCCAAAGACTTCCTTAAAGAGATAGGTTAGTCCGGCGAAGACGCTCGCGGAGTAGGGTAGAAGGAAAATAAAGATCATGAGCGCGCCGACGACCTTCATGCCGGGCGAGCCGTAACGCGCTTGGAAAAATTCCGGAACTGTCGACGCGTTTAGGCGGCGCGTCATGCGACGCGTCGCGCGGCCCAGGACGAGCCAGGCGAGCAAACTGCCCACTAGCCCGTTCATTATGCCGACCCACATCGATTTGAACGAAACAAGCCAGCCGTAAGTTCCGGCGAAGCCGATAAAGACGACGGCGCTAAAGTAGGCGGCGCCGTATGAGAGCGCGAGCACCCACGGGCCGAGCGTGCGGCCGCCCAAAAAGAAGTCGTTCGTATTCGACGTTCTCTTCATGCCCCACGCCGCGATGACGAGGAGCGCGAGAAAGAATAAACCGGTAGCAATGAGCGGGAATAAACTGCGTTCCGCTCCTATAACTTCCGCTTCCGCTTCCGCAAATAGTACAAAGTTCATGACGTACCCCAATGGTAATTTCTCAATGCGAGGTCCTGACGCTCGCGTCGAGCGACGCGAAGCGCTGCGCCTCCCCTTCTATTCTCCTGGCGACAACTCTCTATGCAGATAGGAAGCGCAATAAAAAACCGCATACGAGCGCGGCGTTCGTATGCGGACGTTCTTTTAGTTCGGTTTGATCCTGGCGATCTTAATAACGCGTCCGTCCTTATTGAGGTACGGCGTCTCGACGACCTCGACGCGATTGGCGGCGAGGAGACGCAACGCTTCAGGATACGCCTCGAATTCCGCCTTCAGGACGCGCGCCTGAAGGGACTTGCTCGTGTCGTCCTCATGAACGGGAACGGATTTCTGAACGATAATCGGACCTTCGTCGTACTGGTTATTGGCGAAGTGCACCGTGCATCCGGAAATCTTCACGCCGCGACGCAACGCTTCTTCGTGAACTCTCAGACCGTAGTAGTTCTTACCGCAGAAGGACGGAATCAGCGACGGATGAATATTGAGAACGCGATTCGTGTACTCTTTCGGAATGTCCAGCAGGCTCAGATAGCCCGCCATAACGACGTAGCCCTGACCCCTTAGATACTGATTGCAGTACGTAAAAACCTTCTTACTGAATTCGATGCGATCTTGATAGTCTGCGCTCTGAACGACTTCGATCGGGATCTTCGCCTGTTCCGCGAACTGCAAGCCGTACGCGGTCGGCGAGCTAGAAATGACGAGACGAATATCGACGTCCAACTCGCCCTTATTCCTGAGTTCGATGAGGTTATTGAGCGTTCGGCCAGTTCCTGAAATCAACACGACGATCGGCAAACTCATGGAAAATCTCCTGTAACGTAGCGTCTAATTGTTGCGTGATAAGACGATTAATGAACGACTTTGACGTAAACGGCGACGTCGGCGCCGTCGATTTTGACGTTCGTCGGCTCGGCGTCGGCGAGCGCGCTGGCCTGCAGATCAAGCGCGAGCGTTTCACTCTTGACGTAGTCGGCGAACGTCGTCGCGGCGTCGAGGAGCGGCGCCGAATCGGTCGCGATTCCAACCGCGATTCGATCCGTATAGTTGCAGTTCATCTCTTTGCGGCGATCCTGAATAACGCGCACGAGTTCGCGCGCAAGCCCTTCGGCGACGAGCTCGGGCGTGAGCTCGGTCGCAAGTACGACGACGCAGTTGGCGCCTTGCGCGGCGGCGAATCCGTCTTTGGCGAGTAGTCGCACGAGTACTTCGTCCGAAGTGAGTTCGAAAGTCTTGCCGTCGACGGTTAGGGTTAGCTTGCCGTTCGCGAGCATTTCGGCGTTAGCGGCTGCGCCGTCGAGATTGGCGAGCGCCTTCTTAACGCTCGGCAGGTCGCGTCCGAGCTTCGGACCGAGCTTTTTGAAGTCGGGCGTAACGGCGTAGGAGACGTACTGGTCGGCGCGTTCGATGAAGTTGACCTCTTTGACGTTGAGCTCGTCCTTAATGAGATCGACATAGTCGGCGATCGCGTCCGCGGCGCTCTTGTCGGTAAAGACGACTTCAATTCCTGCGAGCGGTTGGCGAACCTTCAACTTGGCGCCCATACGCGCGTTGCGTCCAAGCGAAACGATTTCGCGCACGTCCGCCATTCTACGCGAGAGCGCGGCGTCGAAGTAGTCGAGGTTTGCGCTCGGGTAGTCGCACCAGTGGATGCTGGCGAGAGTCGCGTCGGCGAAAGGCGCGGTCAGCTGTAGCCAAATGCGTTCGGCAATAAAGGGCGTAAAGGGCGCGATGAGCTTGGCGAGCGTAACGAGGCACTCGTAGAGCGTCCAGTATGCGTCGTACTTCGCGGCGTTCGCGTCTCCAGACCAGAATCGGTCGCGACTGCGGCGCACGTACCAGTTGGAGAGCGAGTCGACGAAATCTCGCAACTTGCCGCACGCGGCGAAATGGTCGTACGCGGCAAGTCGGTCGTCGACGAACTGGATCGTCGCGTTCAATTCGCCGAGAATCCAGCGGTCGAGCTCGGCGCGCTCCGCGTATGGACGGAACGTCTTGCCGGTCGCGAGAGTCGCGTGGTCGAGCATGCCGCCCGCAGCGCGCACGGCGTCGAGATCAAGCTCTTTCTCCGGCGCGAACCCGTCGATCTCCTGATAGACCTTAAAGAAGGAGACGACGTTCCAGAGCCGAATCATAAAGTCCGGCATACTGTCTTTGATGGCGTTTTCGCTGTAGACGATCGAATTCCACGGCGCCTGGTTCGCAAAGAAGTACCAGCGCAACGCGTCCGCGCCGTACTTGTCGAAGATTTCCTTCGGACGACGGTAGTTCTTAAGCGACTTCGACATCTTGCCGACTCGTTTGCTGAACTTGCCCTTGCCGAAATCGTCGAGCGCTTCCTTCTCCGTGAGGCGAATGTCGGTCTTGTTCGCGTTGTTTTCGTACCATTCGGCGAGCATGAGTCCGAGAACGATGCAGTTCTTGAAAGGATGCGGGTACGCTTTCTTTTCGAACGCGTCCTTGGAATCGCCGAAGAGCAGGGTCGAGATGGCGACTTGCGAGTAGAACCATCCGCGCGTCTGGTCGATCGCTTCACTAATGAAGTCGGCGGGGAAGTTCGCGGCGAAGGTCTCTTTGGAGCCCGGGAGATGAGGATAACCGAACTGCGCGAAGGGCATAGAACCGGAATCGAACCAGCAGTCGATGACTTCTGGAACGCGTCGCATTTTGGCGCCGGGCGCTTTCGGGGAGTCGTATATGATCGCGTCGATATAGGGTTTGTGAACCTTGAGGTGTTCCCAGAGTTCGTCGTCTTTTCCGGACCACGCTTCGACCTTTTCGGCTTTGGCGGCGTCGCGCGCCTTCTGCCAGACGTCGACGCCGGTCGCGCCGGGTTTGGCGAGGAGTTCGTCGTAGGATCCGATCGCTTCCTGATAGCCGGTTTCTTCGCAGACCCAGACGGGCAGCGGCGTGCCCCAGTATCGTTCGCGGGAGAGCGCCCAGTCGACGTTGCCCGCGAGGAAGTTGCCGAATCGTCCGTCCTTAATGTGTTCCGGACGCCAGTTAATCTCGGCGTTATTGGCAAGGAGTTTGTCGACGAACTGCGAGGTCTTAATGAACCAGCTCTTGCGCGGATACTGAATGAGCGGATCGTTCGGCGCGCGCCAGCAGAACGGGTAGTCGTGCAGATACTGCTCTTGGAAATAGAGTAGTCCGCGTTCCTTAAGAACCTTGATTATATCCTTGTCAGCTTCCTTAACCCAGCGGCCTTCGAATTCCGGAAGGTCGGAAGTGAATTTGCCGTTCGGCGCGACGGCGCAGAGAACGTCGGGTCCTTGCCCGTCGACGAAACGCGCCTGTTGCTCGCGTAGCGAGTTGAAGTCGTCCTCTCCGAACGCGCCCGCCTGGTGCACGAGCCCTGTTCCGGAGTCGGTCGTGACGTAGTCCGCCGCGACGACGCGCCACGCGCAGTAGGCGTCGCCACCCTCTTTGAGCGCGCCCTTAACGGCGCCGAGCGTCTTGTAATAGCAGTCGAACGGGGGAACGTAACGCTGATCGATCAACTCGCGTCCGCTAATTGTCGCGAGAACTTCCGCCTGGCATTTCGTCTTGCCAGCGACCGTGTCAACGAGCGCCGACGCTACGACGAGCGCGCGCGTATCCGCGACCCCGTCTTTGCCCGTAAGGCGAACGATCGAATAGTCGAGATTCGGATTGACCGCGACGAACTGATTGCTCGGGAGCGTCCAGGGCGTCGTGGTCCAAACAAGGAGATCGACGTTCTCGAAGAGCTTTACGCCGCCGTCGTTGACGAGCGGACAGCGTACAAAGACGCTAGGATCGCCGACCTGACGGTAGCCCTGGCCGACCTCGCCGGAGGACAGCGCCGTGCCGCCCTGCGCCCACCACCAGACGATCTTGTGACCCTGATAGAGAAGTCCGCGATCGAAGAAATTCTTGAGCGCAAACCAGACGCTTTCGACGAAAGACTTGTGGTACGTAACGTACGCGTTCTTCAGATCGACCCAGAAGCCGATCCGTTCCGTGAGCTCTTCCCACTGCGAAGTATACCTGAAGACGTTCTCAATGCAACGGTGAACGAACGGTTCGATCCCGAATTTTTCAATTTCTTCCTTCGAGTTCTCCGCGATCAGCCCCGCTGCGACCAACTCCTTGCCGACCTCGACCTCGACCGGCAGACCGTGCGTGTCCCAGCCCGCCTTGCGCTCGCAAAAGTAGCCCTTCATGGTCTTATAGCGCGGATAGAGGTCCTTAATGGCGCGTGTGAGGCAGTGTCCCGGGTGCGGCACGCCGTTCGCGGTCGGCGGACCCTCGTAGAAGACGAAGGAGCCGAGCTTCGAGTCGCGTCGGCGTTTGAGGGACTCCTGATAGACGTTCAATTCACGCCACCGCTCGATAATACGCGTCTCTTGTTCCGGAAAATTGGCGCCCTGAGACGACGCGCTCGAAGCGCTCGCGTCCGCGTTAAAAGAATGATCGTCCGACATAATTAAACTCTCGTCGCTAAAAAAACACAAACCTCGCGCAATCCCGCGCAACGTCGACCGCGACCCGTCCCGCGACAAGTCGTTACGATACGTTCGTTCTATTGTATCGCTTTTCGACGCGCTTAAAAGGGGCGCCGCGTCCCTTCTTATTCTAATCGCGGATCAAAATGGACCTCGACTTTGCCGAAACCAATTCGCGCGGCGATTGTTTACTTTTTTCAGTCGTTGGGATATAATGGCGCGTAGTTCGTTCCTGTGCGGATCGCGACGAAAGGAACGCAACCATCGGAGATTCGAAAATGACCAAAGACACGGAACGAAACGAGAACGAGCAAGACGACTTGAATTCGACGACGGTCGAGTCGAAGGGCAAGGGGGAGAGAACCGAAAAAAAGGAGAACGCCGAGAATAAGGGGAAAGAGCACGAAGACGCCGAACGCGTCCTGTCGCCGAGCGACCATATGTTCCACGCGGCGCATCTCAGCAAACGACTGGCGGTCGCCTTCGTTAAGAACCTCTTTCCTGACAAGGTCAAATTCCTACAAGTGAATAAGCTCACGATTGAAGCGAGCGATTTTTACAGCGACACGCTAAAGAAACGCGTCGCCGACGTGATCTATACGATTCCCTTGCGCAACTCGACGAAAGTCGTTAAGGTCGTGCTGATCCTCGAGCATAAAGGTCAGAGCTCGCCGAGCGAAAACAAGGCGACGTTGGCTCAGATCTTTACGTACGTCGGCGAATTCTGCAGACGCGAGGCCCGCGAGGCGCAGGAAGATTCTCAGAAGATAAGCCCGCAACCGATTCCGGTCGTCGTCTACACCGGTTCGGACGAGACCCTCGAAGAACTAACCTGGAGCGATTCTTTTGGACTTCCTCGTTGCTTTGCGGAATATGGGATTGCTTTTCCCGTCAAATTCGTCAATATGACGAGTCTGCGCCTCAAAGGCGAGCTTCCGCAGGAGCCGTTCCTCGAAACCATGTACGAAATCATGACGCGCCACGACGCCGCAGAATTAAAAGGGTTCGCTCGGATCGCGTTCCGCGCGCTTAAACGTATTAAACGAAAATGGACGTCCGAGGAAAAAAGCCTCGCGCGCGAACTCGTCCATTTTTTCAAAGAGCAAGCGCGCAGTTTGCGCGTTAAACTCGAAAAAGAGGAT
>JAEEGL014734182.1_pt1 | contig 12447 bp, 1 predicted proteins | sample 9134231 | NCBI WGS metagenome assembly JAEEGL01 (sample SAMN16246548, study PRJNA631951) | gut metagenome | biome: gut microbiome; feature: rumen; material: fiber-attached | host: Bos | place: Iran: Karaj | collected 2018-10 | reverse complement strand
GGAAGCGGCATAAAGGCAGTTTATTATGAGGTTGTAAACGGAAATGCGTCTCCAACTCTTGTGGTGGGTTCCAATTATGACTCGTTCAGCTCTATAGTTCCTGCATCTGACGGTACTTTCAGCACTACAATCACTGGACTTCAGGAAGGAACAAACAAATTTCGCCTGATTGCAGTTGACAATGTGGGTAATGTTTCAAAAATTAGGGATACTTCTAAGTCATTTGCCGAAGATCCCAACAGATACGAGTCAGACTTCGATCTCGGACTTGACCAGAAGGCACCGACATTCGAAAAAAGCTTTACACTGGACGGTGTTCCCCTCAACAATGAGAAATATGTAACTGGAAATGCAAACTTTACGATTGCAGGAACTATAAAGGACGACAAGGCCGGACTGGATTCTTCTACACTCAAATTCTGGTTTGTGGACCAGGACACGAATGAGCCGTTATATATAACGACAACAGCAGGTACATACGGCCAGGTTACATATAGTCCAATCGATGCCTCGAACAAAAAAGCAAATTTCACCATAGAGGTAACTCCGGGATCATGGTTTAAAGATGATAAGCTCAGTACATCCCCGATACTCTACGGAAGCGTTGCGGACCAGTCAAATCCTGCCAACAGTTCAGGAACAGTAACAATACTCACAAAACTCAAGCTTGACACCACGGTCCCAGTAATTACCATCGACAGCAACCTGGAAACAACTCCGATTACCGATGAAAATGCAAATGGTAAAATCAAGAAGGTTGGAACCACCTATTATTATGAGCTTACGGGAAGCTGGAGTGATACAGGCTCTGGAACGAACAAGCTCTTCTATGCAACAGACGGCGGTGCCACTGACGGCTCATGGCATGACGCAGATGACCTTGGAACAGATTCTTCTGGAGAAAAGAATTATAACTATGCAAAATCAAAGGCTGAGTCAACGTGGTCTCTGAAGATTCCTGTAACGGAAGGTTCTTCATACAACTTTGCGGTAAGAGCACAGGATGTTGCAGGTAACATTGGTTATGACAAGCCGAACAAGACCGTAACATTCGACTTTACAAAACCGACTGTCAGCGTAAACCTTGCAAGTGGTACTTATGGTGCAAGCCTGCCTACAGGCATTACACGTGATGCAAACAATCGTCCTACGGTTACCATTACCGCACAGGATCACTATAAGGTAAAGGCAACAGGTGGAATTACAGTAACAACAAGTGCCAGCGCATCAGATTATACTTTGTCTGGAATTACATTTGCAGATGGCACCCATCAGGAAGCAAGCCAGACACTGACCTTTAGGAATGACGGAGAATTTGAGTTTACATTTACGGCAACAGATGAAAATGGACGTACAAGTGATTCTGTTACACGTACATGGATAGTGGATACAGTTTCGCCGGCAGCCAAGGCTGACAATGATTCAACATACGGACTCAAGATAAACGGAGCTGCTGCAAAGGAATGGTACAGGGATACTAACCTCAAGTTTGACGGATTTGTGGATGAAAAGGTTTCTGGCCTCAAGACCGTCTATTATCTTGTGGATGAAACTGAAGGTGTAACTGCTGATTATGTTGTAAACAATGGAAACCAGCAGAATTATGCCGCAAAGAAGAATAACGGCTCTATTCCTGTAGAATATTCCGTAACGCCAACCGTACCTACTGGAACAAGTTATGTCCACATGGTATTTGAGGATGTGGCGGGCAACAGGAGTGCGGTCAAGAACATTACCATTAAGATCGACAAAACTACCCCGACATTTGGTAAACGCTATTACAGCTATGAGCAGTCAGCCAACTATAATGAAATAGAAGGAAACGTACTTTCCAATGGCACAAACGACCTGTACATAGTGGGTTCATATTCCGACAGCAATTCTGGTGTTGATGAGCTTGCATTCTATATTTCTGGAACAAAACTGACAGGATCTGCTTGCGAAGTTAAATATTCAACCGTAGACATTGCAGCTGACGGTTCAAACATCGGTTCAATTTCTTCATGGCAGAACTATAGTTCAATCTCTGATAAAACAAGCATCAAGAGCTACCGTGCAAAAATATCAAAGGCAAGTTTCGCTTCCGGTGGTGCAGTTGATGCAGAGCCAAAGGACGTTGCAGGAAACGGTTCTACACAAACAATCTTTACAATTGCAATAGACAATCAGGCTCCTGTTCTTACGCTCAACACGCCAAAGACCAAGTGCGTTTCTCCAAGCGATGAAGAGACAGTGAACACCGTAAACGGTACAATCACATTTGCCGGTACAACAGAAGAATCCTCAATGGATCACCTCGACCTGTACTGGGGAACGTCATCAAGTGCAACAGCCGATATCGACGCAGATCACCTTGTCGGAACAAAGACAGGGGCACAGTCATACAACTGGTCGTTCAGCGTGCCTCTTTCCAGTGTTGAAGGAAGCGATGTAAAATTCATTGATGGTACAAGCTATTCAGGTAGCACAAAGGACATTTACCTTAAGCTCATCGCAACGGATAAGGCTGGCAACACGGCAAAATACGTCTACAAGTACATCGTAAATCCCGATGACGACAGGCCGATAATCACGTTCACACAGCTCGATTTGTCAGGTCTTGATGAGGATGAAGACGATTCAAACGTCTGGCTTACAGACAACAAGAAGATGACTGGAAACGTAATCGATGACGATGGCGTAAGTGAACTCTGGTACAGTCTTAATGGTGGTACATGGACAAAACTCCCCGATGCAAACGGAAATACATTTGCAAACGGAAACTTCACCTATACCTTTACAGCAGAAACAAAGTACAGCATGAAATTCAAGGTGAAAGATGGAGCCGGAACAACATTTGAAACCAAGGTCAGCCCGGATCCTCAGTATCTGGCACCAAAGTTTATGGGCACCAATCCTGAAGCATGCAACTACTCAATCCTGAATCTAGCTGTTGACATCAGTTCTCCTGTAATCAACAACGTAAAGTACATTGCAAACAATGGAACGGATCAGGAAGCAAGCACAGACTTTACTCTAAAACGCTTTGGCGGTGACTGGAAGAAAGTAAAGATTCAGTTTAATACAAGTGACACCAACGGCATTAAGACTGCCAAGGTAAGCTTTAATGGAAATGATTATGCCGCATCAAAAGTTGGAGATACCGACACCTACATCACAAACGATTACATTCCGCTTAATGACCTTGCAAGCAAAAACTACACGGCTGTGATTATTGTCACCGACAATGCCAACCGCGAAGGAAAAGACTCTACAACTGCTACATTTGTAGTTGACAACAAAGCCCCAGAAGTAACCATTTCTTCGCCTTCAGGAATTGTTTCAACTTCAACTAAGGCAGTCGGTTCATTGAGCGAAGCAAACGGCCTTTCAAAGGTTTACTTCATGCTTGCAAAGAAGAATGAAGCAAACCCAGCGGTGACAGACAATTTTGCTTATGCGGATGAAAATGAAAATGAAAATGGTGCGGGCAGATGGAAGGAATATGTTCTTCCTGATGCGGGGGCATCAACATTTGAAATTGCATTTGACAGTGCAAGCGGCGACAACCATACCGACCTGCTTAAGTACTATCTTGTTCAGGCTCCACAGGGACTTGGCATTACAACACTCGATGCAATCAACGGCACAAATGGAGCGACCCGCTATACCGACAATACTGAAATTGACCTCCACATAAAGGCAGTCGACTCATACGGAAACATAGGATATGGCAAAAAGACTGTAACCGTTGACCCACAGGGAGACAAGCCTACAGTATCCATAACATATCCTGTTACAGAAAGCAAATTGGGTGGTTCAATTCCGATTATGGGAACAGCCATAGACAACGTACGAGCCAATTACGTAATGTTAATGATGGACATGAATGGTGATGGAAAATGGAACAAGGCAGACATAGATACCCTTAATGCACTTACTCCCGCACCAGCTTGGCGTACATGGGGCAAATTCGACTATAATTCTACAACAAAAAAATACGAGTGGACAGACTGTACTTACAATCAGATAATTTCTGAGACTTCTTCCTTTGAAACTGATGATGTGAGATGGACAAAGTACGGAATTAAGGTTCCTGTAAACAATGCAAGCTGGAACATTACCGTAAACCAGGGTGGCGAATTAAATCCAGACAGCGGTACACAGGACTACGCAATTTGGGTATATGCTACTGATGAAGACGGTAATACTAGCCCGATAGACCTCACCGATATTGACAAGACTCCTTATGTTGAATTTACAGTAGACAAGGATACACCGCAGATTGCAAACGAATATCTGGTTCAGTACGACGGTAACGGATTTGCTGAATCAAACATAACGGCCAAGTATCCGTATAACAAGGATATGTCAATAAAGGGCGAATGGTATTATGAAGCAGACATGTACGATGAGTCTGGAATTGCCAAAGTTACACGCTACACCATCATGGAGGATGGAGCATCTACTGATCCAGTCCCGATGACAGCAGCCGGAAATTATGATGATGGAAAAATTAAGCTGACTGCAGCACACACTATAACAGTGGGCGATGTCACTTATACAAACACAGCTAATTCTAGTGCTGATGTAGGATTCCACATAAGAATGAGGGTCGGATCAACTGCCTCGGACGAAGTGGTAGAACAGCACTGGAAACTTATTTACCAGGAAATAAAGGATGTCAATCCATCTTCAGGAGAACATGAAGTTGCCCTTAAGGTGGACAACAAGGCTCCTGTCATCGTAAAGACAGAAAAAGAACCAGGCGTGTATGAGTACTACAACATCCGCACAAAGATAACCAATGAAAACGGTTTCTACACGTTTGGAACACAGGCCAAGGAAGATGCAGTTGGCGGAGTATCTCAGACTGGAGTAAAGAGGATAGCATTCTACTTTACCCGTGATTTGAATACACCTTCAATTCACTCGCTCTATGACGTGATGATTGCACCAGGCGAAACAGGAAACGCAATCAACGGATATACTTCAGGCCTTTCAAAGGAAGACGGACTCTACTGGAAGTCTTTGACTGGAACGGCAAGCGGCAAGACATTTATCCTTGACAGTTCAAATCCAAACGTTCACACCGGTGGCTTGGTAAAAATCAATGGTGTAATTTACAGAATTAAACAGGTTGAAGGAAATACCGTCACTGTTGAGATTGAAACAACTGATGCCAATCCTTTTGCTGGAGTTACAAGCGCAAAATTCGCACTTGCAAATATCGTAGACAACACTACGGAAGAAAATGCAAATGAAAGCTCAGAAAAGTCTGCCGGTTATTATACTGACGTAAACTTTGACGACGGTGACCTTATGGTTGAGTCTCTCAAGAAGCAGAGCACCACATGGACATGGGAAGCAAACATCAACTCCAAGAACATTGGAGACGGTTCTGCCGTAATGCACTTTGTAGTATTTGATGCCGCAGGAAACTTTGTTGAAGAGACCGTCAACGTCTTTGTGGCAAACAACCAGCCTCGCATTGCCGGTGTCACAGTCAAGACAGATACCGACGGAAACAATGCTTACTCTGCCGACATAAGTGAAACAAAGTCTCTTAGCTATGAGCATGGTTTGGATCCAGATTCAGGAAAGATGAAGACATCTGTGGTGTTCCCGGTTACAAGCACAAAGGAAAATCCTGTGTCCCTCTTTACCATCCGCAACAAGACAGCCATCATTCCGGAAATTGTAGGCGGCAACGGTTCTCTGAACTATACGCTGTCCCTGCAGCAGTATGTTGATGCTTCAACAGGTTGGGCAAACGCATACAAGACACTTGCGGAAAAGCCATTGAAGAATGGGGGAGGTTCTAACATAAGCGGAACTGGGGATGATTTTGAAACAACTCCGGTAGCAGGATTCATAGAGTTTGAACCCAAGGACATGGTGGCCAACGCATTTGCAGACGGCAACAATCAGAAGGTAAATGTCCTGATTAAAGACTCAACTCCAGGTGGAAGCCTGTCTGTAGACCTTTCTGTCATACTGAACTTTAAGCTTCATGACAGCATTGATCCTGACATAAAGATCAGGCCTCTCTACTGGAACAACAAGGACGACAACAGCCTCTTTGGAAACAGCACCAAGAACGGCCACATAGAACTGCCAAAAGATTTGCCGGATGCCTTCACAGTTGGCAACGTTGACAAGGAAATGGACAGGCATCCAAAACTTTCCGGTAAAGTAAGGTTCGAGGGTGTGGCTCAGGACGATTCACAGCTCAGCGAAATCAAGATTACACTCTTTGGACTTGCAGAGCAGACCCTTGGAACATATAACGGAAGCTGGACAAGCACAAAGCCGTTGACTGATGGAGCAATCCCAGCGGCAGGCTATGCGTTTGAGGTTAGCTCCGATGTAACTTACGGCGACCTCCTTGCCTGTGGAATAATTACTTCAATTCCAAGCGGAAAGAGGGAAAGCGATGATGTTCCTCAGTTTGCCGAATACGGTCATGTAGCAAAGTGGACAGCCTATGTCGATACCGAAAAGATCATGACTTCCAAAGTGGCAGATTGTGACCAGACAATCTCCGTAAAGGCATGGGACCGCGGAAGCCCGAATGCCTCTGGAGCATACACTGACCCGAATTATTCAACCCCAGGAAGCGTCCAGTCCGGCGGAAACGATGGAACAGAAGCCACAACCGGTTTCTACACCGTGGATGTTGTACCGTATATTACCGGTATAACAACAAAACTTTCTGCACTAAAGAAGGGTAATCCAAGTGTCTTTACACGAACAGCGAAAGGACATTACACTGTTGCAGATAAGGAAGAAATTACAATAGCAGGATTTAATCTTGCAGGAGGAATCGTATCTTACGATAAGGATGGAGGAACAACAACAAAGCCTTACAGTAATTCAGCAACTGCGATTCCAGATGATGCAAAGTCTGGAGATGTAACCATTACCGTAAACAATATGATCTCCCTAAACAATAAAAACAACAATGATAGCAAGGGTTCCTATACTGGTGCGGTTGACCTTACCGTGAAACCGACGGGTGATAAAAATATCTATGATAGTTACTATTACAACCGTCAGCCCAACGGCGAAAACAACAATTTGCTTACAGATGACGTTGTTTTGGATGTGTGGAAGATTGATCCGGAGGCTGCAAAGCCTATTAATGGTTATGCGACTCAGCCTGTTATGGCTATAAATCCCGTTAATCATGATGTTGGATTTGCTTTTGTAAATGGAACTTTGCATTATAGTATGCCATATGGAAAGACAACAAATCCTACTTCATACGAACACTGGATAGGTGGTTTTGACTTTTGGACAAGCGTAGGACTTGCATATGATTCTATGGGATATGCATATGGAACAGCTGCAGGAGGTGACATTGCAGATAACCGAGCGGATACATTCAGAATAATGACGAGTCGCTGGGGTCAGGCTGATCGAGGAACTCAGGGTTATGATAATGGTAAGAATCAATACCGTCTTGAATATATTGCTCAAGCTGATTATGACAGTGGAGATGTCCTTACAAGAAACTTCAATAAAGAGAGAGTTCGCTCTCCATCTATTGCAACGACACATGCAACCTCTGATAGTACTATTGTTTATCTTGCCTACTATGATGAAATAAATGATGAAATCCGGTTTAAGCACGGAGAATTTACATCGACATTCAAACCAAATTGGTACAACGATAGGCTTACAGATGATCAGAAGGCGTCTTTCTTTGGTGATTATTATGGCAATAGTACAAATTATGGTACCGGTAAGGCAGAGTCGAATGGAAAACAGACTCTTGAAGACCATAATGGCGATTACCGTCTTTCTCATAACTCTTTGATAGCAGGACAGACTACAGGAAAGTATACAAAATGCAAGGATGATGGTGAAGTCGGTAAAACTAATTTACATACAATGTCAACAGCTGTTATGACTGATGAAACTACTCCAAAACCTGTTTATGCTGGTAAGTATGTAAGTATTGCTGCTATAGAAGACGGGGGAACAGAAGATGATGCTGTAATTGCTGTATGGTGGGATGCAGAGAACAGTAAACTTTTGTATTCATATAACCTTACACCAAACTCAATACAGGTTGGTCAGTATTTGCAAGCTGATACCAAGTGGAGTACTCCAGTACCTATTTTTGGCGATGGTATAGGCGAATACTGTAAGATAACTGTGGATGCGAATGAGTGTGTACATATAGCTGCCTATGATCCATTAAGTGGGGACTTATGGTATGCATATGTTTCTGATTTTGATAACCCAACTACAGAAAATATAAAGACTTGTATTGTTGACTCGTTTGGAATTGTCGGAACTGAACTTAACATTGATGTTGCGATGAATAACGGAATTGCTGTCCCTTATATAAGTTATTATGCAGGAAGTTGTGCACGTCCAAAGATAGCTTATTGGGCTAGTACAGAAGCTATTGGAACCGCAACTGTAGTTTCAAGTGCCGATGATGAACAGTATACAGGAGCTTGGGAAGTTTCTGTTATACCAACTGTCAGCAAAGTAACTGTTGATCATGTGAATGTTGGAGTTTGGAAAGATAGTTCTGGAGATCTTACATATTCTACAAAAGACGGTGCTGAACCAGGTGAAAGTAATGTTGGCATTAACTCATTTACTTCTGGAACAAGTGGTTACGGTAGAGTCTGGGGCAACGGTTCAAAGAATCCAATTCTAGGCTACGCAGTTACAAAGGGATCAAAAGGCTTCATCGAAACCGCACAGATGAAGTAACCCACCTCCACCAAGACGGGTGCATGCAAAATGTGCCTGTCTTGCTTAACTTAGTCAAATAGTCCGCAAGGGCATTTGAAATAACACACACCACTCCCCCCGGCCACACCCCGGGGGCCTTTTTTTGTGTGTGGGGTGTTGTCACGCGAATTCGGGGCTGTCCAAAAAGTATGATTTGTCATTGCCGGACTGGATCCGGCAATCTATAAAGTCTTATAATGCAACGGTATAGATTATCGGGTCAAGCCCGATAATGACTTTTTTTTTACTTTTGAGACATTCCTTTTAAATTTGGGTTGTCTTGCTGGAGGGTAATGGTATCTTGCTTACTGGTAATTTGCTATATAAAAAAAACTTCTTACTTTAAAGAGATTTCGTAGAAATCTCGAATCCGCGTGACAACAATCTTTTTTCAATTACTATCCAGTAAGACACAAAGCCAATTTGATTGATAATTGAAAATTCGGGGACGGATGAAAATGTCTGGACAGGACTTGAATTTTCCATATTATGTGTTATACTTTTATAAAATAAAAAAGTCAGGAGGTAGTTTATGAAAAACGCCTATACATTAGTACCCCCCCCATATGCGACCATGATGTCATCCCGCACTTGATGCGGAATCTCATAACCATTCTTCTCCTTGCCTTGGCATTCCTTTTTTCTTCCTGCGACATGATGTTCCAGCCCGTACGCGGCTACTTTGAAGAATGGACCAGCGAAGTTTCCATACAGAAATTTGAGGTTGAAGGTGTCGAGACCTACTACGATAAAGACGGAAACCTCTGCATACCAAGCGACCATGACGCCCAGGTAACCTTCTTTATGATCAACCCCTACCACTATGATTATTGTAATGAATACTCAGAAAAAATCTTGGACCTAAATGTCCTAGGCAATACAATATCAGCGGATCCAAATGACACGACCCTGCTGCACATGACATACCCATCTGCTTTTCTTGGGCAACACGAATGTGGAGGTGACATTGGAGATAACATAGAGCTTAACCATCCACTGAACGGAACCAAAAAGACCTTTTCATTCAAGCTCAAGTGCAACTCCAGGCCGCCGGAACCGCAGAATAGTACGATAATGCTAAGTGGAAATGGTGACGATGCCACTTTTATCTTGTGCTTTAACCTTGGCTCCAAAGACGACCTATTTAAAAGTGGGAAAATCCACCGTGACGTTAAGACCGTAAGCATAAACGGTGATGTCTATGAACTGAATTTTAACTCAGGCGGTGCAGTTTCTGTAACTCCAAAAGATGGGGGAAAGCTTTCAACTGCGAGACCTAACAATATTGTACAAAATCCCGCTGGTTCCAATAGTAATTTTTTAGATGAGCCATCAAAGAATTCCCTTTATTATTCAAGCGGCATAAGCAATAACAATGACATGACTTTTACAATTGTTTTAACCGATGAAGCCGGCTTAAAAAATCAAGTTCAAGTAAGTTCCAGCGCAAAGAAACTCAGCAGTCCGACACTCCACAATGCCCAGACTGGTGCTGCCCTTACAAGCGGAGGCGATATAAATTACATTGAGTTTATTAATGGTAACATCATTGAAATCAAAGCCCCTGTAACGACGGTTGATGGAGATGGCGTTGATACTTCAGGAATGGTAACCCATTACAGAATTGAGAGACTTACTACTGGAAATCAAGAGCCAAACTCTTTTACCGGAGGCAATAAAACCGTAAATTCTAATTCGTCAGACTTCCCTAATAACAACATTCTTGGCGCTGCAGGTGATTTCGAAGTAACGATTTGGTCAGAAAAGAGCGGATATTTGAAAAGTGACGAAACTGTTTACATAGTCTACGTAAAGCCCAAGCTCACCTATACCGTAAGGCACCTCTTCCAGAATATTGACAATGACAATTATTCACCTGATGCATCCTACCAAGACCAGACATACACGGCCTTTAAGGGAACGACAACCCAGGCCCAAGCCTACACAAACGTAACGGGATTTAATACACCGTCTGTTTCAAATGAGGAACTCATTAGTAATAATCAAGTTGTAGTGGTAAGGTATAATAGGAAAACTTATACACTGTCATATAATACTAAAGTTAATGGAGTAACAGGTCCTGCACAGGGTACTTATAGGCACGGTAAAGTTGTGACAGTAAGTTTCGCTACGGGTACAAGAACCGGCTACACCTTGAAGGGCTGGGCGACATCAAACACCGCAACAAGCCCGACCTATACAAGCACCGGTACAAATACAATTACTATGACGGGAAACGTAAATCTCTTTGCCGTCTGGCAGGCAGAAACGTACACATTAACACTTGATGCAAACGGTGGCAAATTCAGCAATAATACTACTACCTTGACTAAAAGTGTAACCTACGATGCTCAATACACTGGAATACCAACTACAAATCCGACAAGAACCGGTTATAAATTTGAGGGGTGGTATACGCAACAAGCTGGTGGAGACAAAGTAGAAAGAACGACACCATGCTCAACAGCCGGCGACCACACCCTCCATGCCCACTGGACCAAAGAGTATTACGATTGTCTCCCTAACTTGCAATATTGCACAATAGATAGTATAACTTCAACTGATTCTAGTGGAGCCAAACATGCCTATGGCGCTACGGTTACCATGGTCATTGCAGCTAACTCTGATGCTAATGGCTTTTATGGCTTGCCAGAAAACGGTCTTGTGATAACAAATCATACAACGGGAGGTACAATAACGCCTACTTCAAAAACGGAAGATGGTGGTGAAGTAACGGTAAAATTCACAATGCCGGATTCCCAGGTTGATATATCTTGTAGGTGTAAAAGAGCATATAAAGTCAGAATTCAGCCTTATGATTGTACTTATAATGGTGAAAGTTCCTATGTAAAAAACAGGTTGAAGAACAAAAAGGTGAGGTTATGGATAAATGCCGACCAAGGAAGTTTTGACAATCAATATAAAGAAGTTACGCTTGATGATGACGCAAAGTATTACGGAACCATCTGTTTCCCAGATAACGTAACTCCCTCCCATGCAAAACTTGTCGCCCTGACTGTATATGCCGTTTCCGGGGATGACCGTGGATTTGGCTACTTGGAAACTGGTAGCGGTACTGGTGTTATACCCTTATCTATGAGCATAGTAGAGGTAAGGTCGAATATTGATTCTTCGACAAAGACGGTCAGTATGCGCTCCTTTAATGGACCTGATAGCGGGTGGAACTACAACAATTGTGGCACTATGTATATGAGTAACTTTGGCTTTAGCTACTCCTGGAAACTGTATCGTACTGACAGCGGAACTGATGTATTGATGAACACATATTCTACCGGTGATACGAATTCATTTTCCCTAAACAATTTGTCCCTCAGTAATGGAAAATACTGTATTGGCGGTACCATGACTGCCGCAGGAATAGATTTTGAGGGTAATGGACTGGGGTCAACATTTTTCATCCCGTTTAACTGAGCGTTCCTGTCATTATCGGGCTAGACCCGATAATCTCTCGTTGCCCTGTCATGCCAACGGAAGATTGCCGGATCAAGTCCGGCAATGACACAGGGAATATACGGCAATGACACAGGGAATGTCATTGTCTGGCTTACCACCACCAGTCATTATCGGGCTTGCTGGAAGCTACGATGCAAGTAGACCCGATAATCCCTCGTTGCCCTGTTATGCCAGCGGAAGATTGCCGGATCAAGTCCGGCAATGACACTGGGAATGTCATTGTCTGGCTTTACCCCT
>JAEEGL011295486.1_pt1 | contig 12447 bp, 8 predicted proteins | sample 9134231 | NCBI WGS metagenome assembly JAEEGL01 (sample SAMN16246548, study PRJNA631951) | gut metagenome | biome: gut microbiome; feature: rumen; material: fiber-attached | host: Bos | place: Iran: Karaj | collected 2018-10 | reverse complement strand
CAAGATCAACAACGGCTGGTCCGAGGATTTCCTCCGGTATCTGGACAACGATCCGATCCGGCGCGGCGGCGTGCACAACGAACTGACCTTCAGCCTGATCTATTGCTACACGGAGCGGTTCCTGCTCTCGCTGGGATCCGACGCACTGCCGGGCGGACTGCATTCCCTTGCGGAAAGGCAGCCCGGCGAGGACGATGCCAGGGAAGCCGGCGTGCGGCTCGCCGTGGCCTACATGTACACGCATCCCGGCGGGAAGAGTCTTTACGCCGGCGCGGAGTACGGTCTCGACAAGTCCCATGAGGGCTTCGCGCAGATGCTGCAGGCGCTGAACCGGCTCTATGAGCGGGAGCCCGCGCTGCATGTCCTCGACCGCTCGGAGGCGGGCTTTGAGTGGATCAACTGCATGGCGAGCGATGCGTGCATGCTCTCCTTCCTCAGAAAGGGCAGGAAGCCCACGGAGAATCTCGTCGTCGTCGTGAATTTCGCCGGGATCGCGCAGAACTTCACGGTCGGCGTGCCCAACGACGGCAAGTACAAGGAGGTATTCAATTCCGATGACCGGAAATTCGGCGGCAGCGGGACGGTGAACAGGCAGACGATCGAGGCCAAGCGCCGCGCCGGCGACGGCAGGCTCTACAGCATCGAGGTGAAACTTGCACCGCTGTCCGTTGCGATCTTTGATTACGCGCCTTACACCGAGCAGGAGAAGAAGATCCGCGCCATCCGCGAGCAGGACGAGATCCGCAAGGAGGAGGAGCGCGCCGAGAAGATGGCTCTCTTAAAGCAGAAGAAGGAGAAGGAGCAGGAGAAGCTCCTGGAGGACCTCAAGGCCCGCTATGAGAAGGAACTGGCTGAGCAGGAGAAGGCGATCGAAGAGAAGTATGCCCGGATCGAAGAGGAACGCGTAAAGAAGATCATGGCCGGCAAGGAGGCGCCCGCAAAGCAGACGGCTAAGAGCGGCGCGACGAAGGCATCCTCCGGGAAATCCGCGGCAAAGGCGTCCGGGAAGACGGCGGCTGCGAAGAGTACGGCAAAGGCTTCCGCTAAAACAGCGGCGAAGAAGAAACAGTAGGGATTCCGGCCGGATCACACCGGCAGAAAAATCTGCTTGCATAATCCGGTGCGCACGGGTATAATCGTAATGTTCCGTGCATCTGCATCGGATCGGCTGGAGTAGCGCAGTCGGTAGCGCAACTGATTCGTAATCAGTAGGTCAGGGGTTCAAGTCCCCTCTCCAGCTCTTAATAGAAACGGGAAAGCTCAGCGCTTGCGGGCTTTCCCGTTTTTGTATTTGGCAGGAGGGGGCGAAACGTTAAGAATTACTTGAAATATGAGACGAACAAAGTAAAATGAAGTTGAAGAAGCGGGAATAGCTGATGAGAAGTACTTCATATCAGTGAATGTGTTTCGGATAAATACATATATGAAAATGATCAGGATGACGCATATACAGAGTATTGGATGAAACAGAGGTGTAGAGAAAAATGATCATTTTTGATGAAAGATTAAATACATTATCTCATGAATTATGGGAATGGACGAAAAAAGGAAAACCCGTCAGTGAAGCTCCTGATGACATTAAGGCTAAGATACAGGAATATCGAGAGTTATCTCGGAAGTTGAAGAATGAGGAACTTCGCATGTGGGGGTTAAAGGTATAGTGTTTTCAAAGAGCTTCACTGATATTTTAAACGATGGCTGGAATGAAGGTAAGATATATAGCAAAAGATATGGTGGCGATGAGGCGTGGAAAGATATATACGGTCCTCTCTGTTGAAAAAGGATGGTATAGGATCATGACAGAAATCGGCGAAGATTATCTATTTCCACCTGAAGCGTTTGAAATCGCAGATCGAGCATGGTTGAGGAGGCACAAGAAAGACGATGAATGAAGAGAAGAAAGAACGTCCGCAGGATCGCTGGAATAAAAAAACGGATATATCGCGAAGAGTTTCAAGATGCATAAGAGCCTCGTTGACGAGTTTAAGGCAGCATGTGATAAAGCCGGAGTCAGCCAGTCCTCTGTGATCGTGGCTGCCATGCAGGCGTTTATTGAAGAGCACAAGTAAGATCCTAAACCAGACATACAAAAACTCTAAAATGCTAAGTGAAAATGACGGGTGGACTTTATGCTTGGTGTGAAGTGAAACCCTACGAGGACGAATCCTTGAATAAATCCACTTTGTTGGTAATCGGGCGAGCGTGGTGATTATGGACAGTTTAATTCTGTTTGAAACTGAATTGCAGAAAAATCGTAAAGCTAAATGCCCAAGGTGTGATGGTGGAGTTGTTGAGCCTGTGTTTCCCGAGCATAAGGAAATATGGGATTTTTCATGTAAAAAATGTGGATACAAGATTCATTTTGAAAAAATGGTGGTAGTTCGTTAAGCACATCTGCTCTGCACCCATATTGCTTCCCCGTGGTGATTGTGTTATAATCACTCTCATAGTTAAGGTAGGGGTATCGCTCCGTACCTTTTTCTGTGGATCATTATCCGATCGGTCTGTCGAGCAGGCAGATGATAATCCAAACAATTATTCCCCATTTTGATGATGCCATAGGTAAACAGTCGGAACAGTTTGTTTCGATGCTTTTCACTACCGTCAGACATATCATGTGCTGTTACTATGAGGCAGCAAACGACCTGCAGAAAGCAGAATCTCCTCCGCTGACAGGATCATCGCACCTTGATAATGGATTGAATAAGGCAGCCGATGGGACGGTTGCGCACCTGCTCCGAGCCTTGAAGGAGGTGGTGCCGATGGGATATGTGTCGTTTTCGGATTTAATCCAGTTTACGATCATGGTCGCTCAGCTTGCGACGCTCATCATTTTGCTGAAACGCAAATAACCGCCCTCGCATTCCTGGCCGGATGAGGACGGTTATTCCGTAAATTATTCGCCGGAGCGGGCAGGCTTCATCTGCTCGTCGGCTGCCTTGTTGAACCCATTATAGCAGACGCATTAAGGATGTCAATAATACCGGGAAACTCAGATGTTGGTTCTCAAGTTCGTGCAGTTACTGCAAGAGAAAGCAATCTGTAGTAGAAAGAAATCCAGTTTATCGGATCATCGCACCTTGATAATGAATTGAATAGGGGAGCCGAAGGGGGCTCACCTTGCCTCCGGACTTGTAGCAGAAAGCGAGGTGGCGGGTATGACCTGGATGGAAATCTTTACTTTTGTCCTTGTCCTTTGCGCTGTGATTACGATTGCACGCAAAAAGTAGCACCCTCTGCTTGACGGGCTAGGGTGCTACTCTTTTAGAGATAGGTAACTGTAGGTCGCCGGCGGCGAGGGTACGTCTCGCGTTCGGCTTCCCTGTTGAATCCATTATAGCAGAAGCTTTGGTGTTGTCAACAATACCGACACGTATGTTCATCAATGTATAGCCAAATTATTGACATGATCAAAGCGATCTGAAAAGACGGAAACCGGTTCTCACAGAATCATCGTACCTTGATAGTGAATTGAATAAGGCAGCCGACAGGCGGTGAACTCTCCTGTTCTGAGTCTTGCAGAAAGGAGGGGGATGCTATGACGGATTATGAGACAATTATGATCATGCTGACCCTCGGGTTGCTGATTGTAGAGATCATCAGGATTTCGAAATAGCAAAAACCGCTCTGTCCTTGGCAGGAGAGCGGTCTTTGCTTAACTAACCGTTTTTTCGCCGGAACAGGGGAGGACGTATCTCCCTTGTCGGCTGTCTTGTTGAGTTCATTATAGCAGACGCGTTAGGGATGTCAACTACACCGATGGTTCCCTTCCGCTTGCGCAATCCGGTGATCCGCTCTATAGTGGAGGTATGTGCGGCAGATACTATGTGGAGGATGATATCGAGACAAAAGTCCGGCGGATCCTGCAGGATCCTGCGGCAGATGATGGTGCGCTCGCGGACATCACGCTGACCGGAGCGGGGACGCATGATGTCTGTCCGTCGGAGACGGCACTCCTCATTACGGCGGACGGCAGGGACCGTCTGGCCTGCCGTGAGATGACCTGGGGATTTCCGAATCCCGCCGGAAAGGGACTTCTTATCAATGCACGGGCCGAGACGGTGCATGAGAAGCGGATGTTCCGGGCCGGCATCCGCGGCAGAAGGTGCGTGATCCCGGCAGCAGGCTTCTATGAATGGGATCGTGACGGGAACCGGGCGAGCTTTACCCTGCACGGGCGCAGGCCGGTCTGGCTCGCCGGTTTCTACGATCTGTATGACAATGCGCAGCGCTTTATCATCCTCACTACGGCTGCAAACGACTCGATGAAGCCGGTCCATGACCGCATGCCGTGCTTTCTCGCATCGGAGCGGATCCGGGACTGGATCCTTCATGACGAACAGACGGATGCGTTTCTTTCGGAGGAGATGCCGGCGCTGCAGCGTTATCAGGAATATGAACAGCAGTCATTGTTCGGGGATCGATAAAAAAAGGGGGTATCATGGCGGCAAAGATCAGAGTTTATACAAGAGAAGTCGATCCGGCCGGTTATCCGGAGGGTCTGGCAGGGGCGGTACATTTCGCCTGTTCCTTTGACGGCGGGGAAGAAAGACCGTTTAACCGGGGCTACGGGATCCTGTTTGCCGCCGGGCGCGTTGCGGAGGATAATACGATCCTGCCGGTGCGGGTGAAAGATCCCGGGATCTTCCTGATGAAGGACGGCAGCATCGGGATCTGCGGAGAGCGGATCCTCGAGGACGGAGCGGCGGATGAAGCTGCTTCCGGGAAACTCCTGCTGTGGAAGACGAGGGATCTGATCCGCTTTGAGGAGGAACAGCTCCTCCCGGCGGAGGAAATCCTGTGTTACCGGCCCGCGGATACATTGGAGGTGGACCAGGCGTCTGCGGAGCGCGCATGCAGGTACTGGAGCCCCATCGTCTGTACGGGCGTGACTTTTCCGGAAACGGTCCGTGTCTCTTCGGCGGAGGAGTTTGACGGACTTCAGGCGCGCATCACCTACAGCGACGGTTCCGCGCGCCCCGGCAGGATCCGGTGGGAGATGCCGCAGATTAAGTTTGACATCCCCGGAGAATACGAGATCTCCGGCAGGCTCACACAGAAACGGTATCGCTTCCCTCTTGCCGAGGGCTACGGCGATCCCGTGATCTTTCCGTGGGAAGGAAAATGGTATTTCATCTCCACCAATGACAATCTGAATGACATCGGGATCTATGTGCGGGAAGCGGATGAGGTGGCGGGACTTTTTGCGGAGGATGCCGTTCAGCATCTGATCCTGCCCTTTGATCCGGCGCGCTCTCTGGAGCAGACCTTCTGGGCGCCGGAATTCCATGTGATCGGCGGGGAGCTCTATATCCTCTTTGCGGTCAGCGGACATGTGTGGGGACCGCAGTGTCATATGATGAAACTGAAAAAGGGAGGCCGCATCACCGATGCCGGCAGCTGGGAGGATCCCGTACGCGTCCTGAGAGCCGACGGGAAGCCGCTCACGGAGGACGCCATCACACTGGATATGACCTATATAAAGGTGCAGACCGGGTCCTATGTGATCTGGTCGTACAGGGAGCATATCGGCACACCGCAGGATACCGGCTCCATGCTCTATATCGCCACGGTCGACGAGAGTGAGCCGTGGAAGCTGACCGGCACACCGGTGCTGCTCACCAGACCTTTATACGGCTGGGAGAATGTCTCCGGGACGATCAACAACGAGGGACCGTATGCCTTTATCCGGGACGGCATCGTCCATGTCACCTATTCCGGCGGCGCCGCAAACGGATACACCTACGCCGTCGGCCTGCTGACTGCACGGGTGGATGCGGATCTCACAGATCTTACTTCCTGGACAAAGAGCGTCACGCCTGTTCTGACTTTCTGTTCCGTCAAAGGAGAATACGGGCCGGGACACAATGCCTTCTACACGGATGAGGACGGCGAACTGATGATCTCCTATCACGCGGAGACCGCGATCGATTCCCATCTGCGCTGCGACGGCATCCGGAGAGTACATTTCCGCTCGGACGGCACGCCGTATTTCGGGATGTCCGCAGCGGAGGATGTGCAGGATACCGAAGTGCACACGAGGCTGACCGTTGCGCCTTAGCACGGCGGGAACGGATAGTAACGGAACAGGTTTCATGTTAGAATAGAATCTGTATCGTTCTTTTGCGGCTGCTCGATGAAGGGAAACTGCATCCTGCCGCTGCGAATGATAAAGCCTGAGACCGGAGCGTTTTTCTCCCGCCAGATGGATATGATCGCATCTTGCAACTTCCGCGCGGTTTCTGTATTGTTGGTTTTATGGCGGACAAAGGGGGACAGGTGAACAACACTTCCGCACGGGAAAAGAGCAGAACGGGACGGCTGCGATGGCTGTGGTCCTATATGAAAGGTGTGCGCGCGCTGTACATCCTGGGAATGTTCGGCACCATGGTCTACAATGCGATGCAGCTTACCGTGCCCTGGTTCTCGAGAGAGATCGTCGACCGATACCTTTCGGGGCCGCAGGCTGCGCAGAATCTGCAGAATGACAGGCGCGGATTCTTCACATTGCTCATCCTCATGATCACCTTTACGATCGTCCGCTGCGTCATCGTCTATCTGGACTGCCTGTGCTATGAACATGTCTCCCAGACGGTGCTCTATCGTCTGCGCAACAATCTCTACGACAAGATCCAGCGGCAGGATATGAAATTCTACAATACCTACCGGACGGGCGATCTGATGACCCGCATGACCGGCGACCTGGATGCCGTGCGGCATATGCTGGCCTGGGTGATCCGGATGATCGTGGACGCCTTTTCGCTCTTGGGCGCCGTGACGGTCTATTTCCTGTGGATGAACTGGCAGCTGGCGCTTTCGCTTCTCTCCATCGCCCCCTGTATCTTCCTCATCATCTGGGTCTTCAAGCTTCGCGTCGCTCCCATGCACGCGCAGCTGCGCGAGAAGCTGGCCCACATGAACACCGTGGCACAGGAGAATATCTCCGGCAACCGCGTGGTCAAGGCCTTTGCGCGGGAACCGTATGAGATCAGCCGGTTCGACGGAGTGAACGCGGATTACCGCGATACCAACGAGAAGACCGGTCTGGTGTGGCTCACCTTTTATCCCTTCATCGAAGGGATGGCAAACCTGCTGCCCGTGATCCTGATGCTCGTCGGCGGCCTTTTCCTCATCGGGGGACGCCTCACGATGGGAGAATATGTGGCTTTCTCCGGTCTCACCTGGGCCATTGCGAACCCCATGCGGATGCTGGGCAATATCATGAATGAATTCCAGCGCTTTGCGGCCGCTTCGCGCAAGGTGATGGAGATCGACTTCTCCGAGCCGGAGATCCGGGATCTGCCCGGGGCTGTGGCGCATCCGGAACGCTTTGAAGGACTGGTGGAGTTTAAGGACGTGAGTTTCCGGTATTCCGGGAGCGATCTGCCGGTGCTCCGGCACATCTCGTTCACCGCGAAACCCGGTGAGACGATCGCGATCATGGGCGAGACCGGCTGCGGCAAGACCTCGCTGATCCATCTCATCCCGCGTTTTTATGAACCGACGGAGGGCAGTGTCCTCGTGGACGGGGTGGATGTGCGGCAGTATCAGATCAAGGACCTGCGCGGGAATATCGGCCTGGCGACGCAGGATGTCCTGCTGTATTCCGATACGATCGACGGAAATATCGCCTACGGTGACAGTCATATCACCAAGGAGGAGATCGTGCGGTTCGCACGCACCTCCGCCGCGGACGATTTCATCGCAAAGATGCCGGAAGGATATGACACCATTGTGGGGGAGCGCGGCGTCGGCCTTTCGGGCGGACAGAAGCAGCGGATCTCGCTGGCCAGAGCGCTGGCCGTGAAACCCTCCATTCTGATCCTTGACGATACGACATCGGCTGTGGATATGGAGACCGAGAAGGAGATCCAGCACAGTCTCAGGGAACTGCCTTTCCCCTGCACCAAGATCATCATTGCGCAGCGGATCTCGACCACGAGAACGGCGGATCAGATCCTCGTGATGGAGCACGGGGAGATCACCGAGCAGGGGACGCATGAGGAACTGGTGGCCCGCGGCGGTTATTATGCGGAGCTGGTGAGGCTGCAGAGCGGAGTAGTGGACTGATGGCAAGAAACACTTACAAAGAAGACGAGCGCCTGGAAGAGCCGTTTGATATCCGGCATCTTCTCAGAGCCTCCTCCTATATCCGGTCTCACGCCGGACAGATGGCCGTCGCCCTGATCCTCTCCGCGCTGGGAGGCGCGGCGGCACTGGCTGCCCCGATGATCACGCAGCGGGCTCTGGATGTGGCCATTCCCGCCGGCGATACGGTGCTGCTCTATCATCTGGTGGTGCTCATGATCTTCTTCTTCGCGGTCAGTGTCGTGTTCACAACGATCCGTTCCCGGATCATGAACCGGGTGAGCCAGGAGATCATCTACGATATCAGACGGGATCTTTTCGCGCATCTGCAGGAGCTTCCCTTCCAATACTATGATGACAGGCCGCACGGCAAGATCCTGATCCGGGTGGTGAATTATGTCAATTCCGTCTCGGATATGCTGAGCAACGGGCTCATCAATATGATCCTGGAGATCCTCAATCTGATCTTCATTGTGATCTTCATGTTCCTGGTGGATGTGAAGCTCTCCATGATCGTCATGTTCGGTGTGCCGGTGCTCGCCTTCTTCATGCTCTGGATGAAGAACAAACAGCGTATCGCCTGGCAGCAGGTCTCCAACAAGAGTTCCAATCTGAACGCGTATCTGCAGGAGAATATCGTCGGCGCGAGGATCACCCAGATCTTTGCCAGAGAGGAGGAGAACGCGCGGATCTTTGCCGGACTCTCCCAGGACTGCCGGAATGTGTGGATGCGCGCCATCAGCTACAGCTCGCTGGTCTGGCCGGGGATCGATACCATCTCGGTCTGCGTGCGCGCGGCGATCTTCCTCTTCGGCCTCCTGATCTTCGGGCAGGGCAACACGAGCCTGGGCGTGATCGTGGCGGTGTCCGGATACGCGTCGCGCTTCTGGCAGCCCATCATGAACCTGGGGAATATCTTTAACAATTTCATCAACAATATCGCTTATCTGGAACGGATCTTTGAAACGATCGATGAGCCGGTGGAGGTGCATGACGCGCCGGATGCCGTGGAGATGCCGCCGATCAGGGGGGAGGTCACCTTTGATCATGTGTCCTTCTCCTATGAGAAGGGCAAGGAGGTGCTGCATGACATCTCCTTTACGGTGAAGCCCGGCGAGAGCATCGCGCTGGTGGGGCCCACGGGCGCGGGCAAGAGTACGATCGTGAGCCTGCTGTCGCGGTTCTACAATCTCGACAGCGGACGGATCCTCATCGACGGGCAGGACATCGCGCAGGTGAAGCTCTCGTCGCTGCGTTCCCAGATGGGCATCATGCTGCAGGATTCCTTTATCTTCTCCGGGACGATCGAGGAGAATATCCGCTACGGGCGGCTGGATGCGACGGGCACACAGATCGAGCGCGCGGCCGTTTCCGTCTGCGCGGATCCCTTCATCCGCAGGATGCCCAAAGGCTATGCCACGGAGGTCAATGAGCGCGGCTCCATCCTGTCCCAGGGACAGAAGCAGCTCATTTCCTTTGCCCGGACGATCCTCGCGGATCCCGCGATCCTGGTGCTCGACGAGGCGACCTCTTCGATCGATGTGCAGACGGAGCGCTCGCTGCAGGAGGGCATGAACGCAATGCTCAAAGACCGCACCAGCTTCGTCATCGCCCACCGGCTCTCGACCATCACCGGCTGCAGCCGCATCATGTACATCGATGACGGCGGCATTGCCGAGAGCGGGACACATGAGGAACTCATGGAGAAGAAAGGTTACTATTACAGGCTGTATACGTCGCAGAATATTTGACAAAGGGCTTTCTTTGGCATTATTCTATATAACCGTAGGAACTGTCGCACATAAAGGAGGAGAATGAGATGTTTGTCAATTCGTTCTGGGCTCTGGTGCCTGCCATCATCGCGATCGCGCTGGCACTGATCACCAAGGAGGTGTATTCCTCGCTTTTCATCGGCATCCTGGTCGGAGGCGTGCTGTACTCGGGCTTCAGCTTCACCGGGACCATGGAGCATGTGTTCGTGGACGGCATGATCGCTCAGCTCGCGGACAGCTGGAATGTGGGTATCCTGATCTTCCTCGTGGTCCTGGGCAGCATGGTCATGCTCATGAACCGCGCCGGCGGATCGGCTGCATTCGGACGCTGGGCCGTGGCGCATGTGAAGACCAGGATCGGCGCACAGCTGGCCACCATCGTGCTCGGCATGCTGATCTTCATCGATGACTATTTCAACTGTCTGACCGTGGGCAGCGTCATGCGGCCCGTGACGGACAAGCACGGGATCTCCCGCGAGAAGCTGGCCTATCTCATCGACGCCACCGCGGCGCCGATCTGCATCATCGCGCCGATCTCTTCCTGGGCGGCGGCCGTGACCGGCTTTGTGGACGGCGCCAACGGACTGACCCTCTTTGTGCGGGCCATTCCCTATAATTTTTATGCATTCCTTACGATCGCCATGATGGTCTGTCTGGCGGTCATGAAGTTTGATTACGGTCCGATGCGCAAGGCGGAAAAGGCCTCCGGCGCGGAGGGCAGCGGTGCGACCGACGGCTTTGCTTCGAGTATCACCGGTGCCGAGGATCAGCCCAATCCGCCGATATCCGGCAAGGGCCGTGTGATCCATCTGGTGCTGCCCATCGTGTCGCTGATCATCTGCTGTGTCATCGGCATGATCTACACCGGCGGCTTCTTTGAGGGCGAGAGCTTTATTGATGCGTTCTCCAATTCTGACGCTTCCGTTGGCCTCGTATACGGCTCCGTGGTGGCGCTCGTGATCACCGTGATCTTCTTCCTCATCACCCGCGTCCTGAACTTCCGCGAGTGCATGAATGCCATTCCGGAGGGCTTCAAGAGCATGGTGCCCGCCATCCTGATCCTGACCTTTGCATGGACATTAAAGAGCATGACGGATTCCCTGGGCGCCAAGGAGTATGTGGCTTCCCTGGTGGAGGTGATCGCCGACAATCATGCGCTCATGAGCCTGCTGCCCGCCATCGTGTTCGTGATCGGGACACTGCTCGCTTTTGCGACAGGTACCTCCTGGGGCACCTTCGGCATCCTGATCCCGATCGTCGTCAATGTGTTCGGGGCGGATCTCAACAGTGAGCTCATGATCATCGCGATCTCGGCCTGCATGGCCGGCGCGGTCTGCGGCGACCACTGCTCGCCGATCTCGGATACGACCATCATGGCGAGCGCCGGGGGACAATGCGACCACATCCGCCATGTCTCGACGCAGCTGCCTTATGCCGTCACCGCGGCGGCGGTATCCTTTGTCTGCTATATCCTGGCAGGCTTCATCCGCAGCTGGTTCATCTGCCTGCCGCTGTCGGTTCTTCTCATGATCGCTGCGATGTGGCTGGCGAAGAAGATCGTCGGTCAGAACACCGCTCAGGCGGAAGCGTAAGAGAAACGGGATCGGGATCACACATCCGCGTATAACAGCATCTTCTCCGTGAGAGAACCGTCTTTGAGGGAAGCGGTATCGACGGCGGCTGCCAGGGTCTGGTAGCCGCCTTCTTTCCAGCCGAGGATCCGGCGGATCTCGGAGGCGATGAGGCGGGCGGCGAGATAGGCGCCGGGATCGTTGGTGAGAGAGACCTCTTCCGGGACGAAGAGGGCCCGGGCCTGTGTCTCATCGCGCAGGCGCAGCGCCGAGGAGCTGCGGGCGTGCAGGTCGAGAACGGGGACCCGGTCGCGCTCGCCGACGGCGACCACGGCGTTGGCATAGCCTGACAGGATGTCGACAAAGATATCATTCACACGGTGATTGACGGCCAGCGGCGTCACCAGCACCGGCAGGGCGTCGCGTTCACGCACCAGCCGCACGGCGGTCTCCAGACGCGCGCGGCATTTCTTCTCGTCAAACGATTCGGGCATCGGATCGGGGATCGCGATGTCAAGAAAGACGAAATCGCCGGGCTGCAGATCTTCCGGCAGCGTGAATTCCTCTCCCCGCACGGGATGACAGGCTACCGCGATCCGGTCCGTCAGAAAGAGCGGCAGCATCCTGCCCCAGTAGCACGGATTTGCGGAGGGCTTGTGCGGAAACGAAGCGGGGACAGGGGGCGCCTGCCGGCCTGCGATATACACCGTTGGAACGCCGGTTTCGATCATCCGGAATTCGGAGAGCAGGAGAGAGGGGGCATACAGGGTCACGATCAGACAGGGAGCCTCCCCGCCCGCGTGCAGGGTGCCGGTGAGCTCGCAGGCGCCCTTGAACGAAGGAATACAGGCGGCCAGCGCGTCATTTAAGTAGATCCACACTTCGGCGGGTTCGGCATCGTGGTTGGCCGCGAGGCTCAGGCGCAGATGGTGGTTGCCGCACGGGGCGTGCAGCCGCAGAACGGACAGACCGGGAATCCCGGCGGAACCGGCGTCAGCTTGTCGATCGTCGCTCAT
>JAEEGL010253814.1_pt1 | contig 12447 bp, 10 predicted proteins | sample 9134231 | NCBI WGS metagenome assembly JAEEGL01 (sample SAMN16246548, study PRJNA631951) | gut metagenome | biome: gut microbiome; feature: rumen; material: fiber-attached | host: Bos | place: Iran: Karaj | collected 2018-10 | reverse complement strand
AGCCGGTATGGTCGAAAAAGGTGCGGAAAAAGGCATGTTTCTATACGGCGGTTCTACCGTGCTGGTGCTTGTCCAAAAAGACATGGTACAGCCAGAGCAGCGGTTCCTTCAGGCATCTTCCGCGGGGGAGGAAGTTCCCGTGCGGATGGGTGAAAGAGTGGGGACTATGCATCGTTAAATAAATATGCTCCAGGCATTCTGCAATCGCTGCGGAATGCCTTTTTATATTGCGTTTATTCCATTCTTGTGATATAATCTATCCGAATATTATGCGCTTTTGAAAACAGCGTTTTAGAAAAGAGGATCAATACTATGAAAGCTGCTGTTTTACATGCAAATCAGGACTTGCGTTATGAAGAGATCGAGACCCCCAAGGCGGGCCCGGGAGAAGTCGTCATCCGTGTAAAAGCGACCGGTATCTGTGGCTCTGATGTACCGCGTGTACATACGAACGCGGCCCATTACTATCCCATCGTGCTGGGCCACGAGTTCTCAGGCATCATCAGCGAGATCGGTGAAGGCGTGACCGGCCTCAATGTGGGCGATCATGCCACGGCAGCGCCGCTGATCCCCTGCATGAAGTGCCCGGATTGCCAGAAGGGCAATTTCTCTCTGTGCAAACATTATAAATTCACAGGTTCCAGTCTGTTCGGCAGTTTCGCGGACTACGTCAAGGTCCCGGCGCAGAACGTCGTCACTTTCGATAAGTCTGTCGATTTTGTCCAGGCAGCCTTCTTTGAGCCGTCTACCGTAGGTCTGCATGGCATCCGCCAGAGCAAGATGCAGGGCGGCAAGAACGTTGCCATCGTCGGCGGCGGCACCATCGGTCTGTTCACCATGCAGTGGGCACGCATCCTTGGCGCACGCAAAGTCGTCGTGTTCGATATCAGTGATGATCGCCTGGCCATCGCCACCAAACTGGGTGCGGACGCCGTCATCAATACGGGGAAGGAAGGCTTCCTTGAAGAAGCAATGGCTCTGACTGATGGCGTTGGTTATGAGTATGTTTATGAGACCGCAGGTCAGAACATTACGCAAAAGATCTGCTTCAAGCTGGCCTCCAATAAGGCTACGGTCTGCTTCATCGGCACATCATCGAAGGATCTTTCCTTCGGCTGGAAGGAATTCGAACTTATGAACCGCAAAGAGTTCTATCTGACCGGTTCCTGGATGAGCTATTCCGCACCGTTCCCGGGCGAGGAATGGAAGCTGACGGCAGAGTGCTTCTCCAATGGCAAACTGAAGTATGACGATTCTATGGTATACAAGAAATTCCCGATGAGCGAAGCCTGGGAGGCGTTCAAAATGTACCTGACGCCTGGCGCGGTCAAGGGAAAACTGATGTTAGTGAACGAAGACTAAGGAGAGAAAGAAACTTGATCAATCCATTTAAAGCACTGGACGATCTGATCCGCGTGAATATTGTCCACCGCAAACAGACCCTTTCCATGGCCGGCAATGCTTTGAAAAAACAGTATGGCGGTACTGCAATGGGTTGGGGCTGGGCTGTTTTTCATGCGGCCTTCTATATCCTCATGTACTGGTTCGGTATTGTGGTCGGCATCCGTGGCAGCAGGTTCGTAACCTTGAAGGATGGTAGGGAGATCCCGTTTATTATTTGGTTCCTGCCGGGTATCATCGGATGGTTCCTGTTCCGTGACGTGCTGTCCAAAGGGGTAAGCTGTATCCGCAAAGAAAGCCATCTGGTCAATAAGATCGTCTTCCCGATCGAGACGATCCCGGTCTTTACCGTGCTCAGCTATACGATCACCCATGTTTCGATCCTGGGCATCGTATTTCTGATCTATGTCTTTACAGGACAGCCGATCACGATTTATTTTTTACAGTTGCTTTACTACATTCCCTTGTTCTTCATCTTCTGCTGTTTTGTATGTACATTGATCTCCACGATCGCAGTCATCAGCCGAGACTTTGAGCAGCTGGTCAAATCCGTGACGATCGCCTTTTTCTGGTTCACACCGGTCCTGTGGGATCTGAGCAAGCTGGACAAACGGCCTTTCGTACAGCTGATCATGAAAGCAAACCCATATTATTACTTCATCCAGGGATACCGGGAGACGTTCATGGGACAGGCCTGGTTCTGGGAGCATAAATACCACACCCTGTATTTCTGGGGCGTACTGCTTGTTCTGGCCTTGTTTACCGCTGTTCTGCAAAAGAAGCTGCAGCCGGAATTCGCAGATGTGATCTGATAGAGAGGAAAGTGTATGGCAGAGAAAGATTATTCGATCATTATCGAGCACTTGTCCAAAGTCTATAAGATCTACAGCAGATCCTGGATGCGGGTACTGAATGCCTTTTCCAGCAAAGTACCGCATAAGGATTTCTACGCGATCAAAGATCTGTCCGTGAAATTCGCGAAGGGTGAGACCATCGGTATCATCGGTCGAAACGGCAATGGTAAATCCACGCTGCTGAAGATGATCACCGGTATCACTGAGCCGACAGCGGGTACGATCGAGACGCATGGCCGCATCGTGGCAATGCTGGAACTGACCGCCGGCTTCGATAAGGAGCTGACCGGCCTTGAGAATATCTACATCAAAGGCCGTACGATCGGTCTGTCCAAAGAGGAGATCGAAAGGCGTCTGCCCGATATCGAAAAGTTTGCGGAGATCGGCGACTATATCAGCCAACCGGTCCGTACATATTCCAGCGGTATGAAATCCCGGTTGGGGTTCGCTGTCAGTATCCATCTGGATCCGGATATCCTCATCGTCGATGAGGTCCTTGCGGTCGGTGATACTTCCTTCAAACTCAAGTGCCTGACCAAAATGGAAGAATTCCGGTTAAAAGGCAAGACGATCCTTTTTGTCAGCCATAACCTGACCACAGTCAAAGCCTTCTGTTCTTCGTGCATGTGGATCAAGAACGGTGAAATGGTAGAGTATGGTGAGACAGGCAAGGTCGTGCAGGATTATCAGGATTATCTGAAAGCTGAACGTAAGGCCGAGAACGAGCGCCGCCGTGCTGAGAATGAGGATCTGATCGTCACGAAGACCGATATGCTCAAACCTTCCAAAGCCATGATCTGCAACAGTGATGGTGAAGAAAAGGAGATGTTCGAGTTTGGCGATGACATTTGTGTCTCCACCAGATATGAAGTCAAAGTGCCTACAGAGCTGCTCACAGTCGCTGTCACGATCTATGACAACGAGGGGAAGGAAGTTTTCGGCTCCGATCGCCAAGGAGGACGCTTCCGTCTCAACACGGATGAAGGGAAGCATGACCTGTTCCTCACATTGAAGCATCCGAGTCTGCTGCCGGGCCACTATACGATGACCTGTGAGATCTGGAATCCACAGTCCGGCTTTGTCAAACCGGTCTTCAAGGATCGGCCGTTCGAGGTCGCTTCGGATCATTTCTATGGGACCGGCATCATGGCGGTCGACTGCTGGTGTGAGAGTACATAATCATGATCGATCAAATCACCTGGTTCCGGACCACTTTGAAAGTACATACGACCGATCCTCATGAGAACGTAACGTTCAGTGATGGAACAAGGACGTTGAGATTCACGCAGGAAGACGATTGGCATATATTGAACATCTGCTATACGGATGACGGACGTTTTCTTCCGGAAGGCATCTGGACACTTTCCTCAGAGGATGGAGGAGCAGGGACCGAGGCACTGAAAAGTCTCGATGTCCTGTCACGCGTCTTTGCCTATGATAAGCAGTATGCATATACCGTGTACGCGGAGTATGACCTGCCTTCGGAACAACTGAGGTTCCATACTGCCTTCATGCGTCGCGATCCGCATCCGCAGAGACGATCCTTAAAGCAGGAATCATTCCGCCTCGGGATGCAGTGCCTTTATACGGTATCGGCGATCATGACTCGTGGCCGGGACAGACGGGTCCTGTTTCTTTCCGAGACGCGCACGGACATGTCTGACAATATGCAGCATGTATATGATGCGATGCTGCGCCGCGGGATGGAGAAGTCCTTCCACATCGATTTCCGGCTGCGGAACGATCTCTCCAAAGCAGTATCTCCGGTCCGATACGTTAAACTGGCGATCCGGATGGGCAGATATGGTACGATCTTCGTGGATGATTATATCCCACTGCTGTCTTACGTGAAACTGAAGCGTGGAACAAAGCTCATCCAGCTGTGGCATGCAGGCTTCGGCTACAAACTGGTGGGCTATGCCCGCTTTGGCATCACCGGATCACCGCATCCGCTGCGTTCCTGCCACAGACAGTATACGCGCGCCGTCATCGGCAATCCCGCATTGAAACCGGTATATTCCGAGGTTTTCGGGGTGGACCCGAGCATCCTGCTTCCTACGGGCATGCCCCGCCTGGAACACTTCCTGGAGCCGGAGCGGGCCGCAAAGGCGAAAGAAGCCTTTTACCAGGCACATCCCGATATCCACGGCAAACGGGTCATCCTGTTTGCTCCTACATACCGTGGTTTCGACCAGAAGGACGCGCACTATGAATATGGACACATCGATCAGAAAGCGCTGTATGACATGTGTCAGGAGACTGATTCGGTCCTCATTTTCAAGTGGCACCATTTCATACAGGATCGTATGGATATCCCTCAGGTGTATGGGGATCGTTTCCTGGACCTGAGCGATAAGAACATCAACGATCTGATGTACGTCAGCGATGTCCTGATCACAGACTATTCTTCTTGCTTCTACGACTTCCTGCTCCTGCAGAAGCCGATCCTCTTCTACGTCTATGACGTGGAGCGCTATTCAGCCACCCGCGGCGTACATTACAGCATCGAAGAAACAGCGCCGGGCCTCATCGTGAAAACTTCCGAGGAGCTGATCCATATACTGCGTGAAGGATCCATTGCCAGGACAGAACCACGCAGTTACATGATCGATATGGCGCTTACCAATGGGACGTATCCGGCCAGTGACCGGATCCTGGACGCGGTATTCGCGAAAAAGAAATCATGAAAAGAATCATATACTTATGTGTACAGGCGGCGGTCCTGGGCATGCGCCTGATCTACGGTTTGATGAAACGATGTCTGAAAGTCAGGAACAAAGTGGTTTTCATCAGCCGCCAGTCGGACAGACCGTCGATCGACATCCTGCTGATGCGGGAGACCATCCGGGAGAAGAGTCCGGAAACCAAGGTCGTGATCCTGAGCCGGCAGATGCACAATAAGATCCTGTACGCTTTCCATATCCTGCGGCAAATGGCCCATATCGCCTCCGCGAAAACGGTCGTGCTGGATTCATATTGCATCCCTGTCTCGGTGTTGAAGCATCGTCCCGGATTGACCATCATCCAGATGTGGCATTCGATCGGCAGCATGAAGAAATTCGGCTATGCGATGCTGGGAGAGGAAGAAGGTTCTGATCCTGAGATCGCGCGCATCCTGTGCATGCATCGGAACTATACCTGGATCCTGATCTCATCTTTCGAGTATTTGCAGGATTACATCGAGGGGTTCCATACCGACGGAAGCAACGTCCTGGAGATCCCTCTGCCACGCGCGGATCTGCTGCGCGATGAAGCGTTCATCCAAAGACGCAGGGAAGAGATCAAACAGAAGCAGTATTATTATCAGAACAAGATCAATATCGTTTACGCTCCGACCTTCCGTAAACAACCGACGGAGCAGGATCAGGAAAGCATCAAAAAACTGATCGACCGGGTCGACTTCAGGAAATACAACCTGATCTATAAACCGCATCCGGTAAGCACGCTGGAAGTGCATGATCCGAGAGTGATCGTGTCTCACATGAACAATATCGACATGCTGGCCGTGGCTGACGTCGTGATCACCGATTATTCCAGTATCATCTATGAGGCGGGACTGGTAGGTCGGCCGGTCTATCTGTACACATACGACTGGGAAACATATAAAGAAAAGCGCTTCTTCAATCTGGATCTGGAGCAGGATGTGCCGGCATTGTTCACGCCGTCTGCTGATGAGATCCTGAATGCAATAGAAAGACAGGAATTCGATAGTAAAGCGTTCCGGGCATTTACGAAGAAGAACGTCCATCTGCCTGCGTCATGCAGACAGACGATGTATGAACTCATGAATTTATAGAAAGTGAGGACAGAAGAGTGAACTCGTATCTATTATTGATGATGGGCGGCACGGGAACCCGTCTGGGCGAGAGTATCCCCAAACAGTATATCGAAGTGGAGGGCCAGCCGGTCTTCTCCTATATACTCGCTAAATATGACAGGCTGGACTGCATCAAAGGCATGATCATCGTATCTCATCCGGATTGGATCGATTTTGTGCAGGAATGGGCGGATCGCCTGCAGATCAAAAAGCTGCTTAAGATCACACCCGGTGGTGCGACTCGTTCTAACTCTGTTCTGAATGGTTTGGAAGCGCTGAGCCACTATGCGAAAGCGGAGGATTGCGTGCTGATCCATGATGCTACGCATCCGTATGTAGATGAAAAGGGTACAGAAGAATGTATCCGGGCGATCGCTGAATTTGGCGGAGCAACTTTAGCGGAATACCAGTATGATACCGTCTATCGCCTGGATGAGAATGATTTTATCGACGAAACGCTGCAGAGACGTTATGTAGTGGCAGGTGCCTCTCCGGAAGGATTCAATTTTGGCAAACTATACAGTATTTATAAAAACGCGACGCAGGAAGAACTGGAACGAATGACCTCTGCCGGCGCCATTGCCAATGCCAATGGGATCCGCATGAAGGCGGTCCCGGCCAATGTCATCAATTTGAAGATCACGTACAAAAATGATATGATCGCGTTCAACAAGATCGTCCATTCCTATTTCTTTGAGGAATAACAGGAGAACAAGTATGGCAACTGCAAATCAGAACATCATCATTATCAATCGTCTGAAAGACGATCTGATGCAGGCCGAGATCATTGAGATCGAATGGGAACGAGTCCTGCTGCACATCACGATCCGCGTGCAGAGGATCCGGGATATCGATCTATCCGAACTGGATTTTTATCTGGTTTCCCGTAATTATGTAGCTAATGCAAAGCTACGTGTGGATAAGATCGAAGGAAACGACATCTTCCTGACGGTAAACCCGACCAACCCGGGATATTGCCGCTGCCTGCAGAACGGCACATATACGCTGACAGTCTGTCGGAAAGAGGAATGCATCTGCTTGCCGCAGGTCAGTCTGGATCTGGCTTCTGAACTGGAGAAGAAATCGCGCACACTGATCCATAATACCGGAACACAGGGCTACAATGTCACCTTCGCTATCGCGGAGGATGACGAGAATATGCACCTGGAGATCATCGCACAGGATATGAAACGATCCGGTATCGCTCGTTTCAACACAGATGATCATCCTGACCGGCCGACGGTCAAATGGTATCAGGGCTTGCCGGAGAAGATCAAAAAGAATCTGATGCCCACGAAGCGTAAACGCAAGATCATCCGCTTGTATTATCAGACTCGTCTGAAAAAGTATAGGAATAAAGCGAAGAAAACGGTTCTCTTCATCAGCGAGCAGAGTGAGACGCTTGGCGCCAACCTGATCTGTGTTATGGAGGGGATGAAAAAACGCGGACTGGATCAGCAGTTCGAGGTTTTAAGCTCCGCCCGCAATATGGTAGGTAAAGGTGGCTATGGTTTCAAGAGTTGGCTGCGTCTGATGGATAAAGTCGCCCAGGCGGATATCATGTTCGTGGATGATCATGTGCCGTTCATGGATTGGATGGAAGTCGATCCCAAGACCCGGATCATTCAGATCTGGCATGCCGGTGCCGGCTACAAAGCCGTAGGATACAGCCGTTGGGGTCATAAAGGCTCACCCTCAGCGTATAGTGCGCATCGTCAGTATGATTTCGGCATCACACCCAGCCATAACATCGCCTTTTTCTTCTCAGAGCAGTTCGGTATCAACGAGGAGCAGATCCTGCCGACCGGGATGCCTCGTATGGATTCTTATCTGGATCCGGAACATCGGAAACAGACAGAGAAGGCTTTGTATAAACAATATCCTATGCTCAAGGATAAAAAAGTCGTACTTTTCGCACCGACCTATCGTGGTACCAATCGAAAAAGTGCTCATTATCCATACCAGCTGATCGATTTTGATCGGTTTTATGAACTATGCGGCGATGAATATATCGTACTCTTCAAGATGCACCCCTGGGTCTCCGCATCTGTACCGATCCCGGAAAAATATAAGGACAGGTTCCTGGATCTCAACAAATATCCTAACATCAATGATTTGTATTATATCGCGGATCTGCTGATCACAGACTATTCTTCCAGCGTGTTCGAATATTCACTCATGCGGCGTCCTATGATGTTCTTCGCATTCGACGAATTGCAGTATTCTTATTCACGTGGGTTCCATCGCGAGTATCGTCCCGCAGCGCCGGGCAAGATATGCAGCACGTTTGATGAACTGATGGATGCGTTTGCTGCCAAAGACTTTGAATTTGAAAAGAACGGGCCGTATATCGAGTACCATTTTGACCATATCGACAGTGGTGCTACAGATCGTGTGATCGATTGGTTCATCTTGGACCAGATGCCGGAGGAGACTGTGCGGGCGTTGGCTCAGATCGAGGAAGAGAACGGTCGGCTGCATCGCTTGAACTTCTCTTCTTTGGAAGTTAAAGAAGATGAAGCGGAGAATGAGGATGAATAGAGTCGCTAAATGGGACAACGCAAAAGCGATCCTGATCTATTGTGTGGTTCTGGGTCACTTCGTCGCGGCGTATCAGGATAAAGCCGCAGTGTATCGCAGCGTGTTTTTCTTCCTGTATCTGTTCCATATGCCGGGCTTCTTCCTGATCTCGGGTCTGTTTTCCAAGCGGTTCGCCAATGAGGAACGTCTGAATGGACGCAAATTCGTTCCTTTGCTGATCCTCTGTCTTGTCGGGATCTTTCTGCGGTTCCTGAGCAGGGTGATCTTCACGAAGGCTTCCATCAAGGTCTTCGATATGAGCGGGGCTTCATGGTTCCTGTTCACACTGGCTGTCTGCTATCTGCTGACCTGGCTGGTGCATAAGATAGACGTCGTGTATGTCCTTGTCATTTCCATCATGACCGGCTGCATCGTTTGTTATGATAAGACCCTCAGCTCTTATTTCGCGGTGTATCGTATCGTTACGTTCTTTCCCTTCTTTTATCTGGGATATATTCTGGATGAGCAGAAGTTCAGAAATGCATTGGACCGTCTTCCGGTCCGCCTGATCAGTGCCGCCGGGCTTCTGATCTTTGCATTCCTGTGTTGGAAGCACCCCGGTGTATGGCGGTTCAAGAAACTGATCACCGGTGCGAATCATTACTATACGATGAAATTCCCCATCACTGCCTGGACATGGGTATATAAGGTCCTGTATTATGCTGCGGCGCTGATTGCCGTGCTGGCGGTCCTCAGCATCGTACCTTCTAAAAAAGTCCCGCTGATGACGGCCGTCGGTGGAAAGACCCTTACGATCTTCCTGCTGCATTTCTTCTTCATTGAGATCTGCAAAAGGATCCCTTGGTTCAAGGCGATCGCCTTAGGGCAGCATCATGTACCGGCACTGCTGCTGTTTGCCGGAACCAGCCTGCTGGTCGTTCTGTTTTTATCGATCCCTGTGTTCTCCATTCCATTTCAATGGATCCTTCATCCTAAAGAGAGAAAGGAACGTCAATCATGAAACGTGTTATAACTTATGGAACTTTCGACCTGCTGCATTATGGACATATCAATCTGCTGCAGCGGGCAAAAGCATTGGGCGATTATCTCGTCGTAGCTTTGTCTACGGACGAATTCAACTGGAATGAAAAGCAGAAGAAATGCTATTTCACCTATGAAGAGCGAAAAAAGATGCTGGAAGCCCTGCGTGCTGTCGATCTTGTCATTCCTGAAGAAGGATGGGAACAGAAGCGTACCGACGTACACCTGTATCAAATCGATACGTTTGTCATGGGCAATGACTGGGAAGGCAAGTTTGATTTCCTGAAAGAGGAAGGTGTAGAGGTCGTTTATCTTCCGCGCACACCTGAGATCTCCACGACTCGTATCAAGAACGATCTGCATAATAAATAATCAAGTATCCCAAGACACATCGGAGGCATTTATATGAGATCAGTCAATAATCTGTATTATGTACCTAATGCCCGGACGCCGAGAGACTGGCAGCGGACTATCGTGGATCAGCTCGCCGTCCTGGACAAGGTCTGCCGAGAGAACGATATCAAGTACTATATCTGCTTTGGCGGCCTGATCGGTGCCGTACGCCATAAGGGCATCATTCCATGGGACAATGACGTTGATGTCGTCATGTACGAGGAAGACTATCTCAAGCTCCGGGAAGTAGCTGCACAGGGGAAACTGCCCGAAGGTTACGGATTGATCGATATGAAACTGGAAAAAGATTATCCGTTGATCTTCAGCCGTTTCAGTAATTTCCGTACCAGCTGTCCCTTCAGCACGACGCCGCTGGGAGGACATCATGGTGTTTCCGTTGATGTTTTTACGTTGTTTCCGCTGCCGGATGATCCGGAACTGCGGGTCAAAGCAAAGACCGAATTCCTTGTCTGGGAGGAATTGCTTTGCTGGATGAAACGACGTTCCAAATACCGCTCTCAGGCTTTCGTCGACCGTTGGAAGGAAGTACAGCAGATCGTACAGGAGAAAGGGCGTGAAGAAGCGCTGCGCATCGTGGAAGAAAGCTTCCGCTCCATGATCCCTTCCAAAGATTCCGAGTGGTGTTTCCACAGCAGCGGCGGCAAATATGAGGGATTTGCCAATTTCAAAAATGAATGGTTCGCGGATCCGATCTATCTTGAGGTCGAAGGCGTTCGATTGGCGGCGCCGCGGCAGACCCGCAGAGCCCTGGATCAGTTCTATGGCGGCGGGTGGAGAGAATTCCCGCCAGGAGAAAAGTTCAAAGCATACAGCGCTTCCAATTTCTTTATCCCATGGAAGGTCATGTCAGAAGATTTCGAACCGGCTATAGAGCCGGAACCGCTGACGACCGCCTATTTCGATTATAAAGAAAAACTCATGGAGGAGACGGTCCTGCTGCGCGAGACCGAAGCGGTGGAATGGTCCATGAAAGCTGAGCCTCTTGCTCGATGGGCCGAGTCCATGCTTTCCTTTGATCAAAAGATGGAGCTCGAAGTAGCGGCCGATCCGATGGTGATCCGGTCGCCGGAGAAGAAACACAGGTACATCAGGAAAGTCAGCGGATACGGAGCGCATTTCTTCGACGTACAAAACCTGAAAGACCTTAAGAACTGGCATATTGCGGTGCCTTTCGAGTCGAAGGTCATGAGCGGTGTTCTGTGGTCATACTACATCACCCATCCTGATTTCTGGACCGTCAGTCGGTTCATCAGCACACAAAAGGGAGATCCCGAACATTGCACGTTCACAGAAACTCCTGAAAACAAAATGCTGCTGGAGACACTTGAGCTGACAAAAAACTTATATTTTGCCATCGATGATGACGATATCGCAACGATCAGCAGCGCACTGGAAAGCTTAAAGGAGCTCTGCCCGGACAGCGTTCATACGATCATCGGTGATCAATATTTGATGACAGGGGAATATATCCGCACTGGCCGCGGCAATGTACGGCGAGGCCTGCAGATGGTCGAACAGATGGAGCATTATATGCAGGTGTTTGGACGTAGTCCTTATCTGCAGTACTGCGCTGCCTGTGCCTGCGCCGTTTCCGGTTCTATGGATGAAGCCGTCAAACGGTTCTCCACGATCTTTACCAGAACGATCAATGGAATGATCCACCAGAAAGCTGAAGCTTTCTGCAGAGAGTGGCACATCGAGGCACAACATCGTGATATGACCATGGAATCTGTACCGGCAGGTGTCAGAGAGAGCAGACCTGCCCTGGAGATCCCGACACTGGAATGGAACCATTGGACGGAAGAAGAAGCGGCCGCGTTCAAGGAGAAAAAGGATCAACTGCATCAGGTGCAGGAAGAGATCAAAAAGATCAAAAAGCCGGTTCTGGAGTATCAAAAACAGAAGCGTCTGACCAGTGATCGTATCAGCGCCTGGGAACGCACATACCCGCGCAAGCAGATCATCCTGAAGGCAGCTGAAAAGGGTGATATGGCGACGGTAAAGACGTTTGCCAAACCATACATCGATGCCGTATACCGTTTATATGACAGAGACCACACAGGCGTCTTTATCGATCAGGAGATCCTGGATGTGTGCAAACCGATCTTCCTTGAAGACAGAGGGGAAGAGTTCCTGAACGATTATCTGCAGATCATTCCGGAGCGGCACAAAGAGAATATCGATGCCATGCTCAAGCGCAAGCAGGTGCCGCATCCTTATATTCAGTAACACACAGTGTTTTCGCGGTGCATGATCAGAATGATGATGAAAGAAGGAAGAACGAATGCATATGAAAAAGAAGTATAAAAAGAACGGCCTTATCGAGTTGATGCGATTCGTTTTTGCTTCGATCATCATCATCTTTCATGTGAATAAAGATCTATGGAACAGAGAGATCGT
>JAEEGL015170295.1_pt1 | contig 12448 bp, 11 predicted proteins | sample 9134231 | NCBI WGS metagenome assembly JAEEGL01 (sample SAMN16246548, study PRJNA631951) | gut metagenome | biome: gut microbiome; feature: rumen; material: fiber-attached | host: Bos | place: Iran: Karaj | collected 2018-10 | reverse complement strand
TCTCACTGACAGACAAGACTCCCTTGAATGAGTTGTTTGAAAAGACTAAATTCAACGATGTCAAAGAACAATTTGGTCCCCTCATTCCGGGGCTATTTGATTAATATTTAACTCGTCCCAATTTTAACGGGACACTAATGAGAGGTGATATTAAACCCGAGAAGAATTTCTTCACCTATGCATTGTTCGTATCATTCTTTCCTCAGTTGGTTGCCGGGCCTATTGAAAGAAGCACGAATCTATTAGTACAGTTTTACGAAAAGCATAAGTTTGATGTAGAGAATGCCATTAGTGGAATAAATCTGATGCTTTGGGGGTATTTCCTAAAACTAGTGGTGGCAGATAGATGTGCTATTTATGTTGATGCTGTTTATAATAATATGGGCAATCATAATGGTAGCAGTATATTGTTGGCTTCGATTCTTTTCTGTTTCCAACTATATGGAGATTTTGCGGGATATAGCTATATTGCCATAGGGTGTTCGAGAGTCCTTGGTTTCAAATTGATGGACAACTTCCGCAGACCTTATTTCTTTTCAACTTCAGTTCAGGAATTCTGGAAAAGAAATCATATTTCATTGACCTCATGGTTTATGGATTATGTCTATTATCCAATGGTAGGCAGTAGCACTAAGCTATGGTGGTGGTGCTTCGCTATTTTCATCACATTCTTTATATCTGGATTCTGGCATGGTGCTGCATGGACTTATGTATTTAGCTTTTCTATTTTTGGATTCTATTTGGTCATATGCACTCTTAAGGATAAACGCCAAAGAAAATTCGAGAAGAAGTATGGGCTGAAGAAAAAGGAATGGTGGTTGTGGTTGAACAGAATCATTACATTCTTCTTGGTAATGATTGCACTCGTGTTCTTTAGGAGTAATAATTTACCCGATGCCTTTGATGCAATTGTGAAAATGTTTAGTTGTACGTTAGGGACAGTGTATACAGGTGAGATGGTTCATATTTTCCATATGACAACAGCCTTAATTGTCTTGTTTATTGCAGAATATATTATTGAGTATAAAAAGATTACGGTTTCTGAGAAAAACTATATGATTATATATCCCATTACAAGTATTGGTTTGCTTTCTCTGATTCTATGTCAAGGTGTTTTTGATGGTAGTCAGTTTATTTACTTCCAGTTTTAAATGATGAGGAAATTTGCTTTATATATATTGTTAGTCATATTCGGGGTCATAGTTATTGATTTCTGTTTTGGCCTCATAATGAAGCCAACGTTGGCATCCACTACAAAAGGTGACTGGGGTAGAAGAAATTATATCGTTAATGTTTCTAATGAGGATTTGTTAATTTTTGGATCATCACGCGCAATTCACCATTATGATACAAAAATCTTTTCAGATTCATTGCAGATGAGTAGCTATAACTGTGGGGAGGATGGTAATGGGATTATAGTTCATTTTCCACGGTTTAAAGAGATAATCCAGAGGTCACATCCCAAGGTTGTCATATATGAGATTACACCTAAGTATGATTTTTTTATATGTGATAATACTTCTTTTTTTAAAATATTGCGTCCATATTCTGATGATTCTTATGTGAAAGAGGTTATCTGTGATATTGATAATGGTGAGTTGCTGAAGTTACATTCGAATCTTTATAAGTTCAATTCTTCATTTATCGAGATGGTGATACAACGTTTTTCTCGTGTCCCAACAACAGCAAAGGATTATACCTATAGTCCATTGTCGTCTGTTATGGATTATGAGGCACCCCCTGCTGTTTATGAGATTAGAGAGATTGATCCCGTTAAATGTAAATATTTGAGAGAGTTTGTAGATTTATGTCAATCTCATGGTATAAAATTATTCTTTACAGCATCTCCATGGTATAAAATGAGCGAGTCTGATGTCTTCACCCCTATCTATAAACTTTGTGAAGAAAAAGGAGTGACATTTCTTAATTATAATTTTGATGATAGGTTCAATAATGATAAGAAATTTTTCCATGATCCTTCTCATCTGAACCAGTATGGTGCTGAAACTTTTTCATCGCTTATTGCTCATGAAATTAAAGAAAGGCTCTAACTCTTATTCTAAATGAGTTAAACTCTGATGAATACATCTGTTACACGTTCAAGAAACTATAAAATTGTCAATCTCCGTGCAATAGCAATCCTCACGGTTGTTATTGGACATAGCATAATTATATATAGTAGTGAGTGGAATTTAATATCGACTTCTGTTGAGTGCCCTTTGTTTGATTATCTCAAACATATTATCAATTTATACCAGATGCAGCTGTTTTTCTTTATCTCTGGATTTTTGATGTATGGAACTCTTCAAAAGAACATATCATTTAAACAATTCTTCAAAGATAAAGTTAATCGACTAATTATACCATACTTCTTTGTAGGGTTATTATGGATGATACCAGTAAAAACGTTGATAAACATCTCCGATTTTAGCATCAAACAGTTGTTTTCTCAAATAATCAATCTTATCGATGGCGTAAGTAACGGACACCTGTGGTTCCTCTATTCGTTGTTTACAATGTTTTTGTTTTTTTACATTGCAAACAGAGCAGTTTCATGTGTATACAAACATCTTGGGGAAATAAATACCAATCTGAATATCATTAAGTACTGCAAATGGGTGGGGGTAATCGTTACACTAATATTTCTGTCAGGTCTAATTGTTCTAGCAAACTTTGTTCCCAACTACTTTAGTATAGTATATACCATGCAATTTATTATATGGTTCTATCTTGGTTTGTTGGCAAGAAGCACTAGCACAAAGTTTTTATTTTGTATGATAATACTGTTAGCTATGTTAGTAGCTAAGGTTTTGCCGAATGTCATATATAGTTTGGCAATAGTCATGACACTATATTATTTTGTCCCTAATAAAGAAAACAAGGTCATGTCATTCTTCGACAAATACAGTTATGGCATATACTTGTTCCATTCGCCCTTGGTATACATTGCATTTACTTATGCTCCCAACATCGAGCCTTGGCTGATGTTTGTCATCAACTTTTTGGGAATGGGTAGTGTTGCCTTATTATTAAGCCATATTGTCAAGTCACGAAATATAATCAAGATATAATTGGAAGACTCTAGGACAAAAAATAAGCGTATATTCAAGAATACAATGTTCATGTACGGCAGAATGCTGATTCTGCTACTCATAGCATTGTTTACAGCCCGTGTTGTCTTCAACACTTTGGGTATAGAGGACTATGGTACATACAGTGTCGTGGGCAGTATCATTGTGTTTTTCTCGTTTATCAATAGAGGATTGAATAGTAGCACTTCTCGATATATCACAGCCGATATTGCAGAAGGTAATATCGAGAAAGGACGTAAGACTTTCAATGTATGCCTACAGGCTCACATGCTTATTGCCACAATTATTATTATTCTTGCTGAAACTGTAGGATTATGGTGTGTCAACTATATTTTAAAGATTCCTGAAGGTCGCGAAGTTGCTGCAAACATAGTTTATCAGTTCTCTGTTTTTTCCGCTGTTTTGGCAGTTATGCAGTCTCCGTACGGAGCCACTATTACAGCATACGAGCGGATGGATATATACTCCTACTTCACTATTGTAGAAGTAATAATGAAATTAGCAGTAATCTATCTTGTTCAGGCTTTAACAGGTGACAAACTCATCATATATGGCATTCTTTTGTTTTGTACGGGATTGATCTCTATTTCATTTTATCGAATTTATGCTATAAGAACCTTCGAGATATGTAAATTCAAATGGCAGAAAGATAAGGCTCTCCTTGTAGATATTTTCAAGTTTATGACTTGGAGCACACTTGGACAGGCAATGGTTGTGGGTACAAATCAAGGAGCAAGCGTGTTGGTGAACGTATATCATAGTGTTATTGCCAATGCCGCAATGGGGGTTAGTAATGCCATCACTTCGACTGTAAGCGATTTTGTGGTCAATTTTCAGACGGCATTTCGGCCTCAGATTACAAAATCATATGTTACAAAAGACTATGATTATCTGCAGAATCTAATGATTCGGGCTTCTAAAGTATCAAGTTTTCTTGTAATATTGTTTCTTGTTCCGATAGTTTTTGAGGTTGAAAATGTACTCACCATATGGTTGGGTGAAGATTATCCTTCATTATCTCCAGCTTTTTGTCGGTGGACGCTTATTGGTTTATATTTCGAGGCAATCTCTGCCCCCCTCTGGATGATAATGTATGCACAGACAAATATCAGGAATTATCAGTTGGTTACATCATCTGTTTATTCATTAAACTTCTTTGTTGGATGGCTGATATTCTGGTTAGGGGCTGCAGCATATCAGATAATTGTGGTAAGATGCGTTGTGTTCTTTGCTTTGATATTTGTACGATTGTATTATACTAAAACGATTTTCCCTCAGTTCTCATCACAAGCTTGGTTGCTACAGGTTCTTGGCGGAGGAATAATAATTATTTTTGTCTCAGGAATTATTACCGGAATAGCTTCGAATGTTATTCATGCCAACATTTTTCAACATATATGCATTATTACAGTTATATCTATAGCAATATCGGTACTTCTCATTTTCTATGTCGGATTAAGCAAGAGTGAACGTACCATGTTACTACAGTTTGTTTCAAGAAAGATGAAAAGAAAACATGAATCGTTTTGAACCATATCGCCCAATTAGAGATTTAATCAACAATGATTATATTCTCCTAGATTTGCCATATCATGTCAATATTGGAGATCTCTTGATCTGGCAGGGTGAACTCGACTTCCTTAAACATGAGGTAAAGCATAGGATGCTTAGGTATTATAATCAATACACATTTGGGTTCCCTAAACTTGATGAAGATGTAGTTATCCTTCTTCATGGAGGAGGGAACTTCGGTGATGTATGGAGAGCTTCGCAGGAATTCCGTTTGGAAGTAATCAGGAGATATCCTAATAACAGAATTGTAATATTCCCTCAGTCTGTCTACTATAGTACCGATGAACTGGCCGAATCTGATGCCGAGCAATTTGCAAAGCATCATGATTTGACTATTTGTGCAAGAGATAAAGTGTCGTTTGAGTACCTAAATCGCTTCTTCACTAATACGCTGTTTTGTATCCCAGACATGGCATTCTGTATAGATAGGAATCTCTTTAAGTCATACATTTTAGAACAAACGAAAGAGAATTTGTTTTTCAAAAGAACAGATCATGAGTTCAGAGAGGTAACAGTTGATTTTATCGAGGGAGAATACGATATTTGCGATTGGCCAGGAGTAGAAAACTTATCAATATTTATCAAGTTCCTTTACCTTTCGATGATACTGATTAGAAGAATGCGAAAAAAGGGGAAATGTGGTGTCACTGGGGCTTTTATCCTTTCATGGTTTATCAATAAGATTTTCATGCATATTGTCAGACCTCTATACATCAAACGTGGAGTACGTTTCATATCTCAGTACAGAAACATATATACCACACGGCTTCATGGACTAATTCTCTCGCATCTATTGGGCAAGAATATCTTCATTGTTCCAAACAACAATGGTAAACTGGAAAACTATTATAACTCTTGGCTTCAAGATTGCGAGAATATCAAAATCATAAATTGTTGATTATTCAATATGGAACGAAACAAGCCACTAATATCTGTTATTGTCCCAGTATATAACGTTGAGAAGTACGTTGGACGATGCTTGACAAGCATCATAAACCAAAGCTACACCAATCTCGAGATTATTGTCGTCAATGATGGCTCGACCGACAATAGTCTTTCTGTGTGCGAAGCGTATGCTGCTAAAGATAATCGTATCAAACTTATCACACAAGAGAACAGAGGACTTTCCGGAGCACGCAATACAGGATTAAGGCATTATACAGGTGAATACGTTACTTTTGTTGATTCTGACGACTGGATTCATTGTAACATGGTGGAATACTTGTATAACTTACTTATCCGTCACAACTGCGACATGAGTTTATGCGGCTGTCTTAGAGTTTATGAAGAAACAATTCTTGACAAAGATATGATAGAGATGAATGGTAGCATGTACTCCAGTGATGAGTTTATGGAACTATTCCTCAAAGCTAGATATACTGCATGTTGGTCTCGTTTATTTAGGAGGGATATCATTTCTGGTCTTGAATTCCCTGAAGGTTTGAATTGTGAAGACTTCATTTTTATGTACGAAGCTATTAGGAGGATTAAGAATGGTGTAGGATATGTTGAGATTCCGCTTTATTATTATTATGTCCGTTTTGATAGCATCGTGAATGAAAGTTTTGGAATCAAAAAATTTGACCAATATTACAGTGCCAAGAAATTATACGAGTTAGTATGTGAACATACTCCTCAATATAAGAAACAATCGTTACATAGACTAGCAGGGGCTATTATCTCACTTGTAAATAGTGCAAGGAAGCATAAAGGTTTTGAAAAACAGGAAAAAGAAATGGTTAGTTTCCTTAGAAAAAACGCATCTATATTCTTATTTAATAAGTATATCATGTGGAAAATGCGTGTATTACTTTTCTTCCTCATTATGCCGGATAAAGTATCGAATTTATGTATGAAAGTAGTACTTTAATATGAATTTAATCTCATTGATGCTATAAACTACATTTTATTTTTGTTATGTCTAATTTGAATATAGCCAGATGTTCTAATATCGAATTACTTCGAATTTGCCTTATGTCCATGATTGTACTTTGGCATATTGTTATTCATGGCATTATTGTCCCCAACCCTCAACTCCCATTGTCTGAAGAGCTTCAGTTGGGAGGGGCACTTTCTTTTATCTGTTACCATGTGGATACATTTATCTTAATTAGTGGATATTATGGTATAAAACTACGTAAGCAAAGTTTCTTAAATTATTGCTTTCAGATTTTTTTCTATGTTATAATCGCTTATATTTTGTACCTCTATCTTGAAAACGGAAGAGAAGGATTGTCAAAATTTGATATTAGACTGTTATTCCCCTTCCATTTTCAAGGTTTATGGTTTGCAAAGAATTATCTGTTTCTGATGTTATTGGCACCTTTTTTTAACTATGGTTCTTCTCTTGTTTCAAAAAATACATTCATAACGATAATACTTACACTATTTATATACCAACAGATAACAATAGATTACGATTCGACATCTGAATTACACTTTTTTCTCATGTATCTAATTGGCAGATATTTGAATTTATATCCTATAGGTTGTATAGAAAGATACTCTGTAGCATTGTTTGTCATCGGGCTTTTGCTCCTATTCTCAGAAACGATGTTCTCATTGTTGTTGATGGATAAGGATCTACATTTTGTTTATAGTCGAATTTGTTCCTATACCAATCCGATAGTAATTGCTACTAGCATTTGTTGTTTCGTATCATTTAAGAATATCGTTTTGCAACAGAGTAGAATAGTTAATTTCCTTGCTAAAGGTTCTTTTGCTGTATATCTTTTTACCGACGGTTTCCTTCGGAAATATTTTACACATACGTGTTTTGATATATGCGGCGAATGTATTCCTTTGCTGTTGTCTAGCGCTATTCTTGTAACGATTACGTTAAGTCTCGCGGATTTTGCTAGAAGATATTTGTTTGCTGTTATTTGTTCGCCAATAAGGGAATGGTATGATATAAACAAAAAGGCATAAATCTTATAATTATATAATTAGTATATGATTAAAACACTGGTAATCATAGTTACATACAATGCAATGCCTTGGGCTAAACGATGTTTCGATAGTGTTGTTTCATCGAATGGTGAGCTTGATGTATTTGTTGTTGACAATGGCTCTTCTGATGGAAGTCAACAATTTATTCAAGAAAAATATCCTGATATTATCTTCCACCAGAGTGAAACAAATCTTGGTTTTGGGCGTGCCAACAATATAGGATTGCAGTATGCCATAGAGAAAGGTTATGACTATGTTTACCTGTTAAATCAGGATGCATGGGTGATGCCAGAAACCCTTGAAGAACTCATATCTGTATCTCAAAAACATCCAGAGTACGGCATACTCAGTCCCATGCAAATGAAGGCCGATTGCCAACATTTGGATAGTAATTTCATTAAGAATGTACTTCTATGTGAAAAAACGAAAGAGCCATATTTTATTGAAGATGCATTTTTAAATAAGCTGGAGGAAGTCTATGAAGTAGATTTCGTAATGGCTGCACATTGGTTCATTACGCGCAAATGCCTGGAAACAGTAGGTGGTTTTTCTCCCACTTTCCCACATTATGGTGAAGACTCAAACTTTATTCATCGTGCGAAGTATTGGGACTTCAAAGTGGGAATCGTACCGAACTCAAAAGCTGTACATGATCGTGGGGATGCACATTGGAGTAAGGAAAAACAAACATATATTGAGGAGTACATAGGGGATTTGATTGGGTATAGCAATCCTTTTTTCACTCCTAGAAGTCGTTGGTTTTCTTTAGTAAGAAAGTGTTTGGTTTCTATCATTCTGGGCAATAAGATGGTTAAGAAATATAATATTCGACTTCTGAAGGAGAGAAATTATATACTAAAAAACTATAAGTTAAGTTTAAGCAAAAAAGCTTTTTTGAAATAATATCATTAGTAATTATAGTAAAATGATTAACGTTGGAATTATTGGATGTGGCTTCGTAGGTGGAGCCCTCAAAAACTGGTTGGAAAATAACAATCCAGAGTGTAGGCTGTTCATCAGTGATCCTTATAAGGGGTACAATGACGACCTCAGTGGCATAGACATAGCCTTCCTTCAGATACATGTACCTACGGAAGATGACGGTACGCAAGACCTCACGCTCATGAAGGAGCTTATAACAGACTTGCCTGACGTACCGGTATTTGTTCGTACAACCATTCTTCCTGGGACAAGTGATATGCTCTCCAAAGAGACAAAGCATCGAGTGTGCTACATGCCAGAGTTTCTCACCGAGCGTACCTTTATCGAGGACTTTAATAAACAAACAATGGTTTTTACAGGTGCTCAGGATCTTCTTACAAAGATATTTGTTGGAAAGAAGTTTACTGTCATGAGTCCATTGGAAGCTGAACTGACCAAGTACATGCACAATGTGTTTGGTGCATATAAGGTGACATATTTCAATGCTTGTCGTGAATATTGTGAGAAGATGGGAGCCGACTGGCGTAAGGTACACACAGGTGTTCTTCTATCAGGCTATATCAATGACACTCATACTTATGTTCCTGGACCTGACGGTAAGTTTGGCTATGGGGGCAAATGTTTCCCTAAGGATGTCAATGCCTTTGCAAAGATGACAGAGGGTACTCCGCTGGGCACACTCTTAGAGCACCTTCATGAACTTAATGTTCATTTCCGTGGAGTTGAGGAGCATATATAGGCATAAGTGATGAAAGAACATCTTATTCGATTGTTTGTAAAATGTGGAGGAAGTCATCTTTTTCTCCACAAAAACCGTTGCCCGCGTGTTTTCTGTTTTCACGGTATAGACAATATTATTGATTCCGAGGTAGAGGAAGAATCTTTACCAGTGGAATTATTTCTTCAACAAATTGACTTTCTCAGAAACAACTTCGAGATTATTAGTATTCAGGAGTTTGAACATCGTTATCATACAAAGTCTTTCACTAATCATGAAGCTGTCATTACCTTCGATGATGGTTATGAAAGTATGCTCAGGGTTGTTGATCCTATTTTGAGGAATTATAACATCCCCTATACAGTATTTGTGTCTGCACATAATATCTCCACTGGTCAACTCTTTACTACAAGTGTAAACAGACTTGTGATAAGGACAGACTCAATAAACAGAGTTGTCATACCATCACTGGCAATTGATGAGTCTCTTATCAGTCACGATAAAAGGATTGAAGTGTCAAAGCGAATCTCTAAAATATTCAAGGCTGTGGATATTGATACGACGGAAACGATTGACAAAGAATTATGTGATAATCTTCCAGATGGAAAGTTAGAAGAACTAAAACAAAAGTATAAATCAGTCATTCCGATGAGTTGGGATCAGGTTCGTGAACTTGAAAGTAGAGGAGGGGTAACCATAGGGTCTCATTGTTGTCGTCATATAAGTTGCCATGACAAGCAGGACATAACAATTGTTGAAAAAGAACTGGTAGAAAGTAAAAGAATCATAGAAAAGGAACTGGGGAAAGAATGCAAGTATTTTGCTTATCCTAATGGTAGTTTTACGGCAGAAAGTAATGACATTGTACGCAGAACATATTCTATGGGCTTCTCCATTGTTGCAGAAGAGCGTATTGACTATCAAAATGACCTCGCTGCAATACCTCGTTTGTATGTATTTGGTCACGACATAGAAACATTCAAGACATTCATAACAAGATATCCATTTAAGCGAAAATAGAACGATGAGTTGTCCAAAAATAAGTGTAATCATTTGCTGCTACAACGTATCCAAATGGCTCAAGTTAGGAAGGCTTAATAATATATATAACCAGACCTATCAGAATTGGGAACTGCTGCTGATTGATGATGGTTCAACGGACGAAACGCCAGCAATCATTGATGCCGAAGCTAAGAAAGAATCACGCGTCAGAGCTTTTCACAAACCCAATGGAGGAGCAGGATCTGCACGCAATATGGCTATCGACAATGCTACAGGCGAGTATATATGTGCTTTTGACATAGATGATGACCTGAAGCCAGACATGTTGGAGTATTGTGTAGAGCAAATGGAAGCAAAGCAAGTAGATATGCTTGTTTTTGGGTTGGAGGTTCATGAGTTGTATATCAATAAAGTATTTAATTATTCGTTTGGCGATAAACTGATAACGAGCAATCAGGAGCTAAGAGACAATTACCTTGACTATTTCTTGTTTGTCCCAGGCGGTAGCAATGGCTACTTCTGCAACAAATGCTACCGAATGTCCTTCCTGAATATGTATCACCTGCGTTTTGAGAATCAGCGCATTCAGCAGGATGAGGTTTTCAACCTCCTTGTTTACCATCATCTTGAGAGATGTTATATTTCTCCAAGGATTTTTTACATATACTATATTTACAATTCAGGCAATACGCGTTCGCGTTTCATTTCTGACCGATTTGACATCTACAAGTCTGTGCGTCAACATTTTGAGACGTTAAAGTCCTTTTGGTCACTCAATGATCAACGATTAGATGATTATCTTGACAAGCGTTTCTATACAAGTGTACTCCAGTGTATGCTTTTTAATTTGACACATCCCGATTGTCCCTGGACTACAACGGAAAAGCAACGTGAGATGAATCGTATTATGGATGATGCTCTCACACTTCAAAGTTTTCAGTATGCTGAATCTCATTTTAATTCGTTAGAACATCGCTTGTCACGTAAGATATGTTATAAGAAGAATCTTTTTTTAATAAAAACCTATAATATGATATTGGGGAAATTGCATTCCTTTAGGAAGAAATTTGTCTGATATGAATATGATGCTATAGATAGAATACATGAAAAAGCGACTTTTCATCTCTATGCACTATATGGAGTTAGGTGGTGCAGAAATCAGTCTTATAGGACTGCTGCAGGCCATCGATTATTCCCAGTATGACGTGGACTTGTTTCTGCATGCCCATCGAGGAGAACTGATGCAGTTTATCCCCAAAGAGGTGAATCAGTTACCAGAGATAAAGGAGTATGCACATATAGAGTGCCCAATGTCACGGGCATTGTTGGATGGCTGTTGGGGAGTGCTTTATGGACGGCTAAAAGCTAAATGGTGTCTAAGACAATATCTGCGAACAAAAGGACTTTCAGAGAGTGCTGCAAGTTTCCAATATGTGGCAGATTGCGTTTCACTCTTCCTACCTTCTTTGCATAAATATGGTGAGTATGATTTGGCAATAGCCTATGTAACACCTCATAACTATGTCATTGATAAGGTCCTTGCCAAGAAGAAAATCTGTTGGATTCATACAGATTATTCTCGCATTGATATCAATGTAGATCAAGAACTCCCTGTCTGGGCATCATTTGACCATATTATGTCCATCTCTCCTGATGTCACCAAGACATTTCTACAGGTGTTTCCTTCATTGAAGGATAAGATTGTGGAGATGGAAAACATCCTATCTCCAGCCTTTGTGCGTAGGCGGGCTGAAGAGTTTGAAGCAAGTGAAGAACTGGAAAGGTATGGTGATGGCATCCGATTGCTTTCTGTTGGTCGCTTTTGTGAGGCTAAGAATTACGACAATGTACCTGACATCTGTCGGCGTATCAATTCTTCACTCTTCACTCTTTACCCTTCACTTCCTGTTCGGTGGTTTTTGATTGGCTACGGTGGTTATGAGGAACTCATTCGGCAGAAAATCAAGGAAGCAGGAATGGAGGAGCATGTTATCATCCTTGGTAAACGTTCCAATCCCTATCCTTATATGAAGGCGTGTGACATCTACGCTCAACCTTCTCGCTATGAGGGTAAGTCTGTGACGGTACGCGAGGCTCAGATGCTCTGCAAGCCTGTTGTCGTGACGGACTATCCTACGGCCAAGAGCCAGATTCAGAACGATGTGGACGGTGT
>JAEEGL013559044.1_pt1 | contig 12448 bp, 12 predicted proteins | sample 9134231 | NCBI WGS metagenome assembly JAEEGL01 (sample SAMN16246548, study PRJNA631951) | gut metagenome | biome: gut microbiome; feature: rumen; material: fiber-attached | host: Bos | place: Iran: Karaj | collected 2018-10 | reverse complement strand
GGGTGGCCTTTCACGTTCACGCGATCGCCCTGATTTCTCCGAGGCTCCGGCTTTTTCTCGCCGCCTTCCGCGCCCGTCCGAGGGGGCCTGAAGCCCGGGCCGTTTTGGCGGCGGAACTACTGCAGGAGACCGAGCTTGTCGAGGTCCTCGGTCGACAGCAGCTTGTCCAGGTCGAGCATGATCAGGAGGCGGTCCTGCAGCTGCCCGACGCCGCTTATGTAGTCCGCTCCGATGCCGGCGACGACCGGCGGCGGGGGTTCCACCGTGCTCGCGGGTATGCGCAGGACCTCCGACACCGCATCGACCACGAAACCCACGAGTATGTTGTTGATCTCGCAATCAATGATGCGCGTGTGCTTGTCGTGGGGCCTGGGGGGAAGGTTGAAGCGGCGCCGCAAATCGATGATGGGGATAACCATGCCGCGCAGGTTGATGACGCCTTCGACAAAGGTCGGAGCACGGGGCACCTTCGTGATCTCCATGGTGCGGATGATCTCCTGCACCTTGAGGATGTTCACGGCGAATTCCTCGTCGCCTATGCTGAAAGTCACCAGCTGCAGCAGTTCGTTGTCATGTTTCTTGTCGTTTGCCATAACTGCTCCCTTACGTGACTGCCGGGCTTTAGCGGGCCCGGCAAAACCAAACTCTCATCTTCTTATCGGCACCTTGCCGAAGAGCGCTAGGCATCGGAGAAATTTTATTGCTTACGGCCCCGCCGCCCTCTTCATGGCCTGTTCAAGCATGTCCGCGCCATAGACGTCGCGCAGAACGAAGGGCGAAGAGGCCCCGTCCCCTTTCGGGAAAACCGCCGTCAGCGGTATGCTGCGGCTGCCGAGAGCCTCCAGCAGGCGCATCGCCCACGCATCGGTTTCCGTCAGATCGGCGCGCACGAGCTCCACGCCGTAGCGGTCCTTCAGGGCGCGCAGACGCTCGCCCTTCAGCACGGTGGCCTCCATGAATTTGCAGTTCGGGCACCAGTCCGCGGTGAATTCGAGCAGGATGGGCTTCTTGCCCAGATTCTCGGCGAGATATTCCGCAGTCAGGGGCTTCCACTGCGGCTTCGGATCAGGCGGAAGATTCGCCCACACGCACGCGCCGACGAGCAGCGCCAGGCCGAGCGTTCCGGCCACGCGCCTGCGTACCACCGGAGCGTTGAGCCCGCAGAACTGCCCCCACAGCCACGCGCAGACGGCGACGACGAGAAGGATCGAAAGGATGCGCTGATGCATCTCGGGCGGCAGGATGGAGAAAAAGTATACCGCCGTGCCAAGCAGGAAAAATCCGGCCAGATGCTCGAATATCTGCATCCAGCGGCCGGGCCCGGGCAGAAGAAACGCCGCTCCGGGGCACAGGGCGAGGAGCAGATACGGCAGCGCCATGCCGACGCCGATACCCCAGAAGACGACCGTCAGAATCAGCTGCGACTGCACGAACGCCCATGCCAGAACCCCGCCGAGAAGGGGACCGCTGCACGGCGTCGCAAGCAGCGTCGCCGTGAGGCCCGTCAGATAGGCGCTCAACCGGGGCCTGGCGCTGTTCGTGCCGACCTTCAGGTCGATGACGGGCAGCGTGAACACGCCGAGCAACGAAAGACCCATGAGAAAGACGAAAAGCAGCAGGCAGACGAGCACCGCCCTGCTCTGGAATATCTGCCCCCACATGAGGTCGGCGAAACCCAAGAGCAGGGCGAGCAGGGTGAAGAAGGTCATTATGCCCGCCGCGAAAAAGACGTTGTGATCGCGGAAGCGGCGCTTTTTCTCCCGCTCCCCAACGCCCGCCATGAGAAGAATGCCCGTCACCTTGAAGACGATGACCGGCAGAACGCAGGGCATGATGTTCAGCAGAAGGCCGGCGAGCATGCCGAACAGAAGGGCCGCGCCCAGTCCGGAGACCTCCGAAGACTGGTCGGCATAGCGCGGCGCGAAGCGGAAGGGGAAACTCTCGGGCGGGGGCAGGGGCGCGTTTTCTTCGCCGCTCCGCAATGCGTCACCGCCGGCGGATGCAGGAGGGGCTTCGCCGCCGCCCCTCGGGCCGTCACGGGTGAGCGCCTTCCAAAGACCGGCCCACGGCATTGAAGCGACGGGCGGGGCATCCGCGGGGATCTTTCCCGACAGGGGCTGCGTCACGGGCACGCAGCGTCGGGGAGAGCACATTAGAAGGCTCAGCGCGCCGCGATAGCCCCCTCCTGCCGATGTTTCGGGCAGAAGGGCAAAAAGGGTCGCTTCCCCCTCATAGACGGAGACCGTCACGCCGGGGTCGTAATAGTCGCGCTGCAGGGCCCCCGGCGGGTACAGCACGCGGGCCGCATGCTGGGCGTCATCGGAGAAGTCGAGCTCTGTCGGCCGCCCTGCATCGCCGGCCTCGTGCGCATAGGCGTGATAGCCTGCGGGCAGCTGCATGCGCACGGCGGCGACGATTTCCCCCCCGTCCCGCGCAAAGGCCACTTCAAGGCGGATTTCCTCGGCAGACACGGCCTGCGGGCGGAAAAGCGGGGCCAGCAAGAGCGCCAAGGCAAGGGGTAAGGCAAGCAGGCCGCAAAGCCGCACGGAGTGCATCTTCATGCTAGCAAAGTACCCTCCGGCACGAAGGGTGTCAATTTTCGCCCGCCGCGCCGTGCCGCCGCTTTTGACATCTTCCCGTTTGCGCGTACATTCTGCCTGTCGCGGCGGCCGCTGTTGCGGGAGCGGACCTGCCTGCCGTACAGGGAGGACATCTCATGCAGAAAACGATTTCACCCAGGCAGACCTGGGAGTGGCTGCAGGCAGGCGCATGCCGCCTCGTCGACATCCGGGAACCGGACGAAATAGAGGCGGTAAGCGTCGTCGGGGCGGAATCCGCCCCGCTTTCCGTCATCCGCCGCATGGCGATCCCCCCTTCGCGCGAAGGGCTCCCCATCGTCTATGCCTGCCATTCGGGCAGACGCGTGCAGAACAACGCCCTGCTTCTGGATGGCATAGCGAAAGGCGAGCACTTCAACATGGAAGGGGGCATGGCGGCGTGGATCAGGGAAGGACTGCCCGTACGGCGCGGCCGTCGAATCTCCCTTGAGCGGCAGGTGCGCATGGGCGCGGGCGGCCTTGTTCTCGCGGGGCTCGCGCTCGCCTGCGCGCATCCGGCTTTTCTGGCCGTGCCCGCCTTCGTAGGATGCGGGCTCGTCTACGCAGGCGTGACAGGTACGTGCGGCCTCGGCCTTCTTCTGCAGAAGATGCCCTGGAACCGCGAATCCGGCAGATAAGGATCCGCAGGGACTCTCACCGCCCAGCCCTGCGGCAGGCCGCCTCGACGAAGGCGTTGGCGTTGCCCTGCGCCCTGCGTATGCGTTTCGCCCTCTCGCATTCCCACTCGTCCGGGGGGAACTTCGCGTCCCACGCCTGAAAGAGCCTGCGCTGCCTGCCGCTCAAGTGAAAATGCCCATGGTAGGCGGCATCCATATACAGGGCCGTCCGCGCGGCGAAGCCCTTGGCACTGTCGGGCGGTTCGGCCCGCCGCCCCGCTATCTTCATCGGGCAGGCTCCGAATGTCGCGGGCACGTCCGGCAGCTCCTCGAAATGGTAGTTGCGGCGCATGGCGTTGACCGCGCCGACCGCCGGCACGAGGTTGTAAAGGTCGGCCTGCATCAGGCGATACTGGCGGCTAGCCAGCTCGGCGCAACGCCGCCCCTTGAACGGCCTGCCGTTCGCCGTGCACCGGGGCGAGCCTTCCCGCCACTCCCGAAAGAAGCGGCCGAAATTTTCGGCGGGAACGAGGTGTTCCGTCTCCGCCCGGCCCGCTCTCTCCGCATGTTCAGGTATGACCATGCCCTGCGGCAGGGTGACGGCGCGGTTTTCATCAAACGATGCGCCGCAGTAGAACGTCCTCCGATGATCCGCATAGACGACCCTATACAGCAGCTTCTTCGCTTCCGCATAGGATTCCAGGCGCGTGTTTCCGCCGGACGGATCGGGGTCGGAACATGCGGCCGACAGGACGGCGAGCATGAGGATGAAAAGAAGGCGGACAAGCGGCGTCTTTTTCATGAGTCTTTCAACAGCCGGGGACGGCGCCGGACAGCCACGCATCCGCAAGAGCCGCCACCTCGCCTTCCCGGCACCAGGAGGGAAGCAGCGTGCAGGCGTTGCCGGGAAAAACGAGTCCCCCGTGATGGAGCAGAAAAGCGCCGTCGCCCTCTCCCCCGTACAGGGCATCCCCGACCAGCGGAAAACCCAGGATGCCCGCATGCGCGCGTATCTGATGGCGCGCGCCGAGACGTATCTCGCAGCCGGCGAGCGTGAGGGGGGCGCGGGCGCCCGATTCCGCGGCTGATCTGCAAAGGGCCATCGCGGGCGGGAGCGTGCCGGGCTCGAATACGTGCAGGGGCTGAAAGATCGTTTCCCGCAGGGGGGAAGCCAAGCGGGGTTCTTCGGTTCCGCCAGGCCCCGCGCAAGGCGCAAGGGCTCTGCTTCTGGCGCAGTCATCGGTGTCGAGCCGCCTGCGGACCGTTGCCGCCTGTTCAAGGCGCCCCTGAAGAAGCGCCAGATAGCGTTTCGTGCAAAGCCCCCCCTTCTCGGCGCGCCGAAAGTCCAGGGCTGCATCTTCAACCGCTGCCGCGCAGACAATGCCGGAAGTCATGCGGTCCAGCCTCTGCAGGAGTCGGATGTCCTTCGCATCCACGTCATCGGGAAGCAGCGCTGGCAGCGCGGTCTCAAGGGATTCCCCTCCGCCGCCCGCAAGACGCACGGTATGCAGACCCGGCGGCTTGAAGAAGAAAAGATAGCCGCCTTTGCGGGCGAGAAGGCGGGGGGGCTCGCCGGGGGGGGCCGCCGACGGCGCATCCTCACAGGGTGCGGCCGTTATGACGTCCCCTTCGCGCAGACGCTGCGCGGCGCGTCCGGCACGACCGTTCACAAGTATGCGGCCGCTCTCGATCAGGCGTCTGCGCCCCCTCAGGCCCATTTCCGGATGCACGGCCGCAAGAGCATGGTCAAGCCGCATTCCGACCATTTCAGGGGTGGCGGTCACCGTCTCCGAACGGCGGGTCACGAAATCTCCGACGGCAAAAAGCTCATGAGGGCGCGCACGGTCAGGTCGGGATCGTGGCGCCGCCCTTCCCCGCTGGAAAAAAGCGCCATATCCGCCACGCGTATGCCGAGCCGGGAAAGCCTCTCCACGCCATCTTCATCGAAGCGGCCCCCGTAGTCGCCGAAACGGCTGTCCACGAGAACGTGCCCGACAAACGCCGAGGCCGGCATGGCATCAAGCGGCGCGCAGTCCGCCGCGGCCGGGCATTTCCCGGAGGCGTCCGCCTCCGGCCCGTCCGAACGGAGCACGGCGAGCAGGCGCTCCACCTGTCCCGCGACGGAAAGTCCGTGCAGTTCCGCATCATCGCCGACGTTCGGTATGAAGACCTTGGGGCAGGCTGCGGAAGCCACGGCCCGCCCTATGCCGCGAGGCAGAAGGTTGGCGAGTATGCTGCTGTAAAAGCTGCCCATGGGAAAACAGATGAGGTCGGCCGAAGCGAGATGCGCCCGCGCTGCGTCGGCGAGGAACGGACGGCATTCCGCCTCCCGAAAGGCCTCTCCCCCGCGTTCAGGCTCATACACCGTCAGGAAAAGGCGGTTTATGGCCGAGGTCAGGTTCTTGAATTTATGCTGGCCAGAGACATAGCTTCCGTCTTCCAGCTCGCAGGCGAGATGAAGCGATTCATCCACGATGGGCTGCACGGTGCCCTGCACGCGCAGGAGGCGCGAGTAGAAATCCAAAACCGGTCCGAAGCTGCGCCTGTGCCGCAGATAGCCCGAAACGAGCAGAAGATTGCCTATGCTCGCCCCACGCGGATCAAAAGCCTCCGTCATGCATTTGAGGAAGCCTTCAAACTGCGGGCGAATGACATCGGCATAATCCGTGGGCATGGCTCCCCATACGGGATGGCTCGGATTTGCCATGCCCAGAAGCTGCCGGCGCATTTCAGCAACGTCGCCCTCGCAGGGAAGCCGGCGCTGGAACAGATCGAACACGCCTTGCGGCACGCGGTCCGCATCCGCTAGCGCCAGCATGCGGTTTCGAATGTCGCCCACGGCCGGGATGGAGAAGGTCCTCCGCAAGGCGGCCGTGCTGCCGCCGGAATCGAATGTCGTGATGAGATGGACGGAGCGTTTCGTGTACGCGGGAAGACGGCGGCTCACGTCGCGAAGGGCCGTGCCGCCCGAAAAGAAGACGAGCCTGGGGCCCGCGTCCTTTTCCCGCGGGAGGGAACCGCCCTCCGCCTCGCAAACGGCAGGGGGTGGCGGCGCGGCGTCAGGGACATCCCGAGGCGTCATCCTTCAGGCCTTCTCATCCTCAGGGTCGAAAGCGGCCGGCGGCGGCATGGAGAAACCGAGCTCCACCATGCGCAGATAGATGCGCCTGCCTATCCAGGCGTCGGTCGCCGCATAGACAATCTGACGGGCGCTCAATTCCATGAGGCTCCAGTTGGAGCATTGGGAACCCTTGGATATGCGCAGTTGGAAAAGATCTGCCGTCAGCGTCCGCAAGCCCTGGGAGGAAAGGCCGTTCATGCGCGCCGCGCTGCCGAGATCGACCAGCCCGGCGGGCCGAAAAGGCGAGAGCCGCGCGAGAGAAATCATGTCGAAGCGAATGCCCACCCCGGCCTTGAGAATGGCCGGATCTGCCAGAATCTCGGCAAGGTGGGGCCCAAACGGAAGCCAGGCCAGCTGAATGAGGTAGACGGCATTTTCGGTGGCGAGCTGCACGAGGGCGGGCGAATTGACCTTGCCCTTGCGGAAAGTGGGGCGCGTTTCCGTGTCGAAGCCGAGCACGGGCGCGGCCTTCAAGTCGTCAAGCACGCCCGCCCAGTCCTCTAGATTCCGAACGACGTGCACGGGCCCCTCGTAGCGGCAGAGAGGCATTGCGTTGATCTCGTCGGGAGTGAGATGGCGGCGCAGACTTTCAGGAATGGGGGTTCGGGCTGCCATGATCTACTTGCCGATGCAGAAATGCGAAAAGATCTTGTCCAGAACTTCTGAAGGGCTTGAAAGCCCGGCGACCTCGGCGAGGTGCGCGGCCAGAGTGTCGAGACGCACGGAGCAGCAGTCGCTGGGGGCCCTTCCGGCGATGTCCTGACGAAGAGCTTTCAACTCCGCCAGGGCCGCTTCAAGGGCAATGGCCTGGCGGGCGTTGGGCACGAGCCCCCCCTCGACTGGCGCGGAGCCCTCGTCCAGAAGGATCCGGCGTAAAAGGCCTGTGAGGACGTCAAGGTTCTCACCGGTGCGCGCGCTGACGCTGCAGCACGGCGCATCGCCTGCCCATGAAAAGGGAAGCGACGCGGGCCGGCAGACATCGCACTTGTTCCAGACGATGATGACGGGGACCTGACCGGCGTGCTCAAGGACTTCCGCAGTCGCCTCATCGGGGCAGTCGCAGGCATTGAGTCCGGCCTCGCCCATGCGGGCGCCGTCAAGCACAAGCAGCACGGCATCCGCGCCGACCACCTGCTCCCGGCTGCGGTCAATGCCGAGGGCCTCAATCTCGTCGACGCAAGGGGCGTCCGCCGCACGCAGGCCCGCCGTATCGACAAGGCGCACGGGCAGCCCCTCTATTTCGCAATATTCCTCAAGAAAGTCGCGGGTCGTTCCCGGACGATCCGTGACCAGCGCCCGGTCTCTCCCCAGAAGAGCGTTGAGAAGGCTCGACTTTCCGGCGTTGACCGCCCCAGCCAGAACCACGGTCACCCCCTGCTGCATGAGGCGGCCGCGTCTTTTTCCCGCGAGGACACGGACGATCTTCTCTTCAATGCCGGCAAGGGCAGACTCAAAGGCATCCCGGGGAAAGACCTCGACCTCGTCTTCGGGAAAATCCACGGCGACCGCGAGCTGGCAGCGGAGCGCGTCGATTTCGTCGCGCAGGGCGGCGACCATGCGCGAGAGTCCCCCGTCGAGACGGTTCAGGCCGTAGCGCAGCGCCTCGCGAGAGGGGGCGGCGACAAGCTCGGCCACCGCCTCCGCCTGGGAAAGATCCATCCTGCCGTTCAGAAAGGCCCGGCGGGTGAACTCCCCGCGGGCTGCGGGCTCCGCGCCGAGGCGCAGCAGGGTCTCCAAAACGGCCTGCGCCACGAGCGGGCTGCCGTGGCACTGGATTTCGGCAATGTCCTCGCCGGTGTAGGTCCGCGGGGCGGGCATGTAGACGGCGAGCACGTCGTCGATCGCCTCTCCGTGCCAGTCGAGGACCCTGCCCCTGTGCAGATGGCGGGGAACGAAATTCTCGAACTTTTCGGAAAGCGGCAGAAAAACCCGTGAGAGAAGGGCTTTCGCATCAGGCCCCGAAAGCCGCACGATGGCTATTGCCCCTTTGCCGGGCGGGGTTGCTATTGCGGCGATCGTCGACATGGCGCCTACGCCCCGGCGGCCTTTTCCGCACGGCGCCGCATGATGACGACACGCTTCATCGGGCCGTCGCCGATGCTGCGGGTCTGGATGTCCTCTGCGTCCTGCAGGGCAAGATGCACGATCCGCCTGTGGTACGAGGAGAGCGGCCGCGTCGAAAAGGACCGGCCGGAATGCCGCACCTTTTCGGCAAGCGCCAGTGCCATCGCGCGAAGTTTCTCCTCCTGACGCTGGCGGTATTCGCCCGCATCGAGCTGCACCCGCACGGCGGCGTTCATACCGTGCGAGACTATGCGCGAGGCGAGGTACTGCAATGCGACCAGGGTCTGTCCCTCGCGGCCTATGAGCAGGCCGGAATCCTCATTGCATTCGATGCGGACCCGCGCGCGCCCGTTGGAAATCTCGGCGGCGACGGACACATCGTCATCGTCGCCCGCCACGGGGCGTATGAGCTCCCGCACCGTCGATTCCAAAAGGGCGCACAATTTTTCCCCGTCAAGCTCTTCCAGGGGCAGTATGGGCAGGCCTTCGGGGATTTCGTCAGCCATCTCGCCCCCCTCCGCGGTGGAATCCTCGCGCCCCCCCGGCGCGGGGCTGCGCAGGGCGGCCGGGCCGCGGCGCCTGCCCGCGATTCTCCCCTCCCCCCTTCGACGGAGGGGGCGGAAGGTGCTTTCGCCTTCATCCTCAAGCTCCGCGTCGCAGGTGACGACCCCGACGACCGGCGAAACGCTGGCCCCGGCAGCATCTTCAGACGTGTTCCGGGCTGGAGTTTCCTCGGGGAACGCCGTCTCGGCAGGCTCTGCCGACGGCTTTTCCAATGTCTGCGCGGACAGGCCGGCGTCTGCGGAGGGCTTCCCGGCATCCTCAACGGCCCTGCGAGGCACCTGCCTGCGCTCGGCGTGGCGCCCCCGGCTATCACGCCCACGGCCTTCGCCGCGGGCGGAAGTTTTCTCCTCATCCGTCGAGACGGCGGCATCGGCCGGTTCCTTCGCCCTGCCGAGTATGCTTTCGACACTCTCGCGCACATGCGCCCGGCGGGCGCGAATCTTGGCCTTGCGGAAACCGACTATGCCGAAAATCCCCGTTTTGGCGTCCTGAATGATCTCTATCTCAAGCTTCTCGCGCTTTGCGTTGAAATACTCGCATGCCTCGGCGATGGCGCCGTCAAGATCCCTGCCTTCGAAATCCTTGTATCCTTCCATGTCCGCCCTCCGCATCACTTCGCTGCCGCGGCCGAGGCCTTGCTCTTGCGGATCATGAGCCACTGCTGGAAAATCGAAAGCACGTTGTTGGCCAGCCAGTAGATGACGAGGCCGGAAGGGAAACCCAGGAACAGGAAGGTGAAGATGATGGGAAGAAACATCATGATCTTCTGCTGGGTGGCGTCGTTTGCCGGGGGGCTCATCTTCTGCTGCAAAAACATGGTCACGCCCATGATGATGGGGGTGATGTAGAAGGGATCCTTTGAGGACAGGTCGGCGAGCCAGAGCTTGTCCGTGAAGGGCAGATAGGTGATGAAGGGCGCGTGCCTGAGCTCGATCGACGTCAGGAGGGCCTGATACAGGCCGAAGAAGACGGGGAGCTGGATGAGTATGGGCATGCAGCCGCTGGCCGGGTTGACGCCGTAGGTCTTGTACAGCCCCATGATTTCCTTGTTCATCTGCTCCTTGTTGTCCTTGTACTTCTCACGGATGGCCACCATGTGCGGCTGAAGCTTCTTCATCTTCTCCATCGAGGAGTAGCTTTTCGCCGTGAGGGGCCAGAAAATGGCCTTTATGACGATGGTGAGCATGATGATCGCCGCGCCCCAGTTCTGGACGTAGTCATAGAAGATCTGCAAAAGCCAGAGCAGGCCCTTCGCGATGAGGCTGAACATGCCGAGATCGACGCTTCGGGCAAGTTCTTCGGAGACCGCACCGAGGGCCTTGCGCTCCTTGGGACCTATCCAGTAGCGGACGGAGAACTCGCGCGTCGTGCCGGGCTGAATGACGGTTTCCGGCTCTTCGAGGGCGGCGCGGAAAACGGTCGTGCGCACACGCCCCTTGACGACCATGTTCTCGGAATTATCGGGCAGTACGGTGGCCATGAAATAGGTGCTCATGGCACCGGCCCAGAAGATCTTGCCGGTCGCCATCACGCCCTGTTTCTGCAGCGTGTCGGCCGAGGATTCGTCGGAGAGGCTGCCGTCGCTGTCCCAGGCGATGCGCATCACGTCGTAGCGGTCGTTGGCCGCGTTCCTGGAGTCCGCGGCTACCGTGTAGCCGAGGCGCAGGGTGCGCGCATTCGGGCTTTCATTGACGACCCGCACCTTCTCGGTGATGAGATAGCTGTCGGATGAAAAACTCAAGACACGCTGAACGCGCATGCCGTCGACCATGCCGTTCAGGCGTAAGCTGCCCTGCTCTCCGTCGGCCAGATTGAGCCCCTGCTCATCGCCGCTCTCCATAGCCCATTTCCCGGTGCTCCAGGAAGCCTGACCGTTGACCACGAGGCCCATGGGCGCGACGGCCGCCGTGCGCTCATCCACTATGTTCACGAGGGCCGAATCCGGCGTCAGGCCGACATGGTATTTCTTGAGTTCAAAGGAACGCAGAATGCCGCCGCCGGTATAGAATACGGCCTTGTACAGCGGGGATTCCACAACCACGTCCTTCCCGTCGGAGGGGGTGAACGTCGGAAGAACGGCGGCCTTTTCGGCCTCGGCTTGGACCTTTGCGGCATCCTCGGCCTGTTTCTGGGCCATCTCGCGCTGCTGTTCGGCCACCTTCGGGTCAGGAGCGGGAACCCAGCCCATGTACTGGGCGAAAGAGCTCCAGCCGATGACGATCAGAAGGCACAAAACGATGGCCAGTATCAAACGCTTATTGCTGTCCTGCATAAATCTGCTCACTTGTGATGCCTGGGCGGCTCGGTTCGCACAGGGGGGACGGGATCATAGCCATAACCGCCCCACGGATGACAGCGGGCGAGGCGGCACAGAGCAAGCCAGCCCCCCCGAAGGATGCCGTGGCGCCTTACGGCCTCCATGGCATAGGTGGAACAGGTCGGGTAAAAGCGACAGGCGGGCGGCAGCACCGGTGAAATGAAACACTTGTAAAAACGTATCGGCAAGATGAAAAGAGCTCTCGCCGCGCCGCGTATCGTCCACTGCATCGAAAGCCTCTAAATCAAAAAGCCCGGAACAGGCTCACCTGCCGGGCTGCACGGTCTGCGCCAGACGCCCGCACGCCGACATGAGCTCTTCTTCAACCTGTCGGTAGCAGGCGATCTCCGCCGCATGCTTTTTTGCGACGACGGCAATATCGGCATGCCGCGGCAAAAGCTCGGCATGAAGCCGAAAGAATTCGCGAAGAAGACGCCTTATGCGATTGCGAACGACCGCCTTGCCGACTTTTCTGGATACGGCCGTTCCCGTGCGGGATTCAGGCCTTTCCGAAAGGGCATACCTGACGAAGAGAAGAAAATGGGGGGTATGCCAGCGCAGGCCTTCCTCGTAACACAGGGTAAAATCCGCCTTGCGGAGAAGGCGGACTCTCTTGGGATAGGTCAGCAGTCGGGCCACGAGGTCGGCGGCGGTCAGACCGTGCCCTTTCAGGCGCTCAGACGCTTGCGGCCCTTCGCACGACGGCGGCGAAGAATGGCGCGGCCGCTCGGGGTTGCCATGCGCACGCGGAAACCATGGCTGCGGGCTCTCTTTATCTTACTGGGCTGGTACGTTCTTTTCATCTTTTTGCTCCTTCAAGACAGGGATGCACACCCTCTGCGGCTCATAAGCGATGCCGCATAGAATCGATGGGGTAAGGGCGAATCGGCAATGGAGCCGACACGCATGAAATTGAGTGTGGTTGTCTTTCATACACGCCGAACGCCCATACGTCAAGAGCGGCATCCCCGCTGCAAGGCCCGCCCGAGGGCGCTCCGGACGGAACGCCCGCCGGTGAGAACGGGGCTAGCGCACAAGCCGCCCGGGAATCGGCGAGAAGATATCGCCGTTTCTGGGCGTGCCCCTTCTCTGCACGTTCGTATACGTCGTCGGTTCGGGCTCCCGGGCGGCGGTCAGGGCGCCGCGCCCGGCACGCCCTCGTTTGTTG
>JAEEGL011566507.1_pt1 | contig 12448 bp, 4 predicted proteins | sample 9134231 | NCBI WGS metagenome assembly JAEEGL01 (sample SAMN16246548, study PRJNA631951) | gut metagenome | biome: gut microbiome; feature: rumen; material: fiber-attached | host: Bos | place: Iran: Karaj | collected 2018-10 | reverse complement strand
GTGGACCTATTTGCGCGGCTCGTCAGGATGTCCGCAAAACACGGGGGATTCCTCACTGTCTCGTATTGCGGCGGATCGCATCCGCTCTGCCCCGTCGGAATGCTGAAAATGCACGGCGGGCTTCTCAAGGCGTGCCGCGAAAACCCCGAGGCGATCCTCTGGCTCTACAAATACACGACCGATTCATTCTTCCACAACAACGAAAGCGTCGTGATGGGTCCGTTCGTCGCCGGTCTTGCGCAGAACTACGGCGTGCGCTACGACAACTGCGGATGGAACGGCGCGATGTCGTCCGTGCGGGGCGAGAACCACGGAATGAGGTATCCCGCTGCGGCAGGCTTCGCGACGGTCCTCGAGCAGACATGCGTGAACGGCGGCGCGGTCTGGGACGGCCCCGAATTGATCTGGACCGAGGATTTCCAGAATCTTCCCGACACGGTTGTCGACGGCTTCACGCGCAGGAACTGGGGCGTCTACCCGGGCTTTCGCAACGGATGGCTCGACATGTTCTCGAAGATCGTGGAAGGAGGTCTCTACATTCCCTCGCGAAACGAGGTTTTGGAGCGGACCAAGGTCGTCGTCGTGAACGACATGAAGGACGGGACCGAGGAGGAGCGGTACAGTTCGTGGGGCGATCTATACGACGGACTCTACCTGCAGGACGATCCGTTCAATCCGAAGGACGGACACTGGTCCAACAACCACCTGTATTTGAAGAAGACGGGACGCTATGCCGCGATTCCAATAGCGCCAGGCCTTCTCGCCGATGCCGCGAAGGCGATTCCCGCGAAGGTGCGCCGTTCGGAGAAGGACGCGCGCTGGCCGACGATCGAGGCGAAGGTGAAGGAGTTCGACTCGCTCTATCCGCCGGTGTCGAAAGGCGACCTCTACGTCTCGCGCTTCCGCAACCAGCTCGTCGTCTACACTCCGTATTCGGTTCTCAACGAAAAGAAAAGCGCAAAGGGACAAATGCCGCTCCTCTACAATTCGTGCGACAAGCTAGCGCTTTCGCTTGGCCAGATGTCCAGCGGAACCGTGCGCGAGCATTCCGCCGGAATCGACGTGTATCTCAACAACTTTGGCGCGCCGGGCGAGGATGTAGTTGGCGTATCGGGCGCAAAGGAAAAACCGTCGTTCAATCTCGTGAAGCGCGCAGAGGCAACGGCTGCGGTGACTGAGAAATGGGACGCCAAGCGCGGCATATATGCTTTGCGTATCAAGCACAACGGTCCTGTCGACGTGAAGATTGCGTGTTCCGGGAGGAACAAGCCATCGCGCCGCGACACGCTGCCGGCAAAGGCACTATCGTCCGATCCTCCCGCCATGTCCGCGCCATTTTCCGGCGAAGTCGTGATAGAGGCGGAAGACATGGACCGCAGGCGGACAGGCGAATGCATACTCGATCCATACGGACAGCGTCCCGGCGCGCGCGGGCACGCGGGCAACGGATTCGTCGAGATGGGAACTGATCCCTCTAGCGCACTGCGACACGAACTGAAGCTTGCGGGCGAAGGCGACTACACGGTCTGCATCAGGTACATGAACGCGGGCCGCGCGGGAAGCGTCGTCGCCGAGATGAACGGCGTCGCGTCGACGATGCAGATTGAGACGACAAAGCCGAATGAATGGAAGCGCGCTCGCGTCGCCGTGAAGATGCGAAAGGGCGTAAACAAGCTGGTGATCTCGAATCCAAGGGGCGTGCCGCTGACGATTGACCAGATTTCCTATTCTCCTGCGGGGTTGCCTTCGGAAAAGTTCCGCGTCAGCGTGAGGAAGGCGGAACATGGCACGGCGAGTGCGGACAAGGCATCCGCAGAGGAAGGCGAGCGCGTTGTGCTGACGACGAAACCTGAGAAGGGATATGAGTTTGTCGGTTGGGAAGTCATCCACGGAGAAGTCAAGCCGGGGAAGGATGGCGCGTTTGAGATGCCGGACGACAACGTGACGGTGCGTCCAATCTTCAGGGACAAGACGCTTGTCTACGAACTGGACTTCAAGCCTGTCCTATCCGGTGTCATCCCTCCGGGCTGGCGCACTACGGACGGCGGCGGAAACGTCCATGAGCATCCTTCGGTTTACGGAATGGGCGCGCGAACGGTCACGAGCTTTTGGGGCAAGTGGCGTTCGGCGCTCTACTGGCGCGACGACAGCGCGGACTATGGAGCGCAGCCCGGCCATCCGCTCGAGCTCTCGCCGGGCGAATACAGGCTGACGTTCGCGTGCGCCGCGTGGAAGGGGAGCCCGAGGTATCGCGTCCGTGTGACGGATGAACGCGGCGGCGATGTCATGAAGTCCGAAGATTGCGACGCGCTGCCTAGAGTCGACGGAAACTACCACGCCGAGATTTCGGATGTGAAGGAACGCGACGTGATTTTCCACATTGGACGCAAGGGCCGCTACCGGATTGTCTTCGAGGGCGCTGGCGGCGGCGAGTTCCTGCTCCTGGGCGTGCGGCTGAACATGCGCTGACACAAGGAGGGGAGGTTGCCTGACCTATGGACATTCCAGAAAATTGGCGCATAACATTCCGCAAGGAGCGCAAAATGAAGCCAAAAGCCAAAGTAGCTGCAATCGCGGCGTTGATGTCCGGTTTAACATGTCTGCCGGCATGCGGAGCCGAGTCCGTATTTGAGGTCAAGGCGGTTCAGCATCCCGACAAGCGCGGCGGCGGCCGAGGTGCTGACATTTTGTGGAACGACGTTCGACGACAGGACGGCCAGGCCCGTGAAGGCAAAGGAGCGAATCTCCGCGAAGTTTGCGAGAACGCTCCCTGCATATTCGCTTACGGTGATCGTATTCTAATCGACGCCAATGTGAGGTCCAGCCATGCGCAAAAGTAAAAGTCCGATTTCCGCCGCGATGGCCGTCCTTGCGGCGGTGCTTCCTGTCGCGTCGCTTGCCGTGTATCCAGACGAGCGCCTATACATCGACTCGTACAGAAGCATCTGGATTGGCGACGACGCGGCGGATCTGCCGCGCTGGAATTCCGACGACAACTGGTCGCTGGAAGCCGTGCCTGTCGGCGGGGGAGATCGATACGTCCATGTCGACGGATATGACGACATTGCCGGCAAGGGCGGATTTCGCGGTGTTTACGCGGAGTTCCAGAATAAGGGTCGGCTTGTTGTGACCGCAGGCGACGGCGAGCCGTCATTCGCCGCGCGCGGCATAATTGCCGCGCGCGGGGCTGGTCCGCTGACGATTCGCAAGGCGCCGGGCTGGGATGACGGCGCAGACGGACTCACGCTCTCGATGAACAACAGCCGTCCGTCGTTTTTCAACTATTCGGCTAACCGCGTCGTGTTCGACGTGTCAGTGAAGTTCGCCGGGCTTGTCTACGGCGACACGGGAGTTCTGCCGGGCGCCGAGTTCAACAGGGGTGTCAGCGCGAACGCGGGCGGGAAGTTCGTCTTCTACGACGGCGATCCCTCTCGGAGCGACGCGGAGAACACGACGGTCGTGCGCGCCACGGCCGACTTTGACGGACACGACGTCGAGATACGCAGCGACCACATCGTCATGCTCGAGGGTGCGTCCGCCGAAATAAGATGCAATGGTTTAGTAGTCTCCGGAAGCATTGGCGGCGGCGGCATAGTGAACGCCGCTTCGGTTAGTTCTGTCAGGGGCGCAAGGATTTTGTTTTCCGATTCCGAGTCGCTTTCGTTTTCCGGCGAAGCGGATTTGAGCGGATTCTCCATTTCAACGGACGGACTCGACTTCACGAAGACGTATGTCGTCGCAAGGGGCACGGCATCACGTCCGGCCTTGACGCTGGAGCAGGCCCGAACGGGCTGGCGCCTTGCGACGGTAAACGCAAACGTCGTCCTCGTGAACGACTATGGGCAGCTGGCGGCGACGAGCGACATTGTGCTACAGAAGGACACGGACTGGTCGAGCGGGGTCACGGCTCTTGGCCCGGGGGTAACGCTCGACATGAACGGCCACGAGCTGAAAGTAGCGGACGTATTGTTCGCACCCGGCGGGGGCATTGTAAACAGCGGGGCAAAGACGAACCTGATCGTCGGATGCAGTGGAGCCGACAGGTCGTGGGTTTTCGACGCGTCGCTTCCGGAGACGATCATGCCGGTGTTCACTGGCGAAGCGGTGGAGATTCCCGAGGACTTCGTTCCTGCAGGCGGCATAGGCTTCAAGGACGTTGACGGGACCGAGACCGTCTCGCGGACCAACATCCGCAACGGCATCGCCCTCATGGGGAACGTCGCGATTTCAGAGGGGGCGGGCTTTGCCCCGCGGCGTCTGGTTGATTCCCGGCATCCGCTCTGGATGTTGCACATAGATGTCTGGAACAGAGCCGACCCGCAGAAGATAATCGACCTGATTCCGGAAAAGCTCCGTCCGTACGTCTGCATGAACCTTTCTTTCTCATGCGGGTTCGATACGGAGAAGGATGTCTACAGGATGCCGCAGAACGCGGTTAGGACGTACAAGTCGTGGGCTTCCGTCTGCCAGCACAACGGAATGTGGTTCACGTGCCAGCCCGCGAGCGGCGGACACTCCCATTTCAAGGACGACGACTTGGAGACGTTCGAGTACATCTTCCGCCGCTATCCGAACTTCCTCGGCTGGAACTACTGCGAGCAGTTCTGGGGGTTTGGGGAGATGAACGACAAGAGTTCGTCCGACATAGCCGAGCGAGTCGATCTGTTTGCGAACCTCGTCAATATGTCTGCAAAATATGGCGGCTTCCTTACCGTATCCTACTGCGGCGGCGCACATGCGCTGTGTCCCGTCGGCATGCTAAAGATGCACAAAGGCCTTAGAAGGGCATGCTGGGAGAATCCAGGTGCGATGCTTTGGCTGTACAAGTACACCACCAACGCCTATTTCCACAACAACGAGAGCGTCATCATGGGGCCTTTTGTCTCCGGGCTGTCGCTCAACTACGGCGTACGCTACGACAACTGCGGATGGTGGGGCGGCATGGAGTCCGTTCTCGGCAAGGACCATGGAGTTAAGTATCCGAACGCGGCAGGCCTTGCGACCGTCCTCGAACAGACGTGTGTCAACGGTGGTGCGACGTGGGACGGTCCTGAACTTATCTGGAATGAAGACTTTCAGAATCTTCCAGACACTATAGTCGATGGCTTTACACGCAGGAACTGGGGCGTATATCCCGGTTTCCGCAATGGGTGGCTGGATCTTTATTCGAAGATAGTCGAAGGAGGATGCTACATTCCTTCGCGCGACGAGGTGGTGGAGCGGACGAAGGTGATAGTCGTCAACGACATCGAGACGGGGACCGAGGAGGAGCGATACGGCGCGTGGGGCGAGTTGTATGACGGACTGTATCTTCAGGACGACGATCCGCTCAACCCGGACGACGGGCATTGGTCGAACAACCACCTGTACTTGAAGAAGACTGGACGCTACGCCGCGATTCCCGTTGCGCCCGGATTTCTCTCCGGGGCGTCACTGAATATTCCGGGGAGGGTGTTGAAATCAGAGAAGGACGTACGCTGGCCGACGCTCGAGGCGAAGGTGCAGGAGTTCGACTCGCTATATCCGGTTGTGTCGGAAGGCGACCTTTACGTTTCCCGCCACCGCAACCAGCTTGTCGTATATACTCCATATTCGATGGTCAACGAAAAGAAGTCGGCGGAGGGCCGCGTTCCGCTTCTCTACAGCACATGCGATGCGCTGACGCTTTCGCTTGGTACGATGGCCTGCGGCACGGTGCGCGAGTATCCCGACCACCTTGACGTCTACCTCAACAACTACGAGTCGCCCGGCGAAGACGTCATTGCGGTTTCCGGCGTGAAGGCGCGGCCTTCTTTCCAGCTCGAACTGCGCGCCGAGGCCACGGCGTCCGCCGAAGAGTCGTGGGATGCGTCGCGCGGCGAGTACACGCTCCGCGTTACGCACAACGGGCCTGTGGACGTGAGCATGTCGTGCAGTGGAAGCCACGAGCCGTCCCGTGACGACATCCTTCCGTCCGGGCCGCTCGCCGACGATCCAGCGGACATGCCGGCGGCTTTCCATGGCGAAGTCGTGATAGAGGCGGAGGATATGGACCGTCGGAGCACGGGCGACTGCATTGTGGATGCGTATGCACAGCGTCCAGACGTACGCGGGCACGCAGGGGTCGGCTTTGTCGAGATGGGGACAAGTCCTGGTAGTGCGCTGCGCCACGATTTGACGCTTGCGCAAGGCGGAGACTACACGCTCTGCATAAGGTACATGCTGACTTCGGCGGCAGGCGGAGAGCTTGCTGCTGAGATGAACGGGGCGTCGGCTTCGGTTCCGCTTGCCCGTACGAGGCAAAACGAATGGCGGCGTGCTCGCGTCGACGTTAGAATGCGCACGGGGGAGAACCGCCTTGTGCTTTCAAATCCCGATGGCGTTCCTGTCACGATAGACCAGGTGTCTTATGCACCGAAGGATATGGTTTCCGAGAAGTTCCTTGTAAGCGTCCGCAGTGCGGAGCATGGCTTGGCGGGCGCGGACAAGGCGTCCGCCGCGGAAGGGGAGCTGGTTGTGCTGACGGCCAGTCCTGACGACGGGTATGACTTCGCAGGCTGGGAGCTCGTGCACGGCGGAGTTGAGCCGGAAGGCGACGGATCGTTCGTCATGCCGGACGACAACGTGACGGTGCGCCCTATCTTTCGGGACAAGACGCTTGTCTACGAACTGGACTTCAAGAACGTCCTGACAGGGGTTATCCCGCCGGGCTGGCGCACAACCTCCGCGGGCGACGAAGTCCGCGAATATCCAAATGCCTACGGATTGGGGCCGCGCACGATGACTACATTCTGGGGCAAGTGGCGTTCGGCACTCTACTGGCGCGACATCAGCGCTGACTACGGGTTGCAGTCCGACTATCCGCTCGAACTGCCGCCGGGTGAATACAGGCTGACGTTCGCGTGCGCCGCGTGGAAGGGGAGTCCGAGGTATCGCGTGCGCGTCGTCGACGAGCAGGGCGCGGACATCCTGAGCACGGATTCCTATAGCGCGCTTCCGAATGCCAGCGGCGACCCTCTGTCCACATTAGATGACGCGCCGGAGCGCGAGGGGACGTTCAGCGTTGCGAAGCAGGGCCAGTTCAATGTCGTTTTCGAGAGCGTTGGCGGCGGCGAGTTCCTGCTCCTTGGCGTGCGCCTGAACAAGCGCTGACATTTTGCGCCGCGTTCACTTTCTCGGCGCGACGGCCACCGCCCCCATCATTACTCCCCCCGTCGCTTCCCGGGCGCATCATCGCCGTCGGCAACGGCGACGCGAGGGGCTACGAGAGCTTCTGCGATGCCGACTCGCACTCGCTTTATTGCGGACGCGCACTTGTCATCGTCTGCCGCGCGGGCAGCTCTGTCATAGACCTCGTTGCAGAATAGCCTTGCACTTCCCCCCTGCGGGGGAAGTTGGCTCTTCCCCGTTCGGGGAATGCCTTGTTCGCACGAAAAATATATAATAGTGGCAGAAAATACGAAAGGGTACTTTGTTATGAAGTCAACCATCAGTAAAATGCTTATAGTGGCGGCAGCTGCGGCTGCGAGTTCAACAATCGCGAGGGCCGAGGATATTTCGTATCCGTCAGACGGCGTCATGACCTTCTCGAACGGGACGGAGTACACCGAGGTTGGCGACGAGTGGGGCGAAAAGCATGAAAGTGCGGAAACGTCGCTCAAGGTTTCCGTCACGGGAGCAGGCAATACGATTACCGGCATCAACAAGGAGGCCAATCCGTGGCGCAACGTCACGCTCACAGGTGCTGGATACCTCACGATGATTCGCAACGGGCAGTGGTCAATTGGTCTTTCTGACAATCCTGGGTCGACGAAGGATTTTGAAGGAACGCTGCACATCCAGCACCTCAACTACTGCCAGACATACTTTGGCATTGACAGCAACAAACTGTCCTTCGAGAAGGGATCGATTGTTCTTGAGGCGGGCAGTGGGAACTACGTGTACTTCTCCAACTACGCTCCAGAGCGTAAAATCGGTGACCTCAGCACGGCTGGTGATCACCCAGAGAGAATTACAGTTGAGAAGAAGAACAACGGCACGCTCTACATAGGCTACCTCAACAAGAACAGCACGTTCGGCGGTCGGTTCGTGAACTCGGGATCGACTCCGTTCGACATCGTCAAGGTAGGTACGGGAACATGGACTCTGAACGGCGAGGTCGACATCACGAACGGAACCTTCACGGTCGAGAGCGGCGCGGTTGTCTTTGACTGCGCGGTGTCGAACTCTGTAGCTGTCGGCGCAAGTGGCATGATCGGCGGCACTGGCACGATTGGCGGCGCGGTTGTCGCGACGAGCGGCGCGAAGCTGCTTTTTGATGCCGATAATGTCCTGACATTTACTGGTGATGCCGACCTGAGCGGCTTCATCGTGGATGCCACTGGATGCACGGCTGGGAACGAGTACCCCGTCGCGAAGGGAACGTCGTCGCTGCCTGGCGTTTCAGCCGAACATTCGGCTCTCGGTTGGATGACGGAGGCAAGGGATGGCAACGTGTACCTTGTAAACCGCATGACAGTAATCAGTGCGAACGTCACGCTTGACGCGGATGCAGACTGGTCGGCTACGCCTGTCACTGTCGCGGACAATGTGACGATCGACCTCAACGGACACAGCCTGTCGGTCGCGGGCATTACGTTTGGAACTGGCGTCACGTTCGTGAACAACGGCGCGGAGAAGTCTCGCCTCTACGCCGGTATTAACGGAGCGGACAAGTCCTGGCTGCTCGGCTTGAACCTCGCAGCGAACATCATGCCCGTTTTCGTCGGCGCGGCGATTGAGATCCCGCAGACGTTTGTTCCAGCCGGGGGAATCGGGTTTAAGAATACGTCTGGAGAGCAGTACCTCTACAATGCGTCCTGCAACAACGGCCTTGCGTTCCTCGGCGGTGGTAAGATAATCGAGCAGTGGAAAGACTGGAATTTTGGCGCGGGCAAGACTTGCACCGTGACTGTTGAAGGAGACGACAATACGTTCACCTTCAACGATGACAACTGGAGTACCGAGCCTGGAGCTTTCACGACAACGCCATTTGTCGGGTCCGGCACATTGACGATAGTCTCCTCGGCGTCAGGAATGCCTGCCGCTCCTGTCGTCGGCGCAAAGGGACTTGGCAACAGTGGATTTTCTGGCAGGATCATACTGAAGCCTGCGGCAAACTACTCAAGCGGCAACGGCTACGGCATCAAGTTCGAGGATGACAACAACATTGCGGACGGCCTTTCCAACGGCTCTGTTTCGCTCCTCTGGGATGGCGAAGGCAAAGTCCATTTCTCGCTGCGCTCGCAGAACGGAGGCACGCCTCCGACGTACAACATTGGAAATCTCATTACGGAAGGCAGCCATCCTGAGAATATCGTTCTTAGTGCACAAATAGCACCCGCATACGCAGTCATTAAGACGGGCTGGGACAACGCGGATGGAGCCTTTGCAGGGACAGTCACGAATTTCAACAAAGAAACCGAGAAGCCGATCAACATCGAGAAGCACGGCACGGGGACGTGGAAGCTGACGGGGACGATTGCGAACGGCGGAACGTTCACCGTTGCCGCAGGCGGCGTCGAGTTCTGCAATGGACTTGCCAACGTAACGTCCCTCACAGTCGCGAGCGGCGCGTCGGCTCTTTTCGCCGGCGACATGGGTTCGAATCCCATTAGCCTCGCCTCAGGCTCGACGCTGAAACTCGATGCCTCGAACGAGGGAGACGACGTGCCGGTGGTGAATGGAAACCTTGACCTGACCGGCGTCAGCATCTATGTTTCGCAGGGGACGTATGTTCCGAGCAAGACGGAGCCGCGCGAACTGCTGCGCGTTGCGGGTATGTTGACAGGGTTTGACCGCAACGACGTCACTACCGACATAGATGTGGATGGCTGGGCGTTTCGTGTTGTTGACAACGGCGATGGCACGAAGTCGATTGTTCACAAGAGGCGGATTGGGATGGGCGTTATCATCCGCTGACGGAAATATGGTATAATGCGGCCAATGGAAAGATTGACTCTATCAGCAGTCGCCTTGGCCGCAGCAGCGAACGCCGCCTGCGCGGCGTTCGCTCCGCTTCCGCGCGAGGAGGCCGCAAAAGGACGCGAGGTGTGCGTCACCGGAGTGGTGACGTGCGTCGCGCATTGGCAGCGCAATAGCTTCATCGTCGCCGATCCCGCTGACCCGAACGGCCCCGCGCTCTATGCGACGGGCGAGCACCCCGACGCGAGGTCGGCGCCGATTCCCGAGGGCGGAATCTCCATCGGCGACATCATCGAGGTAAAAGGGAAATGGGCGGCGATGCTCTTCGCCTCCGGCATATACGCGACTCACTACGAGCGTCTCGGGAAGATGTCGCTTTGCAGGGCGCCGCGCAGACTGCTGCATGAATTCGCCCAGGGCAGACGGGACAACCAGCGCGCGGCGATTTCGGGCGTCGTCCAGAGCGTATGGGCGCTGGACGATGGACACGCCGAGCTTTCGCTTGCGACAGAGGAGGGACGGCTGAACGCGATCGTGCCGCTGCCCGAGGCGCGTGCGGAAGGGCTTGTCGACGCGGAGGTGACCCTCTCCGGCGTCGCCATGAGCAGGTTCAACCACCGCGCGGAGTTCCTCGGCGTCATGCTGGAGGTCGTCGGCCAGGATGGAGTCGAGGTGACTCGAAAGGCACCTGGCGATCCGTTCGAGGCGAGGGAAGTCCCGCTCAACGCCACGCTCGCGTGGTCTCCGGTCGGAATCGACGGACATCGCGTGAGGGTGCGAGGGACTGTCACGCACTCCCTCGCCAGCGGCGTGTTCTACCTTCAGTCGGGCGAAATGGCGCTGCGTGTGCTGTCCGACGCCCCGCCTTCATCCGGCATGTCGGTGGAGGTGGTTGGCTTCCCGGAGATGATCGAAGGTGTCGGCCAGCTTGCCGACGCAATCTGGCGCGAGAGCGGAGATGCGCCGACGGACATTCCCATGTTGAATCTTGACATTGCGGCGCTCACCAGCTTCCAGTACCGTTCTGACGTATCATACGTTGACTACGACTGCCGCAAGGCGTCAGTCACCGGACGGCTCAGCCATGTCGAACCGACCGACAGCGCCTCGGCCGTGCTTTTCCTTGAAATCGAAGGGAAGACCGTACGCGTAGATGTGGAGGACGGGATTCCGCAATGGATTTCTGCGGAGGCGGGTTATTGTCCGCTCGTCAAGGTTGATGGCATAGCGCGATTCGACATGTCGGGCGAAGCTGCGCAGGGACGGCGCCCTTGGCCAAACGCGATCGTCATGGAGACGAAGCGCGACGGCTTGACGCTCGTCCCGGACGTCGAATGGCGGAGGCGTCACGGACTCCGCGCCGCGAGGCTCGTGCTCAATTCGCTTGCGGCGATCCCCCTCGTGCTTCTTGTCGTCGGAGTCGTCTCCTGGCGGCGCGCTGTCGGCAGAAGTCGCCACAAGAAGCTCCTCGACGAGGAGCGGAGGCGCATGGCCGACGAACTGCACGACACGATCGAGCAGCATCTCGCCGGTGCGCGCATTCTGCTCGCGACGGCCGAGGAGCGCATCGGCGGAGGCGATGAGTCCGCGGCGAAGATGCTCTCCATGGCGGGAGAGGTTCTCGGCAACGCGAAGCGCGAGATACGCGATGTCATCCTCAACCTTCGCAGCGAGGACATGATGACGCGTCCGCTCGCCGACCTCGTGGCGTCTGTCGCGAAGGAGCTTGACGAGCGCGGCGTCGCGCGGACGCGCTGCAGACTGCGTGGAATCCCCGACGGACTGAGCGCGGGCGTAAAGGCCGACCTCGTCGCGGTCGTGCAGCAGGCAGTCACCAACGCTATCTCGCACGGCAAGGCGAAGAACATCGTCATCGTTTCCGACGGCGCGGCGGACGCCGCAAAGAACGCCGGCGGGCGCTTCGTGCTTCGCGTCCTCAACGACGGCGAGCCGTTCGACGCGGCGAAGGCGCTTGGTCCGGCCGCGGGGCACTTCGGCCTCGCCAACATGCGCCTCAGGGCGAAGCGCAGCGGATTCTCAATAGAGTGGACCCGCAAAGGGAAGTGGAACGCAGTGAGAATGGAGGTCTCGACATGATACGAGTCGCAGTAATAGACGACCATGCCGTAGTGCGCATGGGGCTAAACTACGCGATTTCCTTCGCCGACGACATGGAGTTCGCCGGCGAGCTGGAGAGCGGCGAAGGCGCCGCGGCGTTCGTCGTCGCCGAGAAGCCCGACGTGGTGCTGCTTGACATCAGGATGCCCGGCGTCGACGGACTTGCCGCGCTCGAGTCCATCATGACCGTGAAGCCGAGCGCGAAGGTGATAATGCTCACGACAAGCGAGGCGGACGACAACATCTACCGCGCCATCAAGCTCGGCGCGAAGGGCTATGTCGTGAAGGACCGCGACTCGAAGGCGATCCTCACGGCGGTGCGCGAGGTCGCGGCGGGCGGCAAGTTCTTCCCCGACGAGGTGATGAAGCTCTACCGCCAGCGCCAGAT
>JAEEGL010942890.1_pt1 | contig 12448 bp, 12 predicted proteins | sample 9134231 | NCBI WGS metagenome assembly JAEEGL01 (sample SAMN16246548, study PRJNA631951) | gut metagenome | biome: gut microbiome; feature: rumen; material: fiber-attached | host: Bos | place: Iran: Karaj | collected 2018-10 | reverse complement strand
TGATAGTTTTCGTCGCCGCTTCGCTTACCGACATGCTCGACGGAAAGATCGCCAGAAAATACAACCTTGTTACCAATTTCGGAAAGATCATGGACCCCCTTGCCGACAAGATCCTCGTCTACGCGGCCTTCTGCCTGATGGTCCAGAACGGCACGGTCGCGGGCTGGATGCTGATCATCATACTCTTCAGGGAGTTCATAGTATCCGGCATGCGCACGGTTGCGGCGGCGGAGGGAAAGGTGATCGCCGCGGGAATGAGCGGGAAGGTCAAGACCGTGCTGCAGATGATAGCCGTCTGCCTGCTCATCCTAGATTCTCCGGGCGTCGTTCACATTGCGGCCAGAGTCTTCCTCTGGGCATCGCTCGTTATGACGGTGTATTCCGGAGCGGAATACGTTCTTAAAAATAAGGAAGTCTTTTCGATGTAGCGCGACCGCGGCGGCTCAGTGCCCGGCGGGTCACGCCTTAATGTGAAGCGATGACGTTCGATAAAAACATTACTATTGAAGAGGAGTTCGTTCCTCTCGTCTGCTACAGGCATCTGCTGAAGCATTCCATGACGATCGCAAGCGCCGAGTCCATGACCGGAGGCCTGTTCGCCAAGACGTTTACGGATATGCAGGGATCGTCCAGGGTGTTCGACAGAGGTCTCGTGACCTACAGCGAGAGGGCGAAGATGCAGGAGCTGGGCGTAAGGGCAGAGACACTGGCGGAGCACGGCGCCGTCAGCGAAGAGACCGCGGCGGAGATGGCCGAAGGCCTCAAAAGAGTCTCCGGCTGCGACGTCTGCGTCAGCGTCACCGGCTATGCCAGCGCCTCGGCCGACGAGGATTATCCCGTAGGACTTTATTATATAGGGATAGTTTACAGAGACGAAAAGGCCGTGTACGAGTTCAGGTCGGAGCGGTATACGCGCACCGAGATAAGGGATGAGGCCTGCTCGAACATGTTCCGCGTCATAGTCTCCTTCGTCCAGAACGAGCTTGACAAAAATGTAAAATAATGGTAATTTTGTTTTGCGGAAAGGATTGACAAGGCCTTTCCGGAGTAGTAGTATCAATACGAACAAATGTTCTGTTCGTGAAAACCAGTGTTCAGGCGAGTGGGATCGCAGTTATTCGGGACAGACCCGCGGAGGATCAGATGGCAGGCGGAAGCAGAGATATCAACATCGACAAGCAGAAGGCGCTCGAAGAGGCTCTTCTTCAGATAGACAAGAAGTTCGGAAAGGGCTCGGTCATGACTCTCGGAGACGAGAGGGCCAGGCTCGACATAGAGGCTGTATCGACGGGTTCCGTCAGCCTCGATATCGCCTGCGGCATAGGCGGTCTTCCCAAGGGAAGGATCATAGAGATTTTCGGACCGGAATCCTCCGGTAAAACAACTCTTGCTCTTCACGTCATAGCCGAAGCTCAGAAGAAGGGCGGCAAGGCTGCTTTTATAGACGCGGAGCACGCTCTCGATCCCGTATACGCCAGAGCTCTCGGCGTAAAGATAGACGACCTGCTCGTATCCCAGCCCGATACCGGAGAGGACGCCCTCGAGATCTGCGAGATGCTCGTAAGGTCCGGAGCCATTTCGGTAGTCGTAGTCGACTCAGTCGCGGCCCTCGTTCCCAGAAGCGAGATCGAAGGCGATATGGGAGACAACCACGTAGGCCTTCAGGCCAGGCTCATGTCCCAGGCTTTGAGAAAGCTCACCGGCGTCGCGAACAAGACGGGCACGATGATAATCTTCATCAATCAGCTGCGTGAAAAGATCGGCGTGATGTTCGGCAATCCCGAGACCACGACCGGCGGCAGGGCCCTCAAGTTCTATTCGTCCGTAAGGCTCGACGTCAGACGCATCGAATCCATAAAGATGGGAGACTCCGTGACCGGCAACAGAACCAGGGTCAAGGTCGTAAAGAACAAGGTCGCACCTCCGTTCAAGATGACTGAGTTCGACATCATGTACGGCGAGGGCATATCCAAGGCCGGCGACATACTCGACTGCGCGGTGGACGCGGGCCTTATCGACAAGTCCGGCGCCTGGTTCAGCTTCAAGGGCGAGCGCATCGGACAGGGCAGGGAGAACGCCAAGCTCTATCTCAAGGAGCATCCGTCTCTGATGGACAGCCTCGAGGCCGAGATCAAGGAAAAATTCATTCCCAAGAGGGATGAAAACGCCGTCGAAGAGGAGGAACTCAACGTCGACGAAGACGGCGTTATTCTCGAGTAAAAAACCGTTTGACAACGATTTCCATTTATGATAAATTATCCGCGTTGCCGCTCTGAGTGGGTTTTTTGAAGTGCGCGTGCCACCCATAAAGGCGAGCCCGGATAAGGAGGTAAACATAATATGTACGCAGTAGTACAGACCGGCGGAAAGCAATATCGTGTCACCGAGGGTGACGTAATCTGTGTAGAAAAGCTTGCGGCAGAAGCCGGACAGACAGTTGTTCTCGACGAGGTCCTCGCAGTAGGCGAAGGCTCCGATCTCAAGCTCGGCGCTCCCTTCGTAGAAGGTGCGGCCGTAAACGCTGAGGTCCTTGAGAACGGAAAGGCCGAGAAGGTCATCATCTTCAAGTACAAGGCCAAAAAGGATTACAGAAGAAAGAAAGGTCATCGTCAGCCCTTCACCAAGCTCCAGATCAAGGCTATCGTAGCCGAGGGAGCGAAGAAGGCTGCAAAGGCCGAAAAGCCCGCCGCGGCAGAGGCTCCCGCACCCAAGGCAGAGCCCGCCAGGAAGGTGAATCTTAAGTCTATGAAGAAGGCTGAGCTCATTGATTTCGCAAAGGAAAACAACATCGAGATCAATGCCAAGGCCACTAATGCCGATATGATCGCAGCCATCGAGGCCGCGCTAAAATAAAAGAGTCAGGAGGTATATACCATGGCAAGTAAAAAGGGTGTAGGCAGTTCCAAGAACGGCCGCGAAAGCGAATCTAAACGCCTTGGCGTAAAAAGGGCTGATGGACAGTTCGTTAACGCAGGTACTATCCTGGTTCGTCAGAGAGGAACCAAGTTCCATCCCGGCAACAATGTCGGCAAAGGCGGAGACGATACGCTCTTCGCAATGCAGGACGGCGTTGTGAAGTTCGAGAGGAAAGACAAGACCCGCAAGCAGGTCAGCGTTTATTCTCAGGAAGCATAAGACATCAAGCCCCTGGTCATCCGGGGGCTTATTTTTTTCTGCCGCTGAGCGGCGAATTTACGGCTATGTTTGTAGATAAGGCAACCATACATATTAAATCCGGAAAAGGCGGAAACGGCAGCGTCTCCTTCAGGCGCGAGCCCTTCATTCCCCAGGGAGGTCCCGACGGCGGAAACGGCGGCAGGGGCGGCAGCGTCATCTTCGCCGCCGATCAGAACCTGAGGACCCTCATGGATTTCCGGTATAAGAGCAAGTACGTCGCACCCTCCGGAGAAGACGGCAGGGGAAGGCAGCAGTACGGTAAGGACGCCGAGGACCTGATCATCAAGGTCCCCGTCGGCACCGTCGTGCGCGACGTTGCGAGCGGTCAGATACTGGCGGACCTCAAGGAGGACGGCCAGCGCTGCGTCGCGGCCAGAGGCGGCAAGGGAGGAAAGGGCAACGTCTTCTTCAAGAACTCCGTCCGTCAGGCTCCCAATTTCGCCGAAGCCGGCGGTCTTCCGACCGAAAGGGACGTTGAGCTGGAGCTCAAGCTCATAGCCGACGTCGGACTGATAGGCTATCCCAACGTCGGAAAATCGACGCTTCTTTCCGTCAGCACGAGCGCGGATCCCAAGATCGCGAATTATCATTTTACGACGGTCACGCCGAACCTCGGAGTCGTGCAGATGTACGACAAGAGCTTCGTCATGGCCGATATCCCGGGCCTCATCGAGGGCGCCTCGCAGGGCCTCGGCCTGGGTCTCGACTTCCTCAAGCACGTCGAGAGGACGAGGATGCTGATCCACGTCGTCGACGTTTCCGGAAGCGAAGGGCGCGATCCGGTAGAGGACTTCGAGAAGATCAACGCCGAGCTCAGAAGCTACAGCGAAAAGCTGGCCGCGAAGCCTCAGCTCGTCGCCGCTAACAAGATGGATATGACCGAAGACGAGGACTACGAGCGCTTTAAAAAGCACGTGGAAAGCAAGGGCTACAGCTGCTATCCCATGTCGGCTCCCATACACGAAGGCGTCCGCGAGCTGCTTGCGGCCGCTCTTAACCTTCTCGAGAGCCTTCCCGAAGAGGAGGACGAACTCGTCGTTTCCGAGGCTACGTCCTTCGAGGACGATCCCGATTACAGGGAGGTCCGCGCCTGGCGCGACGGAGACGTCTACCACATCGAGGGAAAGCAGCTCCTCAAGATCTTCAACTCCACCAATTTCCATGACCAGGGGTCTCTGCGCTATCTTTACAAGTACATGGAGAGCAAGGGCGCGATCGACGCCCTGAAGGAGCTGGGACTTTCCGAGGGAGATACCATCAAGGTCTTCGATTATGAATTCGAGTATTACGATGAATACTGATGAGATAAAAAGGCTGCTGGACAGGCTGCTTCCGAAGGTCGAAAAGCCCGGAAGATACATAGGCGGCGAGCCTCACTGCGTCATAAAGGATCCCGCGGACGTAAAGATACGCTTCGGCTTCTGCTTCCCGGACACCTACGAGATAGGCATGTCCTATATGGGGCTGCAGCTGCTTTATCATATCGTGAACAGCACAGACCACACCTGGTTCGAGCGCTGCTTCGCGCCGGCGAGCGATATGGAGGCCCTTATGAGAAGCTCGGGCCTTCCTCTTTATACTCTCGAGTCCAAGACCGCTCTTCGCGACATGGACATAGTGGGCTTTACTCTTCAGTATGAGCTCTCCTATACCAATATCCTCAACATGCTCGACCTCGCCGGAATACCGCGCAGGAGCCGCGACAGGGGTGAGGATATGCCGCTAGTCGTGGCCGGAGGCCCCTGCGCCTTCAACGCCGAGCCTCTCGCAGATTTCTTCGACGTGATAATGGTAGGCGACGGCGAAGAGCTCCTTCCCGAGCTGTGCCGGGTCACAGGTGAATGGAAGGGCAGCGGAGAGAGCAAACGCGAGCTTCTCAAAAGGCTTTCACGCCTTCAGGGTGCCTACGTTCCGTCCTTCTATGAAGCCGAATACGCAGAAGACGGAAGCTTCGCAGGATATAAAAAGCTCGAGCCCTCCGCTCCGGACAGGGTGCTCAGGGCAATAATAGACGGGATAGACGACGTCGACTATCCTACCGAAAACATCGTGCCTCTGATCGAGGTCGTCCACGACAGGGCGGTCTGCGAGCTCTTCAGGGGCTGTACGAGAGGCTGCAGATTCTGTCAGGCCGGCATGATATACAGACCGGTCAGGGAGCGGTCCATGGCCAAAAACCTCGAGATCGCGAAGAAGCAGCTCGAGATAAGCGGCCACGACGAGCTCTCGCTGCTTTCTCTTTCGACCTCGGATTATACCGAATTCGAGCCTCTGGTGCTCAGTCTCATCGACTACTGCAAGCCGAGGAACATTTCTATCTCTCTGCCTTCGCTGCGGCTGGACAATTTCAGCTTCAGAGTTCTCGACGAGATACAGGGCATCAGAAAGACCGGGCTCACCTTCGCTCCCGAGGCGGGGACGCAGAGGCTCAGGGACGTGATCAACAAGAACATCACAGAGCCCGAGATCCTCGGAGCCATAGACAAGGCGATAGACCTCGGCTGGCGCTCCGTCAAGCTGTATTTCATGATCGGTCTTCCGACCGAGACCGACGAGGATCTCGACGGAATAGTCGATCTCGCGAGAAAGATCTCGGACCTCGCCTACGCGAAGAAGGGAAACAAGGGAGGCGGCTTCCACGTTTCGATGAGCGCAGCGAACTTCATCCCCAAGCCCTTCACGCCTTTCCAGTGGTGTCCGCAGTGCAGCGAGGAGGAATTCGAGCGCAAGCACTTCTACATCAAGGACAGGCTCAGAGGTATAAGGGGCGTCAGCTTCCATTATCACGGATCGTATACCAGCAGGCTCGAAGCCATATTCGCGAGGGGCGGAAGAGAACTCTGCCGCACTCTCGAAAGAGCGGCCGATCTCGGCTGCAGCTTCGACGCCTGGACCGAGGGCTTTAAGGAGGACGCCTGGAAGCAGGCTCTCGCCGACACCGGCATAGACGAAAGCTATTTCGCTCTCAACGCTATAGACCTTGACGCTCCGCTTCCGTGGAACATCATAGACAGCGGCATAAGCGACGAGTTCTTCAGGAGCGAGTACGAAAAGTCCGTCGCGGAGACAACGACTCCCGACTGCAGAAGGGGATGCAACAACTGCGGCATCAACAGATATACCGAATGCAGGTGGGGAGGCATCTATGTTTAGATTCGCCATGAGGTTCTATAAGAAGGGCTACATGCGCTTCATATCGCATCTGGACCTTCAGAGGCTGTTCCTCAGAGCTCTCAAGCGGGCCGATATCAGGATAGCCTATTCGCAGGGATACAATCCCCACCCGAAGATGAACATAGTCCAGCCGCTGGCTCTGGGCTTCGAGTCCGAGTCGGAATATTTCGAGTTCGACACGGATTACAGGTACGATCCCAGAGAGCTGGTGTGGGCCATGGATCTCAGCATGCCTGAAGGCCTTAAATTCTACGACTGCAAGGAGTTTCCCGCCGTCAAGACCAATTTATCGTCCATATGCCGCGAGGCCGTCTACGAGGCGATTTTCCCTCTGGATGTGAGTTTTTCGTTAAATATGGACGTAAAGGGTTTCCTTGAGCAAAGCGAAGTCCTTATACTTAAGCGTGATAAAAAAACAAAGCAGATGGTGCCCAAGGACGTGAAGCCCTGGGTCAACTTCATCGAACCCGTCGGATATGAAGACGGAAAGATGAAGCTGAGCATCTCCGTAAGATGCGCCACGAATGAGACGGTGAATCCCGCAAGGCTGCTCCAGAGCCTCGCCGAATACTGCGGCTTCCCCTTTGCAGAGGAGGACGCAAGGATCACCAGAATAGATTGTTATGTAAACAATATGCCCCTGTTCGACGCCGAATACTAGACGGGGACGACGGACCGATCGATGAAAAAAGCTGAAAACTCAAAGAAAAAATACAATCTCAAGACAGACCGCTTCAGACAGATAGCGGTATGGGCGCTCACCTTTGTGATATCCCTGATCTACGTTTTCGCCGGTAATAAGATAGTCTGCAGAAATCTGGACATATTCAAGATGGACGGAGCCCTTGTGGAATGCGGTACGGTCACCGAGATCGGCGAATACGTTACGGAGTCCTACGAAGCCGGCTACAGCTACGAGAACAGCATACAGTATTTTACGGCCAGGATAACTACCGGCTCTCTCAAGGGCACGGAGGTTAAGGCCGCTCAGACCAGCGACAATTACACGAATTACAGCGACGTTCCGGTGCAGGTCGGAGACAAGGTGGTTCTATACAACTACGGCACCGACCAGGGAGACGCGCAGTGGATATTCGGCGGCTACGAAAGGCTCTCGAAGATCGTAGTCTTCGGGCTCGTCTTCTTCGGGCTCCTGCTGCTGTTCGGACAGCTCAAGGGCCTGAATACCATAATATCGCTCAGCTTTACATGCCTTGCGGTATTTGCCGTATTCGTGCCGTCCGTGCTCGCGGGCTACAACATCTATTTCATGTCGATACTGACGTGCGTCTTCACTATAGTGATGACTCTGATCATTACCAACGGAGCATCCTTCAAATCGCTGACGACCATACTCGGCTGCACCTTCGGCGTCATTGTCGCCGCTGTTTTCGCGGTGGCTTTCGACAGGATATTAAGACTTACCGGCCTTATAGACGAGCATTCGATCTACCTTCAGTATCTCAGCAGCGGAGTGGAGATAGATCTGCGCGCTCTGATCTTCGGCATGATAGTCATAGGCGCCATGGGCGCCGTAATGGACGTCGCGATGGATATTTCCTCGTCCCTGCACGAGATCCACGTCAAGGTGCCGGATATCAGCTTCGGCGACCTCGTGAAGAGCGGCATAAGGATAGGCCGCGACATCATGGGCACCATGGCAAACACGCTCGTTCTCGCCTATATCGGAAGCTCGCTGTGCTCTATACTTCTGCTCATAACCTATTCGGCCTCCCTCAGGGAGCTGCTCAACAGGGAGGGCATAGTGGTGGAGCTGCTCCAGGCTCTGACAGGAAGCACGGCAATACTGCTGACAATCCCTCTCACGGCCATAGTCTGCGCGGTCCTCTACACGAGATTCAGGAACGCCGGACTCGAAAAAGCGGGGCAGGATGCAGGTAAGACCGACGCGGAGACGCCGAGAAAATCGATAATCCCGGACTTCGAGCCCGAGGTGTTCTACTATGACGGAAAAAAGAAGTGAGCCGCTTCAAAAATGCTCTTGCCCGGGCCGCCTTCGGGTGATAATCTTGCCTTGGGGAATAAGGGCGTAAATGAAAAAGCTCGATATCAAAAAGTTTAAGCCGCTGATCGCAGCGGCTTTTTGTATCGTCTGCCTCGCCGGCAGCGTTCAGAGCTACGTCAGAAATAACACCATGGACGAGGTGGTAGTCTTTTACGGCGACGGAAGGGCGGGAAACGGAGCGTCCGGGAGCCCGGGCGCCGCGCGGGATGATGCCGACTTGCCGGACATTTCCGAGGAGAGTCCTCCGGACGGCTTCTCAGAGCCCGGTGAGTTTTCGGGCGTGAACATCAACACCGCAGACCGGGCGCTTCTCGAGACCCTGCCCGGCATAGGGCCTGTAAAGGCGCAGGCAATAATCGATTACAGGGAAGCCTACGGAGGCTTCGTCGATACCGGGGAGATAATGGAGGTGCGCGGGATCGGTCCCTCGACATACGAAAAGATACGGGATCTCATTCGTATTCAATAAGGCTCCGGGAAGTGTTATAATCTATCAAAATGTCAGGGGGAGCATTATGATAAGCGACGAAGAACTCAAAAGGATTAACGAACTCGCAAGAAAGAAGAAGACCGTGGGGCTCACCGAGGAGGAACGCCTTGAACAGGCGCATCTCAGGAACAAATTCCTCGAGGATTTCAGGGAAAGATTCAGGCAGCAGCTCGACAATATCGAGTTCGTCGATCCTGACGATCCGAGACTTAAAAACTGAGCGGAGCAGACACGGATCCTGCCTGTTTTTTCGCGTTTTTGATGTCCGATCGCTTTACACGGACGCGGATAAAAAGTAAAATAAACTGTTAAATACGGATGGCCCAAAACGCGGCCGTTCAATGCTTATAAAGAAAAGAGAACACAAGAAATGCAATACCTCGGTGTAAACGAAATCAGAGAAAAGTTCCTCAGTTTCTGGGAATCGAAGGGCTGCCTCAGACATGACAGCTATTCGCTCGTTCCGCAGAACGACAAATCGCTGCTTCTCATCGCGGCGGGCATGGCTCCGCTCAAGCCCTATTTTTCGGGCGCGGAGGTCCCTCCAAGATCCCGCATGACGACCTGCCAGAAGTGCATAAGGACGAACGATATAGACAACGTCGGCCATACCGCGAGGCACGCCACGTTCTTCGAAATGCTCGGAAACTTCTCCTTCGGAGATTACTTCAAGCACGAGTCCCTCAACTGGGGCTGGGAATTCGTTACGGATCCAAAGTGGCTCGGCATACCCAAGGATAAGATCTGGGCTACCGTATACGAGGACGACGACGAGGCCTACGACATCTGGAAGAATGAAATAGGCATGCCCGAGGAGCGCATAGTAAGGCTCGGCAAGGACGACAACTTCTGGGAGATCGGCACCGGCCCGTGCGGACCCTGCTCGGAGATCTACTTCGACAGAGGTCCCGAGTACGGCTGCGGAAAGCCCGACTGCAAGCCCGGCTGCGACTGCGACCGCTACATGGAGTTCTGGAACCACGTCTTCACCCAGTTCGACAGGCAGGAGGACGGCAGCTACAACGAGCTCGAGCACAAGAACATCGACACGGGCATGGGCCTTGAGCGCATGGCCTGCATCATGCAGGGAGTCGATTCCATCTACAACATCGATACCATGCAGGCTATCCTGAAGGAGGTCTGCAGGCTGTCTGGAGTCGAATACGCCGACGGCGAGAAGCCGACCGACGTTTCGATAAGGATCATCACCGACCATATCAGAGCGGTCTCCTTCATGATCAGCGACGGCATACTTCCCAGCAATGAGGGCAGGGGATACATACTCAGGAGGCTCCTCAGAAGGGCCGCCCGCCACGGAAGGCTGCTCGGCATAAAGGGCGTCTTCCTCAAGGATCTCTGCGACAAGGTGATCGAGACCTCCGGCAAGGCTTATCCCGAGCTCGAGAGCCGCAGGGATTACATCAAGAAGATCATAGGCATAGAGGAAGAGAAGTTCGCCGCGACCATAGATCAGGGCAGCGACATACTCGCGTCCTATATCGAAGGCAATAAGAACAGCGGTCTGGACTCCCTCAGCGGAGAGCAGGCCTTCAAGCTCTACGATACCTACGGCTTCCCGTTCGAGCTCACTCAGGAGATCGCCGAGGACGCCGGAATGAAGGTCGACGAGGAGGGCTTCAGAAGCTGCATGGAGGCTCAGAAGCAGCTCGCCAGGTCCGCGAGAAAGGACGACGAGAACGAGGGCTGGAAGGATGAATCCTCCATGTATCACGACTTCCCGCAGACTGACTTCTGCGGCTACGAATCCCTCGCCGTGAACGCGGAGGTCCTCGGAATAGTAAGAGGAATGGAAAGCATGAGGAGCGCTTCCGAGGGCGACAGCGTCAGGCTCGTGCTCGACCGCACTCCCTTCTATGGAGAGGGCGGCGGACAGATAGGCGATACCGGAGTTCTCGATTCCGACGGGTTCTCCGCTGTAGTCACCAACACCACCAAGGTCGGCGGAGTATACGTCCACCACGTGACCGTGACCGCCGGAGAGCTCAGCGTCGGAGACAGCGTGACAGCCTGCGTGGACGTGAGAAGAAGGCACGCGATCGCCCGCAACCATACTGCGACGCACCTGCTTCAGAAGGCTCTCAGGACGGTCCTCGGAGACCACGTCGAACAGGCTGGCTCCCTCGTTACCGAAGAGTCTCTCAGGTTCGACTTCACCCATTTCGAAGCTCTCAGCAGCGAGCAGATCGCGGAGGTCGAGGATATAGTCAATTCCGAGATCCTCAAGTTCACGAACGTTGAGACCAGGGTGATGCCCATAGACGAGGCCAAGAAGCTCGGAGCCATGATGCTCTTCGGAGAAAAGTACGGCGACGAGGTAAGAGTCGTCAGCGTTCCCGATTTCTCCATGGAATTCTGCGGAGGCACCCACGTCGCGAATATTGGCCAGATCGGAAGCTTCAGGATACTCTCCGAGGGCGGAGTCGCAGCCGGCGTCAGAAGGATTGAGGCCGTTACCGGCGCTGCCGTTAAGGAAGCCTTAAGCGAAGACGACGAGCTGCTCGGCGCGATCGCCGCTTCTCTTAAGACCAACAGAGCATCGCTTCGCCAGAAGGCGGAAAGCGTCGCGGAGGAGCTCAGGGCGCTCAGAAAAGAGGTCGAACAGCTCAGGTCCGAATCTCTCGCGTCCGGTGCGGGAGACCTCATGTCGGAGGCGAAGGATATCAACGGAATACGCCTGATAACGAAGGTCTTCGAGAATTCTTCGATGGATGACCTCAGATCTATATCAGACAATATCAAAGCCAAGGAAAAATCTGTTATAATGGTATTGGCGGCTGCGGGCGGCGGAAAGACCGCCATGATGGTCTCCGTGACCGACGACCTCGTCGGGAAGGGCTATCACGCAGGCAATATGATAAAAGAACTCGCAAAGGTATGCGGCGGAGGCGGCGGCGGAAAGGCCGACATGGCCCAGGCCGGAGCCAAAGACGCATCGAAGCTTCCGGAGGCGTTCGCGCTCGCCGAAAGCATGCTTAGAGGATAAGGGGGTAAACAATGGACAGAAACACAATACTTTTCACCAATCCCGAAAAGTCGGCTCCGACTTCGATGGAGGACATTCTCAACACCGTTTACAACGCCCTTGAGGAAAAGGGTTACAACGCCATAGATCAGATGGTTGGCTACATCCTTTCCGGCGATCCCTCGTACATCACCGGTCATAACGATGCGAGGAACCTGATCAGGCGCATCGAAAGGGACGATCTGGTGGAGGCTCTGCTCAAGAAGTTCCTCGATAAGGAATGAGATACATCGGACTCGACATAGGAGATAAAACAATAGGGGTGGCGGTAAGCGACCCCTTGTTTATTTCCGCGCAGGGCGTGACGACTATCGAGCGCGTCGGCATCCGCAAGGACACCACCAAGGTGCTCGAGATGTGCGACGAATACGAGGTCGGGACCGTCGTCTCCGGCCTTCCTCTGATGCTAAACGGCGAGGACAGCCCTCAGACCGCGAAGGTCAGAGAATTCGTTACAATGCTCGAAAACAAGGCCAGAAGCACCGGAAGGAAGGTCGAATGCGTCGTTCAGGACGAGCGCGTTACCACCGGGATCGCG
>JAEEGL015418410.1_pt1 | contig 12449 bp, 6 predicted proteins | sample 9134231 | NCBI WGS metagenome assembly JAEEGL01 (sample SAMN16246548, study PRJNA631951) | gut metagenome | biome: gut microbiome; feature: rumen; material: fiber-attached | host: Bos | place: Iran: Karaj | collected 2018-10 | reverse complement strand
GGTATAGAGAAACAAATAGTATAACAGGAACAGATGGAAGTAGTACAACATTATATGCACAATGGTGTCCAAATTCTGAAGGGACATTAAAGATATCAAATACAGAAGTAAAAGATTCATATGGTAACTACGTATTTAGAAATAATAAATATATAACAGTAACAGCAGATAACAAGACAATTAATTATGGAGGAACACCAAGTTATAGTTATACAGTGGCTGGAACATTAAATGGTGAAACAGGAGTGACAGGAACAGCAAGTTATACAGTAAAAGATGGTAGTAATAATACAATAAATCCGAGTAGCGCAGAACCTGGAACATATACAATAAGTGTATCTGGATTAACAGGAGCGAGTGGATATGCAATTCAAAATACATATACAGGAACATTAACAATAAATATATTAACTACTCCAGTACCACTAGCGGCAAACTTTTGTAATAGTTTAACCTATAATGGTAGCAACCAAACATTAGTATCGACAGCAGATACTGGTTTTAGTTGGGATTCATCTACAATCACGGGAAAAAATGCAACATCATATACAGTTAAAGCAAATTTAAAATCAGGATATAAATGGAGTGATAATACAACTGGACAAAAAACAATAACATGCTCAATAGGCAAGAAGAGTATAACAATAACAGCAGATAATAAAACTATCAACTATGGAGGGACTCCTAGTTATAGTTATACAGTAGCAGGTGCGATATCCGGAGAAACCGCAGTAACTGGGGCAGCAACATATACAATAAAAGATTCAGAAGAGGAAATAATAAGTAATGTACAAACAGCATTTCCAGATACTTATACAATAATCCCTTCGGGATTAACAATAGGATCAAATTATACTGCTTCATATGCAAATGGTACTCTTACTATAAATGGCATTACTGTAACACTTGATATAAATATGGAAGGTGCAACATATGGCGATTCTACCAATGAAGATGGTTGGAGATTTAAACAAAAGACTGAAAGTTTTCCAGAAGGATATACAAGCTATCAAAAAAACAGGTCATACTGTTGTGGGACAACAGCATTTGATGAAAACACAGGTAAAATAACAATAACCGGAACTAGATATGCTGCTAACAACTTAGCAAATAAAACTTGCGCAAAAACATCAACAGAGATAGCTATGGCAGGAGATAGTTGTACATATACAGTTTCAACAGCATGGGACATACATAATATATATGGTGAAGACAGCGAAACAGTATCATATAACGAAGATAAAATGATGCAAAGCAACCCTAAAAAAGCTTATGACAACTCAAATACAACATACCAAACACTACTTACACCAACATATTCTAATTATACATTTCTAGGTTGGTATACTGCTAAAACGGGTGGAACACAAGTGACAGATACTTCAACTTTAGTAGCAAGTACAAATCACACACTATATGCACATTGGGGAAAGAAAAATTCAACATTAAATTTATATGCAAATGGTGGAGTATTAAATGATGACAGTTGGAAATCGTGGACAAAAGGTGCAACAAGACAAGTCACATTAGGACTTTTAAACACGACTATGCTGTGTTGCTCAACTGAGCCTTCAATATTCGATGCTGCAAAAGGGACATGGGCATACACAACACCAGGAGTATCAGCAAAAGCTACAAATTTACCAGTAGGAAAGTATTGTATCTACGCTACATCAGCAGATCGTGAAGGACTATCTTGTACTGGTAGCTCTAGTAGTGAAATTTATATTTCTTCAACAACAACAGGTTCGAATACAAACAACACGTATTATGTTACAAATAGGGTAGACAGAGAAGAAGTAGATTCTTGTATAGATCAATCCGGATGTCACAGAACAATTTTTGGACAATATGGAGAAATGCCTGAACCTACGAGAGAAGGAAAACAATTCGTAGGCTGGTTTACTGCTCCTGCAGGAGGAATAGAAAAAAATGAAGCTGATGAACTTACAACACTTGCTTTATATGCTCATTGGGCAGGAGATAGCATTATAACAGCAGATGCAAATGGTGGAACTATACCTGCAACAACAGGATGGAGTGGAACAGGCACAACTGCCACAAAAACAATTTCAGTAGGTGGAACATATGGAACTATGCCTGCACCAACAAAAACAGGGTATAGTTTTGCAGGATGGTATACGGCACAAACGGGTGGTAAATATATAGATGAAAATGATAAAGCAACAGGAGATAAAACAATTTATGCACATTGGATAGGCGCAAATGAAAAAATTGTAAATATCAGAGTTAAAAATGGTAAAGCAGAAAGTAACAATAAAATAGTAACTAGTAATACTAGTGTATCTTTTACAATTACTCCCAATGAAGGAACTAATTATACGTCTACAACATGTACTAATGGTCAAAATGGGGTGATGACGTTTGGTTCGGGTACGGATACACTAACAATAAGCAATCTTTCTCAAAATACTCTTTGCAATGTAGTATATACACCAATTACATATACAATTACATATCATACAGGAACTGAAACAACAGCAACAGAAATCCCCGCCCCTAAAACTAAAACATATGGAATAGATATATATCTATCTGGGACAGCACCACAAAGTTCGTCTAAAACATTTATAGGCTGGGCAACAATAGAAAATGCTACAGATACGACAGGAACATGGTATGAGCCTGGAGATATATATTCCGAAAATGCCAACCTAGATTTATATGCACAATGGTATGATGTAGCTAGTTTAGAACAAAAATATACTACATTTACTCAAAGTGGTAGTGGTACATATGGTGCTGGAAATGATTTTAAGATTCAAAGTGGATCAATTTCAATGAGCATTAATGGTGGAAGTGCATTAAGTAAAAGCTATACAGCTTCGACTATAAGTGGATATAATGCAAAATATATTTCATCATGGACTCAAAGTAGTTCTCAGAGACCATATAGGATAATTAATGGAGGAGTTTCAGTAAGAAATATGGATACAGCATCAACATCTAATGCACTAACATATTACTATCTACATATAAGAAATAGACAAGCGACTACTTATCCAAATGATAAAATTGATACCAGAATAGATAGGTTACAAAAAATTCAAGATGTAGCAATAAAATATAGTGAAATAAAAGCAAAATCAGCTGCAGTAGATAATAAGTCAGTTACAAATGGAGGAGCGGTAACAGCAGCACTCACACCAGATTCTGGCTACTATTTAATAGGGCCTGGAGGTTTTAATATGGCAAACGCATCAACTAATGGTGGCAATGTATCAAGAGCCTATGTCTGGTCATATATGTATTCTGCTACATCTGGAGGAGGAGCAACAGGATTTCATTTAAGCCCTTCTCGTGCATACACATCAGTTACGCCAAAAATAAAAATAACTTTATATGGAATTGAAGTGTTAGCAAAAACAGCTAGGAGTACAACTTTTTCTGCAGGAACAGGCAAAGGAGCAGCTAGATATGCTGCACTAACTGCACTAGATGCAGATAAAGGAAATTACTTTCCAACAAGTTATTTAAAAGTATCAAGTAAAATAAGTGGTGCCACAGCATCACCATCAGCATGGGGCAGTGCCACTGCATCAAAAACACTGACTATATCTGATGGAAAAATACTAGGACTAGCAGGTTTTGGAGTAGCTAATGGAACAGACGGAAGCGGAGAAAGTTTTGCTTCAATATCTAAAGCATATTTAGGAGGCCTTAATACAAAATCAGGTACATTCCATATGACATGGTATGGCGGAAATAAAAACATGACTGTTTCAACCGGAAATGCTCAAACAAAAGTATACGGCTATGGATATGCACTTTATATTAGTTCTGGTTCAATGACAATTAGTTAAATATAATAAAAGGACTAGTTATTGATAAAACACTAGTCCTTTATTGTTGTTATTATTGACAAAATAATGATTTAAGAGGTAAAATATCAATGATTAATATGTATTTCGGAGGAGTATATGAAAGAAAACACAAAAACAAAAATATCATTTGTAGTTCCTTGTTATAACGAAGAAGGAAATGTAAAATCTTTATATGAAGCAATAAAAAAAGCGTATAAAAATAAAAAGTATGATATAGAATTAGTATTTGTAGATGACGGATCAAAAGATAATACTTTAAAAGAGTTAAAAGAAATAGAAAAAGTATGCGAATTTAGTATAAAAATAATTTCTTTTTCAAGAAATTTTGGTAAAGAATCAGTACTTTTCGCAGGACTAAAAGCTGCAACAGGTGATTATACTGTATTAATTGATGCTGATATGCAACAACCACCTAGTTTAACAATAAAAATGGCTGAAATACTAGATAAAGAAACTGAATATGATTGTGTTTGTTATTATCAAGAAACAAGAATTGAAAACAAACTAATGACTGCAGTAAAAAAAGCATTTTATAATGTTATGAATAAAATGGCAGATGTTGAATTAAAACAAGGTGCTAGTGATTTTAGAATGTTTAGAAAAACTGTAAGAGAAGCTTTAATTTCTCTTGAAGAACGTTGTAGATTTACAAAAGGAATATTTTCTTGGGTAGGATTTAATACATGTTATTTACCATATACACCTGAAGAAAGACAAAGTGGTACTTCAAAATGGAGTGCTAGAAAATTAATTAAATATGCACTTGATGGAATTCTTTCATTTTCTACAAAACCATTAAAAATTTCCACATTTTTAGGAATAATCTTATCATTTGTTTCGTGCATTTATTTAATCGTAATAATAATTCAAAAACTATGTTTTAGTATAAATATACCTGAATATCCTACAATTGTAGCTTGCATCTTGTTAATCGGAGGTATTCAGTTATTCTGTTTAGGAATAATTGGTGAATATATAAGTAAACTATATGTAGAAATAAAAAGAAGGCCAATATATATAGTAAAAGAAGAAATAATAAAAGAAAAAGAAAACAAATAATAAGGAGACGACATGAAAAAAAACAGTAAAAGTAACAAGAAAGATTTATTAATAGAAATAACTTTATTTTTAATAACAACTATTATTTTCTACTTTGCACCATATACTCATGATGATTGGGCATGGGGAGGAAGTTTAGGACTTGAAAGATTAGCATCTTATTTTAAAGACTATAATGGCCGTTGGGTAGGTAATTTAGTAGTTTTACTTTTAACTAGGTGTAGAATACTAAAAGCATTTGTAACTTCAATCACTTTATATCTAATAGTAAAACTAATTAAAAAACTAGTTAATATAAAAAATGATCATATTGCTTATATAGCTATGATTTTATTAATGTTAATGCCATATAGAATATTTGCTCAAGCTTTAGCATGGACATCTGGTTTTTCTAATTATACAATTTCATTTTTACTAACTATGATATTTATATATTTAAATAGAAATATATTTAAAAATGAACCTGAAAAAAGTAATAAAAAGTTAATAATACCATTACTAATATTAGGCTTTGTATCAGCATTATTTTTAGAAAATCTAACTATATATAATATAGTTCTTGCTATTTTTGTAGTAGGATATCAACTATTTAAAAATAAAAAAATTAATATATCAAATTTTGCTTATTTAATTGGTTCAATTTCTGGAGCAATATTAATGTTTTCAAATGGAGCATATCATAACATATCTAATGCCGGAGATGAGTATAGAACTATAGCTCAAGATAGCATAATTATGGGCAGTATTCAAAAATATTTTAATTTAATGTATAAATATATATTTAGAAATAATTATGTAATTAATGCTGTAATTGGAGTATTATTTCTAATAGTTATATATAAATATTTAAAGAAGAATAATAAACTATCAAAAATTAAAAAAACTATATTATGTCTAACATCATTAGTATTAATTGGTTATTTAGGATATACAAGTTATGTCATATTTAATGCTAATTTAAACGTATTTATTTACGAAAATTATCGTAACTATTTCGAAGGATTAATATCAATATTATTCTTTATAGCATTAATAATAGGAACATTTACAGTTACTGATAAAGAAAAAAGAAACAGATTATTATTTTATTTAGCAAGTATTGTTATTTTAACAGGGCCATTATTTATAGTAACACCAATTGGTCCAAGAAACTTTTTCCAAAACTATGTATTGTTTACTTTAATAGCATGCGAATTAATAGATTATTTATATAATAAAAATGATATTAATATTAAATATGCTTTAGTATCTGCTACTACTGTAGTTATAATGTGTTATTTTATCGTATTTGGTTATATATTTAAAGCAGATATGAAACGAATAAGCACAATAAATAATAGTAGTAAAGAAGAAACAGTACTTCGTATTCCAAAAATGCCACATCCAGCATATATGCAAGGACCTGATCCAGTTAATGAAGTATTTCTAGAAAGATTTAAAGATTTTTATCATATTCCTGAAAATACCGAAATTAAACTTGTAGGATATAAAAAGAATCAAAATATAGCATTTAAAGAAAAGGGTACCTTTAAGTTAGAAGTGTTAAAACGTAAACAATTACATTTAACAGGAGAAAAAGTTAGTGTTACATATACTAGTAATCATCCTGACATAATAAACGTTAATAATGTAGGACAAATTAAAGCATTAAGACCTGGAAATGCTGTAATAACTGCTAAAAATATATATAATAAAGAAGCTAAAATAAGAGTGACTGCGACTCTTAATAAAGGATTTATTACAGATGAAATGCTAAAAAAAGCTAATGCTAATAAATATGAAAATCTAATGATTGTAGCTCATCCAGACGATGAAACCTTATGGGGAGGAGCTCATTTAAAAGACAGTAATTACTTTGTTATATGCTTAACTAATGGTTATAACAAAACTAGATCAAAAGAGTTTAAAAAACTATTAAAATTTACTAATAATAGTGGATTAATACTTAATTATCCAGATATGCAAGATGGTATTAGAGATGACTGGACAAATGCCAATAAAGGACTAAAAGAAGATTTAACTAAACTAATAACATATAAAAACTGGAAAACTATCGTAACTCATAGTCCAGATGGTGGAACAGGACATATTCATCATAAGTTAGCATCAAAAGAAATAGCTAGTATTGCAGATAAAAACAATAGAGCAAACAAACTATATTATTTTGGACCTTTTTATAAAAAAGGTAATATTCCATCCACTTTAAAAAGAATTAGTGATGAAGAAGTAAAATATAAAGATGAAGAATTAAAAATTTATAAAAGTGTAAAAAATAATATTAGTAAATATTGGTATCATATGGTTCCATATGAAAAATTCATATCAGATGATGATTGGAGTCTTGAAGAATATAAATCAGAAGAAACATTTAAAATGGAAGAATATGAAATCGAATCATCATCAATTTCAGTAAATGGATTAGAACCAGGATATCAAGTAGCATTACAACCTAAAAAGATGAAAATACGCGTTACTAATAGAGAAAATGAAAGAAAAGAACTATTAAGAAAAGAACTTAATCCTGCTATAGATGTAAGTGGATTAAGCGAAGGAACACATATAGTAGATTTAACAGTTAATAGTAAATATGCACTTTCTGAAAATGTAAAAATAACTGTAGAAATAAAAACAATAACAAAAACTATGTAGAAAAAACATAGTTTTTTTATATAATATTAACTTGATAAAAGACCAATTATATAGTATTATTATTAATAGAAAATAATAACAATGAGAAATGGGATGTGATTTGATGAATTGTCCAAAATGTGGGGCTATTTTAAACATGGCAGATGCTTTCTGTCAGAATTGTGGTTGTCCTATAAATAATCAAATGGGTAATAATTTTATTGGAACACCAAACATACAATATCAGAATGAACCACTCCAAAAACAAACTATCCAAATAAAAAAAACCATTCCGTTTCACAATGACAATGAAAATTATGTAAAAGGCTTTTTGGGAGCAATTATAGGTTCCTTTGCTGGAATAATATGTATGATAATTCTATTTAATATAGGCTATTTCGCAGCAATAACTGGTGCTGTTATGGCAGTTTGTACAATAGCTTTATATAAAAAACTAGCAGGAGGAATAAGTAAAGAGGGAATAATTATATCAGTTCTAGTAATGATTATTGCAGTTTTTATGGCTTATAACATTTCAGTAGCAATAGCATTAAAAAAAGAATTAGCTATTATGGGATTTAAAGTAGGACTTTTTAAAGTAATGCTTGCTATACCTGATCTTATGAGACAAGATTATTTTCCATATAAAGAATATATAGCTATGCCAGGTTTGCTTTATTTATTTGCTCTTATTGGAGCATTTGGAACTATAAAAAAAGAAATATCATCATTATAAGGAGGATATATGGACATATTAATATTTATATCAATATTACCTGTTATTATAATAGGAAGTTACATCTATAAGAAAGATAGAAATAAAGAATCAACAGCATTACTTACTAAATTATTTATCGCAGGAATAGGTTCGTGTTTCGTAGTCTTAATTTTAAATGCCATTTTCGGAGCAATTTTTCCTTTTGTAGGAGAAACAGATACCAGTAAACTATCAACAGTAAATTTAATGCTTCATGTCTTTATTGGAGTAGCCTTAATCGAAGAATTTTCAAAATGGATATTTGCTTATTTAATATCATATAATCATAAAGAATTTGATGAGTTCTATGATATGATTCTATATGCCGTATTTGTAGCATTAGGTTTCGCTGCATTTGAAAATATCTTATATGTCTTTACCGGAGGATTAGGAACAGGAATAGCACGAGGAATACTTGCAGTACCAGGACATGCTTGGGACGGAGTTTTTATGGGATATTATCTTGGACTTGCCAAAATAAATGAATTAAATGGTAGAGCAAGTCATAAAACAAAATATTTAATTCTAAGTATACTAGTTCCAACAATATTACATGGTATTTATGATTACTGTTTATTCTTAGGAAGCACTTTAGCAGTCTTAATCTTCTTTGTTTTTGTAATAGGCTTATATATTCTAGCGATACGCAAAATAAAAGAAGTTTCATCAATATCAAGAAAAATGAAATATAAAAACACTAATTGTCCCAATTGTGGTAAATCAGTAGAAAGTGATTATTGTCCCAATTGTGGAACAAAAAATGAATAGATAATATTGCAAGTTTTATAAATAAAAACTATAATAAAAAAAGGTGATAGTATGGATAAAAATAAAAACTTTATCGTATGGCTAATTATTGGTGTCTTAGTTCTATACGGAGTTGTTGAAGGAATAATAAGAAGTGCCGCAGGTGCTAATGAAAATATAGATTATGGATATGTAACAAGTTTTAAAATTATTTCAAGTGAAGAAAACAAAGATATGGATAAAGTCATAAAAGACTATGCTAAAAAACAGCATTATAATATTGAAATAGAATACGCTGATACAATAGATATCATGTCTAAATTAAATTCTAAAGAAGAATATGATGCTGTATGGATATCTAATGCTATTTGGTTATATATGATAGATTCAAGCAAAACATCTGTTACATTATCAAAATCAACAAGTATTAATCCAGTAGTATTTGGTATACCAAAATCAAAAGTAAAAGAATTAGGTTTTGATAAAGAAAAAGTCTATACTAAAGAAATAATAGATGCTATTGCAAGTGGTAAATTAAAATTTAATATGTCTAATCCAGTAAGCACTAATTCTGGAGCTTCAGCATATTTAGGAATATTATCTGTTTTAGCAGGTAATCCTGAAGTATTAACTGAAAGCATGTTAAATGATCAAGGTTTAAAAAATAAAATGAAAGATTTCTTCGGAGGATTAGAAAGATCATCTGGAAGTGAAGATTTCTTAGAAAAATCATATTTAAATGGTGACTATGAAGCAGTAGTAACATATGAATCTTCAATAATAAAACTAAATAAAAAACTAGAAAAAAGTGGTAAAGAACCACTATATGCAGTTTATCCAGTAGATGGAGTTTCTATATCAGATAGTCCATTTGCTTATATAGATCACAAAAGTGAAGCAAAAAAACTAATGTTTGAAAGAATACAAAAATATTTACTAAGTGATGAAGGACAAGCAGCTTTAGAAAAATATGGAAGAAGAACTTGGTATGGTGGAGTAAATAAAGATGCTCCTAAAAACATCTTTAATCCAGAATGGGGTATTGATACTACCAAATATATAACACCAATTAAATATCCAAGTACCGAAGTAATTAAAAAAGCCTTAAATATGTATCAAGTAGAACTTAGAAAACCAATTCATGTAGTATTTGCTCTGGATTATTCAGGAAGTATGAGTGGAGATGGAATAAAAGATTTAAGAAAGGCTATGAAATATATCTTAACTGATGACGCTGCTAAAGATATGCTACAGTTTAGTGAAAAAGATAAAATAGATGTTGTACCATTTAATACTGAAGTAAAAGAAATATGGAGTACAGATAATGGTACAAAAACAGATGAAATATTAAACAAAATAAATGAATTTGATCCAAAAGGAAGTACAGCACTATATCCCGCAGCAATTAAAGGAATCGAATTATTAAAAGATGAAGATCAAAAAACATATGGAACATCAGTAGTATTAATGACCGATGGAGAAGGAAATGTAGGATCATTTGATGAACTTGAAAAAGCATATAAAAAATATAATAAAGATATTCCAATCTTCTCAATTACTTTTGGTTATGCTAGTGAATATCAATTAAATAGAATGGCTAAACTTACTAATGCAAAAGTATTTGATGGTAAAACAAATCTTGTTGAAGCATTTAAAAAAGTAAGAGGATACAATTAAGGAGGTAGTTATGAAATATAAAGAAGTAGTTTCAGCTGCCGTAGGAGCATCATTTTTTGCTCTTCCATTTCTAGCACTTTCAGTTCCGATAGTTCCATCTGCTATAATAGCAACATCTGCTTTTGTAGCAACAGAACTAGTAATGGGAACGACTAAACCTACTTTAAAAGATACAAATAAAAGTCTTTATGAAGTTTTGGAAGCTGCTAAAAAAGAAAATAAGCATTTAATTAGTATGATACCTCTTATGAATGATGAAGGTATAAAACAAGATTTAAGTGAAATAACAACTACAGTAGCAAAAATAATAACAACTACTAGTAAGAAACCAGAAAAAGCTGATAGTATCTATAACTTCTTTAGTTATTATTTACCAGCAATAAGTAAAATAATAGATCATATAGATGAAATAGAAAATCAAAATCTAGTTTCAAAAGATAGTAAGAAGTTTCTTACAAGTAGCAAAAAAATGGTAAGTGAAGCAAATAGTGCTTTTCAAAAAATATTATCAGATTTATATGAAAGTGATATAGTAGATTCAGATGCAGAAATGAAAGTATTTAACACCATGCTAAAAAGTGATGGCTTTATCGAAGTAATAGATACTGATAAAAAAGAGGAGTGATAAAATGAATAAAAAGCAAATTATAGGTATTTCAATATTTGTTGTACTAATCCTGGTTATTATAGGTATAAAAGTACTAGGCAATAGTGAAAATAGTCCAATAAGAGGACTTACAACAGTATATGTAGCAACTGGAGGAGGTAAAGAAGATTTCTTATCTGATCCAAATGTACAACGAATACTAAAAAGAAAATACAAATTAAATGTCGTATTTGATACATGGAGTAATGGTAAAACAGTAACATGGCCACTTATCAGAGAACAAATTGGCTTAGGAAATGAAACTATAGCAAAAGAAATAAGTGAAGGAAAAGAATACACCATAAACTCAGAAGGAGTATCAAAATATGATGCATTATTCACTTCAGATCAAAGATTTTACGATTATTACAAATTAAGTCCAAATAAAAATAACAAAGAATCAGATAGATATACAGTATTACAAGGTGGACTTACGCTAAACACTCCAATTGTTATCTATAGTTGGAAAGATGTTGTAGACAAATTAATAGAACAAAAAATAGTAACAGAAGAAGATGGAGTTTACTATATAACAGATATGAATAAACTAATTAACTTTATTTTAGAGGGTAAAAAATGGAGTGATATTGGACTTAGTAAATTATATGGAAATATAAATATAGCATCGACAGATCCAGTATCATCATCACCTGGAGCTACATATTATGGACTTCTTTTATCAATAATGAGTGGTGGAGAAGTAACATCTGAAAATATCAATAATAACTTACCAAAATTAAAAAATTTCTATATTAAATCAGGATATATGAATAATACTCCTGCTGATCTTTTTGAAAGATATTTAAAAACTGGTATGGGTGGAGAACCAATGATAGTAGATTATGAAAAAAGTATCATTGATTTTGCAAATGCTAATCCAGATGGATTTAATACCGTAAAACAAGATATTAGAATATTATATCCAACACCAACTATTTGGAATTCCCATTGCTTTGCAGTATTTACAAATAATGGTCAAAAATTATACGAAGCCTTTAACGATAAAGAAATAGGCCAAATCGCATGGGAACGCTATGGATTTAGAACAGGTATTACAGGAGGTACTTATGATGTATCTAGTATTGGCCTT
>JAEEGL013314981.1_pt1 | contig 12449 bp, 6 predicted proteins | sample 9134231 | NCBI WGS metagenome assembly JAEEGL01 (sample SAMN16246548, study PRJNA631951) | gut metagenome | biome: gut microbiome; feature: rumen; material: fiber-attached | host: Bos | place: Iran: Karaj | collected 2018-10 | reverse complement strand
CTTTAGTTTCTCGTCCACAGCGTTGTATACAGAGAGTGAATCCTCTGTGGAAGATATCAGCTTATCCACAAGAAGTATAATCTCATCCTGAACTGTTTTATCTGCAGAAGGAATCGGAAGCTGTTCAATGTGCGAACGAAGCACCTTAACTGAACGGAACTTTTTTCTGAAATAGTATTCACAGATCCTGCTGTTCAAAACTGCGCAGATATATTTGATATCAAGTCCTTCCAGCTGAGGTATTACGAGATTTGCGCTGTTAAGAGAAAGGGTCTGCTCATTGTCATAGGAAAAGACAAGGTGGTTTCCTATAAAGCGGTAGAGCAGCTTTTCCTCTGCGCGGTAGTACTTAACAGGCGCAACCTGCTGACACAGCTCGGGCTTAAAGCTGATATAGCACTTTGGCTTTTTGAAGGCATATCTGAAAATGTCTGATCCCTTGAGAATTATCTCGTTGTTCTTGCTCTTTCTGGACTTAAGCATGTCCTTGTTGGAGCCGGTTACAATTCCAAGTGCAAAAACTGCGTTGTCCTTAAGACGAACTACGCCGTCAGCTTCATCAAGCTTTTTAAGAAGATGGTATTCTTCATCTGATACCAGAAAGTCAAAGCAGTCAGAGTTAACATCTCTGTCAGATGATATTTCAAAGCACTTATCCTCATCATAGATTTTAGGAGAGGCGGCAAGGAAAGCTTTTCCCTGGAGGTTTTCCCCATCAGAAGGAGCTGCAGCTTTCTTTAGCTGAAGAATTATGGAAGGACACTGCACTCTGTCAAAGACTTCCCCTATGTATTCAAGGTGTGAAAGACAGGTGTTTTTCAGCATAAACTCCCTTATCGCACTATGAGATTTGACTGTCAGCAGAGACTCGGGTGTTACAAAGGAGACAATGCCATCCGATGACAAAAGTTTTATTGCCTGCTCGAGGAAAAGATCACAGGATTCAGGATTTTCCTGAGCTGAGCACACAAAATTGTTCTTTAATTTATCCTTTTCATCCTGAGTGTATGAATAGCCCCAGGGCGGATTTCCGAATATGACGTCATAGTTATCCCTGTTAAAGGGAAGTGTGTTCATCAGAAAATCAGATACCTGAATCTGGTTTTTCCAAAAAGAGGCTGACGGATGCTTGTATTTAAGGGCAAGGCTTATCCTTGCAATAAGGACGCCTTCCTCATCGATATCGCATCCAAATATGTTTTCCTTAGGGATCCCGGGAGGGAGCTGCAAAAGGAAATTACCTGTTCCACAGCAGGGATCGAGGATTGTTTTATCCTGACCTGAGCGCATAAGATAGGCTTCAAACAGGTGCCCCAAAAGTCTTTTTACAACATTGTTTGGAGTGTAATATGAGCCCTGTTTTTTCCTCTGCCCAATATTTTTTAGTGATATATAAAGAAGACCAAGGATGTCTTCGCCAATTTCATAGGTAAATGGATAGGAATGAAAACTTGTATTTTCAGAAAGGAAAGTTTTTAAAGTTTCCTTTGAACCAAGAAATTCATCGATAAGAGCTGTGTAATCGAGAAGATCAAGCTCGCTGTTAAGGTAGCTGTGTAGAAAAGAACTCTCATAGGAAACAGGGTTTATCTCCTTTGAGGATTCGTCATTACTGTCTGGCTCGGCTTTTGGACCATTCTGAAGCTGCAATACAAACTGAATAGCGCAATCAGCTATTATAGCTTTGCGCAGAATATCAGGACACTCGTCTTCTTCCTTGAGAGTATCTGTCAGTTTTTCTATTATGGGAATATTTACTGATTTTGAAGATATATAATCGCGGTAAAGAGCTTTTCCTGAAATATAGGACTTGTTTCTGCGGCTTTTAAGTGCAGATCGGTCACCGCTTTTTAGCTCATCCTTTATGCGCTGTACGTATTCATCAGAGAATACATATGCATTTCCGCGCTTTCCTTCGGCTTTGATTTTACCAAGCTTGATCCAGTTACGTCCGGTAGCCGGAGAAATAGATAATTCTTTGCAAACTTCTGTTAATGTGAACATGCTATATCCCTGTAAACAAAAATCGAGGTGGAATTATCGACAGTTAACTTATTATACCACAATAATGTGGTACAATAGCTTAATCTAAAAGGGAGTTTTGGTATGAAACAAGAGAACAATAAGAGGGTAAGGGAGCTTTCCTTTTACCTGATCTATACATTATTATTTGGGGCAATTCTTTGGGGAAGCTTTAGATATTTCCCTGAAAACGGAAGGCTTTTATTAAATCACGCTGACGCCTGGAGACAGCATATGAAGGCTGTTGCGTACTACTCGAAGTGGATAAGGGGGGCTTTATACAATATTTTTGTACAGCACAATTTTCATCTTCAGACCTTTTCATTTGGAATGGGATATGGAAGTGATCTGTACACCACACTTCAGTATTATGCCATCGGTGATATTCTGAATATCTTCGCAGCCTTTGTAAAAACTGAACACATCTATGAGTATTTCCAGTTTATAACGGTGCTTAGAGCATATCTTGCGGGAATAACCTTTTCGCTGTTTGTCCGCTATCTTAGGAAAAATGCGCATCCCGTTGCACTTTTGTCAGGAATGTTTACATATGCCTTCGGTTCATATTTTATGTTCCTTGGAATATGGCATCCGTTCTTTGCAAATCCTATGATATATCTTCCTCTTGTGCTTCTTGGAGCAGAGAAGATCATCAGGGAAAATAGGAGAAATACCTTTATAGTAGCGATCTTTTTTGCCTGCACAAATAATTTTTATTTCTTTTTTGCAATAGCACTGCTTACAGTAATCTACGTACTGGTGCGCCTTATTGCAGAAAATCATGGTGATTTGACAAAGACAGTAAAGACCTGCGGAGTATTTATCGTAAATGGAACAATTGGGATACTGATGTCCATGGTAATCCTTTTGCCGATCATTTTGGCACTTCCTAACAATCCCAGAAGTAATAGTGGCATAAGTGTTCCTGTCTTTTATGAGAAGGAGTACTACGAAGAACTGGTAAGAAACCTCATTTCTTTTGTTTACCATGGAGAGGCGGATCTACAGCTCGGCTTTTCGGGAGTTTTCCTTACAGCCCTTGCTGTCACTATTGCAGCATTTTTGGCTTCGGGCTTTAAAAAGAAAAGGACAGAAATAGTAATTTTCATTCTCATGATGGTATTTGTCTGCGTACCATTTTTTGGATATGTTTTCGCAGGCTTGTCCTATGTTATAAACAGATGGTGTTTTGCCTGCGCACTGTTTGCGGGATTCATTGTATTCGAAACACTTGATGAGATATTTGAGACAGATGTAAAGACTTTTGCAATTACCGGCACATTGTTGATTGCCTATGGACTGGTTTCGGTTATAAGCGGGGCAGCAGAGTTTGAGATAGTGCAGCTTCAGTTGATCATTGCCTTTTGCACATACGCTTTCATGATCATTGCAAATATCATTGATAAAAAAGGGATGAAATATGATCGAAAGTTTTTTACTATGATTGTGCAGATTCTGATGTTTGCTGCTGTTGCGGTAGCTATTTTATTAAACGCCCGTGAAGCGTACTCCCCTGAAAAAGGGAATATGATTGCTGATTACATTGAAAAGACAACCACTGAGGATATGTATCTGCAGCTTGAGAGTACTGAAACTCAGGTGGTTGAGGCGGCAGCAGTTGCAGAAGGACTTGATAAGTCAGGAAGCTTTTACAGATACAGCGGAAGGGAACTTGTATGGAATGCATCTCTTCTCGATGGTATATCATCAACACAGTTTTGCTGGAGCCTTGCTGATAAGAATGTCTCTGAGTATTTTAGTGCTATTGCAAATACAGATGAGCAGAACTTTGCATACTTTGGGCTTGATGACAGAGCAATACTTAACAGCCTTGCGGGAGTGAATTATTTTTCCCTTCGCTTCAATACTCCTGAAGAGAGGGCGTTTGTTCCTGCCGGATATGCTGAAACATTTGATGAGTATAATTTTGCCATCTTTAAAAATAGAAATGCACTGCCCTTTGGATATACAAGTGACAGTATTCTTACAAAGTCTGATTTCGAGGAATTGTCGCATATAAACAGGCAGGAGGCGCTTTTATATGGAACGGTTTTAGAGGATGAGAACGCAAAAAAGGTTTCTGAGAACTATGAAATCGGATCTGATGAACCATCTCTTACAGCCAGTGAAGTTCCTTATGAAATTACAGCTTCAAAGGGTGTGAAGGTTTCAGAAGGAAAGATCAAGGCAAAAGAGGGTGGAAAAATCACAATAGAATTCGAAGGAATGGCTGGCGGAGAGACATATCTATATTTTAAGAATCTCCACATAGATACAGCAACAGAGGCAGTTCCTGTGACAGTTATTTCTTCGCTTGCAGATGGAACACAGATTCAGAAGACCTTAAGCTACAAGACAGAGGATTCACAGTATTACAGCGGATGGCACGACTTTTTGATAAATATGGGTGCATCAGGTGATCCAAAAACCTATATGACAATAGTTTTCGGGGCAAAGGGCACATACACCTATGATGAGCTTTCAGTTTGTTTTCAGCCGCTTGAGAATTTGAATAGTCAGCTTGAAGCTTACAGAGAAAATCCTCTTGAGAACGTAGAGCTGAATAAGAACCCCATATCCTTTGCGACAAGCAGAATTTCAGGAACAATTGAGCCTTCAGAGGATAAGCTTTTATGCCTTCAGATACCTTACCTAAAGGGATTTACAGCGTATGTTGATGGCGTAAAGACAGATATTGTTAAGAGCAATTATATGTTTATGGCAATTCCCCTTAAGGCAGGAAGCCATGAAATAGTGTTAAAATATAAAACACCGGGATTACTTACCGGCTTTATACTTACACTTATTGGATTTGGTATTTTCATATTTTTAAATGTCAGGAAAAAGAATGGCTAACCAGGAAGAAGAACTTTTATATAAGAGACTAATTGAATTAAGTAACAGAGCATATCAGAACAATATCTACTGTTTCAGCGATTTTCTTAGTATCGCCGGACAGGATACCTTTTATAAGGCTGTAAGGGATAAAAACTTTGCGCCTATAGGTTATGAACTCTTTGGCGGGTATGAAAACTGCGAGAGGAAAATGGTGCGCTTTGGCAGTGAGAAGGACTTTGGATACGAGCTTGAGTTTCCCATAAAGTGTATCAAGGTTGAGCCTGCGGCAAAGAAGTTTGCAAAGCAGCACAGTCACAGGGATTTCCTTGGTTCACTTATGAGTCTTGGCCTTGATAGGAAAAAGTTTGGGGATATCTTCGTGGACGATATGGAAGCATATATTTATGTGGATGAATCTGCCTGCGATTATGTGCTCGAGAACTTTACCTCTGTTGGCAGGGATATTGTAAAGTGCAGTATCTCACAGCTCCCCGAGTCCTATATTAAAGAGGCGCTTGAATCGAAGGTTATTCAGGTGGCTTCTCCGAGAATAGATGCAGTTATTTCCAGGGTTTACAATCTTTCAAGGAAGGATACGATCCCCTATTTTATGGAAAAGAAGGTGTCTGTAAACGGAAGAATTGTTGAGAACAATGACAAGAGCCTTTCGGATGGAGATACAGTATCTGTCAGGGGCTTTGGGAAATTTAATTTTGTTAAGGATTTAGGTCTTTCCAAAAAGGGAAAACACAACATAGAGGTTGAGGTGTTCGGAAGATGAAAAAGAAAACGCTAATAGCGGGTGCCTCCGTTCTCCTTCTGCTTTTGATGGTAGTGGTTTTGTATTATCTTCCGAGATGGCAGACAAAAACCTACAACCAGACAGCTTTTGTTATGGGGACGATCTTCAATATCTCTCTCGAAGGAAAAGAAGATCCAACAGGTAATCTTGTGAGCATCGGTAACACCCTTGAAAGGGATATGCTTTCAAGAAGAATAGAGTCTTCGGAGATAGCAAAGATAAACGCCTCTGCAGGGGATGAAAACGGATATCCTTTATCGGAGAAGATGGAAGAGCTTTTAAATACCTGCTTTGATATTTCAGAAAAAAGTGAGGGCGCCTTTGATATAACCTTAGGAAGCCTTATTGAGCTTTGGGATATAGATGGTTGGGCAAGCGGTGAAAGAGGAGATGTTGCAGAGTTTGTTCCACCTTCAGAAGCCGAAATTGCAAAGGCTTTGGAATCTGGAGGATACCGGAAGGTCAGGATTGAGGATCATAGAATTTATTTGCCAAAAGGCATGATACTTGACCTTGGCGCTGTGGGAAAAGGCTTATATCTCGATAAATGCAAAGAGGAGACGGGAGAGACGACAGGAATAATCTCCGCTGGAGGAAGTATCCTTACTGTCGGCGAAAAGCCGGATGGTACAGGCTGGAAGGTTGGAATTACAAATCCCTTTGGGGATGAGCTTTATGCAACTGCTAAAGCAGAGCCATATAAGTGTGTCTCCACATCAGGCAATTACGAGCGATTCGTTGAATATAAAGGGACAAGATATCACCATATTTTAAACCCTGCCACAGGATATCCCGCATGGACCCATATTGGTGGCAGTGAAGAGAAAAGCACAGAGGGTGAAGCTAAAGCTGCAGGAATTGCATCTGTGACCATCGTTTCAGACAGCGGGCTTATATCGGATGCTCTTTCTACTGCCTGTTATGTTCTTGGTGAAAAAAAGGCAATGGAACTTGCAGATTTATATGAAGCAGACATTATGATAATAAGAAATGATGGGACATCAGTTCAAAGTGGTGACGGCTTTTCTTTCAATAAGTAAATAAATGAAATAACGTCATAATAATGACAGAGATATAGTTTTTCTTTATACAAAGTTTATAGAATATTCAGAAGTCGTCAAGTGCGCATAAACGCTGCATTTGGCGACTTTTTGACGTTTGCGGGCGTTGTTTTGAAATTTCCATGATGATATATTCAATTTAGCGCAATTTCGTTATTTTATTATTGGTTCTTTTAAGAAAGGATGCAATATTATGGAGACTAAAAAAAGAGGAACAATGGTCAATGTAATAGTAGGAATTATCCTTGTTGCTATTACTCTCACCGGAGTTGTCATTGCAGTATGTTCAATGAACAGCACTATTGCTGCAAATAAAAAGCAGATAGAAGCTTATAGAGAAAGACTCCTGGAAGATATCAAAACGGAGCTTAAAAATGAAACGCAGGAAGCCATGAGCGTTTGCGCCATTATGAATGCAAGATATGAAGCAGGTGAAATGACCAAAGAAGAGGCCATGAAAGAAGCTGCTGATATTATCAGAGAACTGAAATATAATGATGGCGCAGGATATTTCTGGGTTGATACTTCTACCGGAATAAACGTTGTTCTTCTTGGAAGAGATACAGAAGGTCAGTCCAGATGGGATTCAGTAGACCCTAATGGAACAAAGTTCATCCAGGAAATGATCAAGAATGGTATGCAGGATGGCGGTGGATACACAGAGCTTATGTTTGCAAAGCCAAATGAAACTGAGCCACTTCCCAAGATCAATTACACTGCATATTATCAGCCCTTTGACTGGGTTATGGGTACAGGTGTATGGGTAGATCATATTGATGCACTCGAGGCTGAGTATGAAGCAGAAGCTGATGCACTTATGACAAAGAATCTGGTTCAGACACTTATCATTACAGCAATAATCATCGTGATTGGTGCCTGCGGAGCCTTCTATATGGCTAAGCGTATTGCTAATCCTATTATGCTTGTTGCCAAGCAGATGCTTAAAATGGCAAACAGTGACTTTACTGAAAGTAAGGAAATGGACAATGTCAGAAAGCTTAAAACTCATAACAATGAGGTTGGAGTTATCGCAGAATCCCTTGACCTTATGCATAACAATATAAGAGACCTAATGATGAAGATTTCTGATACAACCTCTTATGTTGCATCAGCATCTGAGGAGCTTTCAGCAAGTGCTTCACAGTCAGCCCAGGCTAGTGAGATGGTTGCAAACTCCTGCACAAACGTAGCAAATTCCTGCTCTGGTCAGATTACAGCTGTATCAGGTGCAAGTGATGAGACTAAGTCCTTCGTAAGTAACATGCAGGAATTCCAGGATGCTATTATCAGATCAAATGATATGATCAAGTCAACCAATGAGGCAGCAGCTAAGGGTGCAGCTGATATGACAAATGCAACCAACATGATGTCCACTATCAAAAATTCTGTTGAGAATACAGCGGAAGTAGTTGATGGTCTTGGTGAAAAGCTTAAGAATATTGATACATTTGTAAGTACTATTTCTGAAATTGCAAGCCAGACAAACCTTCTTTCACTCAATGCATCAATTGAGGCAGCAAGAGCCGGTGAGATGGGTAAGGGCTTTGCGGTAGTTGCAAGTGAGATCAGTAAGCTGGCTGATGACTCCAATCAGGCAGCAGAAAACATCACAAAGCTTATCGAAGATATCATGAAGAGCTCAGAGGAAGCTGTAGAAGCAATGCGCGATGGCGCACAGAGCGTTATTGAAGGAACTGAGACTGTTAATGAAGCAGGTGAAACCTTTAATAACATCGTTGACATGGTTCATGCTATTGCTGAAGAATCCGGTAAGATGAGTGAGATTGTTGGTTACCTTTCAACCGGAACTGACACTATTGCAAGCAATATTGAAAAGATTGAGCAGATGAGTGTAAGCGTAGCAGATGAAACTCAGAATGTATCAGCAGCATCACAGCAGCAGACAGCTTCAACCCATGAGGTTGCAGAGGCATCTGACAAGCTTGCTGAAAACGCTCAGGAGCTGCAGGACTTCGTTGCCAAGTTTGAGCTTTGATCAGGCAGACAAAATAACATGTTTTATCAAGCAGCCGCCGGGTTTCCGGTGGCTGCCTTTTTATGAAGATTCTCACGAAAATTATTTAATAATGCATTGCTTTACTCCTTTAATGTGGTAAAATACTAAATAAAATTGTTTACGAAAAAAGGGGTAAGGAAAATGACAACAGCACAGATCGGCATAATCATCTCGATTCTGACTTATCTTGCCATGATGCTAATGGTTGGATTTGTCAGTTCTAAAGACACTAATGATGTAAAAGATTTCTATCTTGGCGGAAGAAAACTGGGGCCATTTGTAACTGCAATGAGTGCAGAAGCTTCTGATATGAGTTCCTATCTTTTGATGGGTGTTCCGGGACTTGCATACTTTTCAGGAATCGCAGATGCGGGCTGGACAGCTTTCGGACTTATAGTTGGAACATATCTTAACTGGTTGTTCACAGCCAGAAGACTTCGTAACTATACCGAGAAGCTTGATGCTATAACAATTCCTGATTATTTCAAGAAGCGTTTCCGTGATGACAGTAATGTTCTCCTTTGCATTGGAGCAGCATTTATTCTTATCTTCTTTGTACCTTACACTGCTTCAGGCTTTTCAGCATGTGGTAAGCTTTTCTCATCACTGTTTGGAGTTAACTATCAGCTTGCAATGATCGTTTCTGCAGTAATTATCGTTGGTTATACAACTACAGGCGGATTCCTTGCAGCATCAAAGACAGACTTTATCCAGTCAATAGTTATGACAGTAGCACTTTTCTTTGTAGTAGGTTATGGAATTGTTACTGCAGGAGGAATGGCACAGGTTCTGGATAATGCAAGACAGCTTCCCGGCTTCCTTGAAGTAAGTGCAACCTATGATAATGCTACCGGAACAGCTGCTTCTTATGGAATTTTTAACAAGATAACAATGTTCTGCTGGGGCCTTGGATACTTTGGAATGCCACATATTCTTTTGAGATTTATGGCTATCCGCAAATCTTCAGAGCTTACTCTTTCAAGAAGAATTGCATCTGTATGGGTAGTTTTTTCTCTTGGAATCGCTGTTTTCCTTGGTGTTGTAGGAAGAGCAATGACACAGTCAGGCGTTCTCGAGTCACTTATTGATGCTGAGAATTTAACAAGTGCATCAAAGGCAGAAACACTTATAGTAGTACTTGCACAGCAGATTAGTCAGCATAACTTCATATTTGCTTTGATTGCAGGTCTTGTAATTGCAGGTATCCTTGCTTCAACAATGTCAACTGCGGATTCCCAGCTAATAGCTGCATCATCATCAGTTTCAGAGAACATAATCCAGGAGACACTTGGAATTAACCTTTCAGAGACCGCTGCTATGCTCACAGCAAGAGCAACTCTTATCGCAGTAGCAGTGTTTGGTGTTGTTATTGCATGGAACCCCAATAGTTCAGTATTTAGTATCGTATCCTTTGCCTGGGCAGGATTTGGAGCAGTATTTGGACCTATCATGATCCTTTCCTTGTACTGGAAGAGAACAAACAGATATGGTGCGATTGCCGGAATGATCGCCGGTGGTGCAATGGTATTTATCTGGAAGTACCTTGTTCGTCCTATGGGCGGCGTACTTGATCTCTACGAGCTTGCTCCTGCATTCCTTGTAGCTATCATGGTTATAGTGGTTGTAAGCCTTCTCACAGCTAAGCCTTCCGAGGAGATTACAGATGAGTTTGATCATGTATCAAAAATGTCATAAGAAAAATAATGTCTAATATTGGAAAGCGCGCCTTTTGGCGCGCTTTTTCGTTTATAAAAAAATAACAAAGACTTTAGAAAACCATAATTCATAAGAAGAGCACATTTAGGTAGAATTAATCTAATCATGGATTATTATTCTCACGGAGGTTAAAAGCCCCTTATTATGAGCAGAAAGCATGGGAGTATTGCAACTAAATTGTTGGCAGTATTTGGACTATTCACGATAATCACTCTGTTTATCTGTGGAATGGTTATTTATTATAGCCAGATGAGCATTTATCTTAACCAGTGTGAGAAAAATGCTCATAACATATGCTCATATTTAAAGCTTTTAATGGAGGATGAGGAGGCAGATTTCTTACAGTATCAGAAATATGTGATGAAGCATAAGAATGAAATGGTTATACCCTTGGACTTTGATGGATATGAGCAATATGAGAATGATTTTTTAAGGCTATACCAAAGGGATTATCCTGATAAGACGCTCAACACGGATATTAAAATTAATGAGTTAAATGAAGAGGTTCAGAGGGCATATTTCATTTTTAGGCATGCTTATTGGACGACGCTTTATGAACAGGCTAGGGAGGCATTTAACGTTAAGTACACCTACTATGTTGTGCCTGATGAGGAAACAATGACTGCAACATTTCTTATTGATGCGGTTAGGGAAATACAGGCTGATAATCCCGAGTTACTTGATATAGGAATGACAATAGAACAACCTCTGAACACTCATGTAATGATGTGGGAAGCCTATACTACGGGTAAGACACCTACGGATTATGACGTATTTAACAATGAGTATGGACATACTTTTGCGTATTATTCGCCGCTCATTATCGATGATGAGGTTATAGGCCTTGTTTGCACGGAAGTGGCTGTGTCAAATGTTAACAGGGCAATTTTATGGAATACAGTAAGGCAGATAATTCTTATTGCAGGAGTCCTGATCCTTGGAATAATTGTTCTTATGGTCTATGTAAACAATAATTACATAAGACGACTTGAGAGGCTTGAAAGTAGCGTAACAAGGTATTCACACACTAAGGATACAGCAGTTGCAAAAGATATAGAGAAAGATGCCCAGGGTAATGATGAGATATCATCTCTTGCAGAAAAGATAGCAAGTATGATATTCGAACTGCAGGAGTATATAAAGCACCTGACCAAAACCTATAACGAACTTGAGGAGACCAAAAAGCAGGCAGATGTGATGAATGAGCTCGCATATAAGGATTCTCTTACAGGTATAAGGAATAAGCTTTCCTATGATCAGGAGATTCATAAGCTTGGATGGGATCTGACATCTGACAATGCCAGATTTGGAATCGCTGTTATTGATCTGAATTTCCTGAAAAAGATAAATGACGGATATGGTCACGAACAGGGTAATATTGCAATTAAGAATCTCTGTATACTCATTTGCAGAATATTTGCACATTCAGCTGTATTTAGAATTGGTGGTGATGAGTTTGTGGTTATAGTTCAAAATGAAGACTATGACAGGGCTCAGAATCTCATAGATGAGTTTAACAAAATCATAGATGAGAATATGATAAATACTGATGAACCACCATGGGTTGCTTTTTCAGCTGCGCTTGGATATGCAAAATATGATAAATACGTCGATCAGACTGTGGAGAGCGTATTTAGAAGAGCAGATAAGGCTATGTTTAACAGGAAAAAAGAGATGAAGGCATTAAGAGTGGATTGATGCCAAAGCTTCCGGATATAGGAAATATGTAATAAATAAAGCGTCCCGTTTTTGGGACGCTTTAAATTTGTCTGTTTGAAATTCATTATTACCTGTGGCTTAATGGTCAGTCGCCTGTGCCTGCCTGATTCTGAGCATCCTGTATCTGCTCGGCAGCGGCTGCTGCGGCATCCTGAATTACCTGCTCAGCGTTCTGGGCTGCTGTAGATTCCGGAGCAGCACCCTGATCAGCCGGAGCTGCTTCTGCGGGAGCCTGTTCCGCGGCAGGAGCAGGAGTCTGTTCTGCAGGTGCCGG
>JAEEGL013104480.1_pt1 | contig 12449 bp, 10 predicted proteins | sample 9134231 | NCBI WGS metagenome assembly JAEEGL01 (sample SAMN16246548, study PRJNA631951) | gut metagenome | biome: gut microbiome; feature: rumen; material: fiber-attached | host: Bos | place: Iran: Karaj | collected 2018-10 | reverse complement strand
TCATGTGCTTCAGTTTTAATTAATAATGGTGCTAGTATCATGATTGTTGCTAAATATCTTGGGCATGCTAAGATAGATGAAACACTAAATACCTACTCTCACCTATTTAAAAATAAGATGGATGAGATAGTAAAAACTATGGATAATTTAGAGTAAAAAATACTCTACATTAACGAGTGGTTAATGTAAAAGTTAATGTAACCACTAATTTTATAAAAAACAAAAATACGGAAATCCTTTATTTATAAGGGTTTCCGCTAATTTTAAACGATTTCCCGCCGGGTGCAGGGGGTTTCTTAAATTCTCTTTATTTATCTTTATAAAACTTTATAATTCTTTAAATTCCTTTAAATACCGTTGAATAATCGGTGTTTTTCTTTACCTAGAAATATGCAGAAAATATGTGAAAATGTATGTAATTACCCAAAAAGTGTATGTAGATGTATGTATTTTGTATGTGGCGTTATGGCAAATCCAGTATTTATAAGGGTTTATAAATATGTCTACTCTCTCGTGAAAGAAGGGAGCAAAATAAAAAGGCTATATTTCTATAGCCTAGAAGCCTCTCATTATTTTCCTTTCCATAAAAATAATATAATCCTTCATATATTCATAATCAATATTTCCGTTTTGATCAATTGGTACTTCTATGTAATCATCTTTAATTTTGTTCCAACTACACATGTTTTGGTAAGAATAAATTTCTTTTAGATATTTTAATAATGCGATTAAATATAGATTTATTTCTCGATCTAAATTTTCTATACTTTCCAATGAAAATACTCGTGCATGTGTAACCATTTTATATTCGTTTTCTCTATAGTATACGTTCCCAAACATATCAACAGTAATCGTGTTACCTTTTATTATTTTTGCAGGCGCATCAGTTTTACCAATGATTCCGTAATTTTGTTCTCCTGATGATACAACTAAAGTCCCCTTCCCATTGATATCAGATTGTTTAATATCAGTATCACCATTTTGTGAAGTAAATAATTCACACAGCTTAACTTTTGTTGTCTTCTTTTTAATGTTAAATTTATTTGACTCATCGTTAGTAATCTTTATTTCATCAAATCCATTTTCTTTCAAAAAAGCATTATACTCAGTTTCAACACTGGTTTTCATTTTTTCAATATATCTATCCATATAGTCATAATCAGGATCTATACCATTTTTTGATGGTAATAATACTTTTTCATTTCTAACTTTTTCCCAACCAGCTTTATTATCATATCCATATTTATACTTTATTGCTTTTTCTAATGAAATTGATAAAAAAATTAAAATATTTTCGTTTATATTCTCATAATATGGCTTTATAAGATAAGCATTATATAAAACACCCGTTTTTTGTGGTTGAGGATACACATCTCCAGTAGAAACAGCTCCATCATTAACTATATCTATGCACATAGATTCATATTCCCAATCAGATTCACGACCATAGTACATGATACCATTGTTTCCATGTTTAGCATTTACTAATGGCAAATTGAATTCTTCATTCCTTACTTTAGAGATATCTTTAGACTTTTCAAATTTCTTCTTTAGGCATTTTAAATTGGGTTTAAAAAATAAATCAGATAATAAAAACTCACAATATTGCATTAGAAATCACCTTTGATTGTTTGTGTTATTTTCCAAGTTAAATAATCTTTAACAGCATTAGAAAAATCTGATTCTTGAGGAATAGTATTAACTTTTTTATGTTGTGAATAAGTCCAATCCTCTCCGTTTAGAGAGATTGTATCTTTAATAACCAAACCATTTTCTTCATTATAATAATTAGTATTCTTCTTTTTACCCAATATTATTGCTTCTATTTCTAAATATCTTTCTATCGCATGATCAACGTTTCTTAAATTTACTTCTTGACTAGACTTTTTGCGGCTTTGTCTTGCATATCCATCATTAGAAAAATCAATAAAAGTAACTATATCATCTTTTTCATGTGGTCTGCCAACTTGAAATAGATATATTGCTGTCTGTACACCAGCTTTGCCACAGAAAATATTGCTCATATGTATACTTGCTTTCAAAGTACTATGCTTTAAAATATTTTCAGTATATGGGTGCCCCATTCCGCTTCCAGCATTTTCTTGAATTAGTACACATCCGTACCCATTATGCATTTTAGATAAAGCAGAATCAACAAAATTGAATCCCTTTCCATCAGCAGAGTATGGCGGATTTAACAAAAATACATTTGACATTTGTGGAAAGTCTGTCTTATATGAAAAACTATCATCATTAATTATATTTGAACAACCATCTCCCATAAGAATCATATTTAATACTGCCAACATATAAATATTACCAAGTATTTCAATTCCTAATAGTTGATTTTTCTTAATATTTGTTATTTTTTGTTCCAATTCATCAACATCTTTAATCGTATTTTGCGCATCAGATATCATAATATTCATTGCAGATACAAGAAATCCAGCTGAGCCCATTGCACTATCCCAAACATAAGAATTTTTATTTGTCCTAGCTAATTTAGCCATTAAGTGAGTTACATATCTTGGTGTCAAAACTACATCATTGGCTTTATCATTTTCAATATGAACCCAGTCACTTAGTGAATTTAATATTTTTCCTGTAAAGTCGAGATGTAAATTTGATTCTAAACAAGGAATTATATCCCTATTAATTTGTCTATATAATATTTTTTAAACGCTTTCCCCATTTTTAGGTTTATATAGAGAACTATTCCTAAATATAGGATAAAGTAGCTTTTGTATCATTTCCTTCTTACTATTTTCCATATTTTTTGAATTTAGAAAAGCATTAATATGATTAATAATGATTGTTCCATCATTGAATTCAGGATTATCACTACCAGTTAACTGTTCAGTTGTAAGAGGTGTTACTCCTCTAGTATGAATTCCTGCCATAATAAGGCCACAGAAAAGATAAAGTTTTTCATTGGTTTCTAAAGTTATCAACCTATTATCATAAATATTCTGATGTATTGACTTTATTTTTTGTTCTAGTGTTGCCTCAACTCTTTTTGTTAATTTATCCAACTCTTCTTCTGAGAGACATAACTTATCAAGAGAACCGTATAAATTATCTAAATTTGCTGTTTTTAAAAAAGATAAATCATTAAAATCACCAATCTTTTTAGGAACCCTATTATTTTTATCAGAAATATAAAAAGCAGCTAGTTCGGTGAATAAAGAACCATCATTATTTTCATATCCATTTATACCTATAGCTATACCTTCATTATAACAATTACCATCTAAAATTGCGTTAACATAATGTATTGCGCCATTTACAGCATATCCCTGAATTGAAGAGTAATTAGGCTCGCCATTCTTGTTATAAGTCACCAATTCTATTTCTCCATCATGAGTATATTTTATTAATTTACCCATCGTTCCTTTTGCTTCGATCATAACAGGAATCCTTCTTAAAGAATTATTTTCTAAAAGAAGTTTTATGTCAGGATAATTATTTCCTTGACCACCAGATTTTGATACAGAATTTCTTAATGCATTGTCAATAGCATCGTTTATATTCTCGGTTTTTGTAAAATATTTAATACTAAATTCGTTTAATTGTTTTTTAAAAAAATCCTCAACTCTCTCTTCTATGCTTTTACCCATTTATAATCACTACTCCCTATACGATTACCGCTATCCTATTATATATTTTATTATAACATATATTTACGTTTTTTCCGTAGTATTGTTTACACTTTTTTTATTTTAATTACGTTTTTTCCGTAATAATTAAATTTTGCTCTCTTCATAGGAGACTAAGCCTTTATGGTTATTTGTTCAAATAAAAAAGATTACGACTAAACCGTAATCAAAAATGCAATTAACTACTACATACCCTCAAACGTATATAGTATACTTTTCAAAAAAACCTTCACAACCCCTTTTAAATATTGAAAATTATATCATTATTATTTAAACCGTAGTGTATGTAAAACGTATGTAATACTAGAAAGTTGTAATTTTTCAATATAGAGAAATGCCCATAACTACGGGGAAAAATCAAGATTTTAACTTAAAAAGTACGGGCTAAACGGGGAAGAGAACATTTTTACTAAAACAAAAAAGCATAAGTATTATGCTTTTTTATAAACTATATGTTCTTTTATTATATTCATCATGAGTTTGATTTGTCCATAACTTCATTTCTTTAGTCATGACTTGTATTTCAACAGTAGTAGGTCCATATAGAAAATAATATAAATTAGCTTTAAATCCACTTTCTTTTGGATTATTTAAATAATCAACTTTTCTAATTGGATCTAACTCTTGCTCTATTAATTTTGATACTTCAATAACTTCATCTTCAGAGTCTACTGATACTCTAAAACCAATTATATCTGGTATGTCAAATGGACTATATTCTTCTCTTCCATTTTTTCTTCTTAATTCTATTTTCTTTAACATTTTTTCAGGAGTTTTAATTCTTGAATCTAAAACAAACTCTTTTCTATATTGTTTTTTAAAGAAATCTTCTAACTCTGATTGTATAGTTTCTAATTGTATTCGAGCAATAATTTGTATATTATTACACATTTCGATTTCTAATTCTTCTGCACTTAGTTCTTCTACATTTTTAGAATAACTAGGTTCTTGAGGATTCATTAGTGATTTCATATCTAACATTCCCTCATACATTTTTCTGGCATAAATTAATGCTTGTTCAAAAGAATCTAACTCTTTTTCCCAAATAATTAATCCAATTTCATCAGTATTGTAAACAAAATAATGTTTATTATCATTATCATATTTTGTTACTATTCCAATTATATCTGAATCAATACAATAATCATAATCACCATCTGATATGTTTTTATCATAAAGCATTCTATTTGCTAACACTCTTTTTTCCACAATATCACTTCTCTTCTTTTATTTGCGTATATTATACTATAGAATATTATTATTGTAAATAAAAATGGTCCTCTTTCGAGGACCTTCATTGAAAAGAGAACACCACTATATTTACAAATGTTAAGTAAAATTATTATATTCACATTGAAATTATATTTTTTATTTGTAATAATAATTTTGGTGATAATATGAAAAAAGTATTAAAAATTGTGGTTGGTTTTTTATTGGTTGTATGCTTAATCGCAGGTGGTGTTGGATTATATATTCATCTAATTCAAAGAACAGTATCTTTTTTAGATGATGATGGTAAAGTATTACATTCGATTACTCTTAAAAAAGGAGAAAAAGTTAGTAAACCAGATGATCCTCAAAAATATAATTGTGAATTTCTTGGATGGAAATTAGATAATAATGATTATGATTTTAACAATGAAGTTAATGATAACATTACATTAACTGCTTATTATAAATATTTCTATGATGTTAAATTCTTAGATACTGATGAAAGTGAATTATATGAAACACAAAAAATAGAAAAAGGAAATAAAGTTACTAAACCAGAAGATCCATATAAAGTACATACTGATTTCTTAGGATGGAAAAATGGTGAAGAAGATTTTGATTTTGAAACTCCAATTGATAAAAATATTACACTTCAAGCTAATTGGTTAGAATATCAACCATATGATATAGTACCAGATAGAGATAATTTTGGATTCCATTGTTATATAATGAAAAAAGATACTATTGGATATTCTTATGAAAAAATAAAAAAATTAAATAAAGGATTAGAATTTGTATGTAGTTTAAGTGGTGAAGTTAGTGGTAGTACTCACAATATAAAATCTATATCTTATATATTAGAATATGGTAAAGGAATAAAGCTAACTAAAACAAATGATAAAGCTACAGTTAAAAATAATGTAAGAGTTGTTGCTCTTAAACAACCAGAGACTGTATTTACTACTAATGAATTTCATTTTAAAATAACAGATGTTTCTAATAAAGATGAATTATATGTAAAAATGAAAGATATTAAATATAAAACAACTGATGATAAATATTATTATTCTCCAGATAAGGAAATAATGGATTTAACAAAATAAAAATGTAGAATAATCTACATTTTTTATTTTCGTTAATTTGTTTCTTATAAATAAAAATGGTCCTCTTTCGAGGACCTTTTTTTATTTATTATTCATCCATTATAATTGATATATCAGCTAATGTACCTTTGAAGAATCTACCTGGTTGATTATTGCTATCAAAGTATCCACCAAATGCTACATTAGTAGTAAATGGTTGATTTAAATTCCAAGAACTTTGATTTATTGTCTCTATTTCTCCACTATCAAAATCAGTATACTTATATTCAATTGTTATAATTTTTTGATTATTTTCATTTGTTTTTCTTCTGTATATGAACTCTACTGGAGCATTTGTTACATTAATACCAGCAGACGGTACATTTGTTGTTTTTCCACCCCATCTATATGTTGGAAATAAAGTTGCAATACTACCATTGAATCTAACATTAAATCCAGGATAACTATTATTAGATTCATCTTTTGCATTAAATAATGTTGGTTGCTTTGGAGTTCCTGCTACAAAATTTAATTGATCACTATCAACGGATTTAAATGTAAATCTAATTTCAAAATCTTTATTAATGTTTTCATCACTAAATATATTAAGTCCTGTATCAATGAATGTATTTTGTGTTCCATCAAATATTGCATCTCCTACATGGCTATATTCAATCTTCCACCAATCAGCATATAATGTTAGAATATCTCCATCAATATTACATAGATTTAACACTTCTTCTTCATCATCATAATGTGTTCCTGAACCATCTGGTTGTGTATTCCATCCTTTAAATACATAGTTTGTTCTTGTAAATGTATTTTTAGATAATGGTGTTTCTGAACCATTGTATAAAAATTCTTGATTACTCATAGTTCCTGTTCCACCATTTGGATCAAAATGTACATAATAATGTGTTGGCATACTCCATTGAGCATATAATGTAATTACATCACCATCATTACCAAGATCACTTGTAATTGCATAATTATTAGGATAACTTGTTCCTGAACCATCTGGTTGTGTATTCCAACCATTAAACGCTTCATCTCCATTAGTAAATGTATTTGGTTTTAATGAATCACTTGAACCTAATCTTACAATTTGATCAGTCATTACGCCTGTTCCACCATTAGCATTATAATGAATTGTATAAGTTAAAGGTTCTATTATTTCTACACTCATATCTGACAATGTACCTTTAAGATATCTCCATGGATTATTATTTACATCCAGTCCTCCACCAAAGGTTGCTTCATAATCAAAATATGCAGTAAATGAACTAAAGTTAACAGCAGGAGTATATGAAACTCCATCATCATAACTATATGATAAAACTCCATTTTCTCTTTTAAATATTACTTTTTGTCCAGTTGTATATCCCGTATTAGGATCTTTTAATCTATCAGCAGTATTTTTTGATGAGTTTGCATTTACATAGTAATAATTGTCATCATGAAAGAATTGAACTCCTAAATATGGGTCTGCTTCATTCATATTAGTAAATATAGTTGCTCTTTTATCTTTATTATTAACAGGATTATATCCAATATAATCATCTACTTTAAATGTTACTATAAAGTCTTTTTGTGCATTTTCTTCACTAAACAATGATACACCAGTATAAATGATATCATCACCATCAAATACTTCTGGACCATCATTTCTAAAATATAATTTATTCCACTTTGCATACAAAGTTGTATCTTCAGTTGGAACAAAAGTCTCATCTATTTTATTTGTACATTCTGAATCTGTATACCATCCTAGCAATTTGTATACATAAGTACATCCTAATTCTTGATATGTTCCATTTCCTTCATTACAATCATTATATTCTACTTGTGGAAATGTTTCTATTGGGTCACCTTGAATTACATCTTCTGTAAATGAATTATCCCCATTATTTGGAACATATGTAATTGTATAAGTTTGATTATAAATTGGTTTTATAGTTGTGTTGCTAGTTAATTGAAATGTATAATCACGATTTGTTTCATTATTACTCCATTTAATAAACTCATCTCCATTATCATTTGTCTCATCAGCTATTAAATGAATTTCTTTTCCATAATAATATGCCCCACTAGGTGTAGTTGTAGTTACATAATTACTATCATTAATTGTTAATGTATATTGTTTTCTTTCATACCTATAAGTAAATGTATTAGAAAACTTATCTATTGTAACTGATTCAACCTGTGGTGATATAAACCCATATACATTTAGTACTTGTGGTTCAACTGTATTACCAATTAATAAATCAGAGATGGTATTCCTACTATGTTCTACATAAGTTGTACCATCTAATTCCATAAATTCATGAATAACAGTTAAAGTTGCCTCTTGAGTAACTGTTAAACTATTTTCAATCGATTCACTTTCTTTTGAAAAATATCCATATATTCCTTTAATAATAAAAAGTGATGAAATAGTCAAAACCAATAAAACACTAGATAGTTTTATTCTTTTCACATTTCATCACCTTCCTTTATTTAATAATTTTTTTCTTTTGGTTTTTTATCATCTTCTCCAAAAAGAAGACCAAATACAAATAGTAATACTACGCAAGTAATTAGCATTATTGCTCCTTTGGTAGTTTGAAGTTTTTTTACAATATAGCCTATTTTAGGTATCCAAAAGATATTTTTACCCACATAGTTTTCTTTTTTTACTATATTACTATCTATACTTTTATTATTATCACCTTTAGTTTTTATTCCATTTTCATTTATTTCAACTACTCTATGAGTAATTAAAGTTCCATCATCATGTTTAAAAGCAATAATATCATTTTCTTTTATATCTTCTATATCTGTATGTTTATTAATAAAACATATACTTCCTGTTTGTATTGTTGGTTCCATAGAACCAGATAATACAACGTATGGAACTATTCCACATATATATAGAAATAAAAATATTCCTCCAATGACAATAATTAACGTCGTTAAGACGTTAATTATTCCTTTTATAACCTTCATATTAATTAATTATTGAAGTAACCCCAAACATCAGCTGGTGTTTCACTAGCTAAACCTTCTGTTTGAATACCATAACCTGTTACAACAATATTTTTGTTTCCAGTTAAACCTTCATTACCTTTTAGAGTGCTACGTACTGTAACGCTATCAAATACAGCTTTATCTGTTGGAGTTGGTGTATCTTCATCAGCTGCTTTTGCTAATTCTTCTAAAGTTCCACTTGTTCCATAGTAATAAACATGAGTTGCATTTCCACCACTTGTACAAGCAACTCCTGCAGATGATAATTCAGTCCATTTATCAGTATTGATTGTATAAGTGAATATTTCTTGTGATGTTGTCTCTGTAGTACAAGGTACTACTATTTTAGCAAATACATATGCTGGATTCTTAGTTGATTCATTGCTAATTATTGGATTTTTTAAAACTGTTTGACCAGGCATTAAGTTTTCTGCTGCATCTGGTATTCCATTTGCTGGTGTTGTATCTGTTTCTACCCAATTTGGTTCAGATAAACTAATATCTACATTACCTATTGTAAATGTGTTTGTTTTTTCATCAGTATCTGTAAAGTATGCAATTGCTCCTCCTACAGTAATAACTAATAATAATATAACTGCTGCTATAATTGTTTTTTTCTTTTTCATATTTAATTCCTTCTTTCTTTCTTATTTTTTTCTTCTTTTATTTTTTCTATTATCATGACTGTTAGTAATCCTAATGCTGAAGTCATGAAAAGTGTTATAGATAAATCAAATTTCAAATCCCAAGTTTTTGGGTTTGCACTATCATTTTCTTCACTAACCGATAATATCCAAATTATTTTTGTCGCAATCTTACTATATTCATTATCTAAATTTGTTGGTATTGAAACATTAAAATTAATCGTTTCTTTTGATCCGCTGTTATATGTTCCTAAAAGAATATTATTAACTTCTCGTAGTTTTCCTTTATATAATTCTTTATTCTTACTATTATTAATTGTTATCTCAACATTTTCTAATAGTTCTATTTCTTCTTGAGATAAGTTCGTAGTATCAATTGATAAAAAGTATTTAATTTTATTAGAACTATTATTATCAATTATTATTTGATCTGATACACTATCTCCCGGTAGTAAACCACCTAAATTATTAAAAAGCCCATCTCCAATATCAATGTACTTATCCGCATTATTTTCATAGATGACTTCTGATCTACCTTCAGAATCCATAGAATAAGATTTATTTACAGTTTCTTTAATTTCTACTCCATCCCAATTACCATCAAAGTTCTTCGCTTGTATAGCTTCAACCAATATATGAACAACAAGTTTATCACCTGAAAATTCATTTATTATGTCACTAGGTATTTGAATTGTATCAAATAAGTTGATTACTTCTCCTTGATTTAATATAGAATCATAATAGTAATAATCATCTCTCTTTGTCCAATTTTTATAATTCCCATTAATATAGTTTGATTCACTATATTCTGTATTATTTAGTATATATTCAATTTTAGCCCTTACATAACAATTTATACCAAGATTATTTATTTTAGTATTTAGTGAAACCACTTCTCCTGGCATAACCACTTCATTTTCTTTTGTATATGGTTCTCCATTTTGATATTCTTCCAGTTTAATATCTACATAAGAGGTTGAAATTACACTTTCAGTATTATTTATTACATCATCAACTAATGCATATATACCAGAAATACTAAATATAATAAAGAATATTATTCCAAGCAAAAATAATTTATTTTTGCTATCGCAAATTTCATTCACCTCCTATTTTATATAATTATTATACAACATTTTTTTTATAATGTAACTATCTAATGAATTATTTATTAATTATTCCATGAACTACTACTCTATATCTGTTATTTTTATCACATGTAGATAATGTTATTATCTGATTCTTATTATTGATTTCTACATTATAATTGTTTATACTACGATTTTTAAATTCTTGCTTTTTATCTTCAAAATCAATATAATTAGTCTCTCGATAATTATATTCTTTTTCTATTTTGTATATTGAGAATATATCATAATAATATGTATCATTTTCTGTTATTAGTTTAATTTGTCCTTCTTTTTTATTATCTATTAGCTTAGCTAATGATCCAAACATACTACCATCATTTCTTCGATGACCATATATTATTAGATTTTGATCATCTAATTTATTTTTACTATCCATAAATATCCAGCCTGCACTACTATATTTTTTATATAAATTATGATTTAAATAGTATTCATTATTACTTGCTTGTACTACTGGATAATTAATATTTGTATTTTCTACTATTAACCAACCAATAATATCGTCATTAATAGCTTTTATCTCAGGATCAAGCGTTTCTTTTTCATTGCTTGTAGTATTTTTATCATCTATATATTTTTTTGTTTGAGTAATAATTTCTACTGTTTGTTTATTTTCATATGACCATATAATTAAATTAATTAAAGATATTATCATTATTATTACTAAAACTATTTTTATTACTTTTGTATTCACATTTTGCCTCTCTATTATCTATATTTAATATATCACATTATACTAAAAAAGACTAGTTTCACCTAGTCTTTCATGTTTGTTTTTTCATATATCACATAGCCATTGATATTGCTACTGTCATTATTATACAATTTTTCAGCGATATTTGTCGAATTGTATCCATTGGTGGCATATCATCATCAAAGATTAATTTTAATTCTTATATTTCAGATATTTTTTTCCAATCTTCCATTTCTTTTTTCCAACAAAGTGTTTCTTTACTAATTTGACCATTATCAACCATTTGCTTTAATATATTTTTATCAAAAGGCCAGAAAACACCTCAAAAAAATGGAGCCTTTCGGCTCCTTCAGGGGGTTTTGGTTGAATACTTCCATATGTTTCGTGAAAGTATTCATGACATATTTCTATGTCAATTTAATTATATAATAAATTAATTTTTATTGTCAATTAATAATTTATTATTTTTTCATTTTGTGAACAAAACTATATACTTCATCCCAATCTTCTGCTCTTGGACAAAAAGTTTCTTTTTGTTTATTTAATCTTGAATTAAATACTAATGCATTTATTCCATTTTGAGTTAAGTTTTCACATGTTGTTATGGAATCATCTATAAGTAAGTCTATCTTTTCATCTTGACATGCTTTTACTTTATCTTTTGCAGCAGTTATTACTTTGTCAAATTGAACTTCTTTTCTTCTTAAATAATCTTCACAAAAATCTTGTACATTTGGATAATAAGTTTCACTTCTAGCAGTAATAATTATTATTCTATTTCTTTCTTCTCTAAGTTTAGCTAATGTTTCTTTAGCTTTTGGTTTTAATTCAAAGTTAGATGCCATTTTTAAACTATTTTCTAAATAGAATTTCCTTACTAGTTCATTAGTTAGTCTTCCTCTCATTACATCAGTAATATACTCTCTTAATGAGTCATCTCCTAAATAATGTTTACTATATTCATTCATATATTCTTCTATATATTCACTAGTAAAAGTAATAGT
>JAEEGL012374129.1_pt1 | contig 12449 bp, 4 predicted proteins | sample 9134231 | NCBI WGS metagenome assembly JAEEGL01 (sample SAMN16246548, study PRJNA631951) | gut metagenome | biome: gut microbiome; feature: rumen; material: fiber-attached | host: Bos | place: Iran: Karaj | collected 2018-10 | reverse complement strand
TATGGGTGCCCATAATGCATCTTATAGTAAGTTGGACCGGTACATTTATCGGTACGCGGACCTCACTTTCCATAACTATGCTGATATTGTCAGTGTTAGGCCTGATATTCATCATAGGAGCGCTTGCGCCACACCGTACTATGGATGTGGAGCGTCTTGAGTCCGGTGAACTGCAGATTGAGGAGATTCCCGAACTGCCCGAGCCTCAACTGCCTGAGCCCGAACATGAGCCAATAGTTGAGGAGGCTCTTTCACAGCATCGTATTGATGAGATTACAGAAATAATACGCCGTTGTGTTGAGGATGAGCAGGCTTATCTGGACAGCCATCTCACGCTTACCAGCCTGTCACGCACATGCGGTGTCAACCGCACATACCTGTCACAGGTTATGTCAGAGCGTATGGGAGGATTTTACGTGTACGTAAACCGTTGCCGCCTGGCTCATGTGGCACGTCTCAAGGTTCAGAAGCCCGATGCATCAATCGAGGAAATCGTTACCTCATCCGGTTTCGGCTCCCGTCAATCTTATTACAACGTCCGCCGCCAACTTGAATAACAATGCATTATCTATGCTGTCAAAAAGAGTAAAATTTACTGAGGCTTTACAAACAGGCATATTTTTTTACTGATTTTGACAAGACCTCACTTTCTTTTTTACGCGATTTGACAAGGCTTTTTTGAATGAGGCCGAACTTTGCTCTGGTTTTAAAACTATGAGCATTTTTTATTTTATCTCCCGTCTCAATAACCTTCTCCGTTCCGTAATGGGGAAGGATTGTCCTTTTCCAATTTTTTTGTTTGTATGATAGCATTTGAAATCATTATGACCAGTATCCTGGTAGGTTGCGTGCTGTACATTATATGGTGTATGCGCGGAGCCGGCAGATTTCTGCGTGAGAATTCCAGGAAACAGGGAAAAACCGGTTCTTCCCTGAAAGAGAGTGACAACAAATAACCTAAATACAATAAAATGAAATCAAAACTATCTGTGTTGAAGCAATTGCGGCGGACGCTGCTGTTGCTGTTCGTGTGCCTGTTTACGGGCATCGGTAGCCTAAGGGCTGGAGTTCATTTCAAGGATGAAGGTATGATGACACTTGTTCATAATCCTACAATCCTGCAGCCCTATATCATTGTAGACGTCCTCTATTTTGATGCATATGGCGGTGACGGTTACTTTACAACCTATAATACACAAGGCGGTAATCCTGGAGCTGCCGTATATGTAAACGACGTATACATAGGGTCACCTTCTGAATTAACCTGGAATGCTGACCAGAAAGGCGCAAACAATTGGCGAGACAAGAATGGATGGGCCGGTGCAATAACTGAAAATGATAAGGCTGTCATAAGATTTTATGATCCCCATCATGAAGCTGAATCCGGAGCAGCCGAGGACCGTTATCGTGTTTATATGTACATATTTCTCAAAAACTGGGAGGCAGGTAAAGAGTATACCGTAAAGGTTAAGGGAAGGTGGAAGATAAATGCAAAGGATGGTGTGGCCGGTTCTGAAGCAGTTGAGATGCAGACTGTAAAAACTGCTGCTTTCAGCGACCCATGGTCTACCCCGGACAAAGCCCCAAGCTATGCTGTTATGAAAACTTATAACAGTGTCAAAGTGAACGGAGGTCTTTCTTATTCATATGGTGACACTAAAGTTGGATTCAGTACTGCAAATACAAAACCGACCGATTATAATGCAAGTCCCAGCAATGCTGTAACTTACTCAAGAGGTACATATAAATTCGAGAACCAGAATGTAACCGGTTTCAATGTTGAGGGGAATTTGTCCGATAACTATAAAAATCCCAGAAAGCTGTATGTACAGTACTGTTTTCCGTTGACTAATGCCAATTGCGTAAATTCGGCCGGAACAAGTGTTACAATGACTGTCTACAAGTGGTTTGACCTCCCGGTCAAAGGATTCACTTATGCTAAGAATCTTTCATTTCAGTCTACTAATACGTGGAAGAAGAAAGTAAGGATAAATTGGGATATTTACGATGATAACGCGACCCTGAGTAATGAGGGAACATGGACACTTACTGATGCTGACGGCGCTGTTTTGAAGAGCAATCTCTCTTCAACGACTACAAGTACGGAAATAACTCTCCCAAGCAGCTATGAGTATTTCCAGAAATATCCGGTTAATGTAATCTTCATTCCCAAGAACCTGACAAATTCCAAACCAACAGAATTGAGTGCGGGTGTAGAAGCAAAGATCGAACCTGATTGGAAATTTACCAGTTTTGAAGCAAAAGAAATACCACAAGGAGAATCAAATAGCGGTAAGGTAAATCTGACCTGGAAATTCCCTGCTTTAGAAGATGCATCCACTAACAATAAGTATCAGTTTGAAATACTGCGTTCTGATGATGGTGGTAAGAATTATTCTCAGTTATCAGGCTATAATGAATTTATTGCCGACAATTCATTAAACTCGATTTCTTTTATAGATCAGACTGTTGAATCAAGCAGAACGTACCATTACAAAGTTAAGGTAAGAGTGTTTGGCCAGGACAAATACTCTGATGTGGCTCAAGTCAGGAGCGGAGGCTCAAAGATTAAGTCATTCTCTGCCTCAAGAGGTTCATATAGTAATCTTGTAAAACTGCAGTGGTCTATAGATCTTGTGGGTAGTTCTGCCAATTTTATCATTAAGCGTCGTCCGTTAGGCGGCAGTAGCGACAGCGAATGGTCCGATATCTATACTACCTCGGGTACAGCCACAAGTTACAGTTATGATGATGTGACCGCATTGCCAGGCAGTTTCAATGAATATCAGATTATCATCTGGAGTGAGTGTACAGAAACCGTCAATAATGTTCCAACTACTGTATGGAATGAAGATGATTCCGAGACAACAGACGGATTCAGCATATCAACCGGTATTGTAAGCGGTAATGTAACCTATGGAACAGGTACTGCTGTTAAGGACGTGAAGGTAACTTTGAAGCAACAAAATGTTGACGGCGTAATTTCAAGCGGTATGCATTCGCTTCTTTTCAGTGCTGACGGATCCGGAATGAAATATTCTTCAAATAATAAGGAATTAAAGTCATTGCTTGGCAAAGATTTCTCAATTCAGATGTATTTGAATCCCAATGATGGTGAAATGTCAACAAGTGATTCAGAGTATTCATTGTTCAGCCTGGGCGATATCTTGAAGGTCAACCTGAAATGTTTTACAACTACCATAGATGAGAATACTATTTATAGCTACAAACTATCGGGTAATATAGGCGATCAGACAATCAGTTCATCGCAATTAAGCATTCCTGCCGGCCAGTGGACTCATCTTTCACTGGTATACAAGGAAAGTACCGGTAATCTGACGGCAATAATCACTAAAAATGATTTAACTCAATCAGAGGTTATTGCTACCAATAGTTCTTTCTGGGGAACATCGGATGTAAACAGCTTTGTTATAGGTAATAACAATGACTTGAACTCGGCAACTGCATTTAAAGGTAATGTCGATGAATTCCGTATCTGGACAAAGGCATTGACTGACCAGGATATCCTGCATAATTACAATCACCCGTTGGCCGGTAATGAATCAGGTCTGGCTGTTTACTATCCTTTTGATGAGGGAATGTCCCCCCAGAAGCTGGCATATGATTTTTCCAAGAAAAACGGTGTCAGCAACGGTCGCCATGCTTACGCCGATGTCCCTCCTGCCAGTTCTGAGTTTACCCCCAATGAAAACCAGTTGAGTCTGATGTCTTACACTGATGCCAACGGTTACTATGAGATTCGCGGCGTGCCTTTCATGGGTGAGGGAACAAGTTACAGTGTCATTCCTACCATGGGAATACATGAATTCTCACCTTCATCAAAATCACGCTATGTAAGCATGTCCACGCTCAATCACAGCGGCGTTGATTTCAGTGACGTATCGTCATTCCCGGTAAGTGGTAGAGTATTCTATGACAAGACCGATTATCCGGTAGAAGGAGTAAACTTCTATATAGACGGTAATATCTGCTCAAAAGACGGTGAAGTGATAGAGACAAAAGCGGATGGTGAGTTCACTATCAGTGTTCCCATAGGAGACCACTTTATATCTGTAAAGAAAAACGGTCACGAATTTGTTGACGGGGGCCGCTATCCTTCCGATCAGAACAACGTAGGAACCAAACACACGTTTGACCGTGAAATCAAGAATCTGGAGTTTGTAGACAAGACCCTTGTCAACTTTACAGGTCGCGTAGTAGGCGGTAATATCGAGGGAGACAAGACTGTGGGATTCGGTCTGAGCAACAACAATATAGGTGTTGCAGAACTTGTTCTTACCCCATTGAATGACAACTATCGCATGAATGTGGTAAAGGTTTTCGAGGGTGAAACCACCTACAGTTACGAGACCAATACCGCAACGGTTCCGCTGGCTTCGGCAACGGACTTGATTAAGAGTACTTCATGGCGTGGAGCAGCAGCTGATGGCGGCGACGATTTCAAGAAACTGTTCATCCGCACAGATGCCGCTACAGGAGAGTTCTCGGCTATGGTTCCACCATTACAGTATGCTATTGGAACAATAACTGTGGTAAAGGGGAACAAGGAACTTGCAGGTAGTTCAACCACGATTGACCTGACCAATCCCTCTATCGAATATACCGACACGTTGTTCAATGATGATGGAACATACGAGCTGTATGCCTATAATACCATGTTGAATTATGTGTATCATACGGATTCACCGTCATTCATCGTCACACAGGAAGATGATATCCATGGTGAGGGAACGGCCAATGACCATGCATTCGGAATAAGGAATTATAAGATAACGGATGCCGTTGGAACTCTTACAATAGATGATATCTACTCAATAGAGAATGGAACGCCTGTTTATAAATATGGTGACGGAAGCGCCATCTTTGTCATGAACGACCGTTATACATTCAACATTGAAGCATTTGAAGAATATGTGAATGAAGACGGAGATGCACCTGTTGTTGACCATGTCCCATTGGCAGGAACAAAGGTCACAATAGAAAATGCCCTGTCAGATGAGCAGCCAATCTATACCGAAACTGATGCCAGTGTTCCGGATGCTGTTGCTGGTCAGGTATATGAACTGCAGAGCAATCAGTTGAAACTGGATGATGAAGGTAAGGCTGTCTACAGTTGGATGGCTGGTATGCCGAATATCATATCACCGTACTATCGTACCATAACCATTACTTATGACATTGATGGCCGCACATACCTATGGAGCGGAAGCGGAATGAAGGGTGTAATACTCGGATCCATTCCTACAGGAAACAACTTTGTCACCAATGGTCCTGATATGGTGGATATGATACTCCGTGACCCCCCCGGGTCAAATTCATTTGCGGAATGGACTTCCGGTACAATAAAGAGCACATCAAATGCTGCACTTGCAACATTCAACAACAACACCAAACTTAAGACATCAACGCATCTGGGTACTAAGATTGCTACTGTTAGCGGAGTAGGTGTAGCTGTCCTGAACCAGGTTGAAGCAAAACAGAACTGGGATCTTGGTCTTAACACAAAAGTTGAATTTGAAGGAGGAGGTACCTGGAGCACCAGTACAGAGGTGACTAAGACCATCTCTACAAGCGACAGTGAAGATTATGTGGGTGCCGATGGAGATGTGTTTATCGGTAAGGCTACCAATGTACTTTTCGGTAAGGCCCGCAATGTTGATTTCCATAGAAACCAGGCAGGAAACGGAGCTGTATTGTCTGATCAGGATGTCATTGCAACCGGACTGTCATTCGGTACCTTATTCAGTTACTCACAGAAATACATTGAGAATGAATTGATTCCACACCTCAAGGATGTTCGTAACTCATTCCTTACAGTTACTACCGAATCTGACAAGAACAGCCGTGTTAATGATGGAACAAAACCGATTTATTTAACTACTGTTCCTAAAACCGATATCGAGAAACACGGATCTGACAATGATGATAAAGGTGTATGGGGATCGGCTGCAACAGCAACTTTGAGTTCCAACGGACCGTCATATAGGATGGTTCTTCCTGAAAGTGCAGCCCCAGATGAAATTTTCCAGGATGATGTGATGTATTACAATACACAGATTGAGACCTGGGAAAAGTATCTGGAATTGAACGAGAAAGAAAAAGTTGAAGCCAATGAGAACAGGAATGACAAAGATGTCGTCAAGAGTTACAAGAACTTCTCATTTGATTCAGGTACAAAGGTTAACAACAGCGTCGAAACCCAGGATTCTGAGGGACATAAGATATCTATCCAGGGTGAAGTAGGTATTGTGGCCGGTACAGAGGCAGGAATCGAGGCTGACGGAAACGGAGTGTTAATTTCGTTTGAGACAGAGACAGGCATAGGTTATAAACACGAAAATGAGGCGAATAATACTGATAAGACCGTAATGAGTTATACGTTGGCCGAAAGCGGATCAGATGATGCTTTGACAGTTGATGTATACGAGTATGGAGCATATGGTCCCATATTCCGTACACTTGGCGGTCAGACCAGCGCTCCTTATGAGGGTGAGGTAGTAACCAAATATTATCAGCCCGGTACCACAATCATGGAAGCCACTATGCAGATTGAGGTGCCCCAGATAAAGGTTGATGTATCGGACGTGAGTGATGTTCCCACAGGCTCGGCAGCCAATTACACTTTGCATCTTGGTAACGCCAGCGAGGTAAACAAGGATGTAACATACAAGTTGTTCCTCCTTGATGGAACCAACCCCAATGGTGCTAAGATCAGTATAGACGGTCAGCCACTCACAGACGGACGTCTTATTAATGTTAAGGGCGGCGAGGAAATAATCAAGTCATTGCAGATTCTGCAGACCAACCAGAGCATTCTTGACTACGAGAATATTGGTATTGTATTCGCTTCTGTTTCGCAGCCTGGAGATATAAATAGTACCGTTTACCTTACGGCACACTTCACTCCCTCTTCTTCGCCGGTTTCACTGTCATTGAGCAAGAGGCTGATGAATACTTCAAACGGAACGAATCTTGTTTTGACATTCAAGGATTTTGACCGCAACTATATTAATCTTAAGGCTTTCCGTCTGCAATACAAGAAGGATGGTGCCACTGACTGGACTGAGCTTAAGGAATATGTCCTTAATGCTGCCGATAAGACAACAAACAACGAGTACTTATCCGATCAGGGTGCTGAGGTCAGTTTTGCTTTGTCTATGGAATCATTCTCTGACGGAGACTACACATTCCGCGTTGAGTCGGCCAGCACATATGGTTTAGGTGAGGTTCACCGCTACAGCGAGGAACTCACTCTGGTCAAGGATATGCAGCGTCCCACACCGATGGGCCAGCCCGAGCCTGCGGACGGTATCCTGAATATAGGTGATGACCTGAGTGTGACCTTTAATGAGAATATCATCAAGGGTGAGATAACCAAGGTTGCCAACTTTAAGGTTACCGGTGTGCTGAACGGTCAGCCTGTGGCTCACTGGACAGCTTTGAGCATGCAGAATACTGCAACTACAGCCCAGACCGAGGCCAATATAAACCTGGCAGGTAAGGACTTCTCATTTGATGCGTGGGTTAACCTATCATCAAATGCAGCAGGAACACTGCTCAGCCACGGAAACGGAACAGCCAAGATGACTGTAGGAATCAATGCCGATAAGAAACTGGTTGTGAATATTGCCGGAGAGACTTATACATCGGTCAATACCGTTCCTACCGGAAAGTGGGCGTTCCTGACCTTGAGTTACAGGAACACTGCTACAGGAAGCGTGCTTAATGCAAGTGTAGCCGATGACGCCAACACAACCAACCTGTTCATTGACCAGGCTGTCGTTAAATATGAAGGAAACGGCCGACTGGCAGTGGGCAAGAACATAACCGGCTCTATCCATGAGTTGCTGCTCTGGGATGAGGCTCATGACATGACTACAGCACTGCTTAACCGCAGCAAGACCAAGAACCCGTCAACACGCCATCTGATAGGTTACTGGAAGATGGACGAGGGCGAGGGTAAAAGCATCCGCGATTACGCACGCAACCGTCATATGACAATGGCAGATGCCACCTGGTATATGAACAATGCCAACAAGAGCGTTGTCCTGAACGGAGCCAATTACTTGAGTATTGATGCATCCAGTCTGCCAGTGTGTGTGGATGATGACTACGTAGTCGAGTTCTGGATGCGTGGTGCCGCACAGACCGATGCACAACTGTTCCAGATGGGTGAGATTGCACTTTGGGTTAAGGCAGACGGTACTTTGCAGTTTATCGGCAAGAATGCATTCTATGATGCTGAGGCCGTATCATTTGAAACCAACGCAACAAACCTGACAGACAATGCTTGGCATCATATCGCAGTCAATGTGCTGCGCCAGGGGGCTACCGCAGTTTATGTAGACGGCGTACGTTGTCTGACAACAAGTTCTTCAAACGTAGGCAGCATAAATACCAACAATTTGCTTCTGGGTGTACGCAGAACCACCGTATCGGCAGAGACCGGTACCTATGGCTATGACCGTACGTTTACCGGCCAGATTGATGAGATCCGTGTATGGAACGCCACCATGAACAGTGATATGCTCATCAAGAACCGCAAGGTTCGTCTTACCGGCAGAGAGGATGGCCTGGTTGCATACTATGCATTTGAGGCTCAGACTCTTGATGAAGGAAATCAGGTGATATCTGTAGGCAGTGCAAAAGACTTGACAAGCAACCTGAACGCAGAGCTGCTGGCTGTTTCCAACCAACAGAACGCAGATATAACCTATTCTGATGAGGCTCCGGCCATGCGTCAGAAGCCTACTGAGACCAATGTAAGCTTTACATTCGTGGCCAGCAATGAGAAGGTTATCATCAACATTGACGAGGATCCCGCCATCATTGAGGGTTGCACTCTTAACTTTACTGTCCGTGACCTGCGTGATGAGAACGGTAACTACTCTGTTCCTGCCGTATGGAGCGCATTCGTAAACCGCAATGAGCTAGTATGGGAGGAAGATGAGATAAGTATTGAGCAGGAGGTCAAGGAAGGCGGAGAGATTAGTGCTTATATCATGAACAACGGTGGTACACAGCAGATGTGGACTCTGAGTGGAATGCCTTCATGGCTTACCGCAAGCAGCGAGTACGGTACAACCAACCCGTTGAGCGAATCGGAGGTTACATTCTATGTAAGTCCTGCCACTCCTATAGGCAAGTATGAGGAGACAATTTACCTGAAGGGTAATGACGGTATTGAGACTCCTCTCACCCTTAAGGTAAACGTTACCGGCCAGGAGCCTGATTGGTATGTGAATTCAAGAGATTACATGGTATCCATGAATGTCATCGGACAGGTAATGGTTCAGGGCGTTCCTATGAATGATGCCGATGATCTGGTTGCCGCCTTTATAGGTGACGAATGCCGTGGTCTGGCACATCCTGTATACAGTTCACGTTATGACGGATATTATGTAACCATGAATATCTATGGCAATGACGGTGATAATAACCAGAATGTGACATTCCGTGCATATGACGCATCAACCGGAACTCTCTATCCTGAGGTCCTGTCAAGTTCTGAAATCAAGTTTGATTATCAGGCACTTGTAGGTACTTATGCAAATCCGCAGGTTCTTACAGCTACAAACAAGATTGAGCAGTCAACCGACCTGAATCAGGGCTGGAACTGGGTATCATTCTTTGTTGATACGGAGAACAGCAGTGCTCAGTCTTTCCTGGAATCAATTGCCGATGATGTTGAGGCAATCAAGAGCCAGACCGAGTGGCTGATGAACGAGAACGGAACATGGGGTGGTAATCTGCCTGCACTCTCCAACAATCAGATGTACATAATCAAGATGAAGTCTGACCGTACACTCAGACTGGTTGGCAATGCAGTTGATCCTTCTCAGAATCCGATCGTAGTCAAGCATGGCTGGAACTGGATCGGTTACTACGGCCGTCAGGTATCTTCACTTGCCGATGCACTGTCATGGCTTGATCCCAGACAGAGCGGAGATGTCCTGAAGGGACAGGATGGAGTAGCATACTACGATGAGTATGAATGGTCCGGTTCACTGATCATGATGGAGCCGGGTGCAGGTTATATGTTCAAGAGTGAATATAATGCCGACCGTTCCAACAGCACAGGATCACATGCACCTATGCGCAGCCAGTCAGTAAACGGTGCCGGCAAGTATTACACATTCAATGCCGTAGATTACCGTAATTACTCCGGTAACGCCATGATGACTGCAAAGATTGTAGACAGGGGCGCTCCTGTGGCAAATGTTGAGATAGGTGTATTTGCCGATGGCGAATGCCGCGCAGTAGCCGTTACCAATGAGAACGGTATAGCCTATATCACAATCCCCGGTGACGATGCTGTAGAACTGACATTCAAGATTGCCAAGGGTGCCGATATCACGGAACTCAAGGGAACACTCAGCTATGAGACTGATGCAATATTCGGTTCACCTCTGAATCCTATCGTATTCAGTCTTGACGGAACCACAGGTATTAAGGCCATTGATAATGCCCGCGGTAATGATGCCGTATACGACATCCAGGGTCGCAAGATATCTGATGATTCAAATGATGTCAAGGGTATACGTATCATAAACGGTCAGAAAGAGCTTGTAAGATGAGATTCAGAACTATAAGATTAGTTGCCATGCTGGCACTCCTTTGCTGGAGTGTCGGCATGACTGCTGATCCTGTCAGTCCGTTCCCCGATGTCAATCCGCACGACTATTACGGAAACATGATGGTATCGGTAAAGGTAACCAGAGGAACCCAAGTCATGCAGGATGTCATTGTGGCAGTCTATAGCGGCAGTGAGATACGTGGCAAAGGCACTCCTCAGGACCCCGGCAATCCCGGAGTCGCATACCTGACAGTTTACGGAAACATGACAGGTGAGGAGATATACTTCAGGATATTTGATGAGTCTGACGGATACACTTATGAGATTGATGACGGCCTGACTTACCGGTTTAACGGAAACCTGGGTTCCCCTCTGTCTCCGTATGAACTTGCTTTGGATGCGGCCGACAGGTCTATAACACTTACTGAGTCAACAGGCGTGGCCAATCTTACCGTTGCAGGAGATGTCAGTTTCCAGCGTTCTTTTACGGAAGGTATGGCATCGACCATATGCCTGCCGTATGCCATGACGAGTATTCAGGGCGGAAAGGTTTATGAATTCGTGAGCGTGGTATGTGATCCAACAGAAGGGTGGGTGGCAACCATGAGTGACGCCACTCCTGACGCAAATCAGGTGTTTACGACCGATGCGAACAAACCTTATCTGTTCTTGCCCGATGGAACCGGACCTGTCATTTTCAGAGGTTCCATTACTGAAGTACCGGCTACATTTACAGCAGGTACCACCGTCAGCGGAGACTGGACATACCATGGCACATACACCAGACTTACATACGGAACTGAGCCGTTTACGGGTACCGTGTTCGGTTTTGCAGCCACAAACGGCACATCTGTAGACGGAAAGAGCGAAGTCGTGGCCGGTCAGTTCGTAAAGGCCGGAACCGGTGCCTATATGCCGCCTTTCCGTGCATATCTGACCTACTCGGGCAATAAGAATGCATTGCAGGCTCCCGCAAGGGGTAGTGCCGGGACATCGGCCATTCCCAGCCGTATTACGGTTAAACTTGTAAGCCGGTCCGGTGCCGTGACTGGTGTCGGTTCACTGGATATTACCACCGGCGAGGCCGTTATGGACCGCTGGTTTGAGTTGAGCGGACGTCCTGTTGAAGGTGTTCCTACCGAGCCTGGCATTTACATTAACGGCAACGGTAAAAAAGTTGTTATCAGATAACCTCTAAACAGATTGAGTTATGAAGAAAGAATATATCAAACCCACTACAGAGGTTATCAATATACAGCCCGCCAAAATTCTGTGCTTTAGCGGTGAGGATGATTTTGAGGATTTGTTCGAAATCCCGGATTGGGGTGGAGAATTTCTCTAAAGCGTGAGCACCGAATCACAGATGGTTGTGATGGCGGTGCGGTGAGTAATAAAAATCATAGTCTTGCTGGGATAAGCCTTGAAGAGGCGGCGGTAGAGCTCGGCCTCTGTCTCGGGATCGAGAGATGAACTTATCTCATCAAGCAGCAATATGGAGCCCGGGCGCAGCAAGCCCCGGGCTATTGCTATTCTTTGGGCCTGGCCTTCGCTCAGACCGCTGCCACGCTCGCCGAGCAGGGTGTCCAGACCGTCGGGCAGATCCTGTACAAAATCGGCACAGGCGGTGTGCAGAGCCTCAATAAGTTGTTCGTCCGATGCATCCGGATCGGCCACTTGCAGGTTGAAGCGGATGGTACCGCTCATGAGTGTGTTGCCCTGGGGTACGAACACAAAGTCGGGGCGGGTCTCTGCGCCTGCCGTCAAACTTTCATTATCACCATAAAGATTTATGCTGCCGCTGTCGGGGCTTATGAATCCCAGCATCAGGCGGAACAGCGTGGTCTTGCCTATG
>JAEEGL010737775.1_pt1 | contig 12449 bp, 11 predicted proteins | sample 9134231 | NCBI WGS metagenome assembly JAEEGL01 (sample SAMN16246548, study PRJNA631951) | gut metagenome | biome: gut microbiome; feature: rumen; material: fiber-attached | host: Bos | place: Iran: Karaj | collected 2018-10 | reverse complement strand
AATCTTGTCGCTCACAGGCACCAGTGTATCATAGAATTCTTTCTTATCTTCTTCGTCGTAGTCGGAATATATACTTAATGCATCATCCAGTTCGGACAGTACACCGTAGTAATCAATTATGTATCCGAAGTCTTTGCCTTCGCAGGTGCGGTTTACTCGTGCAACAGCCTGTAGCAATGTATGTCCTTTTAGATTGCGGTCGAGATACATAACCGTCACCTTGGGCTCGTCGAAGCCTGTGAGAAGTTTATCGACCACAATCATCACCTCTGGCGCTTCTTGTTTCTTGAAGCGAGAAATCAGGTTTTCCTGATACTTTTGCGGTGTGCCGTGCTCGTCCATCATACGCTTCCAGAAGTCCTTTACTTCCTGCGCAGTGCCTCCGTATGCAATTTCTTCGCCTTCGCGGTTGTCGGGGGCGGTAATAAGCACTTCGGAAGTTATTTTGCCTATTTCGTCAAGATATTTCTTGTAAAGAATGGCGACCTTCTTTTTGGGAGTAACCAGCATTGCCTTGAACTTGGTTCCCTGCCAGTTGTCGGCAAAGTGCTTTGAAATGTCGAGGGCAATGGAATAGATGCGTTGCTCCGTTTGGTTGAGGATGTCGGTGCGCGAGAATTTCTTTTTCAAGTCGGTAGACTGGTCGGGGGTGAGGTCTTCGCAAACGCGGTCGAAGAAACTGTCTATCGGGCCTTCGCTTACCGACTGCGGCACCATACGCCCTTCGTATAGCAATGGTACAACGGCTTTGTCCTCAACGGCTTGCCTTACCGTGTAAACAGGCTTGATGATTCCGCCGAAGGTGCGTGCTGTGTTCTTGTCCTTTTTCATCAATGGAGTACCGGTGAAGGCGATTTTGCAGGCATTGGGCAGTACGCGGTTCATCTGTATTGCCATTTCCTTGTACTGGCTGCGGTGCGCCTCGTCGATAAGGATGAAAATGTTGGGGTCGGTGAGGGGCTGCTTGATATTCCTGATGGCTGTGGCAAATTTGTTGATGATGGTTGTAATGACCGCATCGGTGTTGCTTTCAAGCAGTTCAACAAGTTTTTTGCCAGTAGTTGCATTCTCAACTTCCTTGCCACATTTGCGGAATGTTTTGGTAATCTGTTCGTCGAGGTCGGTGCGGTCGGTGACCAGTACTATGCGCGGATTGCGGATGCTTTGGTCTTGCGCGATTTTTTGTGCCAACATAACCATAGTCAGCGATTTGCCACTTCCTTGCGTATGCCATACCACACCGCCGTTGCGTCGTCCTGCCTCGATTGTCTTTACCCGTTCCGCTGTTTCGTTGACGGTGAAATACTGCTGATAGCGGGCCAGTTTCTTTATGCCGGCATCGTAGATTGTGAAATGGAAAATCAGTTCCAGAAGCCGTTCGGGACGGCATAGGTTGTAGATATATTCGTCCTGCGCTGTTGTTCCTCTGTTGCCAATAATGTCGTGTAATTTCTGCTGGTATTCCTGTTCTGCCTCCTTGTTGGTAAACATTTCGTGCCATTTGCACCAGAATTGCGCAGCAGAACCAGTAGTGGCGTAACTGCCGAAACTATTGCCTATTGCCAGAAGCAGTGCGCTATATACATATAGGTTTCGGATGCCGTCTTCCTTTTGGTTGCGCAGGTGCTGCGATATAGCCTGTTCCTCGGCACCCTTGATGTCGGGGCGCTTGCACTCGATTACGACCAGAGGTATGCCGTTCACAAACAGCACAATGTCGGGTCGGTAGGTATCGGTGAGGCCTGTGCGTGTGACGGCAAATTCCTCGGTGACATGAAAGACATTGTTCTGCAGGTTGTGCCAGTCGATGTAGCGCATAGTGTAGCTCTTCTTGTCGCCGTCGATGCTTTGCTCGAATGCCTTGCCGAGTGTGAGCATGTTATATACCGTTTCGTTTGCGCTGATGTATCCGCCTTCCATTGGCACATTGCGCATTGCAGCAATGCCGTTTTCGATGTTCTGTTCCGAGAAGCGTGCCTCGCTGTGGCTGCCGATGTGGATAGAGTTGAGTTTACGCAGTTGCTGGCGTAAAATATCATCGAGTAGCACGGAGGAATTCTTTCCGCCGCGCAGTTCCAATGCTTCGTCGGGCGAGATGTATTGGTAGCCAAGTTTTTGTAAAAGTTCCAATGCGGGCTTTTGGCTTATATCGTTTTCTTTGAATGAGATTCTATTCATGTGATTATTTATTATCAGTTATTTCCCAATGACCGCTATATCCACTGCCAACATATTTGATATGGGGAAGTTTTGCAAGATGTCGTTTAATGGTTTTTGATGATAAACCACTAATTTGTGCCAATTCTTCTGTGGTTACTTTGGGATTGTTCTTTATTTGCGTTTCAATCCAAACATCAAGAGTATCACCTTGAGTATCATCTTGAGTATCACCTTTGGTGTCACCTTGAGTATCACCTTGGGTATCACCTTGAGTATCATCTTGGGTATCACCTTGAGGGATATCTTGGGGGACATCTTGAGGGACATCTTGAGGGACATCTTGAGGGACATTAGTGGATGTGGTGCGCTCCACACGATAGGTCTCGGTGCTTTGCAGTAATTCTTGTAGTTCGGATTTTGTTATCATATTATTTATCTTTTGTTATTTTTCTTTATATGTTCTCCTTGCGATGAGCAAATTTTGCATATCCCAGTAAGTGTTGCAAATCTCTTGCGCTCCAACATTCTATGTCTTCCACTGTTGCGGCTGCATTTTCAAACTGTGCGAATAAGGTTTGGATTTCTTCTGTTTTCATTGTGATAAATTAGTTATTTTAAGAATTTCTTCGGCGCATCGGTCTACTTAAATCATAATCACAATATTCCTTATCTTCATATGCCTTTTCTATCATATATTTTAGTTTTCCAACAGTTAAATCATCCCATGCGATAGCCGAGATTTTAGCACCATTAAGCCAATTGTCAATTATACGTTCTGGCATATAAGGGTATCTTTCTTCATACTCTTGGCGAGTATTGATCGATGTCCATGATTGTATATTAGGGAAAACATATTCTTTTTCGCCATCATGACATGCATGACTCAAAGTGTTATTTGTCGAAGGTAAATTAATGACAATTATTCCTGATTTCTTATTCTTTGAACCATTATACATACTTGAATATAATTCCCAATCTACATGTTTTCTGTTTTTTGTTTCAGTTCCAACCAAAAGAATCGTAACGGTGGATTCCCGTAAATATTCATCTCGGATAATTTCTCTTATTTGTTGGTCAGGTAGATTGTCATCAATGTCGCCTGTATCAACAGACCAATCTTCAAAAATGTCATACTCTTTGCTGAATCTCACAAGTTCCTCTTTATACCATTGGTCATTATCATGATGATAGCTTATAAATACTCTATGCATAGTTTTATGATTTAAAAATGTTATTTAATCCTTTTAATATCAATGATACTATTTCCAGAATGTTTGTTGTGTGAAATAGCGTTTCATTGTCTTCTTCAGTTAGCCCATTGTTGAAAGTGTAATTTTTAATATGTTCTTTTATTGAAGTATAGTCGATTTTGTCGCTATTATTGGAGTTATAATAAGATACAAAGTCTGCGTAAGAAGGTGTTTCAGTTGCTAATTTCATAAGGTCAACATCGTTGCCTTTTCGAATATCAACAATTGCTTTGGTCGCTCCTCCGAAACCGCCAATCAAATAGATGGGATGATTTTTTTCAGAAGCAATCAAAAACTCTTCAATAATACCTGCATATTTACCCTTAAAACCAGTCAATCTCCCTCCTAAAATGATACGAGCGTCAACATTGTCCTCCATTTCGTTCCTCATTTTTGTCAGGGAATTTGCCCAGATGTTTAAATTTTCATTTCCAACAGGTGAAATGATTTTGCTTGCATCGACACCGTCAGGTGCATCAACGCACTTCACTTCTACACGATGGTGAATAAACTCAGCTTCTTTACCTTTAATGTTCAAATTTATAGGCCATGCAAAATAGTTTGTGAAATACATTTCATGTCTATCTGCTTTTTCTTTTTCGCCATAATAGTAAGAGAAATTTTCAAACGATTCTGTGAACCCTTCTTTTCTTAAATCTCCACCATAGACCAAATATCCTCCGGCTTTTACTATGTAACGGGACAATTCTAATACCACATCTTTCAACATGGATTTAGTGCAGCCACATTTTTGCATGTCATCGCTTTCCGAGACAGAAAAGGCAATTCTTTTGTTCCTTAAATTTTCAATGGAATTTGCCGTTGCTTCTGTAGGTGTCACAAAAGAGATAGCACTGTTTAAATCTGTCAAAACTGATTGTTCTTCTTTGCCAAGTGGTGGCTCCGGATAAAGAAACTTCTTTCCCTCTTTTGAAAGAAGAATAAAAGAGAACAATTCGGGATTGTGAGGAATAATATCATCAATACTTTTATCTGCTATTTTGATAGTATTGAGTAGTCGTGTTTGGTATACTTGATTCAAGGCGGTTTTTAGTAATACAATAATCATTTCCGACCAATCAGTACTATATTGAATCATTGGACAATTTCCAATATATGGGAATGTGCGTTTTACTCTCTTTTTTACACAATTTACAATAACAGTGGGGATGTCATTCCTTTTTGCTGTCAATACTTCATTTCTGCACCATTCACGGTCTGTGTATATATCGGAGTTAAAAACAACCAAAAGGGATGATTCAACACTCTTTTCAATTTGCTTGGCGAAATTATTTCCATCCAGTATGTCATATTCGTCAAAGAATGTATCTAGTTTTGTTGAAGAATTAAGGTAATTGCACAACTGTTTTGCTTCGGAAAGACAGTCAAGTTTTGCGTGACTGATAAACAATTTGATTTTTTGTTCGGGATTTGTCAAAAGACGATATAGCGATTCCAATAGTCTTGTTTGAATTAGATTCCAATTGTCCTCGAAACAACCGTTGTCCAATTTGATTTCTTGGTTCTTTTCTATTTTTGAAGTAATTTCAAAAGCATATTTGAACAAACCGATTCCATAAATCTTGATGTTGTCATTAATGCGGTCAGCAAGGCAATCGATATAATCTCTCCAGACTTTACTGCAAAACATATTCTCATCTATCAAAACGATAATTGCAACTTTTTCACTTTCATCAAAATTGATAGATGGGATATTATCGCCATCTTTGCCTGTGCGTAAATATAAAGGAATATCAATACCATCCGTTAATGGACGCTCAGTATCCCTGCAAAGCAGTTGATATATCATATCAAAAGCTTTTTCTCCATCTGAGTAATCCGAATGATACAACACGTATGTTGCTAAAGGCATTTTTATCTTTTCCATAATTATTCTCCTGTGTTTCTTTGCATTTGAGGAATTCTATTTATTCTTTTGTCATTATTTGCACGTTGTCTAAATGCTTTTTCAATGGCATTCTGCATGAAAACTCTATCTTCGGTCCAATCAATCATTACCGCATAACCAGATTCATAGTTTTCAATAAATCTTTTTGGATAATTACTTTTGTAACGCTGATTAATTGGTTTATTATAATCTGGATGTGTCGGTAATACAATCCCTAATAGTCCTGCATAATGGTCCCCGACTTTATAATTGAGAGCTCCTGATATTTCCCAGTCAATGTGTTTCCTGTGTTTTGTTTTGGCCCCAAGTAGAACGACTAAAACAGTAGTGTCGAACAAATACTCTTTTTGAATTAATTGTTTAATGTATTCATCGCTATTATCTGAATCAATGTCTCCTTTTTGTACGGATTTGTTAATTATCAAATCATCGAATAAGTTTTCAAAGTAATTTTTGTATAGTTGGTCATCTTTATGATAATAACTCAAAAAGGTTTTACGTTTAGTGATGTTTTGTGGCAGTCTAGTTGCTCCTTTACCACCAAGAGAAATGATATCACTATAGCCATTATACTGAATTATATCATTCAAAATGATGTATTTGCCATCTTTCCCCCTAGTTAGCTTGGAAAAAGTTTTACCATGTTCAAGTTTTTGTATAAGCCATTTTCTATCATACGTTTGAAATTCACGGTCTTGTCTATTGACAGAATCTATTTCCGCACAAGAAATAGTTTCTATTCCGTTCTTATTAAATGATATTTTAGTTATTCCGTAATCAGTCATAATATCTTATTTATAAATTCCAATCTAAATAATTGTCCAATGGATGATAAGATGCACTTTCGTTAATAATCCTATTGGATGAAAGCATCTTTTCTTTATATTCACCAGATATTTTTGTAATATAATCGTTTAATGTTCTTGTGCCTCTAATCAAGGTGACGGTTTTTAGATAGTCTGGTAGTTGCTCCTTTAGAATACCTTTTAATGTTAATGCGGCAACTCGTGTTTGATCATATCCATATCCAATCTCCCAAGGCACCCACTTGGAATATAGTGTATCTGGTGAAATGACGCACAACATGTGAGAGCTTTGTCGAATACCCTTTTTTATCGAATTTACAACTCCTTGTGGATTATTTTTTTGATAATATTCTTTCAAATCATAGTCATATTCATCAAAATAGATATCGATACCTGCTTTAATCAGATAGTCTGCAATGTGTTTGCATATTGTGGCGTCTGCTTTTTGGTGACTGATAAACACACATTTAAGACCTATCTGTTTCCTATAAGAAGCAGTTTGCTCATTAATACTTTTTCTATTAATACCTAGCATAATACATTATATTTTATTTGTAATCCGTTTTTTCCCCGTCAACAGCACCTGCATCAATCCCTTCTTCTCTTCCTGCAACCTTGCCAACTTCTTATTTGCCATTTCGATTTCTTTGTCGGCTTGTAAGAAAATAGACGAAATAGCTTTTTGTTCTTCTATGTTTGGGTATGGTATCTTGACGAAGCAGAAATCATCGTAACTGATTTGTTTGCCGTCTCTAATACCAATTACCGCAATTGCTAAATGACCAATGAACTCAGCACTTTTGAAATAATAACGATAAAAGGTTTTGTTGATTTCGACAATAGGTTTTAGCACCGTATATGCAGGACTTACGATGCCTCTATGTTCAGAATATTCAAGTCCTCCTTGGAAAGAGCGAAGGCTTATAACGAAGTCTCCAACTTCAACAAGTTTGAATGAATTAGTATCGCCTGTCGGCATAGTAACCCTGCCTTCTAATTGGTCACGAGGAATTACGCCATGTTCTTGCGTGGCGGATAATAATACTTCAGAACCGTTTCCTTTTACAGAAATGCTTTTGAAGATTTCTCCAGCTTTTATTCTTTCCCACTCCCCACTAAACCCTTTCAGCCGCTTCTTCCCCGTGAGCAGCTGTTGCATAAGGCCACGCTTGCGCAGGGTGAGTTTCTCTATAAGGGCGGTCTGCTTGGCGATGGCGGTGTCCCAAAGGGAAAGGACGGAGACTATGCGGTGCTGTTCGGGGAGAGGGGGAGCGGGAATTTCTATATTATCAATGGAAGTACGAGTCAAACTCGGAACTCCTGTCTGCTCAGAATATTTTTTCCACTTTATCATTTGTGAAAGGCAGAATACAAATTCTATTTCGTTGCCATTCTTTGTCGTTAAGAAAAAAAGCGTATCAACCGTCCAAAAGGGAGCTTTTAAATATTGAGGTTTATCAATAGTACCTTTTCTTCCTATACCAACGGCATCTATATCAGATAGTTTGTCATCTACGCTCAACATATATCCTCCAGTTCCATATACTGGAATATTGCCATTATTAAGATGTTTGTAGTCTTTTCCCGAATTTACTGTAATAATTTCTCCCAGTCTCTTCACTTCCCAATCTTCGGGAATAGGACCGAGGGGAGAGGACTTGTAGCCGGTGGGGATATGTTTAGTTTGTTTAGTCATTGTTTTTCTTTGTTTTAGAATTAAAATCATGATAAATTTTCTTATATCTTGATTCTATTATGTCGTAATTTTGTAATGCTCTAATATTCTTGTCGTATTTTTGAATATCATTTAAATTGTCATGGTCTTGGATGTTGCTTCTTGTATTATTGTCATTTGTCACTTCTAAGTTTACTAATAATTTGTCAATGTTAATAGGATTGTCTAATTGCATTGTAAGTAGTAAAGATGACATAAAATATTGGAATGCTTGTGTGTAATTTTTCATCTGATACGCTTGTATTCCATATATCATTGCTATTAGATGTCGAGATTTATTGTTTTGTTGTTCAATTGTTTTTTCTTGTACTCTAAATTTTTCTTTCAAAGTACTTAACTTTTCTAACTGTCTTTTTATTTCAAGACCATTATAAATCTGCCAGCCAAGAACTAAAGTAACAGCAATAGCAAGCAGGGCAACAATAACTCCCACAAAGGAGTCGAGGCTAACCACTTTAAAACCGCCAGCATTGCAGCACCATAAAACAATCATGGTGACTGATATGACTAATGATAAGTATGCGCATATATGTGCGAAACTAAATTTTTTGCTTTCCTTGTCTTTCATAACATTTCCTTTCCTTTTTCAGTTACATACCAGTGTCCCGACTTGTCGGAGCCTTCACGGACAATATATTTGCCTGCCCGTAATATTTTTATTGCACGCTTGACCGTAGTACGGGAACGATTTATTGCAACTTGAATTTCTTCATAAGTTACATACGGATTATCTATAATGGTTTTGAGAACCTGAACAATGGAACCTTTAAAATTTACAGGGCCATTTACAGGGCCATTTACAGGGTCATTTACAGGGCCATTTGAAGTGTCATTTACATGGTCATTTACATGGTCATTTATATGGTCATCGTCTGTTGCAATATTCTTATTACCAGTAACTTTTACACCGTCATTTACACCGTCATTTACACCGTCATTTACACCGTCATTTACAGGACCGTTTACAGGGTCATTTACAGGGCCATTTTCGCCAAACAAACCTTTGCGTCGAGTGATGTAAACCGACATTCCACCCATCTCTTCTTTGTAAACGGGTGCTTCAAGTCCGTTTGCCACAAACTCGTCTTTGATTTTGCCAATGCCGCGTCCCCACGATTCGATGAAGCCTGCCAAATAGAATGCTCGGGCAATCAGACGGTTGCGAGGGCACGAACTATGTGCGCCCATAAACTGCTCGAAGGTAATGCCGTCGGGAAGTCCGCCAGAGTTCCATAGCCATATCATGTCGTTATACACTCGCATCTGCGTCGAGTAGCCCGGATATTCCTTGTGTATAATGGCGTTGAAGATGATTTCGCGTAGTGCGTCTTCGGGAATTTCCAGCGGTTCAATCCGTTGCAGACCTTCGTAGTGTATGGGGCGAATCAGATATTTGCTGTCGAGGATTTCCATTACCTTGTCGGCCATCTGTATGATGTTGCCGCTGATTATGTCCTGGTTCCGCAAGTCAACATCGTTGTGGAAACGCCCGATTTTGAACTCGATGCAGGTAAAAAACTTCGATGGTCGCTTGCCGAACAGCAGAATGGCAGCGTTGCGCAGACCACCGTCATCGTCCATAAGGTCGAGGTTGCGCAGTATGGTTTCCGTGGAATCATCGGCGGCACTGTCGGGGAGTCTGCCTGCCTTAATGCCCTTGCGTACGAAATATGCGACCGCTTCGTCGTCGATGTGTTCCAGTTTAGCACCTTCGCATACAATCTCGTCCCACGAGCGTCCCATCTTTTTCAGTATGAACTGTTGTAGCGCAGCACCTTTCAGTTCCTGCTTGGTAGCACCGGAGCGGTAATAGAAAATGCCTTTGTACGAAATCGGCACATTGCTCGGGCTTACAATCAGTTCCAAGTATTCCTTGCCGTCTTTCTTATGCAGGTTAACATCTACCACTATGCCAAGGAAAGCGACAATCTTGTTAGGAATGTCTTCCATCTGGCGGTGCGAGTCGGTCAGTCCGTAAATGGTCTTGTCGTCGTCAATACCTATAAAAATTTTGCCACCCTGCGCATTGGCGAATCCACACACCCATTTTAGGTATTCGTCGCTCCAGCTGCGCTTGTATTCTATGTTTTGGCTCTCGTCGTTCATAAGTTCTAATATCCTAATTCTTTCAAATATTCCTTCATTTTGCCTTGCACTTCTGCTAGTTCGGTTTCCAACTGCTCAATCTCCTTTTGTACGGCAGGGATGTCGATTTCGGCTTCTTCTTCGTAGGTGTCAACATAGCGCGGAATGTTGAGGTTGTAGTCGTTCTCGCGGATTTCGTCTGGCGTGGCAATGTAGGCGTATTTGTCTTCCACAACGCCCTGCTGCAGTTCGCCGTTTGCAAACTTGCGGTAAATACCAACAATGTGCTCGATGTCCTGCGGACGAAGCTTGTTCTGGTTCTTTCCGTTCTCGAACTCGCGGCTGGCATCGATGAAAAGCACATTTTCATAACTTCTGCCTTTGCGGAAAATGGCAATGGCTGCCGGAATGCCCGTGCCGTAGAACAAGTTTGCTGGCAGACCGATGACTGCTTCAAGAATATGCTCATTCTCAAGAATATACTGGCGGATTTTTCCTTCGCTACCACCACGGAACAGTACGCCGTGTGGTATTATTACGCCGACCTTGCCGCCATTGTCGTCGGCAACTTCGAGCATGTGGCTGATGAAAGCCCAGTCGCCTTTGCTCTTGGGCGGAATGCCACGCCAGAAGCGGTTGTACGGGTCGGCGGCGGCTTCTTCGGCACCCCATTTGTCGAGGCTGAATGGTGGATTTGCAACAACGGTGTCGAACTTCATAAGCCTGTCGCTTGCTTTTAGTTTTGGGTTGCGCAAAGTGTCACCCCAGCGGATTACGGCATTGTCGAATCCGTGCAGGAACATGTTCATCATTGCCAGCGCCCATGTGCTGCCGTTCACTTCCTGTCCGTACAGCGAGAAGTTGTTGTTGCCGACTTCCTTACCTGCTTTAATCAGCAATGAACCTGAACCGCAGGTGACATCGCAGATTCGTGCGCCAGGATTGCTCTTGGTAAGTTTTGCCAGCAGTGTGGAAACCTCGGCAGGCGTGAAGAAGTCGCCAGCCTTTTTGCCAGCTTCCCCTGCAAATGTTGACACAAGGTACATGTATGCGTCGCCGATGATGTCGTTGTTCTCCAAATGCGACTCGTCCAGGTCAACACCTTGAAAATCCTGCAAAAGGTTTCTCAGACGTGCGTTCTTTTCCTTGGTTTCGCCCAAGTTGGCGCTGTTGAAACTGATGTTGCGGAAAATGCTGCTGCCGTCTTCGCTGCTCATCTTTTCGCGGTTGGCTTCCTCGATGTCGGACAATGCCTCGTCAATCAGTTCGCCAATGTTGGTTGCGTTGCGGTGTTCGTAAAGATAATCGAACGAACTTTTTTCCGGTACTACAAAACGCTCGTGGCGCATTGCTCGCTCGGCGCGTTCGCGGTCTCCCTCGTATTTGACAAGGTAATCGTTCAGTTTCGATTTATATACATCGCTTACATATTTCAGAAATAGCATTGTAAGTATGTAGTCCTTGTATTGGCTGGGGTCGATTACTCCGCGGAAAGTGTCGCAGGCTTTCCATACAGTGCGGTTGATGTCTTCCTGGGTGATTTTTTTTGTATCCATATTGTCTATTTGTTTATTTCGTTGATTAATAATTGGTTTATTATATTGGTGCGTTTTTCTGCAATTGCATCTAATAAATGGGCTTCTTGTTTCTGCAGTTCTGAAATTTCCACAACTTTCTTCTGGGTGTTATGGTCGGGAATTGGAATTTCAATGTTTTCCAAGGTTGATTTGTGTATAAGTGGGGTGGAACTGCCAATCTGAGAAGCCTTTATTTCGTTTACGATGTTCGGCAGGTTCAAGTACCAGCATAGATATTCGGAAGAAATTGAATCGCTGTGCAGTCTTATTGTATATAGTGTAGTCGAAGCTACCGCTTTTATGCCAAGGTTGAATATCTTGCAAAGGTATGTTGTGCCTTTTCCTGCAAAGAGCAGGTCTCCTCTACGGAGCATGTTGCTCTCCATTCTTGGCTTGTATTCTACCATTGCTGAAATTTTTTCTGGGGAATCCATCATGATGTCTTTCATCTGCAGGTATGATATTGTGCCTGTAGGAGAGGAGTTTAGGAAAATTCCAGAACGAATATCTGCTATTTCTTTTAGTTTTGTCATTGCTTTAGTATCTTAAATACTTTAAAATTTTTATGATGCAAAGATAAGGGATGTTTTTAATATTGCAAAAAAATCAAGTATTTTCTTTACTAATTTTTTTATTTGCGTATTATATTTAAAATAAAATAGGTATAGATATCATCTCTTCAATTATTTGAATCCTTAAATTTTTAAATCTTTAAATCTTTAAATCCAATAATCCTTGACTATGCTTTTTCCGCCATTCCGACACCCCATGTCAGTTCTGCCAATACGGAAATTGCCATTTTGTCAGTTTTTTGCGAGTGGCACATTTTTCGTTAATGTCATGCCGTAAAATTTTAAATTGTCTAACAAAAAATTAAAAGATATCATGGAAAAGATAGGAAGACCAATGGCAGGCAAAGTCCTGATT